>JACCDV011229216.1_pt1 | contig 24132 bp, 22 predicted proteins | sample 7446131 | NCBI WGS metagenome assembly JACCDV01 (sample SAMN15323448, study PRJNA562643) | freshwater metagenome | isolation source: river surface water | place: USA:Blue River Watershed | collected 2017-08-17
GGCCCATCCCCAGCTATGGGCAAATCGGGAGGCGTAATAGGCTCCATCACCACGAATCCGGCCGTGCTGATGATTATTCCCGCTGATGTGCATCACGCGCGCATCACCCCGGTATCGTTCCAGCATGGTTGACGCAAAATTAAAAAAATTATCCGAGGGTAATGTGTCATCCTCCAGAATGATCCCCTCCTCGACATGATTGAAGAACCAGTCGATAGCCGAGGAAACGGCGACCCTGCATCCAAGATTCTCCTCGCGATAGAGTCGTTGCACCTCACAGGGCCAGTCGATCATCTCCTCTACTGTGGAACGGGTTTCTCGGCACAGCTCCGCTTCTCCATCTCTCTCACTGCGCGGTCCGTCAGCGGCAAGAAAAAGGCGATCCGGCTTGGCGGCACGGATCGCCTGAAAAACCTTTGCTGTAGTTTCAGGACGATTGAAGAATAGAAAAAGAATCGGCGTTTTCATCCACTGGATGCTTCTTTCAATCTTCCGAAGATTTCTGCAAATGCTTTCTGCATTCCCTTTTCATCACTGAGTCTCTGCGCTGCCCCTACTGATCGTTGAGAACCTCCCGAATGGAACCACCCACGCAGCTTTTCCCCAAGGGTGCCAGTGTTCCCATTCCAGAAGACCCCTACCCCCTGCTCCTTGATCAAATTGGCAATCCAGGATGGAGAGTCGATAGCAACAACCGGTCGCCCCATCGCCATGGCCCGGATCGCGAGTCCTGAGGGACATTTATAGGTACGGGAATCGATCACGAAGGCATCGACCCGCCTCAATCTTTGATTGAGCTCCTCATCACTCTCCACAAATCCCTCATCCATCGTGATTCGTTCCCTCTCATTGATCAGCAACGTAGCCTTTTCCGTATACGACTCAGGCTTGAGAACTCCTCCCAGATAGCCCTGGAAGCCAGTTTCAGATTCCAAGATCTCTGCCAGCAGATTCACCGATCGCCCCCCCCAAAGCTGCCCGACACTTCCAAGGGTGATCGGATCACTCTCCGGCAACTTCCAATCCGGATCCGCTTCGCTAGGCTCGACATCAGGCAGATAGGCATACTTCCCACCAAGGCTACGGACGGCATATTCATCCCAGAGCAGAGCTTCAACGCAATTTTTCTCCACCACTATCATTTCATGGATCCTGCGCTCCATTTCAGGAGCAGTCGGGCGGTCATGACTAACGGAGGAGACGGAGGTCATGGTGGCCCATGGCGAGTCAAATGCCAGTGACTTCTTCCAAGGAAGCCAACTTGTCATCGGAGGAAAGATCAAATCTCTCTCAATGAATTGCTGGGCCCACATCAGAAAGACGGGAGTCACTCGGGTATCGGTATTAACGTCAGCATGATGTTTTGTAATCACGCCGAGAATATTACCTCGTGTTTTTGCTTGTTTGTAAATTTCTGGAATTAGGAATGTCTTGATCTTCTGAACATGATGTCGATTCAACTTTGAAAGATCAGGCAAACTAATATTATCGGCAACATAGACGCTAATTTTATCAAAGTGAGCAACCGACTCTGCGATCAGACGATTAATCCAAATTCCAAAGTGTCCCCCTAAAGAGTGGGATTGAAGATCAGCAACAATAAGTGATGTTTTTTGATCAATATTCAAATTCTTATAATATTGAGAATTTTGCGAAGAAACCCGTCTAGCAACCTTAGGAGAGCTGTACATCTCCAGGAAAGACTGGCTTTGATCGACTTGATTTCTTCCTCATGGCGCTTGATCCGACTTATATCAGATTCATGCTGCGCCAAAGTCTTGGTCAATTGGTACCAAAGTTCCGGTTCCCTTACTCCCTCGCGTGAGGCTTGTTTCACCGCGACTTGGAGCGCCAAGGCTAATTTCTCCCAGTGGAATCGTTGTGATTCAACTAGTCCAAGTTCTACCATACCGCCCCTCACGTATGGTCTGAGTACTTGCTCCATTGCCCGTATAAGGGAGTGAACGTCATCTGGATCGATGTAAATTGGAGCACCGCCTCCAACCTCCGGCAACGATGACGTATTTGAAGTGATGACAGGACATCCACACTTCATGGCTTCTGCCACCGGGAGACCGAATCCTTCATACTTGGAAGAATAGACAAGAGCTAACGCCCCCGAATAGGCGGTTGGCAAATCATCATCGGAAGCCTTGATCATGATAGGAAGCACCATGGGAGCAGTTTCACGAAGCTCTTTTTCGAGTTCTTCAGATCCCCCCACGATGAGCAGATCATAATCCGAAGATCGTTTCCAGATGCTGAATGCCTCAAAAAGCAGACTGGCATTTTTATAGCCTCTGGCCGGGGGGACCTCCCCAAGCAAGCCCACACGTTCGCCGACGAGCAGAAAATAGGGTTTTTTAATATGGTGTTTTCTTTTGAATTCTTCGACGACTTCCGGAGATCGCGGATATAATGCCGAACTAACTCCAAGATGGGCTACCTTTACTTTATTGGGATCAACATCTGGAAAATATTCAAGGAGATCATTACGGGTATTTTCAGATACGCATACGGCTTGCGAAGAATGTGACAGTGCCAGCTTCTTGCCCAATGCGCCGGGTGATTCAGTCGAAACACCAAGCCTTTCCGGGATAAAGTCATGAACAAGCATGACCGAGGGAACCCTTGCTGGCATAGTATAAAGTGTGGAAATAAACACTGCAGATCTTGTGTCTCTGCACACTTGTTCCAGTTTCAGGGAATCGGACGCGGGGCCTTCTGACTCCCATCTGTGAAATGGGATGCGATTAATACCGGGAATTTCCGGCATGGTGCCTCCACGGTCGAGGACAGAAACATACTTTCCCCACCCACAACTTACCCAATATTCTAGAATGGACTTCCAGACCCTGCAAATGCCCGGGTTCCAAGGATCCTGAAATGCAATTCCGTCAATCAGAACCATGGGCGGGATATCATTACAGTTTAGTGGATTGTCTTTTTTAGAACACTGCACGTATGTGGAATCATTCACCCATGAAAAATACTTGGTCAAAAGCACAGGGGACCCATCATTAAGCTCCTTTTGCAGGTCGTTCCATCCCTCAAGGGCACCTTTGTAGCCGTAGTACTCTTCTTTGAAGACAAGCTGAGACTCCTGAACATATGCATGATGATCGAAAACAGCACCTAGACTTTCCGTCTCGTCATGGAGGAATGGATTGATTTTCCCAACATCATCGTCTGTGCCATTATCAAGTTTACGAACGAGAGTGGGCGGCTCATGAGAAACCCAACGATCTCCGGGTTTAAAATTCCATGTCCGAAGCCACTCCTGCTGCGGATTTTGACTATAGCAGTTGCGAGTGCTCACAACAGCCTCAGGGCCTACATAGAAGTTACACCAATACCATGCAGCTGTTTTTGAGGAATTCCTTATAAAGGATTCATATATGGCTTCTATCTGCTGACTGGTCCAGAATTCATCAACGTCAATTTGCCAAAGCAGACACTCTTCAGTAATGGTGGCAAGAGGCGCCTTGATCATCTCAAGCTTTCCCTCCCATAACTGCCCCTGAGGCTTTCTATAAACTGTTACACGAGTCGGATACTTGGAAAACAATTCATCAATATAATCAGCCGTACCATCTGTGCTGAGAGATGTTTTCGTCACTTCCTCAGGAAGCCTTCCGCCATTCGGAAGGCTCCATGCAGTGTCATTTTTGAGATCAGCTGCTCCTTCAACAATATGCCAGTGCCAGTTGCAACTCAGGCGTGAAAAGACATTCCAGTGGTGCCTGATAAAAGGCATTCCGTTCCTAACGATGGTAAAAAACTGAATCTTATCAGGCATTCCCAGAAACATGTTCACTCTTTTGAAGGGTCGGTGAAACAATCCCGGCAAGAAGAGACTCATTAATGGATCCCAACAACAGAACCAGCAGTAAAGGATGAAACTCACCTTCAGGTACAACTGAACTGCTAAGAAGTAACATCACAAATAGAAACATAAAAAATAATATAATGCTGCCAGTTTTATAGAAAACGTGATATATTATTCTCAAACCTATGAATCCGATCAGAATGATAGATATAACAAAAGGAATTATTCCGGAGGACCTATGAACATCAGCAAAAAAGTTATGGAACCACCATATGTTCCCATAATCTATTTGATGATGCATTTCCAAAGAGGCGTTTATTAGAGGGTGGGAAAGAAGCTGTTTTAAAAATGACCAATGCAAATGAATTCGCGGGTCATTGAAAACATTGATCGGTCTGGCCATCTTTGTGGCAATAATCACGAATCCCGTCGCACCGATGAGCAAAAGGGCGGCAGATGCGATAACATGCTTGAAGCTGATTTTTTTTTCTCGGACTTTAACCACAATTACTGAGAGCGGAACTAAAAAGTACAAAACAATAAATGCAACTCTTTTCTGAAGAAGGAAACACTCGATACTGACAAATATATAAAGTATTAGAAGTGACAGCAGGTTGGAATTCGTTTGTTTTTCTTTAGAAGAAAATACATAAAAGAATAAAAATGCCGGGAGATAAAGGAGCTGGTTACAGAGTCCCGCATTAGAAACTCTGCCGTCAAGATATGGTGAATATGTTGTTACATACAATGACAATCCGTGAACTACCGAGTAAATCACCGCACCGGTTATCATGACTGTAGGAACTGTACAAAAGATTCCAATTGAAGTGATCGCATGTTTTGAATCTGATATTAAAAATCCCACGAGAACAGCGAGAAGCGTATCAAAAGCCAATCTTTCCCACCAATATGCAGGCCAGATTGTAGATTCACCATTATATTTTGGAAGCGGTGCTGAAAGTAGCCAAAATAATGCGATAAAGAGTATGGAGCAGAACAGCAAAAAAAGTTGGTTCTTATTAATTTTAGCTAGTATTGGTTTGCAATTATTTATAAATACTAATATTATTAGAAGAGCGGCTATAGTTTCTATTAATAAGGTATAATTAGTTATGCCGCCAACAGCTATAAGCGCCACTGCAAACAAACTAAATATATTTATTTTTTTATGTGCGCCTTGATATGTCATTATATATAATGTATTTTTTAAGCTTTGCGATTATCTATAGAAGCGTTGAGTTTTATCATTTAGAAAGCAATTTTTCAAAATTACTTACTTAATTTTTGATTTTAAAAATAGCGTCGCAGTTAATCTAAATCGCTTATAGCGACTTTTATCTTTTTATGAAAGTAATTTGTATTTTCAAAAAGCGCCAACTTTAATATCAATCTAATTATCCATAATTGCGATGTTGCTAAAACTATAAATCTTTTCAAAAAGCTTTATCAGATGGTCTTCTTAGCTGTAGTAAGGTTTTAATAATAATCCCAATATCGAATAATAATGACCAGTTTTCAATATATTCAATGTCGCACTGAACCCGGGCTTTGATTTCTTCATCTGAACATACTTCTCCTCGGAGTCCGCGCGTTTGCGCCAATCCCGTTATTCCGGGACGTACCATACTTCTCACATGATAGGGCCTGTAATGGATCTCCCAGGACTTATTGTGCTCCGGCATATGGGGCCTGGGCCCAACGATGCTCATCTCCCCTTTGAGCACATTCAGGAACTGGGGAAACTCGTCGATGGAATATTTCCGAAGAAAAGCACCCCCTTTGTAAATTCGGCTGTCCCCCTGTTTGGCCTGCTCTGAAGGAGTGCTGTTGTCGGCATACATTGTTCTGAATTTATATATCTGAAAAATCGTGTTGCTGCGGCCATTCCTAGGTTGTTTGAAGATCAGACTTCCCGGGGCATACCAGAGTTGCAGGACTCGGACGATGACTGCTGCAAGCGGCAAAACGAAAATCACGACGGGAAGAGAGATCATGATGTCGAGCAGGCGTTTGGCAACCCGCCTTAATGGATTCTGTAGAGGTTCGCTTCGGAACTGTAGAAGGTTAATCCCATCAATCTGAAAACTGCAGACCGGACGCCCGAAGTTTCTCTCGAAGTCTTGAATAACCGATAGACGAACCGCCTGCCGCTCACAGTAATCGATGATTTCATTCAACACCGCCCCATCACTCGGCGTTCCTATGAGAATGAGGGATGTCGCTCCGGTTGCATGGAGAGACTCCCTGAAGTTGGAACTGCTCCCCAAGCGGTTGATTCCGGGAGAGATTCCCTCGAACTGCAATTCCCCTAGGTAACCCACAATCTCAAGACCATAGTTCTGTTGGGATTTCAGCCACTCCAGAATTCTCCTTCCCCAGATGTCACCCGGGCTTCTCTGATCAGCTGTCGGGAAAAAATCATCCGACCTCACCAGTAGGCATTTCTCGTTTGCCCCACCCTTGAATATTCTTGAAAGCAACCACCTTGGCAGGAACGCATTGCATAAAGCCAGCATGGTGCAGAACACCGGGATGTAAGTGAAGAGGAAGACGCGGGAAATCGATTGATCCTTTGTTGCCACGGTGAAGAAAACAAGTGCCGCCGCCACAATAAATGCTTGTCGCATGCCCGTCCCGAACCGGCGGTATGCTTTTCCCAATAGAAGCGGCTGGTCACTTGAGGCATTGATGGCCGAGGTCACGAAAAGGGCCCCGAGAAGCACCACCAGATAGATAACATAATTGGAAAGACCTCCGGTAAGATTTTTGTGATAGAAAATCTCGAATACAAAAAAACAAAGCACGAACGAGATGGAAATCAGGCATCCCTGAATCCCTACATAGATAGAATAAAACCCCCTCTGTCTTTCGGAAATCATGACTTTAAGGGAGGTGCTTGCTTGCGATAGTGAACCGCCAGCCAAATCAGCTTTAGAGAATCCCAATAGCGCGGAAGAAACTTTTGGGGATTACTGAAAATGCGGATCAGCCACCCCAGCAGCAATCGGTCAGCCCACATTGGGATTGTCACCTGATCTCCCGAAAGGAATCCAATGGCGGCTCCAATGCAGCATATCGTTGTTCCGGAGGGTAGTTGGGTCTTGAGCCACGCACCGAGCTTTTCCTGAGATCCACTACCAGTGCAGATAAAGACATACTTCACATTCCGCGCCTCGAGAATGTTCGCCAGGTCACTGTCCTCGATAGGCCCCTCCTTGGGGTAAAACGGTGCCACATAACAGTCCGTTTCATGAACCGTCATCCCCTGGGATTGCATCCATTGGATGTTTTTCTCCATCGATTCCCGCGACGGCATCACCCAAAAACTCTTTTCCTTCCTGAATTGTGGATTTTCCAAAAGGGATTTTAGAAAGCCATATCCCGACGTCCGCGGAAGGTTTCCGAGCCGCAGGAGTTTCATCAGTAAGATGGCCAGGCCGCTATCCGGAAGATTGAGATCGGCTTGCATCAGAGCCTCGCGGTAAAATTGATCTCTGGAAAGTTCACATAAACCAGGGCCGGAGGGTGCTAAAATAAGACCCCCATGGAGCGCACTTTTTACGGCTTCAGAGATCGTGATATTTGCAATTAATACTCCCAAGAATTGGAATTTATTCTTCACAATAAAAAGAATATTTATTTAGTTGGGAATATTTTTCTCATTTAGTAAAGATCGGTGGCTATGCTTTATCTCTATAAAAAAGATAATCTGCTTGGATTAGCAACCCATTCTCCCATTGCTCATTGTGTCGACTCTGAAGAAAGAATCCATGATCCCCAAGGAATGCTTCCACTTCCGGACGGAGGGCTTGCCCATCATAAAGAGGTACTTCAGAGCATTCTGCATACACATAGGCACAGTGTTTAATTGTCTCTTGTGCTCCTTTTAACACACTGAGTTCATATCCTTGAACATCCAGTTTTAATAGTTGTCGTTTTTTATCATGCCAATAGATCGCAAGATCATCAAGTCGTTGAAGAGAAACGTCCATTGTGCCCACCTCGGCTGTGTTATGATTAAATTGCGTCTGGCGTTTACCGATTGGGAGAAGGGATGAGCTGTCAGCACTTTGGCTCAAGTGAAGCGTGGCAACGCCGTTTGTTTCGCCAATTGCGGATTGGACTAGGGTCACATCAGGAATCTTCCCATGAACTCTCCGAAAAATAGTTGCTTCATCAGGAATCGGCTCAAAAGCAACAATCGGTATGCCGGGCATTATTAATCGGCAGGCCAGGGAGAACTGACCACGATTAGCTCCTATATCCAATACTCCATCCACAGAAATTGCCCTCAAAACCTTAAAGTGTTCTGTTGTAGCGGCAACACCAAAACTCAAGGCATCCCAGCAATCCGGATTCGCTAACATGAAGCACAGTTTGCTTAACCTTGTTTTATATAATTGAATATTCATAGGATAAAGAATATTAGTCTTGTGTATGCAGTAGGCATCCTTGATAGCATGCGATAAGGCTGTGGATCGCAGTTTCTGCCCGATATTTTTCGTTCACTAGCCTTTTAGCTTTTATGCCCATCTCTACCAGAGACGACGGAGATGCCAGTAGTTCCAAGAGTGTTTGCTCCACCGACTCGACGTTTGGTTCGCATATTTTTCCAGCACCTGCACCTTCTACTTCTGGATATATATAGACTTCTCTTGAAATCATCAAGGGCACACCTGCATTCATGGCCTCGATGTTCACAATCCCGAAATTCTCATTAAGTGATGGTAGTACAAAAAGATCGGCACTGGCAAAGGCATCCCTCTTCTCTTTTCCTTTTAAAAATCCAGTGATAGTTGTGAAGGAATATATCTGCTTCGATTCTACCATTTTAAGTACTTTCTGCTCGTATTTTTTATCGCCGCTTCCTGCCAAAACAAACCATACCTTTGGAAACGAAGCCTTCACTTTCTGCAATGCGGGGATGAGAAACTGCAAGCCCTTCTTTGGGTCAATTCTGGAAAGGAATAGTATGGTCGTTGCATTGACGGGTATATTATACCGTGCATGAAATGCGTGACGGTCACCCTGCTCCCACGAAAGATCAACGGGCAAAGGAACGATAATCTTGCGAATACGAGCTCCATAGCTGACCACTCTCTCGGCCTCCAATGTTGCCGTGAAGGCAAGCAGTGAGGATTTTTCAAGCATCCTCTTTATTACCAAAGGACCAATCAGCATTTTAATCAATCGATGATTCTCTTTTAAGTCATAAGGATCCAGTGAACAATGAGGCCGTATGATATAGGGTATTTTATTTTTCGCACAGAAGCGAGATACTCTCCATGCAATAACTGAGAAGATGCAATGGATCTCCACCACATCAAATTCCTTGCCATGAGTCGCAAGCCAGTTGATCAAGTCGATGGAATTGGAGTATCTGGCAGGAAAGCTTCTGTGAAAGACCTTGGTCTCCACATCCGGGTAATCTTGCTGCAAGTGAGAGAGATCATCCCCCGCTCCCGTAGTGGCAATACAAACACTGGAGACCCCTTCTGCATTCAATGCCCGACAGGTGTCGAGAACGGCTCTCATGGCGCCACCCGCCTTTGCATCGATGATATCGATGAGGTGAAGTACTTTCATTTCTTTTTATTAATGAAAGCTCCCCTGCTCCATTGCCTTGGATGTGATCATTTTTTGTTTTCCAAGAAATCTCTTCAGATAGATCGGGGAGTTTTTAAGCCTGAATAAGAGAGTGATTAGAGCGGAGACCCCTCTATTGTTTTCCTTGACTGCGTTATCTCTGAGCCATGTAGCAAACTCTCGATTAGCTTTTGCCTGATTTCCGCTCAACTGCCCCTTACGAATCCGATAGGAGGCTGCTAGAGCACTTGAAAAAATCACCTTGAATCCCGCCTTCAAGGCTTTGTCCCAGAACACACTGTCTGCAATGAGTTTATAACCTGAATCAAATCCACCCAAACTGAGCCATGCCTCTTTCGGAAAGATCATTCCCTGCTGGGTGAATGGAGGGATATTCCGGGCGAAAAGCTCCCTCATCCCCCACCGATGCCTCCATTGAGGAACATGCCCGAAGGATTCCCCCATTTCGCCGATCCACTGCACCTTTCCTGAGACAATCGCCTTTGGGAATTGGCGGGAAAGTCCCAAGACATCAATGAACCCGTTCTCTAGAAGATCGTCCGCATTGATCCAAGAGAGGTGCGTTATTCCCCTTTGGATCAGATGATCGAATCCCTGTCGGAGGGCATCATATACACCTTTGGTATCTTCCCTCTCTTGCAGCAGTTCCGCATTTGTAAAAAAATCCCTTGAGGACGACTCATTCGAGGGATGCACCACAAGATGGGTGAATTCACATCCATTTTCCCTCAACCTCTCCAACGATGCTGCAAGTTGACGTCCATGATCATCCATCCTTAGGATCGGCGTCACGATCCCCAGTTGATAGCCTGCGGTCTCCGAAAAATGATTTTTTAGCCCAGCAAGGTTCATCGAGACGTTATTTGATTCCCTCTTTCATCCTCTTATGAATTTCGATAATTTTCTTCCTAGTCCACCCAGTCTGGAGTTCCCAGAGACGGATCTGTACGTTTCCAAGATAACTTGCAAACCATATTGAGGTAATCAAACCGGGTACCCCCTGGAATATTGATCCCCGGCAAATGTAGGAGAGCCAGAACTGCCAGAGAAACACGGCCAGGATTTTGGGACCATTGGTTCTTTCACCGGCTTCGTATCGATGAAGAGCTTCCAGATTACCATACCTGATATGCTTTTCATCATTACTGGCAGCATCATCATCACGAAACCCCTGAACGCAGTATTCGATCTTTTTAGGCGGGTAGTAGATCTCTGTAGGTTTTCCAATAAAGGGATACTCGTTGTGAATCACTCCCTTTGACACATCGACAAAATTCTTGTCAAAAAACATGAAGGATAAGTTCTTTTGCTGACTGAAAGGAGTTCTCCATGAGTTAACCCTTACACCATAACAGTAATTTGCATGGTAGAGTGCAACGGCCTTGTATTTACCCTCTTCAGCGATCTTATGATAAAGATCAAGCAGTTCTGATGTATGCGTCTGCGAAAGCATCCACAAGAGCATGTAATCAGTTTCAATATACTTAAAGAGTTCTATATACCAATCCCTTAATGCATTACTTCCTGTAAAGCGTGGTATATTTATGATTTTAGCACCATACTTTTTGGCTATCTCAGCTGTACTATCGTCTCCATTTCTAAGGTCTACTACAATGTTCGCTTTCCCAAAAACTCTTTTCAGTGCATCTTCAATCCTGTTTTCTTCATTATACGCAAGAATATATACTGTATAGTTGTGTTTATACATTTTCCTGTATTTAGTTATTCCATGTCGTTTTTTCTAAGTAGTAAAAAACGCAGCATGTGATTACTTGCCCAAAAAGAATCGGAATTCCAATAGTCCAGACTGTAACCCAATGAGTTGCTAGGAGGACTACTAGTATTGAAAAAAAGACTAGTAGACCTGTTACCGAAGCCGCAATGATTTCACGAATCGCTCCACGTTTGGTAGGTCCAATGGATAAGGCACCTACAATGATATTCCCCCCCTCTAGGAGAACGCCTATGACTAAGATTGGAAAGAGAGAGGTATATTTCCCCGAGGTGACTAGATTCAGGAGATAAGGCCCGACAGTGATAGCTCCAACGGATAAAGCCAGAATCAGCAGGAGTGCCCAATGCACAAAGGTGCGTGTTTTTGTAATCGGGTCCCGGTAGACTTCAGGATGCTTGACGAGTCCGTAGATCGATCCGGCACTTCCGGCGGCGGTCATTCCCATCTGGGAGACGAGTCCAAACCGCCCCACATCAGCAGCAAATCCCAGCGGCACCAGAATCAATCTGTACCCTTGCATCTGCACCAGATTGGCAATCACGCCGAAGCTGAGCGCGGATGCTTGACGCATCAGGTTTTTTACTTGAAACCCGAGATGCGACGTGAGACTCAATCCTCGTTTGAGTGAGAGGACAACTATAAAAATTAAAATAACGCTCAGATAGGAAACGGATGCCCCCAAAATAACGCTTCTCGGAGAGACCCAGTCGATCTTCATCAAAAAAAGCAGGGAGAGATACCGGAGCGCCGGCTCCAGAATATAGTTGGCAATCACTATTCCATTCCATCGGATATTATTGAAGAACGTTCTCCAGGAAGCGAGGGCGTAAGATGTCAGGGCCATGAACATCAGTAGCAAGGAAAGGCCCACGTTTTGGGGAGAAAGAATCCATAGGAGGCCCTCACCGATCAGGGCCACTCCGATACCGGACATCAGAAGCTTAAGTTGGAGGATCAGGGAAGGCCATGCCGTGCCATCCTTGAGCCAGATATTGAGAGCTATTGGTTGCTGGGCGAGATCGATCGGCACCAAGACGACAGCGTTGATGATATAGGAGATGGTTGACAAAAAGTAAAAAGTTCCCAGTTCGATCGGGGGAAGTGCTTTCGCATACCAGTGAACTATTAAAAACTGAAATATTATCGCCAGCACCCTGGCTATGATCCCAGCGATGACTCTTGTACTAATCATTGTGTATTTAGGCCGAGAAAACTGCACCAACTATTTATATCCAAACCGAAACAGATAGGGTAACGAATTCAGAAAATGCGCGAGTTATCGGAACCTTGATAAGAGTTTTCCAATTTCCTGCTTCATTGACAACATTGTTTTAAGTATTGGAATCCCTATGGATGGGGTTATCATCAACAAATATTTGATCAGCTGCAAAGGATTCAGCAATGCTACTGGATTATTTTCCCAGACATAGCGATAATAATGACCTGCAACATTCAGAGATCCGTTTATTACGAGAATCGAGGCACAACCTAGGAAGTCTTTACTGAGTTGCCGGCGAGCCCTACGTGTTGCATCCTCTCGATTCAACCCCATGTAGGTCACCATCCGTATTCTCATTTCCTCGAAGTTGACGATGAAATCCGGCTCCTTCCAGGTTTTAAGCATCGTGTTCTCAGTATGGCGCCTGTAGGATGCCAACACTGTTCCAGACTCGATGATATCGTATTGGGCAGCTATCCTGGCGTTGTACTCCTCATCTGCCGAATACGGGAAAAATGGGTCAAAAAAGCCAGCTGTAGCAATCGCCTCAGAGCGATAGAATGTGGTGGAGCAGGGAAGTTGACGTTGACACCGCCCGACAGCCGCTTCCCCCTTCTTAAAAAGTCGTTCTTGGGGAGAGGCATGTTGATAGATCTCACCATGCTGATCCATCATATGGATTTCAGAGAAAACAATCCCTGTATCAGGATATTTATGAATCAGATTTCGCACCTGATCAATACTCTTCCCCTCATGCCTGTCATCAGACTGTAAGATTCCTATCCAGTCATAGTGACGATGAAGCTTTAAGCATTCGTTGACATTACCGACATAACCGAGATTGACGGGATTGCGATGATAGATAATTGCATCACCAAACGATCTGCAGATCTCGGGGGTATCATCACTGGATCCATCGTCAAAGACATGAACATCTATGTCCGATTCGAATTGACATGAAACAGATCTTATTGCCTCTGAAAGAAAGATCGAGCGATTGTAAGTCGGAATACAAACTGCAATTTTATACTTTAGTACATTCAAAGCCATTTAGCGCATGAGAACGGCGCAAAGTGTGGTGCTCCAAAGAGTACAATCATTGGATGCCATGAGGTTTGGCGTGTCGATTAATGCTCGTTTTCGCCTCAGAATCATTTTTGCGATGATTTTTGCATAGTCGACAAGATCGAACGTTGTCCGGTGGTCGAAATAATCATGTGCCAGCGATCCATCTTCGTTTAAGGCACCCCCGGGTAAGGACTGCCCGGAGAAGGTCTTGGGGGAAAAGGTCTTCTTGATAGGTTTAAAATCGACATATCTGGCATGCAGGCCGATCCTCTCTGCAAGGATGTCCATGGATTTTGGTGAAAACCACCAATAATGAACCGGCGGCTCCGTCACTGCCCATATCTCATCGTCGCTACTGGTTAATCGGTTGGGGGTTGTGACAATCATGCAGCCATCCTCTTTGAGTAAAGCCTGGAGCGAGTCCATAAATGCAACTGGCTCTGAGATATGCTCGATTACTTCGGTTAAAAAGATTATATCAAATCCATTTCCATATTGATCTTTCAGCTGCTCAAAAGGGACAGCGGAGTAATATGGTCCAAAGTCTTTTGTCGCAGATTGGACAGCCGTACTGCTGATGTCATACCCAAGGACATCGTATCCCGATTTTCTGAGGGCATATGTCGTATAACCAAGTCCAGACCCTATTTCCAGAATCTTCAGATCTGATTTTTTCTTACCTTTTTTTTCCTGAGAGCGAATTGCTTGAAGTAATCCCCAATAACAATCCTCAACAGAAGCCAAGGATTCTATCCCTGAAAAAGGGCTAAACTTTATGATCTGGCGATACTTTTCATAGCGTCGATAACCAGAAAGATTTTTTAAGTTACTGTAGATGATATTGTATAACTCAGAAGTATCTTGTGATCTGGGTAATACAAACGAACACTCACATCCAGAGCAGAAATATATATCATAGTGAGTTCCTTTTTTGAACCCGGGAAAATCTTTTTTAACTAATACAGACTCTCTATCACATATTTCGCATTCCGTGGTAATATTTGTCGCAACGGATTTAGCCATGTTTTTGTTTTATTAATTATAATAGCCAAGTAGATATATAGGTTATTATATATATGAACTTTTTGTTAGGTTGTAATAAAAGATCGGATTCTTTCGGAGGTTAAACCCCCATATTCATTTAGTTTATCTTGTACAGCTACCATGCCGCAAACACTTGGGTCCAATGCTATACAACTGATTTTGACATTTATATTTTTCACCCTACCTAACACTTCCCTAATATAAGAACCAAAGCCACCTTCTTCAAGGTGATCTTCCACTGTAACGATTGTTGAATACTTTTTTAGTTGCTGGGCTAAAGTTTCACTAGATTCAATAGACCAGATTGGAAGAGTCGCGAGATTCCACCTTGTGTTTTTTACCGCTTCAACAGCATAGCGTAGTGCCGCTCCTGTAGTCAGAACAAGTCCTGCGGGTTTTGAAATCTCATTTCCGAACAGTAAGATTTTACCGGGTTTTAAGTATGCTGAATCATGGCGAAAAACCGGTTCTCCAGACTTTCCAAGACGAAGATATGAAGGCACAGCGTTTTCTGTAATCCATTCAATGCACGAGCGTGTCTCTGATGGATCGCCTGGTGATGCAATTGTCATTCCAGGCAAACACCTGAGCACTGTATAATCTTGAACAGCATGATGTGAGTAGCCAAGACTCCCATATGATAACCCCCCCCCTACAGATACAACTGTTACAGGAAGATTGTGGTAACAGATATCATTTCGAATTTGCTCTAGACAACGCAATATTGGAAAGTTTGCTATTGAGTATGTAAATACATGAAAGCCTTCACTTGCGAGGCCAGCTGCGACACCAGTCATGTTTTGTTCAGCAATCCCAGCGTTGAGGAAGCGATCAGGGAATCTTTCGGCAAAAGCTTCAACAACTGAATAACCGACATCACCCACAATAAGAAATATTCTTGGGTTTGTTTCAGCACGTTTTACTAGCTCTTGTATAAATGTAGTTCTCATTTTGCTTGAAGCAACTCTTTGTTTGCCTCATTAAGTTGTTCTTCAGATGGATTGCGATAATGCCAAAGGTTATTATTTTCCATGAAGGTAACGCCTTTGCCTTTTATGGTATGAGCTATAATAATTGAAGGCTTGCCCGCCTCGAATGGAGCCGACAATAGTGCTTTACGAATTGCACCGTGATCATGTCCATCAACCTCTATAACCGACCACTGGAAAGCCCTGAACTTATCGGAAAGCGGTTCTAGATCTAGCACTTCGGAAACATTGCCCAGGCTTTGTATTTTATTATAGTCAACTATTACAATAAGATTATCTAATTTATGATGTGGGGCAAATAGTATAGCTTCCCAGTTTGATCCTTCGTCTAGTTCTCCATCGCTCATGATTACAAAAGTTCGCCATTCTTTACCACTTCTTTTGGCTGCAAGAGCCTTTCCACATCCAAATGGCAAGCCGTGGCCCAGTGATCCTGTTGAAAACTCTACACCTGGAACTTTATGGCTAATGTGTGACATGAGCCTAGATCCATCTTTTGCATAATTTAAAAGCTCCTCAATCGGATAAAACCCTAATAGCGCAAGTGCTGCATATAAGGATGTACAAGCATGACCTTTACTTAATATTAACCTGTCGCGATCAATCCAGTTGGGCTCATTCGCACGATATCTTAGCACATCATTATACAAAACTGAGATGATATCTGCTATAGAAAGCGCTCCTCCTATGTGAGATGCTTTTGCATTTGTTACCATCTTAAGTGCTTCGCGACGCACTCGCAGGGCTAATTCTTCGGATTTCAATAGTTTTATATTTGTTGAAGGATTGTCTGTAATTAGGTTTATTCTTTATTCCAGATCATTGTTTTATAAATGGATTCTTTTAATGTAACGCTTGCTTCCAGATTCAAATCCGTCCTTGCACGTTTTGTTATTGGAACGTATCGGTTAGGAGATGCAATAAAGTTGAGATTTGAGTGAAAAACGCTATCAATTGAATTATTCAGTGTAACTGCAGTAACTTGAGCGGCTTCTAATATTGTGATTTCTTTGTTTGAGCCTACGTTGTAAGGGAGGCAGTGCTTTCCTTGAAAAAGGATGGTCCACAACCAGATTGCGAGATCCGCTGCATAGAGATAGGAGCGGTAGGGAGAGCCGTCCTTGACCCGGATCAGTTCCCCTCTCATGGCGTCACGGATGAAGTTACCGATGGCAAAGTGTGCATCGAGAGGGAGATGCGGTCCAACGAAGGCAAAGCACCGGGCAATGGTCGTCTCTAGGCCATGATCCTTATTGGCGATGGCACAGAGGAGTTCTCCTATTCGCTTTCCCTCCCCATAAGCGGAATTCGGATCCATGGTATCGGGACCACCCAGATGGCTCTCCGGAATATGAGTCATCTCGGGAGGCTGCTTTCCGTAAACCGCTCCGGAACTGATAAAAAGGAAACGCTTTGCCCCTGATGCCACGGCAAAATCGAGTGTCCGACGGGTTCCCTGGATGATGGTGCCCAGCATTTCAAGCGGGGGAACCGGAGTGCTGGAGGTAGTGCCCGCATGGATGACATGGGTAAAGCCACCTTGCGGAAACTCAAAGTCCCGAACATCTCCCTGATGCAGAATGATCGAGGGCTCGTCGGCAAGATGGGGAACCTTGGCGTAAAAGGCATCGGGATTCCGAGAGAGACCCACCAGCGATGCCCCCAGATTCAAGGCTCTGTTCACATGGGCAAAGCTCTCCAGCAACCAGATGCCAAAGAAGCCGGTAGCCCCTGTGATAAAGATCCTCCCGCCCCGCATCTGCTCCCAGTGAGTCCGGGTATGCTCAAGCACATGCTCGAGATCATCCTTGGGGAGCGGCGGAAAGGGCATTTAAAAATTTGCAAAACTTAAAGCCGTTGCCAGCTAAGTCTTTTTGAGAATTAGAAACTCCGAATAAAGGTCCTGATGGTATCAATTTCGTAATCCATCATTTCCTTAGTGAGCCCAGGATAGGTGCCGATGAAGAGGGCCTCATTCATGATCTGATCTGCACCCGTCAAGTCACCAACGATCCTGAATGCATCTGGGCGATCGTGCTTTAACTGACCAAAAACGGGCTGTCTGAGAAGATTTCCACCGAAGAGCATCCGATTGCCGATCTTCTTCTGATCGAGATGCCGAGCGAGATCGAATTTTTTGAATGGAGCCGAGGGCCTCACCCTGATCATGAAGCCAAACCAGGAACAGATGGCCTGATGGCCGGAAGTGTCCCAAGTAAATCCATCCGGCGTCCATCCCGTGGCATGGGTTGGCAGCATGAACTCCAGATGTTCGGAGCATTCCTCCAATCCTCGTCTCAGGTATTCCCAATTCTCAATCCTCGCCTGGATGAATGCCGGAAGCTTCTGCATCTGGACCCGACCAATCGCCGCCTGAATATCGAGAGGCTTCAGATTATAACCAAAGTGGGAATAGATGAATTTATGATCGTAGCCCTTGGGAAGGTCGCCAAGCTGCCAATCAAAGCGCTTGCCGCAGGTGTTATCGACGCCGCTGGCACACCAACAGTCACGGCCCCAGTCGCGGAAGCTTTCGACAATGGCGCGGAACTTGGGATGAACAACATTCACCGCCCCACCCTCACCGAGGGTCAGGTGATGGGGAGGGTAGAAGGACTGCGTTGACATGTCGCCGAAGGAACCTGTGTAGCGTCCGTCATAGCTACATCCCAAGGCATCGCAGTTATCCTCGATCAGCCAGAGGTCATGTTTCTGACAGAATGCTGTCACGGCGCTCAGATCAAAAGGATTTCCCAGCGTATGGGCCATGACGACGGCCTTGGTTTTGCCCTCACAGTAGGCTTCCTCAAGCTGATCGACTCGCGCATTGAGTGTCACCGGGTCGTTGTCGATAAAGACGGGAACAAATCCGTTCTGAATGATGGGCGCCACCGTCGTTGGAAATCCGGCCGCAACGGTGATGATCTCATCCCCGTGCTTGAGCCTCTTGTTGCCAAGGCGCTGGCTGGAAAGAGCGGAAACCGCAAGCAGATTGGCCGAGGAGCCTGAATTGCAGAGGACGCTGGACTTTACGCCCAGAAAATCAGCCAACTGCTTCTCAAAGGCCTCGCCCTCCTTGCCAAGGGTCAACCAGAAATCGAGCGTGCTGCCGACGGCGGCCTCCACTTCATCCTCTGTGAATACTCGCCCGGCGTAGGGAACGCTGGATTCCCCTGGAGCGAAGTGTCTGACCTCTCCCTCCAGGTAGCCGGGCCTGTTGGCACCATGCATCTGCCGGGAGTATTCCCGGGTAAGGCGTAAGATTTCAGTTTTGATTTCAGAGGGATTCATAAAGGGATAATTAATCGGTGAAGATCACTCGAAACTCAGGATCAGGAGAGCTTCTTTTTCAATGTCTTGAGACGCACGAACTGCTCGCCCTCAAAATCAGCAAGCGAAAAGCTGTGTTCACGGTATTTCTGAAGTAACTCTTCCAATCCGGATCTAAGGTTGTACTTCAATCGAAACTCTGGAAAGAGGGTGTATAAGCGGTCGAAATTGACGCGGTAGTTTCTGGGATCCGGGCCAACTTCCCCAGTGTAGACAATCTTGGCTTCAGGAACCAGGCGGGCCACCTCGTCACCGACGTCGCGCACCTGGTAGTTCTGATCTTTGGCTCCGATATTGACGGGGAGATTGTGGATTTTCTCCCGAGGAGCTTCGGAAAAGAGGAGGAATGCCCGGGCAATATCATGGCAGTGGACCAGGGGCCTCCAAGGCGAACCATCGCTCATGATCCGGATGTCTCCCCGGGCCAAGGCGCAGGCCAACAGGTTGTTGGCCACCAAATCGATCCTCAAGTTGGGCGAGTACCCATAGGCCGTGGCATTCCGGAGATAGGATGGTGAAAAGTTCCCGTCTGCCAGTTTGGAAATCTCTCGCTCCGAATCGACTTTGGAAATTGCATACGCCGAGACGGGGTTGAATGCGGCTGTCTCGTCGAGGTCGAGGGTCTCACCCATTCCATAGACGGAGCAGCTCCCGGAAAAGAGGAACTTGGGAACTCCAGCCTCCTTTGCTCTTTTTGCCAACTCAATCGAGCCATCCCTGTTCGTTTTGTAGGTGAGGGATTCATCCAGATCACCCATGGGATCGTTCGAAATGGCGGCGAGGTGGCAGATGCAGTCGTAACCATTGAGGTCTGCAACGGAGAGGTCCCGGAAATCACCATGGATTTCATGATTGGCTTGGGGAATGGGATCCCAATTGCATCCTTGGAAATACCCGATATCGATACCAGTGACCTGATGGCCCGCATCGCGGAGTAGTTTGACAAGATGGGGGCCGATGTACCCCTGATGGCCGGTGACTAGGATTTTCATAATGATGGGATGGTGATCAATTGGTTGGGTTGATGAGCTTTTATCTGCCGGTGATTGGAAGGAGTTTTCTCACCCCCGCAGCTTCGATATTTCAAAAACCACATGACGCGCAAAAGGGATGGAGCAGGTCCATCCGGGGGAAACAGCATTCAGAATATGAAGGGATCGATTGTCTCCTTCGATCAGAAAATCCATCTCCAGTTTCCGGGTACGAACATCCATAAGCTGGGCACGGATCCCTGCCCTACCCCAGCGACTGTAGTCTCGAGGATGAACACCGGAGGCTAATTCCCCCGCGAGTGTCACCAAATGACGCCGGTTGTATTTGGCAAGTTCCTCGACGGCGAGGCGCTTGAAATCAAAGCCGGCAAAGAGAAGGAGGCCCAACTCCCTCCAGAGGGTCACGGCGCAGTCGGCTGCATCGAAATTGGAGATCCCCTCGTATTGCTCGCGCCAAAAGGCAGGAATGGCAGTCGGCCCGATCTTGGAATGGCCGTCGACGGTCACCGTGAAGTGCACTCCCAGGAAGGGGTTTCGCAAGTCCGGAACGGGGTAGATATTCGTGCGAAAGGATCCGGCGGGTTCGTCGCTGTAGAGGTAGAGTCCCTTGAATGGCACAATGCGGAAGCGCTCTCCAAAGCCAAATTGCCGAGCCACAGTGTCAGCGTGAAGGCCCGCCGCATTGATCACAAATCCAGCACTATATTCACCCCTTCCTGCGAGGATCCGTCCGTCACTATGTCGTCGAAAACCATCCGATAGCTCAAAGCGCACCCCCTCCACCTCGGCATCACGGCGCATGGCGGCAAGAACTGCCCCGGGATCTGCCGTAGCTGTTTTCGGGGAGAAGATAGCACGTTCAAAGGTCTTGACCCTTGGCTCTATCTTCCTTGCTTCCTCCTCACTCAGGCTTTCCAGAACGACCCCATTGGCGGCACCACGCCGCAGCAATTCATCCATCTGTGGAAGATCAGCTTCGTTCCGAGCCACGACGAGCTTCCCGCATTCGTTCAGAGGCAGCCCCTTTTCCTTGCAATACTCCCTCAGGGCTTGGTTTCCCTCTCGGGTGAAACGCGCCTTTAGGGAATCCGCCGTGTAATAGAAGCCCGCGTGAAGCACCCCACTATTACGGCCGCTGGCATGAAGACCAAGCGCGGCTTCTTTCTCCAGGACAACGACAGAGGCTTCAGGGTGGGTCTTTTTGAGTTCCCTCGCCACGCTCACCCCGATGACGCCCCCTCCGATTACCAGAAAGTCTGAGGTGCGTGGCTTCATCGGCTGCGATCAAGAAGATCAGAATGCACTTCAGCTAGATCCGCAAAGCTATATCCTGAACAAGAAATGCTTACCATTTTTTCCAGGGTGCCTTGCCGGAATTCCAAAGCTCCTCCAAGTGGTGCTTGTCTCGGAGGGTATCCATCGGCTGCCAGAAGCCATGATGATAATAGGCATTCAGTTCGTTGTGCTGTGCAAGCCTTTGCAAAGGCTCTCGTTCCCAGAAAACAGGATCTCCTTCGATGTAGTCCAGCACCGAGGGCTCCAGTACAAAAAAACCGCCATTGATCCAGCCGCCATCACCCTCGGGCTTTTCCATAAACCCCTTAACAGAAGAACCTTCCAACTGCAAGGCACCAAAGCGGCCGGGTGGCTGCACGGCAGTCACGGTTGCCTTCTTCATACCTGTGCGATGAGAGGCGAGCAATGCGGTGACATCCACATCACCTACTCCATCTCCGTAGGTCATGCAGAATGTCTCCTCACCCACATAGGTGCCCACTCTTTTCAAACGCCCTCCGGTCATCGTTTCATCCCCGGTATCAACAATCGTGACTCTCCATGGCTCCGCGTGTTTTTCATGTACTTCCATCGAATTCCTTTCCATATCGAAGGTGACATCCGACATATGCAGGAAATAATTCGCGAAGTACTCCTTGATCACATAGCCCTTGTACCCGGCGCAGATTACAAAATCCCTGATGCCGTGTGCCGAGTAGATTTTCATCACGTGCCACAAAACCGGTTTGCCTCCGATCTCCACCATCGGCTTCGGGCGAGAAGCTGTCTCCTCCGAGATTCTCGTGCCAAGGCCACCAGCAAGAATAACTGCTTTCATAAAATCAGTACTTCAAAATGCACCAAATGGCCCTTACTCCATCCTTCCAATTGATTTTTTCCCCTCGGCAAAGGTGCGGCCGTGGTAGGAAACGGGCCTTCAGAGAATCTGCAGTGTAATAAAACTCGGGGTGGAGCACACCGCTATTCCGCCCGCTTGCATGAAGCCCAAGCTTCGGCTCTTTTTCAAGCACAACAACAGACGAGATCGGATAAACCCGCCTTAATTCTCTTGCAACACTCACCCCGATGATACCTCCACCACTAACCAGAAAATCAATAGTAGCGTTGCCCATGAGAAGTTTGAAATAGAATGATCGCTAAAAACTACAATCTTTTGTAGATGGAACTGAACTCCGTTGAGGCTACAATCGTGTAACCTTGATCCCGCAAAAAGCTACCTGGATTCATTGGGCGGCTTGGATCGGTTGTATGACATTCTGCACAGACGAAGCGAGGCCTGTATTTCTCCCAGTCGTTGGTTTCCAGAATTTCAACATCTAATCCTTCGGCATCAATTGAAAGAATGTCGATCTCCTGATCAACGCGAAGATGTAGTTGCAAGATATTTTTAAGTGGTGTTTTTTTTATCTCATGCTTGGAAATTAAAGGTGATATTTCTTTTTTAATTATTTCTGAGGCAATTTGTGCGTCAAAAGTATTGTATGCTCCTTCTAAAAACTGATAAAAATTTTCCACTCCTTCCGCTCCAACCGCCAATTCCAGATTTATATCCCTGGGTCTTATTTCATCGAATAGATCCATAACACCCGGAATGGGATCAATGTTGATACCCTTCCATCCTTTGAGATAAAAGTAATATGTATTGGAGAATCTTGTGGGATGATGGGCTCCAATATCTACATAAAATCCATTTTCCGTTTCCCTTAATATATTTCTAATAACCATGTCTTCTCCGCTTTGTGAAAATGAAAGCATAGCGTTTTCATCAACATATCTTATAAGATTTTGAATGTCACCGATTGTAATATTTTCCAGAGGTATCAGATTCTTGACTTCCTCTAGTGAAATCGGCTGTTGGTTAATTACTTTTTCGGCAGTCGCCCAAGGGATGCCCCTATCTCTTGCCATAATATTATGCCAGATTAGCGATTTAATTTTTCGTATGTTCACTTTAATATTTTATTATGCACCAAATGGCCCTTACCCCATCCTTCCAATTGATTTTTTTGCCCTCGGCATAGGTCCTACCATGGTAGGAGACGGCGACTTCGTAGATACGGATGCCTTTTCTGGCCAACTTGGCCGTGATCTCCGGCTCAAAGCCGAAGCGGTTCTCTTCAATACTTACTGACTGCAGGATCTCCCTTTTGACCGCCTTGTAGCAGGTCTCCATGTCGGTGAGGTTAAGGTTGGTGAACATGTTGGAGAGCAGGGTCAGAAACTTGTTTCCCAAGGAGTGCCAGAAGTAAAGAACCCGGTGCTCTTGGGAGCCAATGAACCGGGAGCCGAAGACGGCGTCGGCTTTACCCTTTAGGATAGGGCCCAGCAAAATGGGGTACTCTGCAGGGTCGTACTCCATATCGGCATCCTGGATAATGACGATCTCGGCGGTAGCATGGCTGATACCAGTACGGAGAGCGGCTCCCTTTCCCTGATTGCGCTCGTGATGGAAGAGGCGAATCCGGGAATCCTCTGCAGCAACCCTCTCAAGCTCTTCGCGGGTACCGTCGCTAGAGGCATCATTGACAATGATGAGCTCTACCACCTCGGGCTGCTTCAGCACGGTTGCAATCACAGAGGCCACGGTTGCCCGCTCGTTGTAGACAGGCATGATGACGGAAAGGCAAGGAGGCATGGGGATAGGAAAAGCTAAAGGCTAAAGGTTGAAAGCTGAAACGAATGGAGACTAGGCTATTAGACTGAAGACTATTAGACTGTTAGGGTACAACCCGAGTCGAGGGTCGAGAGTCGAGGGTCGAGAGTCGAGGGTCGAGAGTCGAGGGTCGAGAGTCGAGAGTCGAGAGTCGAGAGTCGAGAGTCGAGAGTCGAGAGTCGAGAGTCGAGAGTCGAGAGGTCGAGAGTCGAGAGTCGAGAGTCGAGAGTCGAGAGTCGAGAGGTCGAGTGGAGTATTGGGAGTGGCTGATAGGAGCTAGAAGATAGGCAATGGGAGGAAACAGCCCGCTGAGGGTCAATACTTAGACTTTGAGCGGAGTCTTTAGCTTCACAACTTTGGCAAGTTTGGA
>JACCDV010909667.1_pt1 | contig 24124 bp, 19 predicted proteins | sample 7446131 | NCBI WGS metagenome assembly JACCDV01 (sample SAMN15323448, study PRJNA562643) | freshwater metagenome | isolation source: river surface water | place: USA:Blue River Watershed | collected 2017-08-17
GATTCATCTATCACTATACATGATTCCTCTAGATGAAAGAGCGAAGTATATACAAACGAACTATCTATAAATAATTAGTCATTTTAATAAATCAATTTACTTCTTCATCTCCTTCTACCTATACTTCAAGATAATCTTCTAGTACTTGTAAATGTTGGAGTCCTATAAGTATTTGCCACTGAACTATAATCTTCCATTGGTCAAATTCTTCAGGTACATCACGCAATCGAATTGATTATTGCTGATCCCTCCTCCAATCAGATTATCAAACTCAACCTATCTCTTATTCTTTTCCTTGAGGATGTTCATGACTGTGGTATTCTTATTGATCATGCGCTTAACCTCCTCTTAAAGGATAGATCCTTTGATGCTCGTAAGTGCGTTCCTCTTCTTGTAGGCGACTATCGAAACGATGCCTGCTAAGAACAAGAGCATGGTGGATATACGATATGCGTTGTATTTGGAGTACATAAAGTTGATCTTTTGCTTGCCGTACTCTTCAATCTACTATTTGCTGAACTAAGAGATGTCGATCGTTACTTTCTTGTTGAAGTAGCCAACCGTGGGAGTGTCCGGGTATTAGGATCTATTCACTATTTAGGTTTTTTGCTGTTGGGTCTTCTTGGGCTCAGGGTACACAATCATCTTAGTGCGGTTGGGCAAAGTGATGACTAAATCATTGATTCCCCATAGTAGCTCGTTCGGGTCAATGATTTCTTGGCTGTCTTTGGCCCTAAGATCATTAGCTTTGGAGTATGTTTCCTTTGAAGGGACAAAGTATTTGATTTTCTTCTCTAATATTTGATACTTTGCTTATACAAGTTCGTCTTGAGACGCATTTAGTTTGTTGACTTATGCTGCCTTTTCCAAAAGTAGGTCCTTCTTCTGCCCACTCTTCTTTATCTCCTACTCCAACCTTTGAATTTTAGCCTTGTGGCCCGCAATCCTCTCCTCGATAGCTTAGATTTGTTAGTTTTTATTACCATAGCTGTAGACTGTGCGCGCTGGTGCGGTTGAGGCAGTCATTTATACATTTGTTTCGCTTTTGGGTCCACGCACTGAGAACGAGAAATACGATTATCCTTCTTTTTCAACAAACCTATTTCCCAATGAGAAGCTATACGAGAGTGGATATCCTAAGATAGCAATTGGAGTACCTGCTAGCTCCTTGACCTGAGGATTCCTGCCCAGCAATTTGATGGTCTAGCCGATGATGGGCTGATTGAATTTGCCCTCCGAGTAGATGGAGTAGCCCCAGAAGGAGACTCCGACCAGCCCAAGGCTCGCAATAGCGAAATTGCCAAAACTTCGGAAGGGCCACTGGATAGCTTTCAACATCAATAGGAATATAAACAGAATTAACAATTAGTCCATACATCTCAACAATAAATCATTAGATTAGCTGCTTAATCAGCGAGTCCCCGCTTATTATCTATGTTGTTGCTATCACGATCTCGCGCTCTATATAGATGAAGCTGTACTCAGGAATTTGCCAAGGAGACGAATTGTGGCGATTTAGCCGTAGGTAACTCCACCTACGAAGTACACAACCACTGCGGGACGGGGGTGTGATTGGCAAACTTTGCTGAACTAAGGCATCACGATATCTCCAGGAATCAGCTTTAGTCCTTTTTGGATAAGTCTCCATCCGTTTCTAATCGCATGCTCCACCAACTTAGCCCTGCATTAGATATGCCTTACACAACGGGAGTATAGCCTCCGTAGGCAAAAGATGTATCTTGAGGATTGCTATGGTCGATCTGGGATTAGCTAATCAATTTGAGTTCCTTTTTAATGTCACTATAGAGATAGGGCTCTCGGATCGACTTGGACTCATAGAAGATCCCAAGGTTGGCAAGGTGAGTGAGGGAGACGATATGCTGCATCCCATAAGTAAAGCATATGTCTTAGCAGATTTTGCTGTATATTTTGGGAGGGACTCCTTTGTTTACGATGCATTGAATGGCCATATTTTTTATTATATTTTCCAAAGGCACGTCAAAAGGAATCATGTTTTAGTAGTATTCGATAAGCTCGCTATCTTTTTATAGGAGTGTTTGCTGTTGAAGCATTAGTTCTTTGTTAAAACTAATGGTCTTTATGTCCTATTGTAGGGCTGCAATCAAATTCAAGTCTACATAAGAGGGTTCTTACGGGTGGAAAAATATTACTTTTCTATTCTGATTCTTTTGACTGCGTTTCCTTTTTAATTGAGATCCTTCATTCGTCCAGCTTGCTATTGGAATTGGTCGAACTAGGCTCCCTTGGCTTTCAAAATAGCACGGGCTCCGAACAAAGATAATCCTTTTATTTGTTCGTAAATGTAATCTTTTTATCCACTGAGCTTAATGCTCTTATAAGCATTCTAGTTCTTCTTCTCCTTCATGCCGCCATCGTCGAACTTAGATGAGGGAACTCTAAGAATGCCTCCTTTGACGCCGTAGATCTAATCAGCAATTCCTTCGTAGACTGTTTGCCTGAGAAGAGGAGTGAGATAGTCAATACTTCTGTCAATTATGATAACACTTTCAATATCTCCGTAATTTTAGTCAATCTTTATCTCATCTTTTTTAATAGAAATGTACTCTATTTAAGCCTCAAGATATCGAAGATTGCTTTTGCAGCTTTGCCCTTGCCGTACACATTGTGAATCTTACCGAACACGCACTGCAATCGATGGATTGATTCGGCTACAGTCGTATAGACAGAGTGATCATGGTAAACATAGAGATCTTTGAGAAGTTTCATTTCGAGTGAGTAGATGTCGTTGTCGATGGGGAGTAGATCGAAGGAGAAATCCCTGACATCCACATAGGATGAAAGAGAATTTTGCTCAAAGAACTACTTGCAGATGATGGTGCGCTTTGGCCAAAAGCAAGGGTAGTATTTCTTCGCCCCCTTGTCTTTATTCCCCTCAATCAGCTATTTGAGGCGGATGAGGTTGGGACCTGTGGGTCTCAGGAATATCATGATTTGGTCGTAGTTGTTGGGGAGGGGGATGGGATCAAAGGGAATAATTCCTCCCTCGTCGGGTACTCCATGCTCCGAAAGCATTTTCTTCTCAATCACAAGGTTGATTGGATTTCTTACCTCCTCGTCGAGCAACAGTAGCTTCCTGCCGGCGATCTAAGTAGGTTTGCGTGTACCGAATCGAGAAGGGAGATCATTTTGGACTTAAGGTACTCCTTGAAGAGTGTTGGTTCGAAGATGCGTTCTTCTTTGTTCTGCATTATTTGCCTGCTGGTTATTATAAAATATATAAAATCTTTGTTGTTATTGATTGATATGAAGTAGGGAAAGAGAGAAGATTGTTGATAATTGGCGATAAATATTTTTTATTGTGGAGGGTGGATCCAATATCATTTAATCCTTTCTCTATTATTCGATATCAATAAATTCATGACTGAAGAACACTTACCACTCTTCCCCTCTTAATCTCAACTCCCAAACCTCTCCAAAAGGAAAAGAATGCCCTCCAAGTATGCTTAACAAATCGCCGACTTCAAAAATGTTACTTTCGCACTTAACTTAGAATCTTACTCCTCCCTCCAAAACAACCAAAACCATCAAATTTGCCTAGCCTATCTAAGTTCCACAAGAGGACCACAAAAACTTGCAGAATAAGCCTTTACTGTGCATCCTTCCAAGTGGCAAAAAATACTCGCTAAGATTGGTGATGGGGACAAATAAATAGGGTAAGGGTGATTGGTCGGGGCGCAAGAAATTAAAGAGAGCGTAAAGCATTACTAGCCCAACGGCCAAGCAATAAAAGAAGTAATAGGTCAGCATTTGCCTCCTCGATAAATTCTTAAGTGCTTTCTAAAACCTGCAAAAAGAATAAGAGAATAATGAATCAAAATAAAATCACGAAACAAGCAAACAAAACAAGGAGACAAAATCCACCAAGGAATAAAGGAGGGTGCGTCCGAAGGAGATGGAGGAAAAGTGGGGCAAGTACTACTAAAAGTACTTGCTGCTAAGTAGCAAGTTGGGTGGATTGGAGGAGACATATGCATTTTTGATATGAAATCAAATAAGTAATATATAGGCTTTAGCATTTATTATAATGAGTCGGATTGACAACCCACCAAAGCAATAAAACACAGTCCACCTCCACTATCACCACCATTACTACCATCCCAAACATTAGCAAGCCGCTCGGTAGGGGAAGATGAGGATGTCCAAGTCCCAGTTCTTGCCCAATAACAGCTTCTACGAACCAGCAGAAAATAAAGGCCACGAATAGTCAAGTCCATGCTAGCCTCAAAATAGAAGCAGAGACAATAGTTTCAAAAAGCTACGAATTAGCAACTGTTGGAGCCAATAAAATTCAGATTCCAAACATGAAAGCAAATAAAAGTAACTCTAACTTAATAGCTTTGCCTCATATACTGTCTTGGAAGAGCATGCCTCTATCGATGAAGATGTTGACTACACTCGTGGTAAGGAATAAACAGTTTTGAACTACTCAATGGGCACGGGGACATCATAGCGATTTTAGCTTTAAAAATTGTTAGCCCAATACAAATAGGAGCTTAGAAGATACAAGAAATAAGTATAAAGGCTTAAAGGTGTAGAGTAGGAGTGTATTTACTTGAGAAAGCATTGCTTAGGCCACTATTAAAATTGCAAATGATTTACATATCTATATGCATTTAATAGAATGGATATATGGATCATCGGATGAAGTTGGAGAAATACTGCACCTTATCTGTCGATTACAGTTCCTTCATGAACTGACTGTACTCTTCACAAAGTTTTAGCAGGTTTTACTCATCAAAGGGCTACCAGTTGCCCTTTGATTTGCGCTACAGTTATTCCCTGATCTATTGAGAGTAATTGCATTCTTTAATGAACTTGTTGAGCTTTTACACGTATTTTTGCCTGTATTCATCGTCTTTGTTAGGATTGTTCGCCTTAAGGCTTATTGATAAAAACTTGAGGGCACTTTCTTTGGAGCCGAGAGTTGGGTACTTAGGACGCCTGTAGCCAAGCTGGGCAAGACACTTCATCATGATGTTACTAAGATGGTGCTCTAGGAAGGCTGAGCAATCATTTCTCTTGGCAATTTTTTTAAGATCGCTCTTTTTCTCGAACTCAACTGGCAACTTATCTGGAAGCTTAATCATCTCATAGAGGGCAGGATTCTTTTGGAATAGTCTCTCGGCCTTTGCAGTTGAGGTCAAAAAGTATTTGTCTTTGTACAGAAGGCAAAATAGTGAGTTTCCTCGAGTAAGGTTTTTCTTGGTGAGTTAGACCATGCAGTATCCTTTGTTTTCGAACTTGGAGGCAAACGCAGCTATGTCCTAAATGTTCACTTCTTCTGGGGGAGAGAAGGCTGGCCCTCTGATCAGATATGTTTAAGGATTGGAGATAAAGTCTTTGAGCTCTTTCTCTCCTTTGAAGGCGTAAATCTTGCGGTTGAACAAAGCAAGGTGCTGATAGTTCTTGAGACAAGTTTTGATGTACTACCTTCTTATCTTATAGCTGATAGGACAAAAGTTCTGATACTCAGAGAGATTGTGAAGAACGCAGTTAGAGCTTAAGCCAACATGTGTGACATCAGATGCAGAGTGAGTAACTAAATCTCTAATAAAGTCTCTTTTGGCTTTGACCTTCTTTTCTATGGACGCTTTGGTTTGCTCAAAGACACCCCATTTGGAGAGATTTCCATTGACTACTTTTATATTATTGTATTTGCTGTTATAATAGGTTTAAACTTCAATAATATTTTTCCTATTGGCTTAGAGTCTTTTGTGCAAAACTTACAAATCATAGTCATAGAGTGTCTTACTTTCTTTCACCTTACTTATAACCTTCTTCTTGATCTATAGCTCTGTCATCCTGATGGAGAGGACAATTGTTGGGACAATTCCTTTTTTATTGAAGAGCTCGCACTGCTTTTTGTTGAGGGGAAGTCCATCAAGAATCCATCCTTTAAAGCAATCTGAAAGGGAGGTTCTTTTTTAGATGAGGGTGATAACTGCTTCATCCGATAAGCATTTTCCTGTCTTTATTTCATGTGATATAGCTTTTATCTCTGAATCTTCATGCTATTTGATAAAGTCTTAGATGATCTCTTAGATAGTGATAATTTTATAGCCATACTTCTATTTAATGTTTTGGGCAAGCGTACTTTTCCCACTTTTAGCCTTACCAATTACGAAGATTATTGGAACAAATTTTACATCTTTTGGCACTGCTTCGTTTTGTTATAATGTCTTTGGATTACGAATTGCATACTATCTTTCTTAATCGTCCTTAAAGTAGTAGACTCTATCTTTGTAGATGAGGGGATAGGGTTTTGGATTTTCCATCAGAGTATATGGATTTAATTTACCGAACCTGCTATCTGAAACAATATAATTATTGATAAAGTCATTGGCTCTATGTCTTTCGATAGGCAGCATGCTGCTCTTCTCCCACCTGCTTATTCTATCCTCAATTATGGGTTTGATGAGGCAGTTGATACGATCGGTCACATGCTTGATCTACCTCTCGCATTTTATTGTGACTACCTACACTCCCCATGATTTGAATGCTTAGGTGAATTACTAAAGCTTGCCTGCGTCTGCCTCCCTTTGGGCCTTTAAGGCTTACTCCTTCTGTGCAATCATTTATTCGAGTTTAGGGATCTATGGGTCTTCCTCTTCAGGAGGTTCGTTATATTCCTCGCCAGCCTACTGAGCTTTCTTTCGTGCTTACTCTTTTTCCTTCTCTTTCTATATTCTCTTCTTTTATTTTATCTCCTACAGCTACTTTTATATCGCTTTCTTGTCCAACACCCTTTATAGCCATTTTTGTTAGTCACTAGTCAGCATAAAGACTATCTAAGGCAGTTTTCTCGCCTATCCTAGCAGCTCCACCACGCTTGTTGACACTTTTTCTTCTTCAACGTCATAAAAGTTGGCATTAATGAAAATTTAATTGATTCCATTGAATATGTTTTTGATGACTTCTATTTCGTTAGCCTTACGATCGAAATCTGCAGCTTCTTACAGGATCTCAGGATCTTCAAGTTGCTTACCTTACTAGTCAAACTCTGGCTTCTTGAAACCTTTGTTGTAGTATCTTTAGGTCTTTCTCTTACCTTTCTCGTTCTCCAACTGCTGTAGGAGAGTGTCCTTAAGCGATAGGATTGGTATTCTATACTTCTAGTTGAGCTTCAATAGCTGTGTCTTCAACCCCACTCCTCTTAGTCCCATAAACATTATCCTGGGAGGGATGGCTGGTGCTCCATTCATCAAATACTTTGAAGTATCTTGCTTGAACTCATTCAACTACTTTTCGCCTGCAAACTTAAACCTTCTGCCTTGCACTCCAGCCTCAAACTCCTCTTTACCTTTTATCAAGAAGCCATTTTTTAATGATACTGGACAATATTCGCCTGAGAAACCCATAGGGATTGGATCGCCCTCCTCTTGCTTATCTGCACAGACACGGTTAATTGAATCCTCGTCTGCTTTGATGTAAAAGGGATCAATAATTTGTCTTATTTTGTTGACTATTTGGTCTGGAGTTTTATCAATCAGTATTTCCTTACAAACTTCCTCTCCCAAGGCTTCCTTCACAGGCCCAATAGCAGTGCCAAACAGAGCCACTTGCTATAATTCAGCATCAGTTAATCTCTTTTGGAGGTTTTTGTTGGGCGCCTCTTCCACATTGTCAGACAGAATGATCAGTTTGTCAACTGGGATGTTGAACTGCTTGAGAGCATTGAGCTGCTCCTCGTTGTTCGGGTAGCCAATGATAATGTAGCCACGGATTTAGTTGAGTTTTCCCAAATGATTGATCTCAGGTATGATGTCTTTTAAAGATAAATCTTCGGGCGGGGGAGTCTTTGGCCTTTACTCTTCAGCGTTTTTATCTTTCTTCTTTGTTTTCTTAGGAGCTGTCTTTCTTTATTATGGTTCAGGAGACTCAGCGTTTCCTCCTTATTCGTTCTTTTATATTCCCCATCCAAAAGGTTTCTTTTGAAGATTTACTCCTATCTGATATAGGATAATGGGAAGAATGTCTTTAGCATTTAAGAGCCCTCCTTTGTTGAAATCTTTGAACTCAGGCTCAGAGAGATGGATAGAGGAAGATCTCTTATCAAAATTGGAAGGAATGTGGCTTTAAAACTGACGTTGCTTTGCTAAGACTTTCTACAATATTTACTGAATGTTAAGAACTTTCAATCCATAGATACTTCCTAAAAGGTTCGCAATAGTCTTCTTTCCTGATTTCCTTGGGCCAGTCACAAAGATATTAGTGCCATTAGGCAATTTCGGTAGTTGCTGCAAATATTTCCTTGGGATGTTTAAGAACGAGTTCAAGTTGGCCTCATTTTAGAACACGAATACTCGACCTGCATACTCAGCTGCGAACTAGAACTTACCGGCAAGAAGCTTTCCCTTCCAGAGTTACACACAGTCAATCAACCCCCAAGGACTCCATTTCCTGAATACCTTTAGCTCTTCTAAGCCAACTGACAGTAATTACTTTTAGTTTCCTTAGATTTTCTTGGGAAGTGGTATCTTATAGAGGGAATGTTAGAGCATATTCAAGCACTCTTGAATGTTTTGGAAGCTGTTTTGTACCCTTATGAACTTATGAGGGTGAATGTGTTGAGTAAAGTGCTAGATTAACGAAAATGATGAATCCTTCCATTTGATTTATAACAAATTGGACTAAACTAAGGGTTGGGGCTTATCTCCTTACTCTTGCTATACTTATTACTCGCCCTACTCAGGAGGGGGTTTGGGTTTGCGTAAAAGATATCTGTCATAGGCTGAGGAAATCGACTGATCTTATGGCTTTTCCATGAGAGAAGAGGTGAAGTATTTCCATTGTTCCTAGCTTTGCTCAGTTTGAAGTATATGAGTAAATGAACGGCATTATACTTTAGGCAAGGCAATCCTGTTGTTAATAAGGTTTTAAATCCAATACTTATTGTATTCAAAGGGTAGGTCAAGAATAAAGCCTCTTGAATGAGTAAATTCCTTTTACAGTTAGTTGTTGATGAGGTCTAACACATCTTACTCATCTACTGCTCCTCCTTTTTGCAGCTAGCTCAATATGTATTTCTCAAGTGCACTTAGGCCATCCTTCACATTGCCGTCCTCATCTGCTTAAGGTGGGTTTTCTTCGAAGAATTTGCTTCTTTCAAAGATTTTCTCAACCATGCTGTCCACACTAATGTAGACAAGACTGTATTTCTTAGCGACGGCCTTTGCAAGAGTAGTCTTTCCTGATTTAGGCCTGCCCAAAATGAGTAGTTGAAGAGGGATGAGTTTGGAGAACTGGATGATGTCTTCTAGGAAAGGATTTTTGCTATCTTTTTGAATGTGATTTTATGCTGATAGATTTTTCTCAATAACAGCATTTAAATTTTTGTCTTACTATTGGATGAGTCGCAGATTGGTTTGTAGCTCCTTCAAGACAAGTTGGACCCTTTCTTAGTTGTAAAATTTCATCAAATTCTTACTAATCTGGAGTCCCATGTTAGCTACCTCCAGGTCGAAATCTTTCTCTTACTTCTTTATTGATTACTTTCCTGTTATGCCCAGCAAATTCTCCTTTCTTCTCACGATCAGCTTCTAACGGGTCAAGGTCAGCTCATCAATATGGAACTCGTTCCTTTCAAAGAACTAAGACAAGATGTTGAAGAACTTTTGTGTAGATGACTCAAGATCCCTTAGGTTCTGCAGATAGTTCTTATGGGAGAAGGTTTGGTTGATCCTTGCCACAGACAAAGGCTTGCCCATGGGAGGAGATATATCAGCAGGGAGATAGTTATGAGTAATCACTCCTGAAGTAATGAAGATTTATTGGTTTACTGCGAAGTCTCGGATCAAATTATTAGTTGCCTCGTGTGATGATGCGTAGTAATCGACCTTGTCAAAGCTGAGTCTCTTGCTTTTGCGAAGGCGGTAGCTGCTTTTTATCTCAAAGTTGCCGTTGGTAAACTGGAAGATGAAATCCTCACAAACATATCCCCAAGGAATCACATCTTCTACCTTGCCCTTAAGCTCGGTCAATAGCACTTGAGTGGGCTTTATTGTCTTGAGTTCCTCCTCAACCAGGCTCACTTTTTCTTAGAAGTAAACATGCTTAATCTCTTCCCTGTGGCATTTTTCAAGGACTCCGCTTTAGTTAAGCACGGATTATCCTTCCAATATTTAAATTTTTATGTCAACGTTGATCTTCTTCCTCTATGAAGGGTTTAATGCACTTACTAAGAAGGTGTCAGTGATCCTTGATTTAAGAAGTTCGAGGAATCCAATAGCACTCCTAACATCAATGTTCTATACAGTGAATGAGCACATCTTAAGGAGGTAATCCTTTAAATTATTGTAGGTGACTTCTTCGTGGGTTCGAATATTCTCAAACAGCTATTGAGCTAAGTATTTCAGATGTTTCTATTGAAACTAGGGGAGAAGGAAGGCAAAGAAGAGGGTTCCTAATTTGATCATACTTTCGGGAGTGGGAGTGCAGTTGAGGATTTAGTAATATTCATTAACCTTCGACTTAAAGGAAGGGTGGTGCGAGATGAGCCCCAGGAGTTGAGTATACTTGGAGGAGGTTTGAGTGCGTACGGTATTGAAAGTCAAGGAAGCCATATAAGTTATATATTTATGATTTGAATCAGGGATAGCACTACAATAAATGAATGACATATTTAAACAGTAAAAATCACTCTTTGTCGCTTTACTACTGGCTTGTGTTATGCGTGTTGTACCATTACCACAGCATTAGAGTGTCCTAGAACCTTGCCTCTTTATTGGCACTGTTCAACACGATAATAAAGATTCCCTCTCTTACGCTTGCCAGGCAGGCTCCTGCGGGCTGGGTTTGCCCCGTTTTAATTCCTTACCAGCCCATACTTAGAAGTTTGTTTGTGTTTACCCATTTTTTGACACAGTGAACCTTTTCCATATCTTACTCATAGAGAGTAGCTTTGTACTCCTCTCTATTCATGAGCTCTCTGAAGTTTTTGTTCTCATAGCAGTACCTGGATAGATTGAGGATGTCCTTGGCAGAGGAAACATTGAGGACGTTAGCTAATCCATGAGGGTTAGTAAAGACCGTTTTACTCAAATTGAGTTCCTTGGCCTTTCTATTCATTTATTTGAGAAATTTGTTGGTAAAAGTGGAGGTTGAATCGTAACAGCTTATATCGATGGATTCAATCTCAGAGTAGTCCTTGCTCTCAGGCTTCATGGACTCATAGAAAAGCAGCAGGCCGAAGATCTAAGCTAGCAGATAGGCTGCGTCGTTGCCTGAAGGAAGCATGGCTCCATAGAACAAATCGTATATTTTGATATACTTACCCACTTTCAAATCGGCCGTGGTGCCTGAATGTGATGCTGATGTTTGGCTAACTCTAATCAGGATATCTAAATGGGCCAATGGTTACCTTTGTCCATGTGGTAGCGCTAGAATAGTTCTAGACTGATGATGGTGGTCATGATTTTGGTGAGGCTGGCCACCTCTCTCTGCTGCTCCTCCCTCACCCCTACCAACTTATCGATATTCCTATCATAGATGCACCAGTTAGTGGATGTGATATCTGATTTATGGGATGGGTACGATATTGTTTATTGACTAATAGTTCTGTTTTGATGGAAGCATCATCGAAAGTTTTGTGACTCCTAATAGGAGAATGGGTCTGCCTTCGGTAGAAGTTTCCCTGAGTCAGCATTTACTTTTTATATTGGAGTTGTTGTTTATATGTAGTTTTATTCATGGGGGTTGGTAACTTTCGATTATATTATTTGATATAGTAACAATCGATATTACTAAGTTGAAATACATGGCCAACTACTCAATAGAATTCAAACTATTACTGCCCAGGCACAAACTATTCAGGCTCGACATACTCCCCTTTCTAATTATATATGCCGCGCTCTCGTACTTCCTCTACTAGTACTATGATGATCCCCTGCTCAATTTGTATCTCAGGCTCGCCATCATCGCATCCTGCTTTTTGCAATGTAAACCATCAACCATTTAGGCTTGACCTATATCTTCGGGTACTGGTCCAAGAAGTCCCAGTCTTTTATCCAATACCGCAGTCTTTCAGGTCCAATCGAGTCCAACCTGGAGAATGCCAGCCACGTGTTAGTGAAAGAGAAAGTCTAGGGAGAGAAAACAATATATGGAATCTGTGATCTCTATAACCAATAGCTATAGAATGGTAAGTCCCTCTATATCTTCCACTTTCAACAGAGGAAATTTTACTTTGACCGCAATAGTAATAAATTCTGTAGGCTCAAGCCCAAACTCGAAAGTAACGAAATCCACAATATCCTTGAGGACTCAGTGAATAAGAGATAGTAGAAGTAGTTTTACGACAACAATATCTTGTAGATCCCAATCCGGCCCTTCTAAAACATATTCAGAGATCAAATTATCGATCCATTTGCCTTCTTCCAAATCTTCTCAGTGTTCCTTTGGATGATGGATGACAATAGGATGTTCAGCTTCATGATTTTGGCCATGCTAGTTGGAACTGCTTTTACTATGTCAGTCCAACGCATTAAAACTTTGGTAGGATATCGTTCCATGACACTAGCCCCACATCAAGCTCACGTCTTTGAAAAGGATAAGTGGGTCGTCAAATCTTCATATGAACTATTGCCAGGTGACATTATAGCCATTCAGCCTGGCTACCAGCACAAAAAATCAGAATACGACATGATGAGTGACAGTGAATTCTTAGCAAAAGCCATTCCCTTCTCTTCCAAAATACCAGGCAAAATGATGACCACAGGCCAATTATAAGAGAATCACTCATACAAGAATGTATCATGTGATATAATGCTCCTCAGTGGAACTTGCGTGGTCAACGAGGCCATTTTGACAGGATAGGCCATTCCTCAAATCAAGGAGTCACTCAATAATTCTGACCTCAGTAAGAAATTCCACGAGAGCCGATTCAAAGGAAACATGTTGTTCTGCGGCACTTAAATTTTGCAGATCAACGATGATTATCATGAGGAGGACCTTAACTAAATCTTAAGAACTGCAACTAAGTCAAGCATTTCTGTACCAAGGCCACCAGTCAACCGATGCTGTATTGGAGTAGTGATGAAGACTGGCTTTGATACATCCAAAGGAAAGCTAATCCGTAGAGTGGTTGCCCATGCATAAAACCCATCAATTGAGCAAAAGGATGGACTTTGGATCATATTGTTCCTGCTGATTTGTTCTCTTTTTACATCGGCCTATGTGCTTGACCAAGGGATGGACAATGAAGAGAGAAGCAAATAGAAACTGTTCTTAAGGTGCATCCTAATTCTCACTACTGTTGTTCCTCCTTAGCTACCCATGATCCTGAACTTGGCTGTCAACAACTCCATCCTATACTTGCAAAAGAAGAAGATTTTTATCAGCGAGCCCAAGAAGATTCCTTTGGGTGGAAGAGCCAATGTGGTTGCCTTTGATAAGACAGGAACTCTTACTGAGGATAAGTTCATCTTTGAAGGAATCGTTGATAACTGCAATAACTATCAATAACTTAAAAATTTCAAAACTTGCTCCAACTAAAACCTTGTCGTTCTTGCTGGCTGCCATAGTCTCATCTCTATTGAGAAATAGTTGAGTGGAGATCCTATTGAATTGATGTTCTTTGAACTTTCGAAGTGGGAGTATAGTTCAAAGAACAAATAGGCGAAGAAGATGCTCGAAAGAGTGATAATTCAAAAGGTTTTCCCCTTCAAGTCCGAGCTCAAGAGGATGTCAACTATTGTATAACATGTTTCTTAGGTGGGAGTGAGAAGGACTAAGGTTTTGGTAAAGGGAGCACCTGAGGCCTTGGAAAAATTGCTCAAGAAAGTGCCAAATAATTATAGATAGGCATACTCTCACTACACGAAACAAGGTTTTAGATTATTAGCATTTGCTTCAAAAGAAATTAGTAGCGATTTTTCAAAAGATATTAAAAATAAAGACGAATAGAGAAAAATGGTTGAGAGCTAACTGGATTTCGTAGGATTTTTTATATGCACTTCTCCACTGAAGGAAGACACTAAAAAGCAGATTGAAGCTTTGCAGAAGGCTTAGTATACGATCCTAATTATAACGGGAGACAATATATTGACGGCTGCAAAGGTAGGCCTCACCCTAGAGTTGGGAAAAACTGCTTGGATTCTATAGAAGTAAGATGACAAGATTGTGCTAGAGTATGAGAATGGGGAAAGACACTAGATAAAAAGTTGGAAGGAGCTGAAACACAAAGCATAAAAGAATAAAGATGCAATCATAGCTACATCCACAGCAAAGGATCTTCCTCATGATTACTATCAGTTCATTACTATCTTCTCAAGAGCCAGTCCCCATGATAAGGAAGTCATTGTCAAGCACTTCAAAGAAATGCCTAATGGAGGAATCTTATATGCAGGCGATGGGACTAATGATGTGGGAGGGCTTAGATCAGCTGACGTTGGCGTCGCTGTTGTTGGCACTACCAATATAAGCTAAGTCGTCAAGAAGGAAGAGGAGAAGAAAAAGCAAAACTAATAATATGAGAAAAGATTATTGAATATTCGAAATGATCCAACCATTCCTCTCCAGAAAAAGTTCAAACTCTTGAAGGACTTGAATGAATAGCGAATGAGAAACGGTTTCGCAGGTGTGGCTGGAACTATGATTAGTGACGATTAAATCAAGTTCGGAGACGCTTGCATTGCAGCTCCTTTCACTTCCAAGCACTCTAACTCGATAAGGTGTGTGCTCATCATAATCCGTCAGGCCATTGCAACCTTAGTGACAACAATCCAGACTTATAAGATCCTAGCCATATCCTCAATGATTCAAGCATACTCCCTAGCTGAAATGAACCTAACCAACCTCAAGTACTCGTAGAGACAGTCCTTGGTGCTGGGCATACTCGCCTCCATTAATTTCTACTTCTTCTCCAATGCCAAGCCTTTGAAGAAGATATCGAGCGTGAGAGCCCCTCATACCATTTTCAATATATGGTTTGCCATATCATTCTTTGGGCAAATCATTATCTTCTTGGGAGTCAACTATTATGCCCTCAACTATATCGGCCTCGAATATTTGCCTGAGTAAGACAAAAATAAGAGCGCGGATGCTGAGTTCCAAAAGTCTTTTGTGAATACTGTGATTACTCTCTTCTCAGCCATATCTCAGTCAGTGGTATTTATTGTAAATCACGGAGGAGAGCCTCACATGTAAAGCTTAATAAAGAACTCAAAGTATTTTTGTCTTAATGTAGGTACTTTAAGTTCTTAGTCATTCCTCTTGTGATATGTTTCGTATTGACAGCCAACCTCCTTCCCGATTTGAGCGAGATGATTGACCTCAAATTCGACAATGTTCCTTACACTGCCAACATCAAGATGCTTGCTGCCTTTGGATTTTTGACGTTCTCAACCTATTTCCTCGACCGTTTCTGTCGATTTGCCCAGTATAAGAAAGTTGTAGGATGGTTTTGATCTCTATGTGTGGATAAATTCTTTAAAAAATATGCTTTCACATATCATTCTTGGGTTACTAGGAAGCCTTCTTGGGATTGCTTTCAGGGTTGATGGTGTGTCTGAGCAAGTTCATCTGTTTTTTGATGTTGAGTTTGTTGGCTATTTAGTTTTCAATCTGCATCTTTTTGTAGTAATTGCGGTCTTAGTTTTACAGCCGATACTTGGGGTAGACCTTTATCGTATCTTAATATTCTTTGGGCTGCACTGATATGATGTTGTAGTTTCTTTGCTGCTTGTCGTATACTTCCTTGTCAGAAATAAATCTATTCAGGGATTTCAGGGAGTTGGTCCCCACATTCGACAATTGAGAGTTGGCTTTATAAGACATCAAGTACATCTGCGTCTCACTTGGTTATACTATACGGCTTATTCTCTATTTGGCTTCACAGTCGAGTAATTGTTTTGGAGGCGAGAAAAGAAGGGGATGTGCATGCCTAAGGTGGAGCCAACATTAGTTGAGGCGCTAAATGAAAGGAATATTACAAGGTTGGGTTGGAGATGCGAGGGCGTACGTCTTAATGGAATCTGGTCATTTGGGATTGGAGGAGGGCCATAATAAATTTACTAACTAATATAACTAAATTGCAATCCAAATTTAACTTATAAACGACATTCTCGCTCTATGATTGTTACTTATTTACTTGAATTTACCTTTTGACTTTTTATTAATTTTATAATAACTGAGTATATTCAAACCATGAGTAATGTTATCGCCAAGTAAGATGCTGTTGAATTAGTTTTTAAAGCGAACTACTTTAGAAGATCCATCAAAAGTCCAAATCCAAAGAAAGTGTTGACTCATTCTTAGTAAAAGCCTTTAAATTCTTTGACCTCAGTCATAACGGATGTCTTTCTAAGGGTGATTTTTTCAAAGCCATAGCAAAATGTGGAGTGGTAGTGCAGCCTTCAGTATTTTTCCCTTGATAAAGAACATCGAGACAGTGTACTAGCATTATGCAGGATAGCAAAATTACATTGAGTACCATCTTTTTATTGAACAAATTGCTTATCGCCAGGATGAAATCCACTCCAACTCAAGCAGACTCAAAATGAGCCAAAAAAGCCACTTCTAACATCCATAAAACAAAAGTGGCTTCCTCAAAAAACAATAGTAATAAGTCGTTCTTCAAGAATCCAAGGTGTTTAAGGCACAGCCTGATTTGAAGACTTATGATGAAGTACTCCAGCATATTAAGATCAACATTCAAGCGAATGGATTGGGAAGTCTGCTTATGTTGGCCGTAGCCTTTAAGTCAATAGACACAAAGAAGACACACTTAGTTAATAGAAATACGCTGAGCAAATAATTGTAATTTCTTTCTAAAGGGCACATTACGATAATCGTTTCTGAGCTTTCAGAAAATGGTTCCGATGTCGACTATTCAATCTTCATTTATGATTTGAAGGGACAAGTGAACGGAGAGATTGTTAAAGAAATAGATAATGCCTTTTTCCATCTTGATACGAGAAGATAAGGTGAGTTTCCAATAGAATATATGGTCAATTCATTTCTGAGCAAAAGCACAAGGGATAAGTTCAAAAATGCTGTTGACTTGTATGCTCGCTTCCAAGGAATTGATGATGGCGTATTTACCTAAGATGATTTCAACGATTTCTTAGGATTCCTATCCTTTGACTTTAAATCAATCGAGGACTTTAAGAAAGCCATCATCCGTCCTTTTTATTAATAAGACGCCCGATCATCTATCTCACAAAAATCTAACAGAACAAGAGACTTCCAACTGAATAAATCCCAGAAAGAAGTGGGTTCTAATGTTGGTGGTGACTTCAAAAAAGATAAGAAGAAATAATAGGAGGGAGATCGTTTGAAATAATTCGAGTAATTCGAGGAAGCCTAATAAAAAAAGTCAGTAAGTCGATACTCGCAGTTTGAAGGCCACGAAATGCCAAGTAATAAGCTGAAGGTCTATTAGTCAGTTTTAGGAAGGATAAAGAAGAGATTGGCCACAAAAGGAACAAGAGGATTCCTGCAGCTTGAAAAGGCTTTCAAGAATGCAGATACAAATAATGACACCCTACTGACAATAGAGCAGTTTACTCAAGTAATAAAAGACCAAAGAATAGATATTACTACGACTGAAAGCAATAGTATTTTCGACTTATTTGATAACTAAGGAATCGGCCTTATTAGCTTTGTCTAATTCATGTTTACCTTAAGAGGACATATGTCCTAGTTTAGAAAGGAGATGTCATAGAAACTATGGAGACAACTTAAAAATAACGATTAAACCACTTCTTTTTCAAAGATAAGACATCTGCTAAATTTCAGGAGTCATCCAGACATCCAAACAGGGCGGAAGTATGAATAAGACATTTGGAAGGAAATCCAGGAAACCATTCTTTTGATCCAAGAGTTGAATGGGGTTCCAAGGAGCGATAATATTAGCAAAGCATAATTCTAAGAATATCTATAAAACTTAAGTCTCTCGGTAATAGACGATAAACTCTTTGAGTCAATCCTATTGAATTTCTGGAGACTTGACCTGTCTTCAAGTATCCTTGAAAAATACGCTGGCTCTCGGAAGCTATTCGACCATTCAAAGAACGGCTACCTAATGGACCACCACAGGAATTACGTGAAGGGAGGAAGTGTGTCGCAAAATGCTCCTTTTGGTACTTTCCAGTAGCCAACCAGCTACACGACTGAGCATAACAGACTGTGATAAATGATATTATTGTCTTTTATCTATTAGAATATATCAATTTGGTTAGTTTCATTTCCATGGGTCAGTCCAACTAAAAGTTACAAGTTGTCACTCTCAATTACTCCTCCATCTTCCTCAACCCCTTCGAGTTCTATGCATAGGATAATTGGCAAGAGTTGTAGGCGATCGGCATCATTTTAGAGGGAAACATCAGAAACAATTTCTAAGCGATAAAAAGATAAATAACATCAAATGCAAATCAATCCTTCTATGACAGGAAGACATTCAACTGGAATATTGATAAGTTGGATAAAATTGAGAGGTCTCCAAAAACAAGGTATTCTCCATTATTCCAAAAGACAGAGGAGGAGTTGAGTGGTAAAGAACTTCATAGAGATCATCCACATCACAAACATTTGTATCCTGGAATTACTTAGGACGGACTATTGATGGACTAAGCTGAGTATTTTAAGAAATGGGATGATTTATTCAAAGGATCACCTAATAAATATAGTTAGGAGGAAATGAGTTCTTGCAGGAGACTTGATTTCTAATGCTATCGAGCAATAGCAGAATATCTTTACAACCTCCCTTAGAATATTGACAAATTAGACCCCAAAATAAGGAGTGGATATGAAAGACAAAGGTTTTTGAAGCTTAGTGAGATTGTGGATATAATTAAGCACATTTAAGAAGAGGACAAAAGGAAGGAACTTATTTAAATATATAGCTCATATATGAAATTTTACTTCTCTCGAATCGATGCCCCAACAAAGGTGGATCTCACGATGAAGTATCTCTTTGATAAAAATGAATTTGACATTATCTGCCTGCAGTAAGCCAACTAAATGATTATATAGCGAATAAGACAAGAGTCTAAGTACTATGTCTTTGCGCCTCCTTCAGTTAAAGAAGAGGACGACCAATGCATTATAATCGTCAATAAGGGCTGCAAACTGATCCCCTAATATTATCATTAGCACCATCAACTCTAATCACAGTATGTGAAACATGTTGTCCAACAAATATCTTTAGACCGCCTCAAGGATAAATTAATTGATTTGAAAGAATGGTAGTCTCAAGTAATAAAGGCAGTATAAGAGCATTTTAATGACAAAACTGTCTAAATTATTAAGAAGTCCATCCAATAAGTAAAAAGATCATAGGAACTGAAGGCTGCAAGCAAAATCAGAGATATTGTGATTTCCTTTCTCTTGAACCCACTCAAGCCCACCTTCCTGCCCTGGCTTGAGCCCTACATGGCTGACTTTTAGAATGCTTACAAAAGGGAGGAAGCAGTTAGCTAGAATAAAAAGAAGGATGAGAAGTAACAAAAGAAGTAGAAATAGAGTAAAGAGATAAATGGGACTGTAGCGGATCTCAAGGAAAATTCACTATTCTACGATAACTAATCATATACAATCACAGCATTCACACCCACCAACAGACGTCTTAAGTTACAATAAAAGGCTCATGATCCCTTAGTTATAATAAGCTTGCACTTGTCCTCAAAAGAGGCAAAGAATATGATACAAGTGCAGCTCCTAGGAATCCTAATGTATGAACTCGTCAAGCATAAATATAAGTTTATCATGTGTGGAGATTTCAACTCCTTCGTGGATGTCAAGGATCGCAAAGACTAAAATGTAAAGGGACCCTTTATCTATTTAAAACAATTCTTTAACAAACAAGTAAAATAGAAAAAGCAAGAGTTGTAAGCTTTATAAGCCTTAAAAACAATTGAATAAATCTAAGGCTAGAAAATCATTAATGTATACCCAAAGCACCCCATGATTTACACCACAAAGAAGAAAAGAACAATTCTTCAGGTGCAGGTAAGGAAAACCAACACTCTTGCCACCAAATGCATTGACCAGATCATTACCAATCTGCCAGTTCTCCATGATTAATGCTACACGGGTTAAATAAAATACCTGGGCAGTCATGAGAATAAAAACAAGAGTTTCCTGCCCAACCGAGACCATCCTTACGATCATTTCGCAGTCTAAGCAATCATCAGCACTGGCCCTCCGGAGCCTTAAGAGGAAATCAATTAATAATGAGGGAGCGTGATGGGCTATTCATAAAGTTCATTATTATATATTTATTAGACTATATATGTCTAAGAGGATAAAGAAGAAGGATTTACAAAGTCACCCCTACCCTTACTTAAGCATTAATTAACCTAATAAGATTCATATCAGTAAGGACTTCGATCCTTATGCATCTTTGGACTGCTTAAATATTAAATTAGACAAGAAGGGAACCTTGAGATAAAATTAACTCAACAGTTTCAAAGCCAAAATATTGGCTCCATCGCGTTAAAATAAGAATACTATCTCCCATCTAGAGCAATAGAAGGAGTTGCCTCGTATCTAAATGAAGAAAACTATAATCAACCCTTAACAAATCCTTCCAGCAGCAACCGCTAAGGTGCATAGATAGTTGCATAGATAAGACCAAATTCTTCATAAGAGGCGTAGTTCTTCCAATTAATCTAAAAAGCAAGGATTCTCCAAAGAAGATCAATAGGATAAGTCTAATGGGAAGAATACAGTGAATATGGGCAAACACTTTAGTTTCCATCAGACAGCCTAGTTGGTAAGGACAAAACCGAAAAAATACTTCTTCAAGAAAATGCTAAAGAAATGCGATAAATTATTAGAGATATCTAAGTTTTAATCGGAACTTATGAATACGATCTAAACCAACTAATCAAGCGGCTTAAGAATATGCAGTGAGCCAATCAGTCTTGTCGAGTATAAGCCTGCCTATTAAACCAAAATAATTGATGTAAAGATAAAGGAAGGAATTAATTTGAATATGGCTGTTAATCTTCAGCGGCTAGAACTCATGAAAATGAAGCCTGGAGATTTCATTGAAAACAAAACAGTAGAAATCAAGAAATACTCAAATGAATTATAGAAAATAAAAGGAATATTTCGCAAACAGTTAACTAGACAGGAGATAAGCAAGCCGAAAGGGATAATGTCACTACCGAAATAGGTAAGTAATAAAAAGAGTGAGGTCTTTGGCCCTTGGGACGCCATCAATCAATCCTTTTGCCTCTCTCGAGACTGATCTATTTTATTTTTGATGAATAAGACATTTGCTTATCTGTTTTAATGATACTTAAAGCAGATTGATAACAAAATCATGCTTTTTCCTCATGTTCCTCATTGAGCTCAAACATTTCTATGCCTAAACGCTTTGTTATTCCGTTGACTCGTTTTTGATGTTCTCCTTTGCACTCTAAGAATAACGCAAAGTTAGAAATGTTCAGAACACAGCAAAATAGTGCTAGGAATACCCAGAAAGGCGAGAGAGTAACAATGTTGATAAGGAAAACAGTAAGCCAGAAGAGGATGGGTATGAGTTGTCCGAACCAGAAGACGAGGACATTAATTGTGGCTGGGATTCTTACTTGTGAGGATTAGAAGCACCATTTCTCTTCATTGTCCTCATTAAGCTTGGAGTACCATCTCAGTGCTGCCAATTGACGCCCAGCAATATTCTTGGTATTCCAAAAATCAGCACTGATCAAGATGGAGATGAATATGAAGGTGGAGAGGTACTGATTGGTGGTGAATTTAAAGATGAGATATCTGTTATAAGCTGATAGATACAGGATGATGGGGGTAAACTTAAATGCTACAAAGATTAGTATGGCTTTGAGCTAGCATTAATCGTAGACTTTATTGAATGCCTATTGGGTGCTGTAGCTGCTCTTATAGGGCTCGTTGCTATCTTTGGCTTAGTATTGCTTATCTATTTGCTCGTCCATGTTTGAATTTTAAAAAATCATTATCAATCTATAAGTTTATAAATGATCAAGCTAAGGCATATGTTGCGACACCTAAGGTTAGTACAAGTAGTAGAATAAAAATTTACATTGATATCTTAGTTGTGTTTATGTTAGGAATAGATTTCGCATCACCCTTGAAAAACTTATTCGTAATTGAGGACTTATGCTCAATCTGATTGTTCACTTATATTTTTGGAGGTATCTGCTTTTTGTTGGGGCTTCTGGAGGGTTGGGGGACATTAAAGGTGAGATCTTATATTTTTTGTGCGCGAGGAAACTGGTTTGTATTTTGGATTGGCTTCCCCTTTTTGGCATTTCTGATTTTACTAATTTTGTTAAGGTCTTGTATGTTATTGATTTTGACGATATCTGGCTGTTTTGGGTTGGGGAGAAGTCTGCTCCACTTGTTCATGATGGGTGGGGGATTATTGACTTTTCTAATAAAGGAAGCCTCCCTTTGATATTCTTCCTCCGTGCAGATGATATCGTAGTGTCCTGGCCGATAGAAGAGTATGTTGTTGTTTTTGCCTCCCTACATGTACACGATCTATTGGAAATTCTGAGGGTGAACCATCATTATAGTGATTTTGAGGTTGAGCAGCTAGGCCATCGCGTAAAGCTCAATTCCTTATGACTCACGGCTGTAAGTCAATACTGAGGTGAATTGTTTGTCGTCATCATCTTTGCCGAATGCTGAAAATTTTTGCAAATGGTTAGTGATGTATTGATGATTTAAGCTTCTAAAGTACGCTATTAAGAAGGCATCCAAAAGCACTGAAGAGTTTAAATGTTTGCCTAGTTCCTTCTGACGCTCAAAACTATTTGATTTGGAGATTGGGAGTAGGTACTATCTCCAGATATAATTAAGGACTTGTTCAACATTGAAATCATCGAATTCAAAAGGCATATTAATGCAGTTTTTGATGGGAGCATAGGGAAAGAGTGCTCTATAGTTGTTGAGGTCAACTGAAGTGAAGTAAAAGAAGATGCAGGCTCGATAGAAACAATTACCATCTCCGCAAATCGGACGATAGTATTGGTACTTCTAATTGAGCATGATTAGGCTGGGAATGAGTTCCTCGTCTGGGTATTAGTTGATGAAGTCTTGTAGGCTTCGAATTTACTTCACCCTTGGTGAGTCTGGCTTTATCGAAAATGATTGCGTAAAGTTAATGCTCATTTATTAAATGCTGAATAATTACCCATATCATATCATTGCAATTGAATACTTTATCACTCAATACGTAAGTGCTCAATTTGAATATAATAATCATGACCAATATTAACCACAGCATCCGCATTATCCTCTTCCTTGCTTTCTTAGTCATAAGTACAGTGGGTATTCGTAAAGAGAAGAAGGACAAGGGTAAGACCATCGTTGAATCCAACCACTTCGAGAGTGCCACGTAAAAGTTGGCCAACTATAATATAAGCGATATCAAAGTAGGTAAGCCTTTAATCCTGCTGCTTAAGAAAGACGAAAGGAAGTCCAATCTTGTCACTGATTTAGAGATTAGTCTGCAATCGAAAGACACAAAGGTGAATTGTGATTTCAAAAGGATCACTGGCCTCTGCATTATAGAGAAGACATAATCGTCCCAAGTGAACATGATAATTGAATGTAAAGCACTTCCTTGTAAAGTTTCTTGGGTGATATATCAACCCGAAATACAGTCGCCCTCTCCGGATCAAATTGCGCTTAATTTATTTACTTTGAATGAGTCAAGCAGGCACTTGATTGGGGAAATTACATGCAATGATCCTTCTGTGGATAGTCTGGATCAAGATGTCACAATATACTCTGAGAGTCCTTACAAGAGAATATTCAAAGACAATATCCTGTATGTGTTGTTCAACAATCAAATGAAGGGATATGCATTTGTGGATGTGAGCAAAAAGTCAGCTGCTTGCTCAAAGATATCTTTCAAGTAAGCACCAATCCTAATCACTCCCTCTTAAAACGTCACAACAGACTTCGTGACTAAGGAATCCTCAGCAATTTACCAATTCATTCCTCCCAAGGGCGACTTTAGATTCTAGTGTAATTCTGTCAGGCTAGATTCAATTCAATAGCTCAAGTCAAGCCTTAGTGTCACCTTATTCGCAGTACTCAAAGATGACTCTCGCAAGGAACTCGTAAAGCATGACTTGATGGTTTCAAGTAA
>JACCDV011023969.1_pt1 | contig 24124 bp, 21 predicted proteins | sample 7446131 | NCBI WGS metagenome assembly JACCDV01 (sample SAMN15323448, study PRJNA562643) | freshwater metagenome | isolation source: river surface water | place: USA:Blue River Watershed | collected 2017-08-17
AAGTGCGGGTGGAAGTACATCGATGACCGCCTGCGGTGCAATAATAACGGTGGTATCCGTAAGAACACTTTCAATGGTTGAAGTGCTGAGGTGATCGCCGTGTATGTCGGAAAGTAGGATAATACTCGCTTGAGGTTGCCCTTTAAACGCCTCTGCACCACCAGTCGGATCAGTGTAGAGTGCAGATTCGCCCCATTGGACGATGGCAGTTGCATGCGAAATAGGAATTATGCGCACATTCGATTCCGTGTTTTCTTGTGTGCCTCCTTCGGTAGTACGGGGTGAGTTCATAAATTGGGTAAGTGCATAAAGTAAACCAGCGAGTACAACAATGCCGATAATTAAATACGAAGTTTTCATGTCACTATTGTACCTGAATACTACCCAAAAAAAGAGTAGGAAATGGTGAACAAAGATTAGGTGAAAAACTCATAATCGTGTCATAACACAATTTCATTAGTATTTTGTCAAAACTTCATGTATAGTCATGAAGTCGCAGGATATCTAATCAAAGGTGCATGTCAGACTCTTTAACACCACGAGTCGACTCCCGATCAAAATGATCGGAGTGGAAAACACTCTAGAGTGTGCACGTTAGAAATTGCTTTGTCACGCAGGATTATTCGCCTGCGAAGTCTTCTAACACTATAACTCTATGAACGTACACACAACGCCTGGTAATGCTTTCGCTATAATCGCGATTGCTGCATTTTTCGTCCTTAGTTTCTTTACCATCGCATTCGCGGCTCCACTCGAGCGCGAACTCCAAGTAGGAATGTCGGGCTCCGACGTGACACTTCTCCAAACATTCCTCGCAAAGGATCCAAGCATCTATCCACAAGGAATAATTAGTGGCTACTACGGATACCTCACAAAATCTGCCGTATCAAACTTCCAAAGCAGAAATGGTATTTCCGCTGTCGGTCGCGTTGGTCCACAGACTCTTCCTGTTCTTAATGCCCAAATGGCAGGAGGCGTCGTCAATAATAACCGTACCGCACCGACAATTTCCGCCGTCGCTGTTATTGCAGAGAAGAATAGCGCGTTTGTGAATTGGAACACGAACGAATTAGCAAAAGGGGTTGTCTATTACAGCACGAGCCCACTTACTACCTACGACAATCTATCTTCAGTAACGATAAGCGGAAATCAGGTCATGACTGACTCAAACATGCATGCGCAGCAGAGCGTGGGGATTTCCAACCTCACGGCGAGTACCACGTACTACTACTCAGTGTACGTAACAGATCAAGATGGCAATGTCAGCCTTTCGTGGCCTGCATCATTTACAACGACTAACTAACTATTTTGAGAGTGACTGCTTTTGAAGTGGTCACTCTCATACTAACTCTATGGATTCAACGACCTCATCAACCACTCAGCCTCTGTATCGAGGTACGCAAATAGTCTGGTATGTTCTCGGCCTTCTTGAAGTAATTCTCGGATTCCGCTTTGTACTTAAGCTCCTTGACGCGAATCAAGGCGCAGGATTTACGGACTTCATGTATTCGCTCTCATCACCATTCGTAAGCCCGTTTGTGAATGTCTTTGGTGTGACGAGAGTCGTTGGAAGTGTTCTTGAATGGACCACTTTACTTGCGATGGCCGTATATGCGCTCGTTGCGTGGGGAATCATAAACATGTTTGTCATGGGGCGAACTGTTTCCACTCCGGAAGCAGCGGTCAAATTAAAAGCACAGGATAATTAAGAGATATACCTATAGGGGAATATTATTGTGGATTGTATTTGGAGCACTGGTCGGATGGGTTGCGTCGATGATTATGAAGACCGATGGACAACAAGGCGCAGTAATGAATATTGTCGTTGGTATTGTGGGAGCAGTTCTTGGCGGGTGGATTATGTCTTTGATCGGTGAAACAGGGGTCCAAGGATTCAATCTGTATAGTTTTCTTGTCGCGCTTCTCGGAGCCTGTCTTCTCATTTTCGGTGTGAAAGCAATTAGACGGAGCTAAGCGTATGAAATCAGGCCGTCGCTCTATGCGCGACGGCCTTTTCGCGTACAATCCCGAAATGCTCCAGCCTCGAATAGTCGCTCAAAATGATTATCTGATTGTAATCGATAAACCGGCTGGGTTAATAGTGCACTCCGATGGGCGCACAGAAGAGTATTCCGTCGCAGAGTGGATACTCGAGAAATTTCCTGAACTCAAAGAGGTCGGTGAGCCATGGCTTTCCCCGCAGGGTCTCTGGTATCCTCGACCAGGTATTGTGCACAGGCTTGATCGCACAACGAGCGGTATTATGATCGTTGCAAAAACAAATGAGGTCTTCGGATATCTCAAAAATGAATTCAAAATGCGACGAGTGAAAAAAACGTATCGTGCGATTGTGCATGGAATTCTACCTGAGGATGAAGGAGAAATTTGTGCCGAATTGTTTCGTACAAAAGAGGTGCCGAAAAAGTGGAGTGCAAAGGCTATTCCGCGCGATTCTTCTCGGGCAGCAATAACTCAGTGGAAAGTGATTGCGCGTGTACCACACGGAATGTCTCGCACCTATGTAGAGGTCATGCCGCTCACGGGACGTACGCATCAAATCAGAGTGCACTTTGCAAGTATCGGTCATCCACTACTCTCAGACCATATCTATGCTGCTGAACGAGAACCATTTCCTGGTTTGAATCGTCCGGCACTGCATGCGCACACAATTTCGCTTTCTCTTCCAAATGGAGATCAGGTAACCTACGAATCACCGATCCCTATGGATCTTCAAAACGAAGCCCCTGATTTCCGAAGAAATCAGGGGATGTGACCTGAGTTATACCTTTTCAGGTATTTTGACTGGTGGCGGAGGTGCAACGGGCGTTTTTGAAGGGGGCGCATGACGTGGTTCCCTCACCGGCTGATGAGCCGGATTTGGTATCGCGCGCTCTTCTTCAAAGGGCTTACCCGGTTGATGCAGTTTCATGTCCGTGCTCCTTTTACGATGGTGCTTACTGAATCGCGGAACGAATCCACAAGATCACGAACGACATAGAGAATGTATCTACTGTACGAAGGGTCACTCTGCGCAACCGTTCGTTTCGACTCTTCTATGGCCAAGCTCATAAGTTCTTGGAGCGCCGTGTAAAACGCATCGTCACTCCATGGGCCGTACCCATTACGCAGCGGTTCAGCCCATGGCGCATTCAAGAGATGCGAGAGATCGTGTTCCGACAGAATATTCTTCATAAGCTGTCGAATTTCTTCCCCGAGTGATCCGAGTACTCCGAAACAATACTCTTTAGTCTGATCATGAATGAGGAGGCTCGCAAGGAGGTTCACATTCTGAATATCTTCTTTGCACGCGGAAGTCACGAAGATATCGCTCCTTCCTGAAAAGGGGAGCGAGGGGAATATAGTCGTTTTTGACAATGCCTTCTTTCCTTGTAGCCACATGAAGAAATACTCTGTGAATGTCGGATCTTGTCTCAGTGCCCACCATTCAAAGTTCTTCTCGAATTGGCCATCTGCATCGTAAATGACAATGCGCCTGCCACGATTGAAGCGCAAATCGTCTGCAACTGAAGTGGCAAAATCCCCCAATTTATACTGTCGAATTAAGGGTGAGCTCAAGTAGTACCCTATCGCAAGAAGTGCGGTGTTTTCAGGATTTAAGCGCCCTGGGGAACATACTTGGACAATGACTTTAGGGTTTCGAAATATGCGCAGCTGCGTAAACTTCTCGATGCATTGAATGAGTAGAATAGCAGTTTCAGCGCTACCGACCGGAGGAAGTACAAACGAAAACGATGCATTCTGGTGTTTGTAGTAGTTAGTTTCAAACACCGACATGCGATTTCCAAGAAGCGATACGAGCTCCGAGAAATAGTGGTAGTCATCGGAACTGAAATGAATTTTCAGACCGACTGAGACGAGTCCATTCTGGACCTGGTGCCACTGTTTACGCAGTTCATCGACCTCCTTATGGCATCGATTGGCAAGCGCATTGAGTAATCGCGTGTGGTTGCAGCTATATGTCACGTGACCTCCTTAAAGATCAAGTTTGTAGCTCCGCGTATCCTGCCACAAGGTTTTTAAACTGTCCACTTTGAATGCGGGTTCCGGTTTTTCTTAATCTAATCCTAGGTTTGCGTGCTACGAAACACAAAAGTCTCTTCGTGATAGACTGCCGCATGGCTTCAAATTTCCTCGGCGACGTACGCGTTACGCGTATGCCGACCTCCATACTTTCCATGAACGAGCTCCTCGCACGAGAGGGTATCAATCTCCAAAAGAGCATGAATTTTCGCGAAGAGCCGCTTCTCTCTGTGTTCTTAGTTCTCCCGCGCGATGGTGATGCAGACAAAGATACATGGGATTCAACGACGGGTATCTACACATTTCTAGGTCACGATTCAACGACGGTTGATGCGGGAGGAAAATCACCTGATCAGTTATTGATGTATGCAGATGGTCGTGTGACAGAGAACGGCAAATTTTATAAAGCGGCGAATGAATACGTCGATCGTATGCGAAAGCTTCCACTTGAAATTCAGATCTACGAAAAGTTGGATCCTGGCGTCTGGTTTGATAAAGGGATTTTTGAACTCGTCGGTGTTTCTCACGAAAAAAAAGACGAACGCACGGTCTTTTCATTTAAACTCCAGCCATCGCAAACCGATGCCGCCTATTTCGACACTACTCTTCTCAAAGAGCGTATGCTTCCGGCAGGTGTCAAAGCAAATCTCTGGGCAAAGGGAAGTGGTCGTTGTTCAGAGTGTGGTTCCGAAAAGTCTCTTCGCTTTGTCTCGCAAATAACGGATACAGGGGAAATACTCAGTCTCATCTGCGCGCCGCACAGAGGTGAGGATGGTGGGTTGTTGGGATAATTTCTGAAATGCATTGATATTTGCCCTGTTTGACAAATATATTTAATGTATTGAATTTTAAAAAATAATTAGTATTATTTTTACACCAATTCTGGCTGATTTAAAATAGGCATTCGTCATACGGCAGGAAAGTTATTTACCAGTAAAGTTAAGCAATTTTGGCGAATGTCGATATCGCGTTGCCGAGACATCGTGATTGTTTGTCGTTTTTTAAAATCGATTTTTGGATATCTCGTATCGCCGAGAATATAAAAGTATTCGCATAACAAAATGTACTTTGCATAATGTAAAAAGTAGTTACGTAAAATTACATTGCGATTAATTGAGAATTTCCAAATCGATCCCGTATCTATCCACAGGTTAAAAGCTTGTTTTTTATGATGCGGATTTAGTATTGGGGCTCGCAGTGTATCTTTCCACTTGCGTATGCGTCACATATTTTTATATCGCTTCGGGGTTCGAGTCGCGAAACACTCCCACGTCTCTCATGTAGTGCGCCAGTTTGTCGTACTATTATTAATTTCAGGTTTTCTTATACCACCTTCCTCGACTATCCTGGCACAGGAAGCGCCGCAAGAGATTGCAGAAGAGCCAATAAGTTCGACATCAACGCCTACGGAAGGCTTCTCGGAAAATACTTTAGCTGAATCGAGTTCCGAATCCGATATTGAGGGTGGTGGTGAAGATCCACCTATGTCACTTCTTGATGATGAGACGATTGATCCTCCAACAATATCCAATCCAAACCTGTTCACCTCGCAATCAAAAGCCCCAAACGTGGATACCTCGGGCGCACTTGTTCATCGTGTACCGTTCGATATCCCGCCAGGTCGCAACGGTCTTACGCCCGATCTTGCACTCGTGTATAACAGTCAACAATTAGATGATGGAATTGTCGGATATGGCTGGTCGCTATCCATTCCATACATTGAACGTATCAACAAAACTGGCGTCGAGCGCCTATATCTCGATAACAATTTCACCTCATCACTTGGCGGAGAGCTTGCAACGACCTCTACCACAAATGAGTACCGCCATCGTTTTGATGACGGTAGCTTTACTACTTACACTTTCTCAGGCAACTCATGGGTTGCATATGATAAGAAAGGAACAAAATACACGTTCGGAGCAACCACAACAGCACAGCTCTATGCCACCACAACACCAAGCAATGTATACCGTTGGATGCTCGAAGAAATCCGCGATACCAACAACAACTACATCACGTACCAGTACATGCGTGACAACAATACGAACCAACTTTACCCGTATCGAATACTATACACGGGCAACAACACGACTGATGGTATTTTTACTGTTAGTTTTGCGACGTCAACGCGTACAGATCCTATTACTTCGTACAAAACTGGATTTAAAATAGTTACTACACATCGAATTTCTGAAATATCCGCATCTGTAAATGGGAGCTGGGTACGAAAATTTGCGCTTGGATATACGCTGGGTCAAAATAGCGCTCGTTCGCTCCTCTCGAGCGTTCAGGAGACGGGCCGTGATGATTCCCTTACTGAACTAACGCTTCCTGCGCTGTCATTTACGTATTCTAGTACAACACCTGGATATACAGATCATGCGAACAAAACAGTGTGGAATGCAGCGCGTGTGATCGCGGATTCGGATGGCAACGGCCTCCCGGATCTGAACATTTTCTATGAAAATTACCCTTCACTGTCTCATGATCGATACATAGAGGAGAATGAGTACCCAAGCTTTACAACTCACAGTGGAACGCCTGCAAGCACTGAGTATTGGGCGAATGACGGTTCAAGTTGGGACGACGCATATTTATATGAAGAACGCGGTACTCGATTCTTTGATGCAAGTGGTGATGGTAAAGCAGATATTGTCCGAGGATTGAATGTCTCGGGCGGCACGTTGGCGCGCTCGTATTCAAAAAATACCAGTGGTCTTGAGTGGACGAATGACGCGACGGCGACAACGACAATTCCAATGTTCGCGTATCAGGACTCCGGCGGCGCACGGTATTCAAGCGGCCTCTTAGGTAATGTAAATGGAGATGGTCTTGTCGATTATGTGATTTCGCTACCATCGCTAGGTTCGAACATGGCCACAGACGGTACGTACCTCCACCAAAGCACAAGTACCGCATTATGGACGCTTGCAACCAGTACTTTTACTCCTGTTGCAGAAATGCCAACGACCGGCGCTAGTCAGGTTGCAAACGAACTTGTGGATATTAACGGTGATGGACTCGATGATTGGGTGACCGCGGATTCGGGTTCGATTTCATTTTGCCTGAACACAGGAAATAGTTGGTCAACGTGTAATTCAGCGTGGAACATAGCCACATCGTCGCGTCATGCAAATGGATGGGATCGCGGCATCCGTTTTTTGGACTACAACGGAGACGGTCTCGTAGATTACGTGCGCGGATATTATATGCCTTCGTACTTAACTAATAGTGTTTCGCATATTGAGGTTGGTACGTACAATTATGTGTATCTCAATACGGGATCGGGGTGGGCAACGACTTCTTTACAACTACCGGAAACGATCTTTCAAGGAAATCTTTCGGTCAGTAAGTGGACAGGTCGCATTAAGTACAATGAAATGGTTGATTGGAATGGCGACGGTATACCTGATGGTTCCGGAGTTACAAGCACGACGACGAAACCAGACCTTCTTAAAAAGATTACATATCCCACTGGCGGAAACACGGAGATTGGATATATATTTTCTTCGCAAACACTCTTGAATCCTGATCTTGCGTTCCCGATGCTGCTTGCGGCGAGTACAACCGTGAGCGACAATCTCGGAACATCGGAGCAAACGCTTTACCGCTATGAAGGCGGGAAAATGTATCTTGATGGTGACATTAAAGACCGGCGATTCTCTGGATTTAATATTATTACGGAAACACATCCGCTTGGGACGACGAAGACGTACTACCACCAGGGTGATACTGCCGCATCCACGACTGGCGAGCTTTCCGACAGCTTTGCGCTTCTTGCAAAACCGTTCCGTGAAGACATCATTTCTGCGGCATCGACGACACTGAAGCGATCGTATTATCGTTGGGATACGGCGAGTCTTGGAGCAACCACCACGAGTACGAATGGAAACACGCATTCAGTCGATCTCGAACGCGGGAGTACGCAATACGCTTCAATTAGCGACGGCAGTCAGACGGGGCTCGATTTCTCCAATAACCTCACTTTTGCGCAGTGGATTATGATTGAAACGGTTGATACTTCTGGTGCCAACCCACTGGTGATAAAGCGAGTCGCATCTGGCAATCAGCGTTCATACAGTTTGTATTTCAATGGAAACGCAAACCAACTAAATTTTGATTCTCAGTATGATGGCTTGAATGCAAGTTGCAGTGTGAACGTATCTTGGACGCCTTCAACGGGGACGTGGTATCACGTTGCGGTCACCAAGAGTGGCACGAGTCTCAAATTCTATGTGAACGGCTCGCAGCTTGGTTCCACCCAAACATGCGCGAGCTCCACCATCTACAACGGCACTGCGCCCGTTGAAATCGGAGGCTGGGCAAACGGACCGAGCTATCTCGACGGTCTCATCGACGACACGAGACTCTGGGCACGAGAGTTATCGAGCACGGAGATTTCGGATCTGTACAGTACGCCGGGATCATTCTCGAACGGTTCAGATCTCAAGGCATCGTGGCAATTCAATAATACGTATACAGACGACTCCGGTAACAGCAATACATTGACCGCGCAAAACAGTCCCGTATTTTCTTCGACCGTGCCGTATGAGGATGCTACATCATCTACGACGCCTCCGAACGCATACTTCTCATACATCGCTAAGGAAATGACCCAAGATTGGGAAGGTGGCTCCGCACACAAGGATCGAGCGACCGAATATGCGTACTCAACGACAACGGGAAATCTCACGCAGAAGATTGAGCGCGGCGAAGTAGTGGGGGCGACCGACGGAACGTATGCAGACACAAACTCGGATGCTCGCTTTACCGACTACACGTACGCAGCATCAACAAGCGCTAATCTCTTTGCGCTCGTAAGCGAAGTCGTCAAGAACAACGCTAGCACGACCGTCAAAGAATCGCGCTTCACCTACGACAATCTTTCGTTCGGTTCGGTCGGTGCTGGTAATCGTACCAAAGACGAAATGTGGATTTCCGGCTCGATATACGCCAGCACCACGAAGGCATACAATGCATATGGCCTCGTTACAACCAGCACCGATCCGCGTGGCGCTACTACTACCTACACATACGATACGTTCAACATCTATCCTGCGACAACAACGAACGCACTTGGTCACGAAACTGGCATCTTGTACGACTACGCAAAGGGTGCTGCAAAACGCATTACCGACTCAAATGGTCTTGTTCGGACAACAACATTTGATCCAGTTGGGCGTGTGACAGAAGAAAAGCAGCCTGACATCACAACCCCGTCAACATTGGTCACGAGTAAAACATATACGTACACGGATACTTTCCCTAATAACGTTCTTGTTCGCTCCTATCTCACCTCAGCAACTACAAGCGATCAGTATTCATACAAAGACGGTCTTGGACGCACGATTCAAGAACGCGCACAAACAGGAGGAAATAACACGTACAGCGTGAAAGATTATGTGTTCGGCACTAACGGAATGCTTGTACAGGAATCGTTGCCATACTTCTCTTCTTCAACAGCCCGTACTACAGCCACATCAACGTCGGCACTTTTCGTTACATACGCGCACGATGGTCTGAAGCGTGTCGCAACAACGACGAACGCCATTGGCTCGATAACGTATGCGTATTCACCGTGGAAAACTATCGTCACTGATCTTAATGCCATTTCGAAACATCTCTATCGAGATGCTTACGATAATTTATCGACGGTTGTCGAATTCAATGACAATGGTGTTGTAGTAGAAGTCGCGACAACGACATATGTATACAATTCATTACAAAATCTCACGTCAATCACCGATGCTCTTGCGAACGTCCGAAACTTCACCTACGACGGACTTTCACGCCGCCTCACCGCACAGGATTTACATGACACTGGCGACGGTACTTTTGGTACGTGGAATTACGCATATGATCTCGCAAATAACATTGCCTCAACCAGTGATCCTCTTGGGCAAGTAATCAACTTCACATACGACTCGCTGAATCGTGTTACCACCGAAGACTATACGGGGGCGGCAGGTTCAGAAGTATCGTATCTCTATGACTTCTGCGCCTATGGCAAAGGAAGACTTTGTGTTGCATCGAGTACGAGCGCCTACACAAACACTGCATATAACGCCCTCGGCCTTGTCTCTGGGGAATCCAAACGTATTAGCGGTACTGCGTATGCGACAACAAGCTTTGCATACGACAGGCAAGGAAATACATCAGACATCACCTATCCAGACAATCGCACCGTACATTACGGCTACGACGCCTGGAATCATATTGCGGACATTAGCTCACGTGCGAGCGGAGGATCATCAAGCTCAATTCTCACGAAGAATGAGTATGCTCCAACTGGCCAGATATCGAATCGCGTCTACGGAAACAGTGTCGAAATTCCATACGTCTACAATGCAAACCTGCTCTATCGCCTCACGCGCATTGGGAACACGAGTGGCGGAATTCAAAGTCTTGCTTACATCTACGACGAGAACGGTAACATCACCGGAATTACTGACGCGTCCAATACTGCATCAAATCACAGCGTCGATTTCATCTACGACGATTTAAACCGCCTGCTTTCTGCTTCAACTACTGCTGCCACTTCTACGAACTTCAAAGAAATATACCGCTACAACATGTTAGGCAATCTTTTGTATAAAGGTATTGGAATATCTGCAACAACAACCGGAGGTTCGAACACACACTCCCTCGACCTCGAAGGCAGCAGCTCGCAATACGCATCCATCAGCGACGCGAGCCAAACAGGTCTTGATCTCTCCAATAATTTAACAGCGTCTGCGTGGGTTAAATTCGAGTCATTGAATACGGGAGGCAACGCGAATCCGTTCGTGATCAAGCGTGTCGCTACCGGAAACCAACGCTCATACAGTTTCTATGCAAATCCATCATCAAGCTTCTTGGATCTTGATACCCAATACGACGGTTTTAATGCGAGCTGCAGCGTGAGTGTTTCCTGGACTCCATCCACCGCTACCTGGTACCACGTCGCGGTCACAAAAAGTGGCACCAGTGTGAAATTCTACGTAGATGGTTCGCAGCAGGGCTCAACACAAACCTGCACCAGTTCGACCATCTACAACGGCACTGCACCCGTTGAAATCGGAGGATGGGCAGCAGGTCCCGTTTATCACGACGGCCTCATTGATGACGTACGTGTCTGGGCACGAGAACTCTCAAGTACTGAGATATCTGATCTCTACACGTCTCCAGGCACTTTTTCAAACGGTTCCGATCTTAAGGGGTCCTGGCAGTTTAACAACGCCTACACAGACGGATCGGGAAATAGCAACACCTTAACGGCGCAGAATAGTCCGGTCTTCAGTTCACTCGTCCCATATTCAGCTGCTTCAAACCAGCCGGAAGGTGATAACTATGCCTATGCTGAAACCGACTACGCAAACCCTCATGCGCCAACTGGAATTTATACAAACGGCGCTACCACCACGTACGCATACGACGCAAACGGCAACCTCACCGGCACTACGGGAGCAGCGACGAGCACGTACATCTGGGATTATCGCAACCGCATGACACAGGCTTCTACCACGGGCAGCATCAGCACGTACGCATACGACCACACCACAGCGCGTATGCGCCAGACTGTTGGCTCCACAATCACTGACTACCCAAGCAAATTCTATTCTTTTGCAACTTCGACAGCGACCGGCACGGGGACATCTACTAGCTATATCTGGCACGGAGATACGCTCGTTGCGTACATCGAACAGAGATTGGTAGGCGGCGTGGCCTCAGGTACCCCAACCACGTACTTCGTGCATCCTGACCACCTTGGCAGTACAAACATAGTGACCTCTGCTACGGGGACTGTAGTTCTTGCGAAGAGTTACATGCCGTACGGCTCACCGCGAGTCGAAAGCGGAAATAATTCACTTGGCCGTGGATTCATAGCGCAGTTTGAAGACGAGAATTTGCTCTACCTCCAGGCGCGGTATATGGACCCGGGGCGTGGGCAGTTCATAGGCCAAGACCCGGTCTTTTGGGAGGTCGGTCAGACACAAGCAGGGAAAGTTCTTCAGCAAAATCCTCAGCTATCAAATAGTTACTCATACGCAGCTGGCAATCCTATTATCGGAAAAGATGCGGATGGCAGACTGGTTGAATTGGTTAGTCGTCCATTAGATATTAGTGGCGGAGGGATGTTTGGACACGCGTTCTTAAAAATTACCCCGACTAATCCGGGTACGATTGGAACAGTAAGAGATAAAGATTTCCAAACAGGCAATTTGAGAAATATTGATAGCGGTAGTACGTTCACTTTAAGTGGATACACCGACGGTGATGTACTATTTAAAGAAGCAAATGCTGGACCAGATTATTCTCGTATTTCAAATTGCACAGGGTGTGCAAGTGTTGCGGTAGCCCCACCCAATGGTGTTTCTGCCGAGGACTTTGAGCGTAATATTGTAAGCGGGTTTAATGGGCTCCCAGAAGTTCTTAGTGGTTCGTACGGCAGGACTGGCCAGGTGAGGATTACCGGCAGTCCAAACTCAAATAATGCTGCGACAACGTATCTTATGCAAGCTGGAATTAGTGGACAGCAGATAAATAAATATCAATCCACACTCTATTCAGGTAACAATGTTTTCGTACCCGGCTTGGGTCAATCTGCATTTGCTCCAACCTATTCGCAAGCGGCACGAGCTCAAATTGGGAGCCTACTTAATCAGCTTTCAGGGGTGTTGACACAACTTTCGGCAGCTATTAGTAATAAAAAATAATTATGTATGCCTAAAAAGAAAGTATTCATCGGCATTATGCTCCTCGTCCCCATACTTGCAGCAATAATATATGTTGCATTTATTTTTGGTGTTGAAAATTTTTCCCCCAAGCCAACAGGTCGCGTATTTCCAAACGTTGTCTGCAAAGTCAATGATGACTGTAAGGCTGTCGACTGTACAAAAATTAATATAGGAGTGTGGTATTGCGACCAGAACGGTGCCCCGGTATGTAACTCTGAGAAAGTTTGCGCATGCTCGTACGCATGCATATAAAATATGATCAAAACTGTACTGATGCTAATTGGAGGAATTGGGTTATTCGTATACGGGTTGTTAGCCAGTACTCATAAACCGTTTCAAGACTGGCTATACAGACGAGAGAAGGGTCAGTCGGCAACCCTAAGCTCAAGTGAATATAAGCAAGCAACTTTCAATTTCCGAGTTACAGGAGGAGGTATCGGACTAGCCGGCTTCTTGTTATTGCTATCCGCATTATCAGATCTTGGTTTAATTGATTAGTCTTTATTAATCAACATGGTAATTAATGCATATGCTAAATCGATAGGAGACGTTGAAATGGTGTTAAAATTCGCCACAAATATGAAACTAGCCGACAAACAAAAATTCATAAATGCAGGGATTTTGGTTAGTTTCATGTTTATGTTGTCAGGATTAATTACAGATAGCGATTTCATTCCATCTGTGGGGCTTGTTTCCGTCGGGTTACTATTTGTCTTTTTTAAGCGCGAGATGGCGATGGAACGATATCGAATTGATAAGGATACTAAAAACGAGTTTCTGAAGAAATATTTGTACGCCAAGGAAACAGTGGGGCGTAATCGTATCGTCATCTTTATAGTAGGTCTTTCGTTTTTGATAGGAGGTGGAATTAGCATATTCGCAGCACTTAGCGCGACTTCGATTATTTAAACTAATGAATAACGGTCTCAGGTACCAATTACAAATTATTAATTAATATAAAAATATGACTTCACAAAAACAATTAACAATCGGAGTAATTCTTTCTCTTATCATTTTTCCGTTCCTGATCGTGCAAGCGCAATCAGAAGCGGAAGCGACACCACAGGAAGCAGTAACCGAGCAAGTTGTGGTTCAGGAAGAAGTTGTTCCGGTTCTCGATGAAACAGCCGTAAGTGCGGACGAAACGACGTCAGCGACCATCGAAGAAGGTGCGGTGCTTGGCGAAAGTGATGAAGTAGTTGCAGAGCCTGTGGTTTCCGTCGAATCGGCTTCAACAACGTCTTTTGCCGAACTCCCGCTCGATACAGCCTCTGCATCGCCACCAGTCGATGATTCGTTGCCGATTGTGTATGAAGAGTCCTTTGTTCTCCAACCAGCAGTTGATTTCTCCGTAATTGGTAATACGGTAAGTGCAAACATCGTTCTTGAGAATCTTACGTGTAAATCGTGTGAGAAAGTCCTACCTGATCTCGATGTAGTCGTGTACTACACGGAATGGTACCCAAATGATGGCCCTGCCAAAGAGTACAGTCAATCGAGTGTGCGCATGATGGAAGAGACTAGTACGGTCTCTGGACTCGCAAATTGGGCGTCTCGTGAAATGACCTGGTCTGCAAAAGATGTTGCACCTGGAAAATACTACTTCGTAATCGAGATTGACCCCGATAACAAAAATGAAGCTTATCGCCTCTATCGTTCCGAGTTTAGTATCTAACCGCATCTGTGCCACACATAGAGGGGAAGATGGGGTTAGGGTAAGGTGCGGTCAATTAACAGAGTGACTTCTGTTTGAGAAAGTCAATTCTCTCGCGATAGTCTATACTGTAATGGTGATGCAATCGCGGAGGAGTACGGGGTTAAAGTGTGCGTATGCGGTGATTATTTTTTCTTTTGCGTTTTCGTTTGTCAGCGCACAAACAACTGAGGATGAACCAAACGATGCGCGCGATTGGGGACGCGCCTCGCAATATCAATCTGTCTCACAGCTTGGTGATACACCGATTGCAACGTTTCCAATACCGATACTTTTTGGTGTTGAATTAGTATACATTTCTCAAAATTTTGGCGACCCGCGAGGTGATGGTACACGGCTCCACGAAGGCCTCGACATTATGGCACCGGGTGGGACGCCTATTGCCTCTCCGACGGACGCGGTAGTGACTCGTACCGGAAATGGTGCGAATTCGGGGCAGTATGTACGCACGGCCAATCCGGGGGGTGAACAATTCGTCTATATGCATCTTTCAGAAATAGCGAAGGGAATTACTTCCGGCTCTGTCGTGAAGCGAGGAGAGATATTAGGCTTCGTGGGGAATACCGGCAACGCTTCAGGCGGCGCAGCACATCTTCATTTTGAAATTCGAAAAAATGGCGCTCAAGATCCTTTCTCGCGCCTTTCATCGACATTTACCCTGCAAGAACGCATGACCGGTGCTGCGCAATCGCTCGAGAGAACAACTGACGCAGGAAAGGCATCGATGCTTGCAACGCAGTTCAAAACAACGTTTCAGGCAGCACATACTATGGGAATAACGGTACCGTCTCAGATTGCATCGTTACTTCCGTCTCAAAGTGCTAACCCCACACCGACTCCGACGACACCTCCTCTTGGAAAAAATGCGCTCTTATACCGGGAGACGAATGCCGATATATCCGCGATGCAGCGCGTGCTCTCAGAAAATGCAACGGGGGTAAGCGGAGTGCGTCTCAAAAATACCGGTGCGACCGGCTACTTCGGCCCCGTAACCAAAGCGGCACTCATTAAATACCAAACCGCACAGGGATTAGTCGCACATGGTCTTGTCGACGATGCGACTTTCGCGAAATTATTCGGCGGCGTTTCAGTCACTCCATCGATATCTCCCGTCTCTGACACTTTCTCACGCGATCTTGAAATCGGAATGTCGGGCTCGGATGTTCGAGCGCTCCAGGTGTTTCTTAACACGAGTGGATTCGTGATAACAAATAGCGGGATAGGATCGCCGGGAAGTGAATCGGATTTCTTTGGTTCCCTTACACGCGCGGCTCTCATCAAGTACCAATCCGCGCATAACATAGCTCCCGCAGCAGGGTATTTTGGCCCAAAGACTCGATCTCTCGTCATTCGTTCGTAATCAGGTACACTGTCGGTATGGAACAAATAGCAGGTATTCTCCAATTGACTCTCAATGTTTTTTTGCAGCTCGTGCAGCTCTTTATTTCCTTCATGATTAGCGCGTTTCAAATCGTGCTTGAATTTGCGCGTACCATCTCAAGTGCGACGCAGTAAGGTATACTGAGTGATTATCCACCTCAAAATCTCTCCATGATTATTTTTCTTATATTAGGTGCCGCACTCGGAATTTTCTCCGTACTATTTGTCCTCCAGAATGTTACTCCTGTCACGGTGAGTTTCTTTACGTGGCACATGGATGGCTCACTTGCGGTCATGCTCTTTCTTGCAATGATCTCAGGTATTTTAATTACACTTCTGCTTCTCTTCCCGAGTTACATTCGAGATTCGTATCGATTGTCTCGACTCAATAAGAAAACGCGCGTACTTGAAGATGAAATTGCACAGCATAAGGTAAAGCCACTATCGGATCCACCACAGGCGAGCGTTTCGAATGAGACTCACTGATTTTCAATTCCTCTGAACGAAGCTGCTATACTGTTATTATGCGTCGAATTCTGAACTATTTCTTCACTACGCTCGGCGTCATCTTTTTTGTGATCCTTATCGTTCTTGTACATGTGTACATGACGAGCTCGAGCACCGTTGCGTTTTCTCCGTCTGCGGTACAGGCGGTACTTACGCAGAATGAGAATTCTGCCGCAGTCGATGAAATTCCCTATCTTTCAGAAGCACAAGAAAATATGGTAAAGGCGGTTGGGGTCGATCCTGCATCGCTGCCGACAACTCTTACCGAAGCGCAGATGGCGTGTTTACTAACTGCCGTAGGCGCTGCACGCGCGCAGGAGATTATCGGCGGTGAAACCCCCACGATGTCAGAACTCTTTAAAGCTAAAGCATGTTTATAATAAAGTCATGATTGAGCACCCGATATATCGCAAATTACTCGCGCAGCACCTCGCAATTCTCGAAGGACTCCAATATGAGTCGGGGCTTTTTGCCGCTTCACAAAAAGGTGTCGATTCAGGTTATGACAAAGCGTGGCTGCGCGATAATTTCTACGAATGCATGGCATTTGAAGTAATCGGTGATTACGATACGGTGCATAAGACATACCGAGCCATTTTGGATATTTTCAAAAAACATGAGTATAAGATCGATCACGCGATTTCAAAGAAGCCCGTGCATACTCATGAATACATTCATCCGCGCTATAACCCACTCACCTTCGACGAATATTGGGAAGAATGGGGAAATAAGCAGAACGATTCAATCGGTTGCATTCTCTTTCAAGTCGGAATGCTCGAGAAGAAAGAGCCTGGTCTTATCGTAAAAAATGATGATGACGTCCGGATTATTCAAAAGCTTGTCTGGTATCTCTCAACGCTCGAGTACTGGCATGACGCAGATTCTGGTATGTGGGAGGAGAATCAAGAGCTCCACGCTTCTTCTGTTGGGGCCTGTGTTGCTGGTCTCAAAGCGGCACGCAATGTGCCTCACGTGGAGGTTCCTGAAGAGCTGATAGTGAGAGGAGAGACAACACTCGCCAAGATGCTGCCGCGCGAATCAGAAGGGAAATTTGTGGATCTTGCACTCCTTTCTCTTATTTGGCCGTACAATGTTGTCACCGAGGAGCAGGCGAATGTAATTCTCGACCATGTGGAATACCATCTTCTGCGCAAGCGTGGTGTTATTCGGTATAAGGGAGATCGCTACTACAACAAAAACGAAGACGGTTGGTCTGAAGAAGCGGAGTGGACATTTGGACTTTCATGGCTCGCCATTATTTACGAAAAAAAGGGAAACGAGGCAAAAGCGCTGTCATTTTTTGATCGAGCGAAAAATACTATCACGCAGGCTGGTGTCATTCCCGAATTATATTTCTCCAATTCAACAAAACATAACGTCAATACTCCTCTTGGTTGGAGTGAAAGTCTTTTTATCGTTGCGCTCCACGATGTAAACGCGAAGCATATGAAAGTGGGAGAAGCGACCGTGTACTAGGAGCGAAGCCAGCGAAAGAACCGTGCAAGCGGTGCGATTTCAGTATTTGCCTGTGCAGCTTCGAGGGATTTCGGAATATCAAATATCGTGGACTCAACGATTTCGCCCCGAATGTGTCGCGCTATTTTTGTCGCACCGTAGAGTGAAGGCAGAATGCCAATACCATTACAACCAAGGTTATACAGAAGGAGGGGATTCCGGGGCTCAGGGCCTATCATGCGCACACCGTTTTTCGTGTAGCCCATAAGTCCGTGCCACGTAAATTCGTATTCTATTTTTTTATTCGGATCTAGGTCATAGGTACTCTTAATGAATTGATCGATTTCTTCAGCATACTTCTCCGGGTATTCGTCGTCGCGCGAATAGGGCGTTGTATCCTCGAGTGTTACGTCGGGGCCACCGACTGAAATGAGATTATGAGTCGTCCCTTTTTCGTATTCGTACGGTCGGCGTGTCAGATAGTAATATGAATTGTCTGCCGCAGTACTTGGATCGGTAAAATAACTAATAGCCGCCGGAGGTTTGTTGTTCGTTTCGAGATAACCCGACATGTACCCTTGTTTTCCCGTAACGAGATAGTGATATTTGGCATCAATATCAAGTCCGGTTGTGTTGAAAATGCGCACATTTTCAAATCCGTTCGTACAGAGAACGACTCGAGAAGCGGTAATCACATTCTTCTCCGTATCGATGAGAACCTTTGATTCATGGAGCACGATTTTATGTGCCGGTGTATGTTCGTACAGAGAAAATCGATCAGGATATTCTTTCAAAAAATACCGAAGTAGTTCTTGGCAAAAAAGTGCGCTATTGATAACACCTTTTTTGTAGGAGAGCACGCCGACAAAATCAGTACGTTCTGTTTCTAGGAGTTTCTGTAGTTCGCTTTGCGCGACAAAGGTGTACAGTCCCGCATATTTCTTAGGTATTTTCCATTCAAATCCAGGGTTTTCGAGGAGAAACAGTGGCTCTGGTGAGAGGTTGCCAAGCGCGCGCATGTGGCAATTTTTAAGACGGAGCAGTACTTGGGCGCGAGACGTAAAGCCTGCAGAGCCGGTAAAAGAATAAAAGGGTATATCGAGCTCAGCTTTGTCATACATATGCTGCAGAGTCTCCCACGCGCTTTCAATGGAGGCTTGTGCATGGATTGCTGGTTTAAGGCCGTATTCATCAACAAGGCTTTTGAGACCTCGTTCGAAATGTCCGAACACTTGCCCGGCATTGTGGCCGGTTGCGCCATGCGCGAGTTTCCACTTCTCGAGAACTAGTACACTTTTTTCAGTCGTCTCCAGAATATGAAAAGCTGTTGCCATGCCTGCTATACCTGCGCCAACGATTGCAATATCGACGATTCGATCTTCTTCAAGTGTCTGGTGCGCGCGCGTTGCATCGAGTTGATGGAGCCACGGTGAACGATTTTTACGCATTATTCCATTATACAAACATTTGCGATAAACGTACTCACAGTTGCGTAGTGGATTATGCCTCGTGACTAATTACATTCTGTTACGATATGCACTATGAACACCTCACATGCATATGGCGCAGGCTTACTCGCACTCATGGCACTATTTGTTTTACTTTGGTCCCTCAATGGATCCGATATACCGCTTGAAGGTGACAGAGGTATCGCAGATGCATGTACGAAGGAGGCAAAGGTTTGTGCAGATGGCACATCGGTCTATCGAACAGGCACCAATTGTGAATTTGCCGCATGTCCGACAGAATCGAAACCCTCAAAATCAACTCCTGCGCCTGCTCCTACTCCCTCAACACCAGCTCCTTCGAGTGCATCCAAGGTAAGCGTCGTTGCGCGCTATAACGAAAAAGTAACAGTACTTGGTGTATCCATTACCCCGCTACTCGTCCTTGAAGACAGTCGATGCCCGAGTGATGCGCAGTGTGTATCAGCGGGAAACATAAAACTACAGACACGCATTCATAGCGGCGCAACTTCAACCGATCAATTCCTCGAAATAGGAAAAGCATTTACAACTCCAACTGAAATTATTACGCTTACCGCCGTCACGCCACAGCCGAAAATAAGCCAACCGATTGGTTCTACGATGTACCGATTCACGTTTGAAGTTAAAAAAAAATAACTACCGTGTCTCATGAAGGAGCGTGGGGACATGTGTCTTTACGAAAGGAGTAATTCAACGTACCGTTACCGTATGAAACTATATTCGATCTCATTAATCCTTTCGCTCTTTTTGCCTTTTTCTCTCGTTTTTGCACAAGACAGCAGTGAATCTGCACTTCCAATAGAAGCAGATGTCTCTCTTACGATTACAGCGGATCTTGATACGAATGACTCACGAAATGGCGCTCTCGAAAATGCGAAAATTCGTAACTCTGCTAACAATGCTCCAAAAAGCTCGCCACAAACGGAAGCTGCGAGTAGTTCTCCCTCAATTGAAAATGCATCCACGAGCGAAATGCAGAGGGAAGATTCAAAGCCACAGCCACGAGAGAAACAGCCGGGTGATGACGAATTTCTTACCGGAAACGTCATTTCTGCTGCAGCGAAAGGAGTACGCGGATGGGATTCAGCGGAGAAGCAGCAATTTCTCGCGAACGTGAAAACGTTTGCACAGGTACAATCAGGGCAGGATTTGGAACAGTTCGCGCAAGGAGTACTTTTGAAAGACGAAAATATTTCTGATGTGCAGTATACAAACAAAGAGCTCTCAGTTGAATATAAAGGAAAAGCAAAATTGTTTGCGTTTATTCCTCTTGCATACACTCATCGCGTGGTCATCGATACTGATGCGCCCGCATCAAATCGCGTCAAAGTGCATTTTCCGTGGTATGGATTTCTCCTTAAATCAGGGATTGACACGGAATATATAAAGACCGCCATTGCAGTCGATTTAAGTGGAGATCTTGCCTCATCAGATCTCGGACTTCGCACGAGCGCCTATGCAAGCGCGCTAGAAACGGTCGTAAAAGTTCTGAAGAAACGTCACGAAATTGCAGCCAATATAATCACGCAGTAGTATTTACTCGTTCACGTATACATGGGTGCCTATGTCGGCCCATTGATAGAGTCGTTTTGCCATTTCAGGCGGCAAATTAACGCATCCGTTTGAATGGGGTTTTCCGAAACCATCGTGCCAATATGCTCCATGTATGACCGCGCCTTCTGAGGTGAAATAAAGGTTCCACGGAACACCAGGAAGATCAAATGTCTTATCGCTGATATTCGGAATAGGGCCCTGCATGTAGCGCGTCGGCGTTTTTTGGTAAATGCGGAAGTGCCCCAGTGGTGTAGGGGTGAGTTCTACACCCGTTGAAATAAATTCCTCCATGTAGAGAGTATCACCATCGTACGCACGGAGCATTTGGTCACTTCTGTCTATGACGATGCGCTTTGCGTTTTTGGGGAGAGCGTCTTTTTGAGCCACGATACCTAAATCGATAAAGGGACGTACATATGCCGCAGAAACGTATAATTCACTCGAGACTCTCTCGGGGTAGCGAAGCCACTCGTCAAACTGAATTCGATACCAAGCAGCTCCTTCTATGATATGTACCGAATCGACTTTCAGAACAGCTCCTGAACGTATTTTTACGATTGCCGGAAATTCTGCTCCAGGCCCCGATCTAAGGTGAGCACACGAACCCTCGAAGCGTGTATTACAACTGTCCAAAATTTCTACATATTGCGCTGTTGTGGAGCTTATATGAACATCTGTTTGCGGTGATTCTGGAGGAGAGGGAAGTGCTTCTGCGGTAAATGTGGGTAGAAAATCGATTTGAAAATATCCCGTTTGATAGGCGCTTGTTAAAAATCCAAAACTCCAAAGAATGCTTGCGAAGAACAGAGTACCGAATAGGTAAGACAGGCGGAAAAATGATGAGGAATATTTCGAGCGCATGTCCTTATTCTATGTGGTACATTCCGACCCGCAAGCAGACGTTAGTATGCTTTTCCACGATTCTCTAAGCTTGATTAAAATGAGTGGACATTCATTGGTATACTTGCGCAATGCTTGATTCTCATCTTTCCGATTATCTCGAAATGCTTAAGATGCACTCGCCCAAACTATCCGAAGGAGTACTCGCGTTATCTCTTCGCGAACAAGGATGGGACGATGAAACCATCCAAGAATCAGTTCAGTATTTTAAGTCCGGGGTCGTTAGTTCTCACCTCCATACAACGAAAGCGAGCCCCAATATAACAATTCTTCCCCCACCGAAGCCTTCGATGACCGTAGTCATCGATTCGGAGACATCTCGGGATTTACACGCCGTGTCACTTACCCCCTCGCTCCCGCCGGAATTAACGCAGCCACAAAAAGTACAACCCTTCCCAACGCTTCCCCCTGAGTTACTTTCGAAGCCTTCAATTGTGAGCGAGATAATAGTGCCTGCTTTAAAAAATGAACCGTTGATTGAAGTAAGATCAATGGGTAACGAATATATGACAGAAGGGAATTCCGTACCGCATAGGGGAATTACCTCGCATGAGCCGCTTCCTGTTGGCCAGGCAGCATCCGATGCAGTGGGTATCGTGCGCTCTCCTAAAGTGACTGTCATGCCACAATCGCCCGTAAAAAAAATCGTGTACATTAATCCTGAAGCAGATCAAGATGAACGAGAACATCCTTCGACTCTCGTGAAAGAAGGGTATCGATTCACCGCTTCGTGGGTTACCTACCTCTATTTGACTCCACTTGCGCTCACGTTACCTGTAGTTATGTATGTAGGTATACAAGAGACACTGTCCGCCGTAGTACTTCAGGGCGCGAAATCCTATGGTTCGCTTTTTGCATTATTTTCGGTAGGCGCTCCTCAGACGGGTGTTGCATTTGATATGTTCACTTTTTTTCCTTCGGTACTCTTTACGGTATTTCTTGTCCTTGGAGTATTACTTTTTACACGACGTGCTTTTTCAGCTTCCGGTAATGTACTCGTCTCTTTTTTGAGTGGCAACGCGCTCTATATTTTCGTAAGTCTAGCCTCGATTGTGGGAATTCAGCAGGGGATACCACTAGTACTCAAAGCAATATCGGGAAGTACCTACACTTTGAGTGGCTCACTCATCCAGCTACCGCTCATTGTTTCGTACCAAGTATTTATTGGTTTTATCCTCCTTCAAATAGTCTTATTGTATTCATATCGAGGAGCGCACGTCGTTCAGAAAAGCCCTTTCTTTACTGTTGTGCAAGCAATATTCGGTATACTGGGACTTCTGGTAGCACTCTATGTGTGTGGTACTGGTGTGGCGCTTGCACTGTACGTACAGAAAACTGAATTATGTGTGCTTGCTCGTACCAATCTTATGCGCGATAACTGTATTGCACAGATACAAAGAGAGTAAATGAGTGTACGGGAATTTGTATCATGATACTTATTCGAGTTTATACACTTTACGGTGTAGCTATTTTATTTTTTCCGAATACTATTACAAGAATCGTATGAGTACTTTTGTTTTATTTTCTGCTGGCGCATTGGCTTTCGTGGGTGCGCTAGCACTTACGTCATGGACATATGATGCGCTTAGTTCTTTTGTAAAACGAAAACGAAAATTTCATTACACACCTGTTGGGGCGTTTCTTGATAACGGTCGACATGAATTTTATATTTCTCTTTTACATGCCGCGGCACATGAGTATCGAATTTTTGCGCATGTGCATTTAAGTGACATTGTTGAGGCAAAAAAAGTAGCGCAAAATCCGCAAGAGGCGCGCGCACATATCGATCGCACGTGTGTTGATTTTTTATTGTGTCACAAGCACTCACTTGCACCGTTACTTGCGATAGAGCTGTATGACAAAGCAGACGAATCGGAGGTGAGTCGCATGCGTTCGCAGGAAGTAGAGAGAATACTGGCTGAGGCTCATATTCCCGTTTTGCGTTACTCAAATACAGGAAATTTCGATCCAAACACTATCATAGTACGTATACGTCGCACTCTTGGGGAATAAGTGTTTAGTCTGAAGATGTCGATTTAACCCGATATTTTGAGATTGTGTTCACTGAGTGCTTTTACGAGACTTATTTTCGTTCCCTCAAAATCGCTGGTATACATATACACTTCCTGAAGTGAGGTATTGTCTCGAATCGTGACTAGGAGGGCTCCATCACGTTGAGTAATTTTAATGCGTCGGAGGCCTCGAATTGGACGAAGTCCTGCGGTAATGAAGCCGGGAGATATTTTTGATACCGAGTATATAGCGTGCGCGATATCGCACACTTCCGCGGCAAGGGGAATTAACGTAGTGTGGGAACCAGTAAACTTGCCGCCCGAGCGTGAATCCTTGGACATCGTAGGGGTAAGTAT
>JACCDV010162068.1_pt1 | contig 24106 bp, 25 predicted proteins | sample 7446131 | NCBI WGS metagenome assembly JACCDV01 (sample SAMN15323448, study PRJNA562643) | freshwater metagenome | isolation source: river surface water | place: USA:Blue River Watershed | collected 2017-08-17
GCGACACCGGCCGCACGCTCTACATCCTGGACGAGCCCACCACCGGCCTGCACTTTGCCGACATTGATTTGCTGCTCAAGGTGCTGCACCAGCTGCGCGATGCGGGCAACACCATCGTCGTGATCGAACACAACCTCGACGTCATCAAGACCGCCGACTGGCTGATCGACATGGGGCCGGAAGGCGGTGCGGGCGGCGGCACCGTAGTGGCCGAGGGCACGCCTGAGCAGATCGCGGCGCACCCGGACAGCCACACCGGCAAGTATCTGGCGCGGTTGCTCAAGCAGCCGTGAACCGGATATTCAGGTGCTCAAGCCTCTGGCTTGCGTACTGAGGTGGCTTCCTGCAAGAAGGTGTCCACCAGTCTTTGTGCGGGCAATGACAGCGGCGCGTCCGCTCTTGAGAAGATGTGGATGGTGGTGGCAGGCAGTTTCTCCTGCAGATCCAGGGCGACCAGGCCCATGCGAGGGCCATGCACTTCGTAAAAACGCGCGGGCACGACCGCCAGCGTGTTCATGCCGGGCAGCACAGCCAGCAGGGTTGAAAACGATTCGCACTCCACCATGACCTGTGGGTCTGCCAGACCGCGCTGTGCAAAGCCCAGGTGAACCGGATCGCCAGGCCCCAACCGGGGGCCAGACAACAGCCATTGGGCCCCCGTCAGCTGATCAAGCACTCGTGCGCGCGCCAAAGGATGCCCCTGCTTGACCACGATCACCGAAGGACTGTCCAGCAATGCACGGGCCTGCAGATCGCGACCGATGCCGGCCGGTGGCAGCGGACCGAGGGCCAGGTCCAGCTCACCCGATCGCAATTGCTCCAGCGCCTTGGGGTACAGCGCATCCACCAGATGGATGCGGGCCTCCGGCCATCGAGACTGGAAAGCCGAGATGGCGTTGGCGGCAAGCATCAGTGCAGCGGCAGGCGATACGCCAACATTCAGCGTGGTCTGCGTGTTGCGCGTGAGGGCGGACATTTCCTCACGGGCCCGCTCTAGTTCTCGCACCACGGTGGCCGCCCGGGCCGCCAGCATCTCGCCAGCAGGTGCCAGTCGAACCCCCTTGGGAGAACGCAGCACCAGGGTTGCGCCAAATTCCTCTTCCAGCTGCTTGAGTGCCTTGGTCAAGGCTGGTTGCGTCACATTCATGGCGACAGCAGAAGCCCGCATGCTGCCCGTACGGGCCAGCGTCAGCAGCAGCTGGAGTTGTTGCAATCGCATGGATATACGCCTCTTTCTGATAACCCGTGGTAATCGTCTTCACCAAATGCGATTGGCGGCCGGTAACGCTCGCCGATAGCATGGTTTCAGGGTCCCGGGCTGGATGCTGCACACCGCACTGGCATCACGACACCTGCCCTGCCTTACACACAAAACAAGGACGGAGACATGATCAACCGCAGACAATTGATGGGCCACCTGGCCGCCACACCCCTGCTGGCCAGCCTGCCCGCGACCGCGCAGAACTTTCCTGACAAACCTTTGAAGATTATCGTGCCACTGCCACCAGGCAGTCCGCCGGATGTGCTGGCTCGTCTGGTGGCCGAAGGGGTCGGTCGGAACTGGAAACAAGCCGTGGTGGTGGAGAACCGGCCTGGCGCCACCGGCATGGTGGGCATGCAAGCCCTTGCCCGCTCTGCCCCAGACGGCTACACCGTCGGCGTCATGTTCCTCACCCACACTGTGCTGCCCGAGCTGATCGGCCCTTTGCCCTACAACACCGCCACCGACTTTGCGCCGATCGCCAACCTGGTATGGCTCTACAACGTGCTGGTGGTACCGGCCAGCTCGAACATCCAGACGCTGCAGGACCTCGTCAACCAAGCCCGCGCGCAGCCCAACAGCCTGAACTACGCCTCCGGCGGCAACGGATCACCAGCGCACCTGGTGGCCGAATCCTTCTGCCAGGCCAGCGGTATCAAGATGACGCATGTGCCCTTCAAGGGGCCAGCCGAAGCCGTCACGGCCTTGCTGGGCAACCAGGTCAACGCCATGTTCGCCACGGTACCGGCTGCAGCCAACCTCTCGCGCAGCGGCAAGCTGCGTGCGATCGCCGTCACCAGCCCGCAGCGCCAGGCCGCCCTGCCCGGGGTGCCGACGCTGGCCGAAAGCGGCATTCAGGGTGTGGAGCTCAAGGAATGGGAAGGCCTGGTCGCACCGGCCGGTACGCCGAAGGCGATCCTTGACAAGTGGAACCAGGAGCTGTTCCAGGTGCTGGCCTCGCCCGAGGCGCGCGCCAAGCTGGCCGATCTGGGCATGACCGTCGTCCCACCCAACAGCGGTGCTGAATTTGGCGACCTCATCCGCAAGGAACTGGACCACTGGGCCCGCTTTGTCCGATCCACCGGACTGCGCGCAAGCTGAAGTGCCCGCACACGACAAAACGTCCGGCTAGCCCGACGTTTTGTCGTGAGTGCCAATGCGCGCGTGATCAGTACGCCGAAGAGACCGGCGGTTCGAACACCACACCGAATTCCGGTGCAATTTCGGTCACACGGCGCGGGCTGGCGATGTTGTGGATGCGCCGGTACAGCGCAGGCAACTCACCCGCCGGCTCGGCCCAGAAGATCGCCTGCACCACCTTGCCACTGTTGTTGTAGAACGCGTGCGGCAGACCCTTGGGCAGGTGACCGACCTCGCCGGCGCGCACTTTGCTGCGCCGGCCATTGATCACCACTTCCACCTCGCCATTGAGCGGACACAGGTACTCGTCCTGCTCGGGATGGGTGTGCGGCGGCACAAAGGTCTCCTCGGGAAAGGTCGCGTGCCAGACGAACTGCTGATCGTCGTACTGCTTGGGGGTGTAGACCTGGCCCATGATGTTCCAGGTCACACCGTCGATGCCGGTGGGGCTGTGGTCGCACTCGGGCAGCTGGGGCGTCTTGCTCATGGGTTCTCCGGATTCAGGTGTTTTCGGTCGTGGCGTACTGGCCGGTCAAGCGGTCCAGTGCTTCCTTGACCAGCGGGTTGTGACTGGCATAACGGGGCTTGAACTGCTGTCGCTGCGCGCGCAGGTCGTCTTCGTCGGCATAGCCGATCAAGATGCCGTTCTCGGCAATGCGGGCCTGGATCTCGGTGTTTTCGATCAGCTCGTCCGACACCGTGACACGCTGGCGGGGCTTGCGCGCCCATTCGAACAGGGCCTCGTGCAGACGAGCGCGCTGACGCAGATGTTCCAGGTCCTGCGAGGCGCCCAGGTCGCGCAGTTCGTGGGGGTCGGCCTGCAGATCGAACAGCATCGGGCGGTAGCCCTCGGCCAGCACGTACTTCCAGCGACCGTCAAAAGCCATGCGCATCCAGGAGTCAATCGGCGGGGTCTGCAGTTCAATGCGTGCATCCTGGAAAGCGTAGTCGCACTCGCAGACCGCAATCTCGCGCCAGTCGGACGGCGTCTGGCCAAACAGCCAGGGCCGCAGGGAGCGACCGTCCATGATGTGGGGCAGCGGGTTGCCGCCGTACACATCGAGGAAAGTTGGCGCAATGTCCACCGCCTCCACCAACGCCTGACAGCGCGTGCCGCGGGTGGCGTCGGCCCGCTTGTCCGGGTCGTAAATGATGAGCGGCGTGCGGATGACGGGCTGGTGAAACAGTTCCTTGTCGCCCAGCCAGTGGTCGCCCAGAAAGTCACCATGGTCGGCGCAGAACACGATCATGGTGTTGTCCATCAGGCCCTGCTCCTGCATGAAGGCGAAGAGCCTGCCCATTTCGTCGTCGATCTGCTTGACCAGGCCCATGTAGCCCGACATCACCGCGTCGCGGATGCCTGGCTTGGCAAAGGTGCGCGAGACGCGGTGGCGCGTCATGGCCGCATACACCGGGTGCGGGTCCTTGAGTTCCTCATCGGAGCGCACCACGGGCAGCGCGTCTTCGGGGCCGTACATGCCGGCATAGGGCTTGGGCACCACATAGGGCCAATGCGGCTTGATGAAAGACAAGTGGGCCACCCAGGGCTGGTCGCCCGCCTCTCGCATGAAGTCCATGGCACGGCGCGTGGTGTAGGGGGTTTCGGAATGTTCGCTCGGAATGCGGGCCGGCAGATGGCTGTACTTCAGGTACCAGCCCGAGCGGAACTGCCCCTGCTCGTCCACCACCGTATTGGCCCACTCCTCCCAAGGGTTGTCACCGTCAAAGCCCTGCTCGCGCAGGTAGCGGTTGTAGTTAGGGTCCGGATCATGTCCCGAGAACGGGTGGATGCCATCGTCGCGTTCGTAAGGATCAAAGCCGCATTCGGCGATGCGGATGCCGATCTGCGACTCCGGATCGATGCCCAATCGAGACATGCCTGAGGCGTCGCCACGCATGTGGGTCTTGCCGATCAGCACCGAGCGCACCCCCAGCGGGCGCAAATGGTCCCCGATCGTCATCTCTCCCGCCTTGAGCGGCACGAAATTCCAGCTCACGCCGTGCGAGTGCATGTAGCGGCCGGTGTAGTAGCTCATGCGCGACGGCCCGCACACCGGCGACTGCACATAGGCGTTGTCAAAGATCACACCGCGTCTGGCCAGACCGTCCAGATGAGGCGTCTGCAGATGGGGGTGGCCATAGCAGGACAGGTGATCGGCACGCAACTGATCACACATGATGAAAAGGATGTTCTTGACGCGCTGGGTCATGCGGACAACTCTCTCTTTAAAGCTTGGAAACAATGGTCCGATGCTAGGCAGGGGCCGCCAGCCCATCCAATCGCATTTTTTGAAGCCGATTACCCTGGGTTATCGGGTTCAATTCGCGTCATCTCCGGACAGTCGGCGCGCCCTACACTGGCATCCGATTCTTCACTGCCCACCTGAATCTGCATGGATACGAGCAGCCACCAATTCCAGTACGTCAATGGCCAGATGCGGGAGCACTTTGGCGCCCTGTTTGCCGTCTTTGAAGAACAGAACTCCCAGGCACTGAAGCAACCAGGGTGGCAGCTGGATGTGCCGTATGGAGCACACCCGCGCGAGGTGATGGATCTGCTGTCGGCCGGCTCAGCCGCCCGAGGCACGGTGATCTACTTCCATGCTGGCTACTGGCAATCGCGCGACAAGTCGCAGTTCCGCTTTCTGGCGCCGGCTTTCCGATGCATGGGCTGGCACACGGCGCTGGTCAATTACCCGCTGTGCCCCGAAGTGAGGGTGGCGCAGATCGTGGATTCGGCCAGCCGGGCGCTCGTGCATGTGCACAAGCAGAACGCGTACATGGGACACCGAGGCCCCATCGTGCTCTGCGGCCATTCGGCAGGCGCCCACCTGGCCATCGAGCTGGCCTTGCGCTGCGCCACTGAGCCGAGCCCGCCAGCAATGGCCGGGGTGGTGGCCATCAGCGGGATATACGATCTTTGCCCCCTGATTGATACCTCGCTCAACGAGCGTCTGCAGCTCGATGCATCCACCGCCAGGGCCTGCTCACCTTTGGGGCGCGTAAGCGCGGGCGCCTCACCGGCCTTGCTGGTCTGGGGTGCTGCCGAAACTCAGGTCTTCCATGAGCAGAGCCGGACCATGGCGCAGCGCTGGCAAGCACAGGGCAATCAGGCGGAATGCCTGGCGGTCGATGCGGCAGACCACTTCTCGGTGCTGCAGCATGTGGTTCAGCCAGATAGCCGGGTAGCCAACGCCTTGAGCCGCTGGGCCCATCGCTGACCCGCGCCGCAGACACCGCCCGGGTGTTGCGTTCGGGATACCCGCGTCCATGGCCGTGGTGTACAAAGCCAGCTCACCAGGAGACACCATGCCCCACTCCCCACTGGACACGGCCACGCCCGCCGACATCGGTCTGCACCCGCAGCGCACGCGGTACATCGTGAGCGCGTTGCAGGCATGCGTGGACCGGCAACACATCCCCGGCGCAGTAGTGCTGGTGGCACGTCAGGGCCGCATTGGCCTGTTCGAGGCCATCGGCCAGCAAGACCCGGCGGCGGGCACCCCCATGCGGACCGACAGCATCTTCCGCATCTACTCCATGACCAAGCCGCTGGTGTCGGTGGCAGTGATGATGCTGGTCGAACGCGGGCGCCTGCTGATCAGCGACCCGGTCGGCCGCTGGCTGCCCGAATACCATGGCCAGCCCGTGCTCGGCGCCAGCGGTCTGGTCCCAGCCTGGCAACCCGCCACGGTGCAGGACCTGCTGCGGCACACGGCCGGGTTGACGTATGAATTTCTGGGCGATTCACCGGTACAGCGCGAATACGACAAGCTGCAGCTGGCCTCGCGCAAGCGCAGCAATGAAGACTTCTCTCGCACGCTGGCGGGCATTCCACTGCAGTTCCAGCCCCGCAGCTGCTGGGCTTACAGCCGCGCCACCGATGTGCTGGGGCGTCTGGTGGAAGTCGTCAGCGGTCAGACGCTGGGCACCTTCCTGCAGCGCGAAATCTTTGGGCCCCTGGGCATGGTGGACACGGGTTTTGCCGTCCCGGCCTCGCAACAGCACCGCATCGCCGAAGCGTTCGCGCACGACCCGGACGGTGGTGTGCCCATGAAGCTGATCAACCCGCGCGAAGTCCCTGCACTGGAAAGTGGTGGCGGCGGCCTGATGTCCACCGCGATGGACTACGCCCGCTTTTTGCAATGCCTGCGCAATGGCGGCGAACTGGATGGCTACCGCTTGCTCGGTCGCCACACGCTCGCCTTCATGACGGCGGACCACCTGGGCGAGATTCCGATCGATGGCGGCCTGTTGCCCCCGGGTCATGGCTTCGGCCTGGGCTTTGCAGTGCGCCTGGCCACGGGCGAATCGCCTGTACCCGGCTCGGTCGGCACCTACCACTGGAGCGGCATTGGCGGCACCTCGTTCTTTGTCGACCCGGCGCAGGACCTGTACGCCCTGCTGCTGACCCAAGCGCCCAACCAACGCGACCATTACCGCCAGCTGTTTCGTAACCTGGTGTACGCTGCCCTGGACTGATCCGCACCTGACAAGCACAACAAGGAGACAAAACCATGCCCCTGCAACCTGGCCTCATGATGGACCGCCCGCTGCTCATTTCCGGCGTGCTCGAACACGCCGCCGCGCAGCACGCCCGCCAATCCGTCGTCTCGCGCGAGACGCATGGCCCGCTGCACCGTTACACCTACGCCGACGTGGCCCGCCGCGCGCGCCAGCTCGCCAATGCCCTGCAGGCGCTGGGGCTGGAACCTGGCCATGCGGTGGCCTCGATTGCGTGGAACAACCACCGGCATCTGGAAGCGTATTACGGCGTGTCGGGCAGCGGCCTGATCATGCACACCTGCAACCCGCGCCTGCACCCGCAGCAGTTGATCTACATCCTCAACCACGCCGAAGACCGCGTGGTGCTGTTCGACAGCACCTTTGCGCCCCTGGTGCAGGCTATCGCGGCACACTGCCCGCAGGTGCAGGCCTGGGTCTGCCTGAGCGACGCCGCCCACACACCGGCCATCGAGGGCGTCAAGGTGCTCAGCTACGAAGAACTGATTGCATCGCACAGCGACCGCTTTGAATGGCCCGAGTTTGACGAGCGCACCGGCGCCGTGCTGTGCTACACCTCGGGCACCACCGGCAACCCCAAGGGCGTGCTGTATTCGCACCGTGCCATCGTGCTCAACGCCACCAGCGCCTGCCTGCCCGATGTGCTAAGCCTGTCGGCACGCGAAACCGCCCTGCCCGTGGTGCCCATGTTCCACATCAACGCCTGGTGCATCCCTTATGCCGCGATGATCGCGGGCAGCAAGCTGGTGCTGCCCGGCCCCAAGCTTGACGGCCCCAGCCTGTACGAACTGATGGAAAGCGAGCAGGTCACGATCAGCGCGGGCGTGCCCACCATCTGGATGGGCCTGATCCAGCATGTCGAGTCCAACGGTCTGCGCTTTTCGACCATGAAGCGCACCGCCGTGGGCGGCTCGGCCATGCCCAAGGCGCTGATCGCCAAGTTCAACGATGTGTACGGGGTGTCGGTGCACCACGGCTGGGGCATGACAGAGACGACGGCCGTGGCCACCATGAGCCAGCTCGGCCCCGAAGACATGGCCCAGAGCGCCGAAGCGCGTCACGCCATCGTCGCTCGCCAGGGCAAGGTGGTGTCCGGCATCGAGATCAAGGTGGTCGATGAAAACGGCGCCACGCTGCCGCGCGACGGCACCTCGCAGGGCGAGCTGATGGTGCGCGGCCAGTGGATCGTCGAGCGTTACTTCAAGTCCGACAAGACCGCGCTGGTGGACGGCTGGTTCCCCACGGGCGACATCGCCACCATCGACGCCGATGGCGTGATGACCATCCGCGACCGCACGAAAGATGTGATCAAGAGCGGCGGCGAGTGGATCAGCTCCATCGACCTGGAAAACGCCGCCATCGGCCACCCGGCCGTGGCCATGGCCGCGGTCATCGGCGTCAAGCACCCCAAGTGGGACGAGCGGCCGCTGCTCTTCATCGTGCGCAAGCCCGGGCAGGCGGTGGAAAAAGCCGACATCCTCGACTTTCTGGCGGGACGCGTGGCCAAGTGGTGGGTGCCCGAGGATGTGGTCTTTCTGGAATCGCTGCCCGTGGGCGGCACCGGCAAGGTGCAGAAAAACGAGCTGCGGCAGAAATACGGCGGGGTGTTTGCCGAGTAAGGCGAGGGGACGGTTGGGCAACCATCGCGGCGCCGACTTCAAGCGACTTCGCGAGCGGGGGCTCGCTCCTACAAAAACAAAGGCTCGTTGAAGAAAGCCCGCAATGACTCTGTAGGAGGCCGCCCCTGCGGCCGAAATGACTCTGTAGGAGGCCGCCCCCGCGGCCGAAAAGCCTGGCCGATAAGATCCCGACCATGGCCCAAGAAACCGAACTCAAGCTCAGCCTGCAGGCGCCAGACCTGCCGCGCCTGCTGAGCCACCCGCTGCTGGCTGCGGCTGCAGCGCCCCAGCGCCTCTTCAACACCTATTTCGACACGCCCGATCTGGCGCTCAAGGCCCGCCGCATGGCGGTGCGTGAGCGGCTTGCGGGCGAGCAGTGGCTGCTGACGGTCAAGACGGCGGGCAGCAGCGCAGGCGGCCTGTCGCGCCGCCAGGAGTGGGAAGGCCAGACCACGCCCGGCGCGCTGGACTTTGCCGCGCTGGTGGACGACGCCGCACTGGCCAGTGAACTGATGGCCCTGCGCCCAGCTCTGAAACCCCTGTTTGCCACCGACTTCGATCGCCAGCGCTGGGCCGTTGACCACGCAGGTGCGCGCATCGAGGTCGCGCTGGATCAGGGGCGCATCCATGTGCCCGGCACCGAATGGACCGAGGCCCTGCTGGAGCTGGAACTTGAATTGCTGGACGGCCCCGAGGCCGCGCTGCACACGCTGGCCGATGCCTTGCGCGACGCGCCCGGGGCACCCTTGGCACTCACGCCCTCTGACGCCAGCAAAGCCCAACGCGGCCTGGCGCTGTGGCAGCGCGCCCAGGCCTGATCGCTGCGTGACTGCTGCTTAAGCGCTCAGACGGCTTTGGCGCTGGGCCGCTCGGCCACCCGGTCGCGCCAGGCCTGCAGCGCGTGCAGGCCTTCCTCGCTGGGCATGAACTTCATCAGCCGTGAAAACTCCACCGCGCAGAACGCGGTGATGTCGGCAATGGTGAAGCGGTCCCCCGCGATCCAGGGCTGCGACTGCAGCTGCTGATCAAACCAGCGCGCGATCTCGCGCACCTTCTCGCCCTGCGAACGGCCGAACTCCGGGAACTGCGGCTGCTCCAGCGCGGCCAGACCCGGATGCGTGTGACGGATGCAGTTGGCCATGCCGCCCATCAGGTACAGCTCGACACGGCGGTCCGCCATCTCGATGAAGGCGCGCTCGTCGGCGTCCAAGCCCATCAGGTTGTGTTCGGGCCAGCGGCCTTCGAGCCAGGTGCAAATCGCACGGGTTTCGGTCAGCACACGACCATCGTCCAACTGCAGCGCGGGCACCTTGGACAGCGGACTCTTGGCGCGGTAGTCCGCCGTGCGGTGCTCGCCGCTGTTGAGGTCCACATTGACGATCTCGATGCCGGTGATGGCTTTTTCGGCCATGAACATCAGCACGCGGCGGGGGCTGGGGGCGCGGTGGGCGCTGAAGAGTTTCATGGCTTGTCCTTTTGTGCTTGGCCCATCTCGACCATCTTGCGGGCCTCTTCAGAGAAACGTTTGGCGGCTTCGTCGCCGTCTTTGGTGAGGTTGATTCGGGACGGCGGCGCCTCGATGCCGCGCTGCACCGCCGGGCGCTGGCGGATCGCATCCATCCAGCGCTGCAGGTGCGGCAGATCGCTCACGTCCACACCCGACCAGCGGTGTGTGCGCACCCAAGCCCAGTTGGCGATGTCGGCGATCGAGTAGTCCCCGGCCAGGTATTCATGGTCTTTCAGGTGGCCGTCGAGCACGGTCAGCAGCCGCTTGCTCTCGCCCTGGTAGCGGTCAATCGCCGGCTGGATCTTTTCGGGAAAGTAGCGGAAGAACACATTGGCCTGCCCCATCATCGGCCCCACCCCACCCATCTGGAACATCAGCCACTGCAGAACGCGCGAGCGGCCTGGCGCGTCGGTGGGCATCAGGCGGCCGGCTTTTTCGGCCAGGTAGATCAGGATGGCCCCCGACTCGAACACCGCAAAGCCACCGGCTTCATGGTCCACGATGGCCGGGATGCGACCATTGGGGTTGATGGCCAGAAAGGCGGGCGTCTTCTGCTCGCCCTTGGACAGGTCCAGCACCTTCAGGGTGTAGGGCAGGCCCAGCTCTTCCAGGGCAATCGAAACCTTGTGCCCGTTGGGCGTGGCGGCGGTGTAGAGGTCAATCATGTCCGCCAGCCTAGCAGCTGACGGATGCCCCTGCTGTCACGTGTGGCGAACCCGCAGGCGCGCCAGGCTCAGCAGCGCACCCAGCCCCGCCGTCACCGCGCCCAGCATCACGGCACGCCCGGCACCCAGCGGGCCAAACAGGTTGAAGCAAAGCGCCACCAGCGCCGCACCACTGGCCTGCCCGGTCAGGCGCGCCAGCGCGACCATGCCGCTGGCCCCACTGGTGCGGTGGGGCGGTGCGCTGGCCATGATGGCGCGCAGGTTCGGCGACTGGAACAGGCCAAAGCCCACACCACAAAAAGCCATCGACAAGGCCATGGTGGCGAACGAAGCCTCCGGCCCCATCGCGCCCAGACCCGCCATGCCCAGACTCAGAAGGCCCAGGCCCACCCCGCCCAGGATGGCGGGCGGATAGCGGTCGGACAAGGTGCCTGCCACAGGCGCCATCAGGGCCACGACCAAGGCCCAGACCGACATGAGCATGCCCGTTTCCACAGGCGGTCGGTCCAGCTGCTGCTGAAAGAAAAACGGCAAGGCCACAAAGGCCAGGCCCTGCGTGGTGAACGAAGAAAACGAGGTGAAAACCGACAGCCTGAACAAGGGCCTGCGCATCAAGTCGACGGGCAGCACCGGCGCTGCATGCCCGCGCTGGCGGTGCAGCAGCCAGCCGCCACTGGCCAGCATGAGCAGCAAGGCGCCCACCACCACGACCGCACCCTTTTGCTGGGCAATGGCGCTGAGCGTGAACACCAGCGACGCAAAGCACACCGCCGACAGCACGGCCAGGCCGCGGTCATAGGGCGTGTCGGTCCTGGCCACTTCGGTGCGGGGCAAGTGGCGGCTCGCCAGCCACCAGCCCACCAGGCCCAATGGCGCCTGCAGACCAAACAGCCAGGGCCAGGGCAGCACGGCCAGCAGCAGCGAAGCCACCGTGGGCCCCAGGCTGTAGCCCAGGCCCACGATCAGGGCGTTCATGCCCGCGCCGCGCCCCAGCTTTTCGGGCGGAAAGATGCGCTGGATCAGCGCCAGGTTGACGCTCATCACCCCTGCCGCGCCCACACCCTGCACCGCACGGAAAAAAGCAAGCCATTCCAGCTGCGTGGCGCAGGCACTGGCCAGCGCAGCCACATTGAACAACACAACCCCCAGCAAAAACACCTTGCGCGCACCCCAGCGGTCACCCAATGAGGCCAGCGGCAAAAGCACCGCCACCACAGCCAGCTGGTAGGCGTGGATCACCCAGACCGACTCGGCAGGCGTGCGCTGCAATGCCGCCGCGATGGCTGGCAAGGCAGTGTTGGCAATGGACTGGTCGAGCGAGCCGAGAAAGACCGCCAGCAGCAGGGACAGCAGCGCCATCCAGCGCATGCCGTCTGGCGCGGGCTGGGCGGCGGTGGTCATGGGCGGCTTCAGGCCTTGGCGGCTTCGAGCGTGTCGCGGGTCTGCATGGCCACCTGGCGTGCAGCCTCGGCAAAGTCTTCGCCGCTGCTGGCGTAGAGCACCGCGCGTGACGAATTGACGATGATGGACGCACCCTCGCGCCAGCCCGCCTTGACGGTGGCCACCGCGTCACCGCCCTGCGCACCCACACCCGGAATCAGCAGCGGCACGGTGGGCGCCAGTTCGCGCACACGCTCGATCTCGGCCGGGTAGGTCGCGCCGACCACCAGACCGAGCTGGCCGTTCAGGTTCCAGGGGCCCTGGGCCAGGCTGGCCACATGCTCGTACACGCGCGGCTGCCCGTCGACCGAAGCCAGGCGCTGGTTTTGCAGGTCATCGCCACCGGGGTTGGAGGTGCGGCACAGCAGGAAAGCGCCCTTGCCTTCGTACTTCAGGTAGGGTGCCACCGAGTCCCAGCCCATGAAGGGCGAGAGCGTCACGGCATCGGCGCCATAGCGCTCAAAGGCTTCCTTGGCGTACTGCTCGGCGGTCGAGCCGATGTCGCCGCGCTTGGCGTCCAGGATGATCGGCACCTGCGGCGCCACGCGGCGCATGTGTTCCATCAGGCGCTCAAGCTGGCCTTCGGCGCGGTGCGCAGCAAAGTAGGCGATCTGCGGCTTGAAGCTGCTGACCAGATCGGCCGTGGCGTCGACGATGCGGGCGCAAAAGTCGTAGATCTTGTTGGCGTCGCCCTTCATGCCCGCAGGGAACTTGGTGGGTTCGGGGTCCAGGCCCACGCACAGCATGGAGCGGTTTTGGCGCTCGGCGGCGCGCAGCATGTCGAGGAAGGTCATGGGGAGGGATTTTAGGTCCACGCCATTTGCACGCTGTTGCAAACTCAGGATGCAAACAACTCCTGCAAAGTCAGCAATACCTTCTGGTGCGTCTGCGTGCTCAAGGCCCCCAGCTTTTTGACCAGCCGCGCCTTGTCCACGGTGCGGATCTGGTCCAGCAGGATGCGTCCGCTTTTGCCCTGAAAAGTGAGTGTGGGCCTGAAGGGGGCGTCGAACCCTTGCGAGGTCATGGGCGCCACGATGACGGTGCGCAGGTGATCGTTCAATTCGCTGGGCGAGACCACCACGCAGGGGCGGGTCTTGCGGATTTCGCTTCCCACGGTCGGGTCCAGGTTGATGAGCCAGATTTCGCCGCGCTTCACCATTGCCATTCATCCTCGGCGGCCAGTGGCTGATCGCCCATGACCTGCTCATCTTCACCCGCTGCCGCAAGGGCCTGCGCTGCCTGCGCCCAGCCTTGACGAGCCGCTGCCTTGAGCGGACGCAAAACCAGGGCGCCATCCTGAACTTCGATTTCTGCCTCGTCCTGCAAACCCACCTGGGCCAGCAGGGGCTTGGGAATGATGACGCCTCTGGAATTGCCAAAAGGCCGAATGGTGACGTGCATGATGGGGCTCCAGCAAAACGCCAATGTTATTACATTGAAATAACAATATCAAGTCGCCCGCTTGGCAGACGCTCCACCGATGCAGCCCTAAGATGCCCCCATGCACAAACTCTCCTCTCGCCAGTGGCTGGTTCTGGTCCTGCTGACCATCGTCTGGGGCATCAACTGGCCCATCATGAAGGCCGGGGTCACGGGCTTTCCGCCGCTCACTTTCCGCATGCTGTGCTTGTTGCTCGGCACGCCCGTGCTGGGCCTAGCGCTGCTGGCGATGCGGGTGCCGTTTCGCATTCCGCGCGAGCATTGGCGCGAGCTGCTGGTGCTGGCGGTGTTCAACATGTTCATTTGGCACGGGCTGATCATCATCGCGGTGCAGTCGCTCTCCAGCGGTCGCTCGGCGATTCTGGGCTACACCATGCCGATCTTTTCGGCGGTGCTCGGGGCCCTGTTTTTTGGTGACCGGCTGGCCTCCCGTGCCTGGGCTGGGGTGGGGGCGGCGGCGGTGGGCGTGATGCTGCTGCTCTGGCACGAGTTCACCCACCTCAGTGGGCGGCCCTTGGGGGTGTTGCTGGCCCTGATCGCGGCCAGCACCTGGGCCCTGGGCACACAGCTGCTGCGCCGCACCAAAATGCCGGTGCCCACGCTGGCCATTTCATTCTGGATGACGGCCATGACCGCGGTGGTGATGACGGTGCTGGCGGTGGTGTTTGAGCGGCATCGCTGGGTGGCGCCTTCGTCCACCCATTGGGGCTCGATCGTGTTCAACGCGGTGCTGGTGTTCGGCTTTGCACACGCGGCCTGGTTCTATCTGGCGCGCAGCCTGCCACCGGTGGCGTCCACGCTGAGTGTGATGCTGATTCCGGTGGTGGGCGTGTTCAGCGGCGCCGTGGCCCTGGGTGAAGTGCTGCACTGGCAGGATTGGGCGGCCGTGGGGCTGATGGTGGCGTCGATCGCGGCGGTGCTGTGGCCCAAACGGGCACCCTAAAGACTCCGTTCGCGCAGACATTCGGCCGCGGGGGCGGCCTCCTACAACTGTCCCCTGTAGGAGCGAGCCCCCGCTCGCGAATGCTTGCGGATCTTTCGGCCGCAGGGGCGGCCTCCTACAACTGTCCCTGTTCGCGAGAGGGCGCCGTTTCCAGCGCCAGGCACAGATCGGCCCAGGCCTTGGCCTTATCGGCCGGGTTGCGCAGCAGGTAGGCCGGGTGGTAGGTCACGACCACGGGCACGCCCTGGTACTGGTGCACACGACCGCGCAGCTTGCCGATCGGCTCGGTGGTCTGCAGCAGCGACTGCACCGCAAAACGGCCCATGGCCAAAATGATCTTCGGCTGCACCAGCGCCACTTGCCGCACCAAATAAGGCGCGCAGGTCTGCAGCTCCACCGGCTCGGGGTTGCGGTTGCCCGGCGGGCGGCATTTGAGGGTGTTGGCGATGTAGACCCCGGCCTGGCCGTCCTTGGCGCCTTCCACGCTGCGGTTGAGCCCGATGGCGCTCAGCATGTTGTCGAGCAGCTTGCCGGCCTGGCCGACAAAGGGCTCACCCTGCAGGTCTTCGTTTTCGCCGGGGGCTTCGCCAATCACCATCCACTGCGCCTGTCGGTCTCCCACGCCAAACACGGTGTTCTTGCGGCCCTTGCACAGGCCGCAGGCGCGGCACTGGGCCACACTGGCCTGCAGGGTGTCCCAGTCCATCTGGTCCACCCCGGGCGGCAGGGGCACTGCATCTGCGGGCAAGGCTGCAGATGCGGGCTGCGGGGCAGCTGCGGGCGCGGCAGAACGCACGGGAGACGATGGGCGTGGCGCCACGGGTGTGGCGGCCGGTGCGGGTGCTGCCTGCGTGACGACGGGCTCATGCGCCGGTGCCTGCGCGGGCGCAGCAGGCGCTGGCGTCTGCGGCCACCACACGCGAATGCCCATTTCGGCCAGCATGGCGCGCTGGCGTTCGTCCAGATCAAAACGGGTGGGATCGCGGGTCGGGTCGGTCATGGCTGCAGTTTCAGGTTCAGGCTCATCACCACCGCATGTTCGCGCTGCTGACGGTCGGCAGGATAGTAATCCTTGCGCAGGCCGACACGGCGAAAACCGTAACGCTCGTACACCTGCAGCGCGCGGCGGTTGCTCTCGCGCACTTCGAGCCAGAGCCACTCGGCCTGCTGGCGGCGCGACCACAGGCACAAGGCGTCCAGCATCATGTGCGCCCAGCCCTGCCCTTGCCGCGCAGGGGCCACGGTGATGTTGAGCAGGTGGGTTTCCTGCACGCCTTCCATGGCGATCACGTAGCCCAGCAGCTCATCCTGCAGCCGCAGGCACTGCGCCCAGTAGCCACTGGCCAGTGCGTCACGGAAGTTGCCCCGCGTCCAGGGGTGGCTGTAGGCGGTCTGCTCGATGGCGATGACTGCTTCCAGATCGTCAACCTGCATGGCCTGCAGTTGCGCTGCCTGGCGCTGCGCTTCGGGCACGGGCTTCAAGTCGCCCCCTTGGCCGCTGAACGCTCGGCGGTCGTCTGGGCCACCTTGTCGCGGATGTAGAGCGGCATGGCCTGCTCGGCAGGCACCGCCTGACCATCTGCGAACAATGCCGGGGCCAGTCGCAGCAAGGCGGCTGCCGTGGGCAGGGCCTGCACCCGCTCGCCAGCGGGCAAACGCTCGCCGTAGGCCGCAAAGGCGTTGCCCGCAAGCACCACGCGCGGCGCGTCGGGCAGGCGCACGTGCTGCGGCGGGCCCACCTGCAGCGGGCTGCGCACCGCCCAGCGCTGGCCGTCCCAGTCGTAGGCGGCGTTGTAGACCTCGTCCATGCGGGCGTCCAGCAGGGCCAGCACCGTCAGGGGTTGTTCCTGCACGCCCGCGAGCAGGCGGGCTTCTTCGGCCACGGCAAGCAACGTATCCACGGGCAGCACCGGAATGTCGGCCCCAAACGCCAGGCCCTGCGCCACCGCGCAGGCCGTGCGCAGGCCGGTGAAAGAGCCCGGGCCGCGCCCGAACACGATGGCATTCAGCTCGGGCAATGCCGTGCCGGCCTGCGCCAGCATCTCCAGGGCGGTCGGGATCAGGCTGTCGGAAGCCTGGGCGCCACCGGGCAGGGTGCGCAGCCAGGTCTGGCCGTCCACAGCCACGCCGATCGACAAGGTGTCGGTGCTGGTGTCAAACGCCAGCCAGCGCGCGGCACTCATCGCGCCGCTCCCGCCGCGGCGGGCTTGGCGGCCCGCACGCCCAGCAAAATGCCGCCGGTCACCAGCGCGAGCCCGGCCAGCAGGTTCCAGCCCATCGGCTCACCCAGCACAACCACGGCCGACAGCGCCGACAAACCAGGCACCAGCGCCGTGATCATGGTCGAGCGCACCGGACCGTAGTGGCGCACCATGTAGGTGAAGGTGATGCCCGAGATCACGACCGAGCCACCGCCCTGCATGGCCATCTGAAACAACAGCTCGTACCAGGGGGCCTCGGTGATGCGCGTGGGCCACCAGCCCAGCGTGGTGGCCAGCAGGAACACGGGCACGAACACCACAAACGCAAAGGCGGTGATGGCCATGGTGGCGCGGATGGCGTCAATGCCATGCCGACGCACAGAGACGGTGTAGGTGGCCCAGCAGCTGGCCGCGGCCATGAAGAGCAGATCACCTTTCCAGACCTCGCCGCCCTCAAACGCCTTGAGCAGGCTGATGCCCCCCACCAGCAGGTCGCCCAGCACGATGCAGGCCAGGCCAAGGGCGCGCGAGGAAGAGACCTTGTCGTGCAGCAGCCACATGGCCAGCAGCGTGGTCCACAGGGGCAGGCTGCCGGGCATCAGGACCGAAGCGTGACCGGCAGGTGCATAAAAGAACCCGGCATAAGCCAGCACGGCATACATGAGGCCGCCAAAAAACCCCGCCTGCACCGTCACGCGCAGCGGCAGGGGCGACAGGCCCAGCAAGGAGCCCACCCGCTCGCCACGCGCACGCTCGGCGCGCATGCGCCACCAGGCCCAGGGCAGCAGCACGCTGCTGGCACCCAGGATGCGCATGAGCGCAATGTCCAGCGGCAGCAAGGTGTGCGAGGCCGAAGCCCGGGCAATGACGATGAAGGAGGTCCAGATCAGGACCGTGACGACGGCCGCCGCCAGACCGACGGTGCGGGGAGAAAAACGCATGCGCCGATGTTACCCGGCCATGAGATGGGCTGACTTGGCCGGTAGACTGGCGCCCATGATGTTGAGACCGTGGATGAGCTGCCTGATCGCCTGCGCCCTGGCCTGCCAGAGCGCCCTGGCCCACCTGCCTGCCGGGGTGCGCCAGGCCCTGCGCCTGGCCCAGGTGCCACCCGAAGCCGTGGGCGTTTGGGTCCAGCCGCTGGACAGCGACAAGCCGGGCGTTCGCCTGGCCCACCGCGAAAACGAGCCCATGAACCCGGCCTCGGTGATGAAGCTCTTCACCACCTACGCGGGCCTGCAGCTGCTGGGGCCAGACCATGTCTGGCGCACCCGCGTCTACGCCACCGGCACGGTCCGCGACGGCGTGCTGCAGGGCTCGCTCGTGGTGCAGGGCAGCGGCGACCCCAAGCTGGTGCTGGAGCGCGTGCAGGCCCTGGTGGCTGACATCCAGGCGCAAGGCGTGCGGCAAATTCGTGGCGACATCGTGCTCGACCGCAGCGTGTTCGACGTGGCGCCCCGCACCGAAGCCTTTGACGATGAGCCGCTGCGCCCCTACAACGCCACGCCCGATGGGCTGCTGCTCAACTTCAAGTCAGTGATCTACCGCTTCTCGCCCGATCCCGCAGGCCAGCGCGCCACGGTGGTGAGCGAGCCGCCATTGGCCGGACTGGAGGTGCCTGCGCAGGTGCCGCTCATTTCAGGCCCCTGCAACGACTGGCGCAGCGGCTTGCGCGCAGACTTCAGCCAGCCCCTGCGCGCCACCTTTGCGGGCGGCTACCCCGCCAGCTGCGGCGAACGCCACTGGCCGGTGGCATTTCAGGCCCCCGATGAATTTGCGCCGCGCATGTTCCAGGCCCTGTGGACGCAGGCGGGTGGTCAGCTCACTGGCCAGGTGCGCACCGGCGCCTTGCCGGCACAGGCTAGGCTGCTGCTGGAGCACCGCTCGCTGCCCTTGCGCGAGATCATTGCCGACATCAACAAGATGTCGAACAACGTGATGGCGCAGCAACTGTTCCTGACCCTGTCGGCCGAGTTGGGCGCACCGGGACGGTTTGAAGCCTCTCGACTGCGCCTGACGCGCTGGTGGCGGGAACAGTTTCCGGACCAGTTCACGCCGGTGCTCGACAACGGTTCGGGCCTTTCGCGCATGGAGCGCAGTACCCCCGCCGCCCTGGGCGCGCTTTTGCGCCAGGCACAGCAAAGCATCCAGAGCGAAGCCTTTGTCCAGTCTCTGGCGGTGGCGGGCGTGGACGGCACGGTGCAGCGCATCAAGGACCGCATGCCGCAGTCCCCCGTCATTGGCCGGGCGCAACTCAAGACAGGTTCGTTGCGCGATGTGGCCTCGGTCGCAGGCTATGTGCAAGGCGAAAGCGGCCAGCGCTACAGCGTGGTGGCCATCATCAACCACCCCAATGCGAGCCAGGCCCGTCCCGCGCTGGACCAGCTGCTCGACTGGACCGCCCGCGACCAGAACGCCCCCGAACCCGCAAGCCCGCAACGCCGCCAGCGCACACGCCATGCAACTCATTGATTCGATCGGCACGATTGCCGCCTGCCTGACCACCGCCAGCTTCGTGCCCCAGGTCTGGCACACCCTGCGCACCCGCGATGTGAGCGGCATCTCGCTGGGCATGTACAGCCTCTTCACTGCGGGCGTCGCGCTCTGGCTGGTCTACGGCATCTTGCTGATGGCCTGGCCCATCATCATCGCCAACGTCATCACCACGACCCTGGCGCTGATGATCCTGGTGATGAAGCTGCGCTACCGCTGAGCTTTTGTCAGCATTACCGGTTTACTGGTAGTTTCCCCAGCACAGTTTCACCGCCATGTGCCTAGCATTCTGAATCGAACGACCGTTCGATTTAACAAGAGGAGATCCAGAATGCTCAAAATCACCCGATGGGGCTGGGCTACAGGCTTGGCCATGGTCACGGCGCTGGGCCTGACCGCCTGCGGCGGCAACGACAGCCTGCCACCCAAAGCCAGCATCAGCAAGGTCTATGTGATGGGAGACAGTCTGGCGGATGTGGGGACGTTTGGTGCCAAATTCACCGTTCAAAACAGCCTTGATCCCGCCAGCGTGCAAATCTGGCCACAGCTGATCGCCAATCAGTTTGGTCTTAATGGTGCCGCCCAGTGCAATTTCTACACCTTCACAGGCAGCACTTTTGCTGCCAACACCACAGCAGGTTGCACCAATTACGCCATTGGCGGTGGCAGGGTAAGGGTCAAGGATGCAGATGGAGGCAACGCAAACCCCTTGACGGTCGGAACACAGATGGCCACTCGGGCTGCCACAGGCAATTACGAAGCCGGGGATCTGGTCCTGATCGACGGTGGTGGCAATGATGCTGCCGATTTGGCAACAGCCTTTCTGGAAGCCGCCGCCGACCCCACCAACGCTGGAGGCAAAGTGACGGCATATGGCAATTTTCTGCTCCAGCAACTTACCCAGACTGCACGCGATCAACTGCTCAGCCAAGACCCGACAGGCGTCTCCGCCGCGGGGGCTTACATGCAAGCACTGGCCAATACCTTTTACGATGATGTCACCAACAAGGTTTTGGCAAAGAATGCCAATCGTGTCGGTATCCTGAATATTCCGGACATCACCATCACGCCCAAATTCCAGGGAGTGCTGGCGACCATGGGCACCACGCAGGCCGCACAGACCCAAGCCTTGATCCGCAGCTGGATTTCAGCATTCAACACACAGCTCAAAACCCGTATCGGAACCGACAGCAGGGTGGCTTTGGTGGATTTCTACACCGACTTCCAGGATGAAGTGGCCAACCCGGCAAGTTACGGACTGGCCAATGTGACCTCTCCGGTCTGTACTGTGACGATGAGCGCATTGGGCAAATTTCCCTGCCTGAGCACAGCTCTGGATGCCGCTGCGCCAACAGGCAAGTCTGCTGGCTGGTGGAAGTCCTACGCCTTCTCGGACGATTTCCACCCCACCCCTTATGGCCACCAGTTGCTGGCGGCTTCCGTGTCCCGTGCGCTGGCCCGTGCTGGCTGGCTTTGATTGGCAGCACTGTCAAGGAGAACTCATATGAAAAAGACTTTCCTGGCTCTGGCCTGCCTGTGCACGATGGGTGCAGCCCATGCCCAAGCAGCAGGCTCGTGGCTCATTCAGGGTGGCCTGACACGCATCGCGCCTGACGTGAGCAGTGGCAACCTGAGCGCCCCTTCGCCAGCGGGCACACAGGTGGACGTGGGCGCCGACACGCGCGCCACGGCGCAGCTGACCTATGTTTATGACCGCAACTGGGCCGTGGCGGTCCCTTTGGGCACCGGGTTCAAGCACAAGCTGTATGGCGCTGGCGCCATTTCCAACACGGGCCAGATCGGCACCGTCAGCGTGTTGCCCATCAGCGTGTTCGGGCAGTACCGCTTTGGTGAGCCCAACGCCAAGGTGCGGCCTTACGCCATGCTGGGTTTGAGCTACGCGTATTTTCACGACGCCAAAGGCAGTGCCGCGCTCAATGGGCTGAACCCGGCCAACCCGGTGGGGGGCAGCACAGGCTTGAAGGTGGATTCGCGCTGGGCGCTGAGTCCGGGCCTGGGTGTTTCGGTCCAGCTCGATGACAAGTGGTTTGTGGACCTGTCCTGGTCCAAGACTTTCCTCAAGACCAGCACGACTTTGTCCACCGGTCAAACCATCGACACCACCCTCAACCCAGGCATCACCACCCTGGGCGTGGGCATGCGCTTTTAAGCGTTCAGGCGGCCGCCCGTTGCAGGCGGTCGCGCACCCCTTCCCATTCGGGCGTGTCGGGCGGCAGTTCCACCCAGATCTGCTGCACGCCCCGCGCGTCCAGATCGCGCAGCACGGCAAACAGGTCGTGGGCTGCAGTGCGGGGCTCGGCCGACTGCTGGCGCCAGAGCACGCCGGCACCGGCAACGGGCAGCACACCACGTGACCACACGGCCAGGTTGTTGGCGTGCACGCCCAGCGCCTGCAGGCGCTGGTGGATCGTGGCCGCATCCATCAGGCGAACCTTGGCACGCGGCGCGTAATGCGACTCCAGCGTGCCCGAGGCCTTGGGCGCAGGCTGGGCCAGCGCCGCCTTGTCCAGCAGAGGCTGGCCGCAGGCCTGCTCGATCTGTGTGCGCGTGATCTGCCCGGGCCGCAGCAAAACGGGTGCGCCCCGTGTGCAGTCGACGATGGTGGACTCAATACCGACGTCGCACTCGCCACCGTCCAGGATCAGCAGTGCGTCACCAAATTCGCCCTGCACATGGCGCGCGGTCGTCGGGCTCACCCGACCAAACTGGTTGGCGCTCGGCGCCGACAAGCCAGGCATTCCGGCCGCAGCACAGGTTTGCAGCACGGCCTGCGCCACAGGGTGCGAGGGGCAACGCAAGCCGATCGAGGCCTGCCCACCGGCCGAAGCCGTGGCCACACCGGGCAGGCGCGGCAGGATCAGGGTGAGCGGACCGGGCCAGAAAGCGTCCATCAGGCGCCGGGCAAAGTCGGGGACTTCGCTTGCAAACAAGGGCACCTGGGCCTGCGAGGCCACATGGGCAATCAGCGGGTGGTCAGCCGGGCGACCCTTGGCCTTGAAAATCTTGGCCACAGCTTCGTCGCGCAAGGCATCCGCCGCCAGGCCGTACACCGTCTCGGTCGGCAAACCCAGCAGTTCACCAGCCGCCAGCGTTTGCACCGCTCTAGCAATCGCGGAGGGGTCTTGGCCGGACAGGATCATCAAAAGGGCTCGATGCCGAGCAGCGCACAGGCCTGCAGGGCGGTGGCGCGCACCGCTTCGGGGGTGGCGCCGGTGATGTTGAGGTGGCCCATCTTGCGGCCCTTGCGTGCGGACAGCTTGCCGTACAGGTGCAGGTGGGTGCCGGGCAGGGCCAGCACCTTGTCCCAAGGAGGACAGGAATCGGGGTCAGAGCCCAATTTGCTGCGCAAATCGGGATCCGACCCCGATTCCTGCCACAGGTCTCCCAGCAGGTTGAGCATGATGGCCGCAGAATGCTGGCGCGGCTGCGTCAGCGGCAAGCCCGCCAGCGTGCGCACCTGCAGATCGAACTGCGACTGGTCGCAGGCGTCAAGCGTGTAGTGGCCGCTGTTGTGCGGGCGAGGCGCGATCTCGTTGACGACCAACTTCCCATCTTCGAGCACGAAAAATTCCACGCACAGCACGCCGACGTACTGCAGGCCTTCGGCAATCGCTTTCGTCGCGGCCACGGCCTGCTGCGCCAGCGCCGGATCGATCACGCCCGGATTGACCTCGGTCACGGCCAGAATGCCGCCGCGGTGCAGGTTGCGCTGCACCGGAAAGTGCACCATCTCGCCCGTGCCGCTGCGCGCCACGATGACGGAACACTCATCCTGGAGTGGCAGCATTTTTTCGAGCACGCAGGGCACCTGCTTGAGTTCGGCCCAGGCGGCGACCAGTTCGGCACGCGTCTTCACTCGGACCTGGCCCTTGCCGTCATAGCCCATGCGGGCGGTTTTCAAAATGCCTGGCAGCAAGTTATCGGTGACGGCGGCCAGTTGAGCCTCTGTCTCGATGACCGCATGCGGCGCCACGGGCACACCACACTTGACAAAGTGCGCCTTCTCGGCGGCGCGGTCCTGCGCAATCGCCACCGCATCCGAAGCAGGAGCCACAAAGCGGTGCGCGCCCAGCGTGAACAGCGCAGGCGCGGGCACGTTTTCAAACTCGGTGGTGATGGCGGCGCAGCGCTGCATCAGCTGCGCCAGGCCCTGCTCGTCCAGGTAATCGGTCTGGATGTGGTGGTGGCTCACCAAGCCTGCCGGGCTGGCCGGATCGGGGTCGAGCACCGCGGTGTAGTAGCCCATGGCCTGCGCGGCATGCACGAACATGCGTCCCAGCTGGCCGCCCCCCATCACGCCGAGCGTGGCGGGCTGGCCATTGACCACGGAACCTGGCAACAAAACACTCATTTGGACTCCACTGGCGGCAGTGTCATGGCGCGAGCCATCGCAGTCTGCTCGGCGCGGAAGGCTTCGAGCTTGCCACGCAAAGCGGCATCCTGATTGGCCAGCATGGCCACCGCAAACAGGGCGGCATTGGCCGCGCCCGCCTGGCCAATGGCAAAAGTCGCCACCGGCACGCCCTTGGGCATCTGCACGATGCTGTGCAGCGAATCCACGCCCGACAGCGCTTTGGTCTGCACCGGCACGCCCAGCACTGGCACCACCGTCTTGGCGGCGATCATGCCCGGCAGGTGAGCGGCGCCACCGGCACCGGCGATGATGGCCTGCAGGCCACGGCCTGCGGCGGTCTGTGCGTACTCGAACATGTCGTCGGGCATGCGGTGGGCCGAAACGACGCGTGCCTCGTGGGGAATGCCAAACTGTTGGAGAATCTGGACTGCGTGCTGCATGGTGTCCCAGTCGGAGCTGGAACCCATCACCACGCCGATGAGCGGTTGGGTCATTGGA
>JACCDV010406934.1_pt1 | contig 24106 bp, 19 predicted proteins | sample 7446131 | NCBI WGS metagenome assembly JACCDV01 (sample SAMN15323448, study PRJNA562643) | freshwater metagenome | isolation source: river surface water | place: USA:Blue River Watershed | collected 2017-08-17
AGCTGTAGAGGTCACCCTTGATGGTGATTACCTTTGAAGAGTCCTTTGGAACGTTGTAGCTGAAACCACCGAAAGTGAGTTCATACTGGTTACCGTTCTTTACAACAGTGTTGCTGTTGAGGTCTGCTTTCGCGAGTACGTTACCTGAAGGATCAACTACATAGAGAGTCTTGAAGACCTTTGTGTAGATTGAAGTTGACTGACCGAGGTCAACCTTAACGCGCTGAACGTTGATGTCAGAAAGTTTTGCCTGGAGCTTTACAGCAAGAACAGGAACCATTGTGTCACCTTCGTATGCAGTAGTGTTAGAGATTGAGAACTTGTCAGCAGTGAGAGTACCTTCAACACCTGAGTTAACAACAGTTGAACCTGTTGAAACAGTTGAAGAAGTTACTACGCTAGCTGATGAAGCGTTGAGAGCCGCTCGTGTGAGAGGACCAACGAAACCTGTTGCTGAAATACCTTTTGAAGCCTGGTACTTCTGAACAGCTGCCTTTGTAAGAGCACCGAAGTATCCAGTAGCTGGAGTAACTCCGATAGCGTTCTGAAGAGCTGTAACTTCAGCACCTGATGAACCTACAGTGAGGTCCTTAGTGAATGAAGTTGAAGCTGCTGAAGAAACTACAGCCTGAGCAGCAGCTGCTTTGTCAGCAGAGATGATGCCAGCCTTAACGAAAGCGTTGATAAGATCTGCATAAGACATTGAAGCCTGTGCAGAAGCAGATACTGCTGTGAGAGCAAAAGCAAGGCTCAATGCTCCTACAGCGATCTTTGATGAAATTTTCATATTGTGTGTACTTCTAGTAATGATGGAAATAAAGAAAGACTTGTACTGGTAATGAATTGCTTTCTCTACTCCGTGAATAAACTAACTAAATAATCTGCACTCATCTCAAGAGCTTCGACAGCTCTCGAGCGAGTGTGGAGTGCAACAACTGTACTTGCGCACAGTCACCCACTCCTCGACTATTCACCAGATTTTATTTTTCCTTTGTCGAAGTTTTTAAATCTTCGGCAAGTAGGTCGACACAAAATCTGGAGATAGCGGCAAGGGATGTGAAGGATATACAGAGTGTCAGTAAACGGTCGGAACATATCAGATATGTCGGTATAAAATCGCTATGTTGTTTTCAATGGTCAAGAGTACAGACAGGTCGGGAATGCTGTAACCCAATAATTATATAGTTTGGCGCCTTTTGGTGCAAAACTATATGTGGATAAGGTAGAAACCTTGGGTATTAGCCACCCCTCTATAATATACCAAAAAACACAAAAAAGCAAGCCCCTAAGGCTTGCCCCTTATACCCCTCTATATAGAGGCTCTATTTAGCCAAAGAATAGGTACTCCAGCGTCTTTCCCCTTCTTTTTTAAGGATTCCTGCCGAAACCATGGCCAAAAGCTCTCTTTGTATGGTTTTTGAGCTCACACCCTTAATAACATCTATAAAATCCTTAATATTAAGACCACTACGTTTAGTGAGCGCCTTTATGATAAGTGTCTGACGGTCGTCTTTTGAACCTTCAGCCTTTATAACCTTCTCTCTCGCAGGCTGTGATACCTGAGCTGGTACTGAAACATGATGAGTTTGAGATATGTCTTTTATATCAGGTAAATACTGAGACTTGGTTTCCGTCACCTGTATATGTGTAGCAGGTATCCCCTGTTTTGACTGGTTAAAAGAAGGGTTCTGAGGGAGAGGAGACATGATCGATGCTTCTTCTTTATAAAGGACATTTGTTCGCGGGGTTTCTTCTTTAACCTGAAAAAATGCACTGTCGAGCACCACTGTCTCGTCGTTTGATTTCTTGTTCTCGTCTTTTTCTATGTGAGCAATAAGGGCATTAAATTCACGAATAAGAATAGAAGCATTCATCTCTGAAACGAGAGAGCTATTCTGTGCAAGTGAAGCAAAAGAAACTATCTCAAGCGCCGTTGCCTGATACTGCTTTAATAAGTCTTTTCTATGAGCGAGATCAACACTAGTAAAGGCACTCGTGAGAGAAACGAGCTTGAGAGCGTGATCACGAAACTTCCATTTGAGAGGTTCATTGTCTTTAATGAAATTAGTGATCATGTAAATCGCAGTAGCGAGTTTTTCAGTTTTTTTGTAGAGGTGTGCGAAATGAGTACTGTGATTAAAAAGAGAAAGAGACGAGAGACTCATTCCTAGATGGGTGTCCATTTGTTTTTGGTTGTTTTCGTTTGTCCTTTCCATAAACCTTTATTTTTAGGGATATATTAGAGTCTGTCTTTTAGTAAAGTCTTTTACTTTATATATAAGACATGCTTATAGTGTCCTATATATAATATGTCCTTTATCACTTTTTGTCAAGAGATGTGTCCATTATAGTTTTTCATATAAAAGACGTAAAGGTCTCTCTACTGTCTCTGACACAAAAGACACTGTCCCGCAATACCTTTGCCTATAAAATGCTATAATTTCTCTATATGGCGAAAAAGAAAATTATCGAAGAGGATATAGAGGAGACTATTCCAAAATCTCCCAAAAAAGAACGTAAAGAAAAGAAAGAGTCAAAACCTGGTTTTATTAAAAGTCTGCCCGATGAAACAATTCAGGGTATATGGGCTGTAGTATTTTTTGTACTAGCCATATTCACGTCACTTGCTATCGAACCATGGCACAAAGCCGGCATTGTAGGACACTATATGTTTATAGGTCTCTCATACCTCCTTGGTGTTGGTTATTATCTCCTTCCCCTTCTCGCTTTTATTCTCGGTCTTACTTTTATACGCAATCTCCACAGAAGTTTTGATAGTGCAAAACTCTACGGATCAGGACTCTTTCTCGTCATGACCCTCGGTATTATAGATATCGTTTCAAAAGGTCAGGGTGGTTTTATCGGTACATGGATAGCATTTCCTTTTGTAAAACTAGTCGACACAACCGCGGCGCTCATCATACTCTCCTCTGGTGTGGTCATTTCTATGCTTATCGCCTTTAACGAGGAAATGGATCTCAAGTCACTCTTTAACTTTAATAAAGATAGCGAGAAGACAACTAAAGACGACGAAGATGCCGATGATGTAAATCTCAAACTCTCTCTCCCACCTGAAACCGAAGAAGAAGCTCCAAAGAAAATAAAGAAAGCTGAAGCAGAGAAACCAAAAGAAGAAAAGAAATCAAAAGATGTAAAATTGGCAGCTACCGAAGAAGACGCCAAAGACTTTATCAAAACTTCAAAACATGATTCTGATAAGGAATACACCCCTCCTCCACTCACTCTCCTCGAACGCGACAAGGGTAAGCCTGTTGTAGGAGACGTCAAAGCAAATGCAAACATCATCAAACGCACTCTCGCGAACTTTGGTATCGATGTAGAGATGGATGAAGTCTCTATAGGACCTTCTGTTACCCGTTACGCCCTCAAACCAGCAGAAGGAGTTAAACTTTCACGTATTGTTGCTCTCCAAAATGACCTCGCGCTCGCGCTTGCTGCACACCCACTCCGTATCGAAGCACCTATTCCTGGTAAATCTCTCGTGGGTATTGAGATTCCTAACACCACCAAAACAACCGTTGGTCTCGGCACACTCTTTAGTACAGAAGAATTCCAGACATCAGAAAAACCCCTCCTCACATCTCTTGGTAAAGGTATTTCCGGAAAAGCTCATTTTGCAAACGTGGCAAAAATGCCTCACCTCCTCATTGCAGGTGCTACCGGTTCAGGTAAATCAGTAACCATACACGCACTTATTGTCTCTCTCCTCTACCGTCTTGGTCCTGAAAAGCTCAAATTTATCATGATTGACCCAAAACGTGTTGAGCTTACCCTCTATAACAAAATCCCTCACCTCCTCACCCCTGTTATTACCGATGCCAAAAAAGCTATTCTATCTCTCAAGTGGGCGGCAAAAGAAATGGATAGACGCTATAACCTCCTCCAAGAGCATTCTGTGCGTGACATAGACTCGTACCACAAAAATATATACGAGCCTGCAGTAAAAAAAGTTAAAGTAAAGAAAGATGGTGAAGCTGAAGAAACAAAAGGTCCTGATCCAATGCCTTATATCGTCATTATTATCGACGAGCTCGCGGATATCATGCAGACCTACCCTCGCGAACTCGAAGCTGGTATTGTGCGCCTTGCTCAAATGTCACGTGCCGTCGGTATCCACCTCATGCTCTCTACCCAACGACCTTCAGTAAACGTTATTACGGGTCTTATTAAAGCAAACATCCCTGCTCGTCTCGCTCTCCAAGTAGCTTCACAGATTGACTCACGAACCATCCTCGATCAACCAGGTGCAGAAAAACTCCTCGGAGCTGGAGACATGCTCTATCTCTCAGGAGAGATGTCAAAACCTACCCGTATTCAATGTGCATACATTTCAGAAGCTGAAGTAAAAAAGGTTGCAAAGTTCCTCGTGGATAGCCATATAGATGAACTCAATGACGAGATCAACCTCTCAGATGCTACCCAAACAAGTAATGCCATATTCTCTGCTACTCTCGACGATGATATGAGTGGATCTGGAGGTGGTGATGGTGACGATGACGATATGTACGAAGAAGCAAAGCGAGTTGTTGTTGAAGCGGGTAAAGCATCAACATCGTATATCCAGAGAAAACTCCGTGTTGGATATTCACGTGCAGCACGACTCATGGATCTCCTCGAGCAACGTGGTGTTATAGGCCCTGCAGATGGTTCAAAGCCTCGACCGGTACTCGGAGCACCTGGAGCACCTGCAAATACATCTAATCCACAGTCAGAAGAAGAATCTTTATAGGATATTTAAGCGCTTACAGCGAAACTAAGACACGACGTACATGACCGACCGCCGAAAAATCACACGCTGGATACAAATATGGACGGGAGTATGTGCCCTTACCCTCATATTCGGGTATGGAGCATTTCGTGCACAAAATCTCGTACGAGGACCCGATATAGGTATCACCTCCCCTCAAAACGGTGGAACTACCACTGAGTCACTCGTACAGGTAGAAGGGTTTGCACGAAATATATCTTTCATTACCCTGAACGGAGAAAAAATATTCACCGATGAACAAGGAATATTTAAACAAAAGCTTCTTCTTTCACGGGGATATAATATAATGACTCTCGAAGCAAAAGATCGTTTCGGCAGGACGGCGCAGAAGACGTTACAGATAACCTATAAATAACATGGCAAAAAAAGAAAAGAAAGAAAAATCAGTAGCAGAAGAAGATCGCGTTGTTTCAAACGACGAAGAGACCAAAACCCCAAAGAAAGTCCTCAATATGGATGATACCCTCGCAGCTATCCGTACCAAATTTGGTGACGAGGCAATCATGAAACTCGGAGAAAAACCAAAAGTAAACGTAAATGCAGTGCCAACAGGGTCTATTGGTCTCGACGCTGCTCTCGGCATAGGTGGTGTGCCTCGTGGACGAATTGTTGAAATATACGGCCCTGAATCATCAGGTAAAACCACCCTCTCCCTCCACATCATTGCTGAAGCCCAAAAAATGGGTGGCATATGTGCATTTATTGATGCTGAGCACGCAATGGATCCTGAGTATTCAAAGAAAATTGGCGTAAAAATAGATGAACTCCTCATCTCTCAACCAGACACAGGTGAACAAGCGCTCGAAATCGTAGAATCCCTCGTCCGATCAGGCAAACTTGATGTTATTGTCGTGGACTCTGTTGCCGCACTCACTCCAAAGGATGAGATCGAAGGAGACATGGGTGCTCAACACATGGGTAAACAAGCTCGCCTCATGTCTCAAGCTCTTCGTAAACTCACCGCTATCACTGCAAAATCAAAAACAGTAGTGATATTTATAAACCAGATCCGCATGCAAATAGGCGTGATGTTTGGAAACCCTGAGACTACTCCCGGTGGTAAAGCACTCAAATTCTACACTTCTGTACGTCTCGATATTCGCCGTATTGCGCAAATAAAGAAAGGTGAAGAAATCGTAGGAGGACGTGTGCGTGTAAAGGTGGTAAAAAATAAAGTAGCTGCACCTTTCAAACAGACAGAGTTTGATCTCATGTACAATGAAGGAATCTCACGAGAAGGTGAAATAATTGCTCTTGGTGAAAGCTACGGCATCATACACAAATCAGGTGCTTCGTATTCATATCAACCAGAAGGTGCCGATAAGCTCCCTCTCGGACGAGGATATGATGCCACAAGACAATTCCTCAAAGAAAACACCAAACTCACAAGTGAAATTTTGAAAAAGATTCGTGAGAAATTAAAAGAAATCTAGTACCTTGCAGCAAAAAACCCGACGGATGTCGGGTTTTTTGCTGCTTGGTTTACATGATTCAAAGAACAACTAGATACTTTTACGAGTACCTAGCAACCCTACTCTACCTCTCGCCTTTTGAAGGTTTTGTAAATAAATAATAAAGATACAATAAAGACGGTGGACAATTACCTGTCATTGCGCTAGGATAAAGCCCTATTAAGCCATATTATAAAAATCCATGTCTCTTCTTGAATACAATGAAATAGTCGTTCGAAAATACATCGTTTACGAAGGCGAACCGTATGAAGTTCTCGAAAATCACATCTTTCGTATGCAACAGCGAAAGCCTCAGAACAAAACCAAAATCAAAAACCTCCTTACAGGACGTATTTCTGATGTGACATTTCACGCAGCAGACAAAGTAGCTGAAGCTGAAATTGATACACGTGAAGCAAAGTTTCTCTACAACTCAAAGGGTGAATGGTGGTTCTGTGACCCAGCAAACCCAGCAAAGCGATTTAAAATCTCAGAAGAACTCCTTGGTGTAAAATCAAAATTCCTTATCGCTAATTCAATTTACGACCTTCAGGTATTTATTGATCCTGAAAAAGATGAAAATGATGGTGTTATCTTTGATATCAAACTCCCTGCTACCGTAGATCTCGAAGTTGTAGAAGCTCCACCTGGTATCAAAGGCGATACTGCTCGTGGTGGTGGTAAACAGGTGACTCTCAAAGGAGGTCTCGTAGTAACCGCCCCCCTCTTTGTAAACGTTGGTGATGTGGTGAAAGTAAATACCGATACAGGAGAATATCGAGAACGTCTTACGAAATAGACTCTACCAAAATCTCGTAGGTAACATTAAAAATCGCGCAGCCTGTAGGCTGCGCGATTTGCTTTCGAAAAGAACTCTGTTTACCTCTTCATCTTGAGACGAACACGGGAAACAAAGTTCCGTAAAAGCAGAGGCGGCTGATACGTCACAGATTGAGCAATCGAACCCTGTTCAATACGGATTACATGCTCCGTTGCCAAGATATCATAAACGGCTGCAGCAATGACGATTGATGCCAGATACACGAGAGTTTCTCTACCACCATCATCGATATCGGCTCGACTCCACTCGAGAACCCGGCTATTTCTCCACAGAGTTCCCCTTTCATCACGGAGCGCTTGACCGATAATAAATCCGAGTTTTTCATCACTCAGCTTTTCGAGCTGGGTGCTCAGATTCGATCGATCCATGAAAAATTCGTGAGGTGCACATGCAGCCATCCTCAGACGATAACGATCACTCATATGAAGCCCTGGAATCATTTGATGTGCGATTTCGATGAGCCTCTTTTCACTGTCACTACGGACTGACCTTGTGCTTGCTCTCATATTTCCTCCTTTACGAGGTTCCTGTTACCAACATGGATCAAAGTTCTACACAATGTAGTTCTCTGATAAAAGCTCGAGAAAAGCCTTTTAACAAGCGCTCCAACATGAAGCGATAAATCGGATACTGCCACACATAGTACTAAAAGTCAAAGATACGCAAGGTACATTCAACTTGTTAAACCTACACACCCTATTTGCACTCCGTTCAACAAAAAACACCCCGAAGGGTGTTTTTTGTTTTATTCTATCGAGCAACGAATGGGAGAAGTCCCATAAATCGAGCTCGTTTTACTGCTTCAGCGAGTTTTCGCTGATTAGTAGCAGAAACGCTCGTGCGCTTCTTGCCGAGAATTCGAGCATGAGGATTCAAAAACTTTTTCAAAATTTCAGTATCCTTATAATCGATATGCTTGATGTTGTTTTGTTTAAAGAAACACTGCTTTGTCATACGTTTGTTGTTTAGAATGGAATATCTTCTGGATTGATATCTTCTGAAGGATAATCAATGGTGTCGACCTCTTCTTTCTTTGCTTTAGCGGGAGACTTTTCTTCTTTAGTAGGAGCTGGAGCTGTTGCACCTGGAGCACCTGCTTTTGGTCCGAACTGTACTGATTCCGCGACGATTTCGGTGCGATATTTCTTCTCACCTGTTGATTTATCGTCCCAAGAACGAGTTTGTATTCGTCCCTCGATCATTACCTGCTGACCCTTTTTTAAGTACTGAGCAGAAGTCTCTGCCTGGCGACCAAATACCACAACATTGTGGAAATCTGATGCCTCTTGTCGTGAACCATCTTTGTCTTTCCAGACACGATTGGTTGCGAGAGAAAGTGAAGTTACCTGCATCCCTGACGGAAGAGCTTTGAGCTCTGGGTCACGGGTGAGATTTCCGATAATAATTGCTTTGTTGAGATACATGCTGTTATAGCTAGCGTTAGTAAAGTAAACCAAGCTTTGTTTATTTTAGCACGCTTTACTGATATTACGCTGCTACTTTTTCTGCTTCAGGAGCTTCTTTTGGAGCATCTACCTTTACTTCTTCTGCCGGCTTTTCTTCTTTTGGAAGAACTTTGTCTCCGTAGAGAGTATTTTCTGCAACTGTTTTAATAAGGAGGAAACGGAGCACTTTTTCATTTGCATCCATCGCCTTCTTTATTTCGAGAGCTGCTTCTTTTGCTGCTTCAAATTTGATCCATCCAAAATACGCATTGTCGTATTTGTGTCGTGCAGGACCAATAACTTTGACCATCGTATAGGCAAGGTTACGAAGTTTTGGGAACTCTTCACTAATCACCGTAGCCTTGTTCGCAGTGAGAACCGCTTTGATAGCGTCTACCTCGTGAGGTAGTTTCTCTGGCGAAACAGAGGGAACGATGTGGAAGCCCACTTCGTAGACAGTGCCTGCTGTCTTGACTGTTTCTTTTGTCATTATGTATATGACTAAAGCTTATAAATACTTGCTATAAGCCGTTTTCTGGGCAGAAAACTTATCCAAAGCAAGTACCGTCTAAATTACCATAAAAAGCCGTTTTTGCAAGGTTTTAGAGCCTAAATAGGCTAAAAGCATTATCGACAAGCTGTTTCAAAACAACATCTCTGTCTATCCCCTCTTGATGTGACTTTATATCAGCTATTGTATGAGCCACATGTATAACAAAAGACGGTTCATTTCTCTTACCTCTCTCAGGCACAGGAGCAACGTACGGACAATCTGTCTCTGACATAAGTCTCGTGAGAGGTGCGGTTTCAATCAGTTCTCGATACTGTTTTGCAAACGTAGCAACACCGGTAAATGAAATATGAAAACCTAGATCGAGAAAAGCACGAGCCTCGTCAACTGTTCCTGCAAAAAAATGACAGTCCCCTCGCAAACGCTCAGCACCAAAACCCTTAAAATGTCCTTGTGTGAGTTTTTGTTTGTATTCACCTAAAATATCGAGGACTTCTCGATATGCTTGTCTCACATGGAGCATGAGAGGTAGATCAAACTCTAAAGCGAGCTCTATCTGACCTCTAAATGCCTCTATTTGCCTCTGCCTCTCAATCTCTGTAGGCATACGATAAAAGTCGAGGCCACACTCACCAATACCCACAATCTTGCTTTTACCCTGTTTCCTATCATTTACAATGAGGTCCCGATAAAAGTTACTATCAAAATCTTCTCCTCGAGAAGTAAAAGCGATACCGCCAGGACCAAGCTCTTCAACATCATGAAATGAAGGATTTACGTGCACGGGATGGAGCCCTACTATTGCATACACACCTGTTTCATACATATGTGATAGTTCGACTGCTTTTTTTGACGTAGCTTGCTGTGTACCAATATTAATCATCCATACTGATGCATTGAGCGCCCTCTGTATTACCACATCCCTATCAGCATCAAAGGCAGTAAAGTTGGTGTGAGCGTGTATATCTATATAACGTGGTTTCATACAAAAAGAATATGAGGAATTACATAAAAAAGCCAGTATTGTTTACGTAATAAGTTTTCTGTTTTATAACACGGATCGAGCAAAAAACTTTATCATAAATTTATCATCATTTCTATAAAATATTTATTGACTCAAAGATTGATAACCTTTGGTCGTGGGCATGCTGATGGCTCAGACTCCCAACCTCATCAATTGGGAGCTTCGGGTTCGATCCCCGTCATGTCCATACACTTGATATTCACTGTATTTATATTACACTGTTTATATTGATGAGGTTGGGAAAGAAAAACCGCTTATATAAGCGGTTTTTCTTATTCCTTTCTCAAAAAGAGAGGTTTTTCAGGGATACTGTGAGTTGTGATCAATTTTTGTATAGTATGTGCAGTTTCTGGCATGAGAGGTTCGAGCATTACTGAAATTACATATAATCTCTGTACCAACTCAGTGATCACCGCCTGCCCACCCGCCTTGTCTGTTTTAACTAGTTTAAAGGGTGCTTTTTCTTGAATGAGCTGATCCGCCTGACTGATAGCATTCCAAATCACATTTGATGCTTTTTGAATATCAAACGTATTAAAAGCATTTGTGTACTCTTGAGGTACCGTTACCGTTGAAACAGCTATCGGTTTTTCAATATGCGTAACAGCCATTTTCATCACACGAGACACGAGATTACCCAACCCATTTGCAAGAGCGGTGTTATACGTATTTTTAAAACGTTCAATAGTAAACGGTGAATCTTCAAACGAACCGATCTCTCGACACACAAAATAACGAAGTGCTTCAGTGCCGTATTCTTCTACAACAGCTACAGGATCTACTCCGTTACCGAGAGATTTCGACATTTTAACCCCACCTTCCGCCGTAACAAATCCGTTTACCACCACGGTATGAGTGCTCGGCAAGTCTGCAGCAAGGAGCATCGCCTGCCACATAACAGATTGAAAACGAGTATTGTCTTTACCACAATACTGAACAGGTGTACCGTTCTGCCAATATTTTTTAAAAGTCTCCATATCAGTCGGCCAACCAACCGTAGATACATAGTTCGGAAGCGCATCAAACCACACATAAATAACATGCTCAGGATCACCCGGTACAGGAATACCCCACGACATTTTTGATGCGAGACGTGAAATACTAAAATCAATCAGACCTCTCTTTACGAACTCTTTGACCTCATTAAAACGAGAGTCAGGAACAACAGTGAATGCACCTGAATCATAGAGAGCGAGAAGTTTTTCACCAAACTTTGAAAAAGCAAAAAAGTAGTTTTCTTCTTCTCTAATTTCGAGTTCTCGATTCTGATGGAGAGGACATTTTCCGTTTACAAGTTCCGAATCAGTTTTTGCTTCTTCACAGTTAACACAGTATTTCGAACGATAATTTTTTTTATATATGTAGCCGTTCTTTTCTACCCTTTTCCATATCTCTAAAACAGCATTGATATGTGCCGTATCGGTAGTTCGTATAAAATGCGTATTACTAATACCTAATATAGGTAATATCTTTTTAAAGTTCTCAGCGTTCTCATCTACATACTGTTGCACCGGTTTACCTGCTTTTGCCGCTGCTTCAAAAAGTTTTTGACCGTGCTCGTCGGTTCCTGTATTAAAAAATACATCATAGCCTTGAAGCCTCTTTAAACGAGCAATGACATCAGCACGAATAAACTCGAGAGCATGCCCCATATGAGGCTCTGCATTTACATACGGCAATGTAGTAGTTATATAGAAAGGTTTCTTCATACTATGAGCTTATAGTGTTGTGGAGCAAAAGTCTAACGGCTTCTGTATCTATATTTTTACCTATAACAGCACAGGTGAGACGCTGTGGCACAAAGACTTCACGGGCAACACGCTGAATATCCGCTGATGTAATCGCATTATATATATCATCAAACTCTTTCGGTGAAAGCATTTCACCTTTTGACACCTCTTGTCCGCCATAAAAATGAGCGATATCATCCGAAGTCTCGAGCCCCATCACACGGTGGGCACGAATAAACTCTTTTACTTTAGTGAACTCTTTATCAGAGACTGTATGATTTTGAATTTTTTGTATTTCACCTAAAATTGCTGAAATTATTTCAGGAACGCGTTCGGCCGTAGTGCCTGTACCTATCATAAAATTACCAAACGTCTTATATAAATTAGTTGAAGCACTTACATAGTACCCTGCCCCCATTTCTTCTCGGAGTTTTACAAACAATCGAGAACTCATACCACCTCGTAAAATAGCACGTATGATGCGGAGTATAAATCGATCTTTATGATTTGAATCAAATGCACGCCACGTGAGTACCACATGGGCCTGATCTATATCTTTATCTACAAAAACTGTTTCAGGTAATTTTTGCTCTCTATCGCGAGTAGCGAGAAGTGATAAAGGTTTTGTATCAGGAATATCTTTGAATGTCTGAGTAGCCCAATCTACCATCATCTGCTCTGATACACCTCCTGCAATAGTCACTACCAATTTTTTACCCACATACTGAGAATCCCTATAGGCTTTTATGATTGAGCGAGTAAAAGAAGATACCGTTTCTTTGGTACCGAGTACTTCTCGTTCAGCTGGTTCGCCCTGATACATATGTTGCGCAAGTGCTTTATAGAGTTTTTCTTGAGGTTCATCTGCATACATATCTATCTCACCTTTTACTACACCTTTTTCTTTTTCTATTTCAGATTCAGGAAATGTAGAATTTTTTACAATATCTGAAACAACGTCAGTAATGGTATCAAAATGTCTCACATCTGATTTTACCCAATAACCAGTTTCTTCACATGAAGTAAAAGCGTTATATGAAGCACCTATAGAATCGAGTTCTTCGGTAATATCTCTCGGTGACGGACGTTTTAATGTACCCTTAAAACACATATGCTCGAGAAAATGAGAGAGACCTGCCCGCTCAGGTCTTTCATAAAAACTACCGGTAGCAACATATAAAAGTACAGTAACTGTAGGGTTACCTGTCATAGGAATAGTTACAATACGAACACCGTTTGAAAGTGTGGTTTTAGTAGGCTTCATATGTTAAAAAATTTAGCTTGAAAGCTTTTGAGAAAGATATGATACGAGATCTTTGAGTGGAATCTTTTCTTGTCCACCGGTATCTCGGTCACGCACTGTCACAGGGTTTCCATCTTTTTCAATGGTCTCAAAATCAATCGTAACACAAAAGGGTGTACCGATTTCATCCTGTCTACGATACCTCTTTCCTATCGATCCAGCTTCATCATATTCAACCGCACCTATTTCTGTTCGAAGTACTTTGTATAGCTCACGAGCCTTATCAGTGAGTGCTTCTTTATTTTTAAGGAGTGGGAATATTGCAACTTTAACAGGAGCAATGCGAGGAGATAATTTGAGGTACACTCGTTTTTCACCACCGAGCTCGTCTTCGGTGTAAGCTTGTGACAATACGGCTAAAACTAACCTATCGAGACCGAACGTTGGTTCAATACAATGAGGAATAAATCGTGCTTTTGATTCTTCATCAAAATACGAGAGGTCGGTACCACTCGCTTCTGTGTGAGCTTTGAGATCATAATCTGTACGGTATGCGAGACCAAGGAGCTCCTTTTGTCCAAAAGGAAAATCAAACTCGGTGTCTATAGAGCGTTTTGAATAGTGTGCCCTATCAGCAGGAGCTATTTCTATTTTATGAATACGTTTTGAATCGAGACCTATATCAGAGAGGAATGCGAGCTGTTCAGCGTAGAGAGCATCTATTGTTGCATTAACCTCTGTTTCGTTACGAGGATCAACAAAGTATTCTATTTCCATTTGCTCAAATTCACGAGTACGGAATATAAAATCTCGTGGAGCAATTTCATTACGAAAAGCCTTTCCTATCTGAGCCATACCGAATGGTAGGCGTGGATGGAATGTATCCATCACATTTTTAAAGTTTACAAACATACCCTGCGCTGTTTCAGGGCGGAGATATGAAATAGCCGATTCATCTTCGGTAGCTCCCACATGAGTTTTAAACATCATGTTGAATTGTCGTACATCAGAGAGCTCGTTACCTTCAGGACTTTTGATTTTTTTATCCTTGAGAGCCTGTGACATCATGTCGAGAGTCATACCCTTTGGATCAACACCAACTTCTTCGAGGAGATGGTCAGCTCGATAGCGCTTTTTAGTTTTTTTATCTTCTACAAGAGGATCAGCAAAGCCACCCACATGACCACTCGCCTTCCATACATTTTGATTCATGAGAATAGCAGCATCCATACCGTACATATCTTCACGATCATCAACAAATCTCTTCCACCAGGCTTTCTTTATATTGTTTTTAAGCGTAACGCCAAGAGGTCCATAATCCCACGTACCGGCGAGACCGCCGTAGACTTCAGAGCCTTGAAATATAAAACCTCTTCGCTTTGAGAGCGATATAAGGTTTTCCATGATTGGGTTTTTATCTTCTTTTTTCATATATATATTGATGTCTACTGTACCACGAGGTCATCACCTGTTTTAAATGAAGCATCAGTTGATATTCGTGTAGTGAGTGCCGGTGAAGTATTTTTGATAGTCACATTAGCGAACGTATCTGTTCCTACTATTGTCGACTCACCGATAATTTGAGGTGCTGTACCTATCTGATTTGCGCTTGGACGAAGCGATACTTGGAACGCCACCTGACGAGCACCACTACCAACGAGAGCGTTTCGTGGCACCGCTCCCACTACCCAAGTAATCGTTCCATTGCTTGAATCATAGGTTATACCTGCCTCTGCGGGGGCTATAACACTCGTCCATGACACCTGCGGGGGTAAAGCGGCAGTTACTCGTGCTCCGGTGATATTATTCGAAGTATTAGTAACTGTCCATACCACCGTATATGTGGTTACTGCATCAACACGAGGAGGCACGGGACCGGTATTAGCTATCGCACCTTGATAATGAAGTACTCGTGTCGAGAGAGCGAGGTTTGAAACCACTTTTGCAGTACGAGAAATACCTACAACCACATCACTTGGTGAACCTGTTTTATCTATACGATTACCTTTACCTGATACCGACACAACTACTGATGGTGATGTGGGTAAAGCATTACCCGAAACATCAGACACATTAAAAGTAAAACCGAGGCGTCCCTCTGCTCCTGGCGCTATTGAATCAAGGCCTGATGTTCTCCCGGCTTCCCAAATAATAGTATTGGTGAGCGAGTCATAATATCCATCACTCACACTCACAGAACTCTTGTCGAGAACATTGCCTGACAATTTTGCTTCAATGCGGGCATTAGTAATTTTTGTGAGCCCGTTATTGACCCAAAGTATTTCACCTCGCACTGTTCTGCCTGTTGTTACTACCGCATCTCCCCTATCACCATTGAGAGTCAGATCGAGACCAAAAAATGGTTTCTCGAGTGTAAACGTACTATTTCTCGTAATGATATTAGTTGCTATAGATTTTTCATCTTCTTTATCAGCAATACCTACATGAGCCTTAATATTTCGTATTTCTTCATCTTGGCCAGAAAAAGTACCTTTGAGATTTATAATACGCTTTGAGCCAGGTGCAAGATCTCCAATACGCCACACATTTTGATTAAAGGTTGCTTCAGGTGTTGCACGATCGAGAGTAAAGCCAAAAGGAAAATCGAGCACGAGAAGCACGTCTTTTATTGTAGCTGTACTATTTGAAGCAACGGTTATTTTTATGTCTGTTGATTGATTAGCAAGTGTATTTTCAGGTGCATCAACCGAAACGAGTATTGGAGAAGAAGCAATTGATACACTATAGACTTTTTCTTTAAAGAAAATAGCATTTGAATTTACTGTTCTGTATTCAGCGGTAAACTTTATCTCTCTCGACTCCCCTTCCTCACCATACATGAGAGAACTAAAAGATTTCTGAGCAATGGCTTGTGGGGCAATATTACCGAGAGATAGTCTAATTTTTGAAATATCTTTTGCAGGATCACTAGGGTCTTTTGATCCAGAGGGGTACTCGGCAATCAGATCCACAAGCTCCATATCAGTGGCGTTTTTATTTACTACAGATACCGTGAGAGCAAGAGGCTTGCCTCCATCTATAGCAGCTGGACCTTCAACCAAAATATCAACATTGTCAGCTGATATAAAGTTCTTACCCCCTACAAAAGTATAGAGACCCACCGTCATGGTAACCAAAAGGAATAAAAGTGAGGCGATAAAACCAATATGATAAACCTTTCGTATAGGTGTTATATCGTGAGGTATTTCTGTCTGAGGAGAATTGTCTGTATTCCAAGAACTTGGAACATCTGATGACTGTTCATGTATTTCATGTCGCGGAGTCTCACGTATTACATCGGTACGTGAATAGAGACCCCGTTTAAGCCTATCAAGAGCACTTTTTTTCTCACCTAAAAACATAGATACTAGTATACCATTTTAGAGCTGAGTTTCCTTGAGTGCTTTATTTATCTCGGCTATGACCTCCCTCTTCTTTTCCATAATGAGTGGTAACACTGATATATCAGGTGCAGGAGGTAGCACGACGATACGGTCACTATCGAGATACCCGAGGACTCTTAATGCATACATAAGCATCATTGATTCAAAGGCAACAGCCTGCTCTTTTGAAAAAGAATCTCGTATATAAAACATATACCTGAGAACATCAAATAACAGCTCATTTTTTTCTTCTCCTTGGACCAATCTACGTACCAATGTACACACTCGTGCATATACCAAAACATGCTGTTCATCTTTTATTTTCTCGGTAGCACCTGTAATACGCCATATTTCTTTACCTCGTACGAGAGAAAAAGTCGCCAGAGAATATTCTTCGAGATTAAATCTTAATTTAGAATTGAGAAGTCTCACACCTTGAGCTTTAGCAAAAATCAATCCGAAATCCTTGGTATATAGATAATAAAGCTTTGAAGCCTCACCTGAGTGATGAGACCCTAATATGATGCCTTCTGTTGTATAGATAGCATAAGACACGATATATATTCTATCAAAACTTGATTTTATGGTCCCTCTTCGGTAGAACTAGATAAACCTGTTCACCAAAAAACTCAACAAAGGAATTGTGAATAACCATCCGTTTATACTCGTGCTCGTCGGTCCATTTGCTGTCGGCAAAACAACTCTCGGCAACCGTATTATTACTGAGCTCGGTTTCAAGAAAATAGTAACCGTCACCACTCGTAAACCTCGGCCAGGTGAACGAGATGGTGTTGATTACATATTCAAGAGCCGTTACGAATTTGGGATCATGAAAGAGCGTGAAGAATTTATTGAAACAGCAGTTGTTTCTGAAAACTTCTACGGCACACCCAAAGACCAACTTCTCGCTTCTGTGAGGAAAAATGAGAGAGTAGTACTCACTATCGATATTCAAGGTCTCGCAAGTATTATTGCAATGAATGATTCTCTGTTACTCGATGCCATGCGCACCATATACATCGAATCATCGCTCGAAAGCTCAGTCAAAAGAGCTCTCGAACGAAGCAAGATGACAGATGAAGAGCTTGGCAGACGTGTACGGCAGGCCTTGTTTGAAAAACAGATGCAGGCACGCATCACCTTTGATACGAGGCTTCACAATCATGACGGTTCCCTGGATAAAACAGGTGACCGCCTGATAACCATTGTTTCTCACTGGATCAAAGAATGTGAGAGTGAACGTTGAGCAAATCGCAGGCATACGTGCCTGCGATTTTTTATTTCTTGAATCCGAGTTTAAACCTAAACTCTTCTATAGCGAGCTCTTTTGCTTGTGGCAATGATTCATATATCACTCCTGTAACGAGGGTTACCCGTTTTATTTCATGGAGAGATGCATGAACAAGCTCTTTCGCTTTTTCATCAGCATCAAGTACAAGCACCACACGATCCCCTACAGTGAGCCCTTCTGATTTACGAAGCTCTTGAATAGCTCGAATAAGGTCTCGTGAAACACCTTCGAGACGAAGCTCTGGAGTAACTGTTGTATCGAGCATAACAGATATTTCAGCGTCTGTTGTTTTATCTGACTTTAAAACAATCTCTTTTACATTCAATTCATCCTTGATAAGTTCGAGATATTCAGCAGTCAAAGATACAGCAGGAATAGTTACACGCTGAAGCGGTTGTCGAACTTTAATATTTGCCTTTGATCGCTGTTCTAATCCAAGGGTAACCAAGCGACGCACATGAGACATTGATTCAAGTACGGTTTTTTCAATCTTTACCGGTTCTGGCCAAGATGTGAGATGAACACTCTCTGGATCTATATCGCTTTTGAGTTTTGCATAGAGTGACTCAGCGTAAAATGGAGTAAATGGAGCGAGGAGTTTTGCGAGTGTGAGGAGCACATATCGAGTCGTTTCGAGTGCGAGTTCCCTGTCGCGTATATCATCTGATTTAAATCGATCACGCGAACGACGCACGTACCATGTAGAAAGATCATCAATAAACATACGAATAGCGCGTGTTGGTTCAAGAAGTTTGAAATCATCGAGCTTGCCTGTCATCTCTATAGTGAGTTCACCGAGTCGTGAAAGTATCCACCTGTCGAGAACATGTGTTGAATGTGGTTTAGGTATCGTTGCGTGGTTATTTTTATCTACATATAGCTCATAGAACGAAAGCACGTTACCTAATATGTTGAAAACGCGTTTTACAATGTCATCAACAGTTTTCTCGTCAAAGTTTTTTGAATCTCCCGGTTGATTTACTGAATACATCCAGAAACGGAGTGCATCCACACCATACTTTTCAATCATCTCCCAAGGATTTACCACATTACCGATAGATTTCGACATTTTCTTACCTTCTTTATCGAGGATGTGTCCAAGACATACAACATTTTTATACGCCTTACCTTTACCCAACAGCGTTCCTACAGCATGGAGTGTGTAGAACCATCCACGCGTTTGGTCTATGGCCTCTGAAATATAATCAGCGGGAAAACCTACCTTGTCTACGTATTTTTTATTCTCAAACGGATAGTGATCCTGTGCAAAAGGCATAGCACCTGAATCAAACCACACATCCATAACCTCTTTAACGCGATACATTGGTTTACCTTTTTTACTCAAAAGCACAATGTCATCAATATATGGTTTATGGAGATCTACAGAGTAGTCTTTATCATGTGGCAATGGCACAAATGGGAGTGGACGCACCTCAGCATTATCGAATCGCTTAAAGTCATTTACAAAGACATGCGTACCAGCTTTTTCATATCGACGGTTCTCAGGTGTATGGAGACCTGCCACCACATGGAATATCCATGCAGGACCACCATGGGTAACAATCAAAATACGTTTATTGGCATACTTTTGCTCTACCTCATAGAGAAAAGCACCGACACGCCTCTGCACATCGCGGAGTGTCTCCCCTTCAGGCATACCGCTATCAAACCACTCAGGACCGCTCGAATACATAGCATTGTGGTAATCATTCCAGTTCTTGCCATCAAATGTTCCCGGATTGATTTCTCGTATACGCTTATCCGTTATCACAGATGCTCGATCGAGACCGAGAGTGTCAGCAACAATATGTGCAGTTTCGAGTGTACGAGCAAAAGGAGACGATATGATGAGATCGATCTTTTCTTTCTTGAGCTTTTTAGCAGATTTTAAAACCTGCTCCTTACCTAAATCAGTGAGATGATCTTTTGCTTCATGACGATAGCTCACGGTCTCACTCTTGTTCCCCATCGTTTCACCATGACGCATAATAAAATACCTGTTCTGTGATGAAGAACCGTGTTTGCGAATAGTATCTATAGAGTCAACAACACAACGCTCAGTCCCGTCTGTTGTCTGCCAGATAGGTAGAGGTGTACCCCAGTATCTCTCTCGGGATATTGCCCAGTCTTTAACATCCTTGAGCCACTCACCAAAACGACCATCTTTGATATGTGCTGGCTCCCAGTTTATACCCTCGTTTTCTTTGACGAGCTTTTTCTTTACATCAGCCATGCGGATGTACCACGAGTCACGAGCAAAGTAGATGAGAGGTGTTTTACATCTCCAGCAATGTGGATATGAGTGTTCGTATTTTTCTTTTTTAAAGAGAATGCCTTTGTGAGCTAAATCTTTAATAATCTCAACAGTAGTTGCCTCATCTTTAACAAACTTACCTGCGAGAAAACCCGTGTAATCAAAAAACTTACCCGCATCACTCACGAGATGATGTTTTGGTAGACCGACGCGTGTACCAAGATCAAAGTCATCAGCACCGTACATAACGGCAATATGTACGATACCCGTACCATCAGTTGTAGTCACAAAATCAGCAGGATACACCTGAAATGCTTTTGATAGTTTTTGTTTTTCGACTGGTGAAAGATTTGCAGAAAGGAATAGATACAAAGGCTCATAGGTAATACCTATAAGTTCACTTCCCTTTACTGTTTTTATTACAGTATGTTCTTTACCCGCAAAAACAGTAGCAATACGATCATATGCGAGTACATAGGTTTTGCCTTCACAAGCAACATACGCGTAATTAATGTCTTTACCGATTGCGAGCGCCACGTTTCCAGGGAGAGTCCATGGAGTAGTTGTCCATGCGAGAAAATACGCATCATCTGAAGCTATTTTAAATGCAACATATACAGAGAGATCTTTAACTGTTGCATAACCCTGAGCGAGCTCATGCGATGAAAGTGCGGTACCACAACGAGGACACCACGGCACGATACGGTAGTCTTTATATACAAGATCTTTTTTATATATCTCAGCAAAGACAGACCAGAGAGATTCTATATACGAGTTTTCATAGGTAATGTAGGGATTGTTTTGATCTACCCAATATCCGATGCGATCAGTAAACTTCTCCCACTCATCAACATATTTCCAGACACTCTTTTTACACTCGGCATTGAATCGATCGATACCAAAAGCTTCAATGTCTTTTTTTGATGTAAAACCATGAGTCTTTTCTACTTCGAGTTCTACAGGAAGACCGTGTGTATCCCAACCACCTTTGCGACGCACATGATACCCTCGCATAGTTTTGTAGCGAGGAATAGCGTCTTTGAAAGCACGCGCCTCAATATGGTGTATTCCAGGGCGACCGTTAGCTGTTGGTGGTCCTTCAAAAAATACAAACTCTCCTTTTGGAGCAGGTTTTTCAAGGGTTTTTTCAAAAATCTGCTTTTCCTTCCAAAAAGCAAGAATTTTTTCTTCTTGTAAGGCGGTCTTTGATTTTTCTACAGGGTCGTTCATAGAGCTCTACAGTAGCAATTTTTAGCGATTTTTGGAAGAAAGGAATAAAAAAGCCCCTCACTTGTGAGGGGCCTCCCGACCAGACTTGTGTCTCACCACAAACACATCATTTGACCGAAACAGTGGACGACCTACGAGATGAACTTCACGAATAATGTACTGACCTCTCTTACAGACAATCGTTGCACAGCCATGCAAATGAAATGGATCCGCTCCCAATGCAACAATACGAAAACCGTGATTAAGCATGCTCTGAAACTCAATCCTATGACTCAAATAGAGCCCAATAAGCTCACGAGTTGAAGCGTGATAGGTGCGAGCCATGCCAATCTGACCAAGAACCTCACTTGTTCGCAGCATTCTCGGAGCACCTGTAATCATATAGAGCTTATAGGTGTCACAATCACTATAATTCCAGTTAATACGAAAGGTTCTACTTGATTGAAAACGAGAGAGGTACTCCCCTTTATCAATCAAACCAGATTGTTTGATGAGGAATTCGAAATTATCACTCGTGGGATTAAAAGATTCAAATACCTTGCCCGCACTCTCCTTTGCTCGTTTTTTGCGCTCGAGAGCATGACTCACGAGATCACCTACCGTGTGGTAATTCTGAAAAGCTAAAAGAACCGATGGTTGATTCATGTTTCCCCATTATTGTCTCTGGATACCAATAAAAGTCAATTACATCTGACGTGGAATGCGGATACCGAGGAGTTTTAGTCCGTTTTCGAGCACAATACATGTTGCCTGCGTAATTGCCAAACGATACGGTGACAAAGGGTCACCTGTATCTACAATTTTTGTAGACGCATACCATGCATTAAAAAGTGATGAAGTCTCTATGAGATATGTTGCAATGTAGTGGGGTGATTTTTCAGTAGCGCTACGGGTAACAACTTCAGGAAAACGTGAAAGCTGTCGCACAAGTGGCTCTATATCGGCATTTTTTGTACCCACACTCGGTTTTATTTTTTCTTTTTTTGCTTTATCAAGAATAGATTGTGCACGCACTGCGGTATAGAGGAGATATGGACCTGAATCACCCTCAAAAGATATAGATTTATCGAAATCATAAATAATATCCGAAGCAGTTGTCTGTTTTAAAATAGAGTATTTAATAGCAGCAACCGCAATGATTTCACTCGCTTCTTTCTTTTCTTTATCCGTCATAGGACGGTCGGCTAATTTTTGGAGCACAAGCTGCTCGACATCCCCCATGAGAGATTCTCCTGTAATCACATTCCCCTTACGAGACGACATTTTACCATCGGCAAAACGCAGCATACCATGAGCAACATGCTCGGTAACTTTAGCTGCTTCTGGCTCGACTATCTCAAGGGCTTTGAGAAGTACGTGGAAATAATCACGAACTTCATTACCAGTAACAATGATTGATTGGTCAGGACGAACCTTTTTCCATTTTTTAGTATTGAGACCGAGCTCTTTTGCTTCGTAGGTGGCGAGACCGTGTGAGTTTACAAACACGCGTGTATGGAGCTTTGGATCAAACTTTTCACCTTTAAAGACGATGGCACCTTCTGATTTTTCAAATATACCCTTTTCGAGAAACTCATTAACAAGTGCCATACCATCATGCACTACTTCACTCTCGAGAACATAATAATCAAATTTTGTTCCGAGTTTCTTATAGATTTCTTCAAAATGATCGAGGCTCCATTTACGGCCGAGTTTATAGAGCTTCATCAACTTGCGATCTTTACCTTCAAAAATCTTTTTATTAAGAGCCTCGATCTCAGTCTTTGCACTAGGATCGCTCTCGTATGCAGTTGAACCTTCTACATAACACTCGCCGAGAAATGCAGTACGTTCACTGAGAGACGCTCTCTTGCTCGGCATTCGATCTTGGTGTTTAAGGAGCGCCCACATAGCACGAGCAACATGAATACCCACATCTCCCTGATAACACATACGACGCATCTTTACGCCCTGTGATGCAATTAATCGAGAAATAGATTCACCAATGGCATTCGCCATAAGGTGACCAATATGAAACACCTTGAATGGATTTGGGTCGGTATACTCTACAAGTACCTTTTGTCCCCTACGTTCATTTGAATTACCGTAGAGATCTTTGCGTTTGAGAATGGTTTCTATTTCAGTACCAAAAAAACGTTTTGATAGATAGAAATTGATAAAGCCTGGACCTGCCACTTCTATCTTTTCAACATATTCGATAATTTTTTCACGGAGTGCCTGGGTAATTTTCTCAGCGAGCTCACGTGGGTTTACACGCGCTTGTTTTGCGAGAGCAAGAGCAATATTTGTTGCAAAATCACCATGGAGAGGATCCGCGGGATGTTCGAGTGTAATCCCCTGCGTCGAGAGGTTCATCTTCTTTAAAACCTCTTCTATGTTTTTTTTAATTTTTTGTTGTATATCCATATATCTCGTATGTGGCGTAGTTATTTCTCTATACTATTTTCCCGTACTCCCGAAACCACGTTCACCTCTATCAGAGATGGATAATTTATCCTCGGTCACTTCTTTAAATGAAACATCTTCGTATCGATGAATAATCATCTGAGCTACTTTGTGACCAGGTTCAAAAGTATATGGCTCTTTACCAAGATTCATAACACCTACGCGCACTTCCCCACGATATCCAGAATCCACTACGTTACCGTAGGTTATAATGCCGTGTTTAAAAGACAAACCAGACTTTTCATAAATAATACCTACGTGATTTTTTGGTATTTCCATTTTATAACCCGTGTTAATAGCAGCTCGTTCCATAGGCATGAGGGTGACGCGCGAACTTACAAAGAGATCAAAACCCGCGTCTCCCGGGAGAGCAAATTTTGGCATAGGCACCTGATTATTGAGCCGTACTATTTTCAGTGTTTTTCTCATGCTTTTACTATAGCAAAAAGCCATAAAAAAGCCCGCGACC
>JACCDV010402196.1_pt1 | contig 24105 bp, 24 predicted proteins | sample 7446131 | NCBI WGS metagenome assembly JACCDV01 (sample SAMN15323448, study PRJNA562643) | freshwater metagenome | isolation source: river surface water | place: USA:Blue River Watershed | collected 2017-08-17
CGAGTAGTCAAACTAAACGAAGAAGTAGGCGAATTATGTGAAGCTGTTTTATGCGAATTTGACATCCATCAACGGCAAAAAGATAAACCAATTGACCTAGATGCTGAACTGGCTGATATTATTATCTGCACATTGTTACTCGCACAAAATCGCAAAAAAGACATTTGGGATGAAGTAACCAAAAAGGTAGACAAACAATTAATCCGATTTAACTTAAACTAACCATGAGTGGACACAACAAATGGTCAAAGATAAAACACAAGAAAGCGGCGACCGACGCACAAAAAAGTAAAATCTTTAGTAAACACGCTTTGATGATTACCATGGAATCACGAAAAGCCAATGGTAATTTATCTTCACCGGGATTATTGGCTGTGATCGAACGGGCGAAAAAAGATTCCATGCCCAAGGAAAATATTGACCGCGCCGTCGCCAAAGGTGCTGGTGGTAATGGTGTCGCTTTAGAAGAAGTTATCTTTGAAGCTTTTGGCCCTGGTGGTGTTGCGATGATTATTACCGCGGTCACCGACAACAACAATCGCACCGCCCCTGAAATCCGTCACATATTTACCAAGCAAGGCCTGGCCCTCGGAGCGCCCGGGACAGCTATGTGGGCATTTACCAAAACCGCTGCTGGTTACATTCCTCAAAATCCCATTGATTTAAATGAAGAAGATGGCGAAAAGCTAGCCAGCTTGATTGAAGCCCTCGAAGAACAAGACGACGTACAAGAAATCTATACCACCGCCGACACTCCAGAATAATCAAAGTATAATCAGCGCACCAAAACATACGACTGCAGTTTGATATTGTTGAACCACCACAAAACTCGTATACTAACTAGACTTATGCGTGTCTTAGCAATTGATCCTGGTTACGACCGTTGTGGGATAGCTATTGTTGAATTACAAAACCAAAAAGAAACCTTGATCTATTCCGCTTGCATCGAAACCAATCGTAAAGATGAACTGGCTGACCGCATCACTACTATTGGTAACGAAGTGGCTAAGGTAATAGTGACCTATTCACCCGTTTGTTTGGGGATTGAGACTTTGTATTTTAATAAGAATATTACTACCGGTATTGGTGTGGCCGAAGTACGCGGGGTTATCGTTTTTTTGGCACGACAAGCTGGTTTAACTATTTATGAATTTGGTCCACAAGAGGTAAAAGTGGCAGTTACTGGTTATGGCAATAGTGATAAAAGCGCTGTTTACACCATGATCAATCGTCTAGTACACGGTGTACCGAAAAAAGCCAAAGACGATGAGTATGACGCTATTGCGGTTGGTATCACCTGTTTGGCCCAGCATGGACGACACCACTAAAATTACCCAAAAGAAAGACTTGCAAAGTTTAGTGGTTTTGTTATAAACAAACTACTAAAAAGTAACATGTATGATGAATATTGTGTCAAACAACGATGATGAATTAGAAACCGATGAGGTTGAATTGGGTGAAGATGATGAAGCTACTCTAGATGATGACTTATTGGATGAAGTTGGTAGTGATGATACTGCGGGTGACGATGACTTAATGGAAGGGTTTGGTTTGATCCCAGACGTCGCCGAAGAGGAAGACGAGGAGGAGAAAGACGAGGAAGAAGATGGTGATGAATCCCTAGAAGAAGACGCTGAGGACGTAGACTTTGACCGATTTGATGACGTTGATGAAATGTAAACAACAAAAGCCGCCCCTAGCAATTGCTAGGGGCGGCTTTTGTTGTTTACCCAAAGAGGGCATTTATCAGCCAACTAAAACTACGTAATTTTTCTTACCGCGACGTAGAGTAGTGATCGATTTTGCTCCCACCTTAACGGTCATTTCTATATCAACTACCTTTTCTGATCCGAGACTAACTGCACCAGAAGCCACAAACTCGCGCGCCTCACGCTTACTAGCTGCCAAACCACTAGACACCAACAAATCAACAATGTTAGTTGCTTCATTCATTTGATAAGTAGGGGCGTTATCCAACAAAATCGCTTTTTCTACCGCCGATAAGTCAGACAAGTCACCACCCTCAAACAAAATTTCACTTACCTTCATAACTGCACTGGTAGTTTCTTCACCGTGTACAAAGCTAGTGATTTCACGGGCCAGTACTTTTTGGGCCTGACGAAGACCTGGGTCAGTATTGTGCTTTGCCACCAAACTCTCAATTTCCACCAATGGCAAAAAGGTAAACAATTTAAGATAATCTGCAACATTAATATCACTAACATTTAACCAAAATTGGTAAAAGGCGTAAGGTGAAGTTTTTTCAGCATCGAGCCAAACTGCATTACCTTCACTTTTACCAAATTTTTTACCGGTCGTTTTATCAATAATCAAAGGCACAGTCAGCGCATAGGTGACTTTTTGTTCCTTACGCCGAATGAGATCCACTCCAGCGATAATATTTCCCCACTGATCAGAGCCACCCACTTGCACATCACAACCATAATCACGGTTGAGCACCAAATAGTCATAACCCTGAAGTAAAGGATAGGCGAATTCAGTATAAGAAATACCGTTATCGCTCGCCACTCGCTTCGCAATGGCGTCTTTTTTGATTAATTCATTAACGGTAAAGTGTTTACCAATATCACGCAGGAAGTTGATCAACTTCATTTCACCCAGCCAGGATTTATTATTCACAAAAGTAATATCCATACCTTGACCAATCAGACGTTCGGCTTGGGCTTTGATTTTGGCTACATTGGCGTCGGTTTGGGCTTCTGATTTTAGTTCACGTTCTGAGTCTGGTTTTGGATCACCAATCATGCCAGTCCCGCCTCCAACCAAAAATATCACCTTATGTCCAGCCAAAACCAAATGCCGCAGCAACAACCACACCACAAAATTACCAGCATGAGCCGAGTCAGCACTAGGGTCTATCCCATGATAAATGATACGCTTTTCGCCATCTAATATTTCGGCAATAGTTTCGGCCGAAAACTGATAAACAAAACCTCTCTCTACCAATTCTTCTGAAAGTGTCATGCCTTTACTGTAACACAGGTAAATTAAGTAGTAACTAGACAATTTGTGGTACTATTGGCAGTATATAAGCCCTTAAAATTCACTATGTTTAGGCGAGATTGGTGGAAAAAGCACTACAAAGACTTAATAATCGATGGGTTAATCGCTTTGTTTGTCATAGTTATATTAATCACTAGTGCTCTTTTGATTTGGGTGTCAACACTCGAGATTCCTGATCTATCATCTTTTGAAGATCGACGGATTTTGCAGTCCACCAAAATCTACGACAAAACCGGTGAAATCCTCTTGTATGACCTACACCAGGATGTAAAACGAACCATCGTCCCTTATGAAGAAATCTCTCGCCACCTAAAAAACGCCACCGTAGCCATTGAGGACGAACGTTTTTATAAACACTTCGGAATCGATCTCCAGGCGATCTTTCGGGCAGCTGTAGTGAACACCACCCAAGGCGACCTACTGGGAGGTCAAGGAGGCTCAACCATCACACAACAAGTAATAAAGAACTCTATTTTGGAACGTGAAAAGAAATTATCGCGTAAAGTAAAAGAGGCGATTTTATCTATCAAACTAGAAAGAACCTTATCAAAAGATGAGATTTTGGGGGTTTATCTAAACGAAGTCCCTTATGGAGGAACCATTTATGGTGTCGAGGAAGCTTCACAATCATTCTTTGGTAAAAAAGCCTCTGACGTGACTTTGGCGGAGGCCGCTTACATTGCTTCGTTACCACAAGCTCCCACTTATCTATCACCCTATGGTACCAACCGCGCAGATCTAGATTCACGCCAAGAGACAGTACTAGCCAAGATGCTTGAGCATGGCATGATCAGCACTGATGAATACAACCAGGCCAAAGAAGAGGAGGTAGTGTTTTTGCCACAAGCAGTAACCGGCATTAGGGCTCCCCACTTTGTCATGTACATCAAAGAACAGTTAGTTGAAAAATACGGCGAAGAAGCCCTTGGTGAGCAAGGTTATCGAGTGATTACCACCTTGGATTATGACTTACAAAAAGAAGCAGAGCGTATAGTAGCCGAAAAAGGAGCCAGCAATGTCGAGCGTTTTAAAGCTGACAATGCTGGTTTGGTGGCGGTTGACCCCAAAAACGGTGATCTCTTGGTGATGGTGGGATCACGCGATTATTTTAGTAAAGAAATTGACGGCAACTTCAACACCACTTTGGCCGAGCGTCAGCCTGGTTCATCTATCAAACCCTTTGTTTACGCCGCTGCTTTTACAAAAGGCTACCTACCCAACACGATTTTATTTGATGTAAAAACTCAGTTCTCACCACTTTGTCCTCCAGACAGCACCAGCTCCGAGTCACCTTGTTATTCCCCCAACAACTACAACGGCAAGTTCATCGGGCCCGTGAGTATGCGCAACGCCTTAGCTCAATCACTCAACATACCAGCCGTCAAAACCTTATATCTCGCTGGACTAAAAGACTCACTTAAACTCGCCAAAGACATGGGTCTAACCACCCTAAATGATCCCGATCGTTATGGTTTGACTCTAGTGTTGGGTGGTGGTGAGGTAAAGCTACTGGACATGGCTTACGCTTACGGTGTTTTTGCCAACGAAGGAGTCAAAGCAGAACCTCGTAGTATCTTAAAAATCGAGGACTCACACGGCAACTTAGTTTACGAAAGTAAAGTTGAAACCAAACCAGTCCTAGAAAAGAACGTGGCTCTATTAATCAGTGATGTTTTATCAGACAATGTCGCTCGTACTCCACTTTGGGGAGCCAACTCTTTGGTCAACTTTAAAGACCGTGATGTAGCCTCAAAAACCGGTAGCACCAACAACCTTCGCGATGCTTGGCTGATGGGTTATAGCCCCAATATCGCCGCGGGGGCTTGGGTAGGCAACAACGACAACAGTCCGATGGGTGGCGGTCTCTCTGGTTTGATTGTGACACCGATGTGGCGCGAGTTTATGGATTATGCCTTGAGTAAACTACCAAACGAAACCTTCGGTCAGCCACAGATTGACCTGGCTGGGGTAAAACCAATCATTAGAGGCGACTATATAGACAGTTCGATGATTATCAGCCAAATGACAGAAGCCAGCACCTCAGCCGAAAATTTGAACCTAGGGAGTATTTTGGGTAATATTCATACCATTTTACATTTTGTTAACAAAAACAACCCCAACGGCCCCTACCCCAGCAACCCAGCCGTGGATGAACAGTACTACAATTGGGAATACGCTGTGCAGGCTTGGAAGAATTATACCTACGGCGCTATCCTGAACCCTGTTACCACTAGCTCTAGCACGGTTAGTGAAGAACCAGTAGACAGTGAAGATAGGTAGACACCAAAATCAAAGACCTTCCACCCTAAGGTGGAAGGTCTTTGATTTTATAAAATAAGTTTTGGGGTACTATGTTCCCCTAACCGACCTTTGAGATGATTCATTATTTCTACTTCGTGGGTTTTTATTTCTTGTTTGAGTAGAGATGAAATATTTAAACTTAAGGTTTTGGTACTAACATTATATAGACATTTTTTAGGATCAATCTTAAAACCTACCACGTCATAAACCACTTCAACAGTTACATCAATAACGGTTTTTTGTGGTGCTTTTAAATTCTTTTTATACTTATCAAATAAAGAACTTAGTTTAGTTAACTCACCACTTCTTTTCATAATAAGACTAACGATTCATCGGCATTACCAAATATCGTAAAGAGTTGTCAGAAACACCTTGAATGACGAGTGGTCGACCAATGCCAGCAAAATGCATAACAATTGAATCGTCATTAATATGACCCAAAGAATCAATAATATATTGTTGGTTGAAATTCAAACTAATATCAGACCCCTCAGTTACCACCTTGGCTGTATCCATAGTTGTTCCCACCTCGCCGTTTTGTGAAGAAACTGTTAAGGTCTCTTTCTTTACAACCAACGAAACCTGCATAAATTTATTTAAGAAAATTTGGGTTTTCTTAAATAATTGTATAAGGTCTTGTTTTAAGATTGTAGTGTGAGTGGTGTATTCCTTAGGGATGATTTGTTCATAATCAGGGAAGCTACCAACTACCAACCGTGAAGTTACAAATACACCCTCATCAAAGGCTAAAGCACACTGGTTTTCATTAATAATAAACAAAGGATCACTAGCCAGTAGATCACAAATACGAGCCAACTCCGCAGCGTTTTTTTGTGGAATCAAAATTGGTTGTGGTAAAACAAAACCTTGCTGGGCGGTGGTCTTTTCCATTAGACGGAAGGAGTCAGTGGCCACAAAAGTTAGTGAATGTTCCTTTTTTTGTTGTATAAAAATACTACCAAGTTCTGGTTTTATAGAAGAAACAGAAGCTGCGAAAGCCACAGTTTTTATACCAAGGGCGAAGGTTTGTTTTTTAATCTTGGCCCCCACCCCATCCAATTTCATAATATTTGGAAACTCATCATGAGGGGTAGTGTTTATTTTTGTCACCCCTGAAGCTGTTTCAATAACCAAAACCCCATCTTCGGTTCTTAAGGTAACCTCCTTATTTTGAGTGTATTGAATAGATTGTAGTAGGGTATTGGCTGAAACAGCAATAACACCTTCTTCTTTTACAACGGCTTTAACAGTAGCTTCAATACTGATCTCTAAATTAGTAGCTGTTAAACAAACAGCATCGTTGATAGTTTTAATTAAGACACACTGTAAGACCGGCAGAGTTACATGCTTGATGCTGACACGGGAAATCAGTTCCAGTGTGTGTATAAGTTCTTGTTGGTTGATGTTTATATTCATTTTTAAAACTATTTTACTCCCTCTTATTAGGGGTGTGGAATTGTGAATATCTCAAAAATATGTTGTATTGTTTGGTTATTTATTCCCCACCTCGGTTACTTTTTTGTGGGTAAGTCAAACCAAACTAAGTTTTTGTTTGGGGAGATAAAACAGATTATTTTTAAGGTGTTTAAATTGGTGTTTTTGTTACCAACCAGTCCCCAACCACAGCTCTATCATAACACTGTTATACCCAAAATACAGACAATTAAAAGGGTTGATTTTACACAACTTATAAAGGGTTAATTAACAGTCTTTAAAGATTAAAATAAACAAAACCCTCCAGACTGGAGGGTTTTGTTTATTTTAAGAGTAATCTAACTTGAGTGATCTCTTCCTCTAATTCCCGATCTACCTTGATGTCGTTCTTGATCTTTTCACAAGAGTGGATGACGGTAGTGTGGTCTCTACCGCCCAATTTTTTACCAATAGCTGGATAAGATACCTGGAAGTCTTCACGTAGAATATACATGATTATTTGTCTTGGTTTAACCACTTCCTTACGTCTAGTTTTTTCGTAGATACTAGAAGAGTCGATATCAAAGAAACGAGCCACCTTATCTACCACATCACCAACAGCCAACGTTTTGCGCGGTCGAGAACTGTTTTTGATAATAGCTTTGACTTCATCGATGGTGAGAGTACGACCGAGAAGTTGCGACTGACACATGATGGTATTGAGGGCTCCTTCCAGTTCCCGTATGTTCCCTTCAATAGTGTAAGCTAGGTGGTCTACCACGTCGTCTCCAAGAGTAATACTGTTTTGGGCCGCTTTGGCTCTTAAGATAGCGGCTCGTGATTCGCTGTCTGGAGTTGGGATGTCTACAATCATACCCTGAGCGAAGCGTGAACGTAGTCTATCCTCCATCCCTGATAAGAGGGCTGGGTGCATGTCACTAGAAAAAACTATTTGTTTGTTGGTGTCATGTAGGGCGTTAAAGAGGTGAAATAGTTCCTCCTGGGTTTTTTCTTTTGAGGCCAAAAACTGTACGTCATCCATGATCAGTACATCATATTGTCGGTACTTATCTTTAAAGCTATTAGCACTACCACTTTGTAGTGAGTTGAAAAAATCAACAGCAAAGCGCTCACTAGTGACATAAAACACTTTTTTTCCAGTCTTTTTTATCTGATTACCAACAGCTTGGATGAGGTGGGTTTTACCGTGACCAGTTTTACCATAGATGAATAATGGGTTGTAAGCGATACCAGGCTTTTCGGCAACGGTTTTGGCAGCGGCGTGAGCCAGTGCGTTATATGGCCCAACTACAAAAGTATCAAAAGAGTATTTAGGATTTAAATTGTCACTTTTATTGATGTAATAGTCCTCCAAAGGCAAGGCGGCGTTGATAGTTTGTGTCTTGCTAGATTCATTACGGCGGTCACTTCTTTGCACAACCGCATATTCCAAACTACGTACATAAGGGGTGAGCTCACGTAGGGTTTTTAGGATCATAGACTGGAATTTGTCCTGTAGCCAGTCTCTAACAAAGACACTTGGTACACCAATGGTCAGGGTACCGTCTTCCAGAGACAAAATGTGTGTATCACGGAACCAAGTTTTGAAGTTCGCTGGTGTGATTGATAGCTCGATTTTTACCAAAGCATCATCCCATAACTGTTTAACATCAATTTGTTCGGTGCGAACAATACTACTTTGTGATGACTGATGTGTAAGTGGTTGCATGTACCTGTGGCTAACGTACATGAATTATACTCGCTTCCCTCAGGCTGTAAACTTTTTGGACAAAAGACTAGAAAAAACTACCCCTCAACTTTAAAACAAAATCCGCAACTGTGTATAGTGTGTGGATAAATCTACAACGACTTTCCCTACGGTTTATTTTTGGTTATTACTGCGAAAAAGTTTTAATAATCAAAATAATCAATCCAACCAGTGCCATTTTAGACTTCGGTTGCTATTTTTATAGATTCATGTATAGTTGGGCGGTAATTTCATACCAGTATGAGTAAGAGAATGTATCAACCAAGTAAGAAAAAGCGCGGTACCACCCATGGTTTTTTGGTTCGCCAAGCCACTACATCGGGGCGTAAAGTGGTTCGTGCCAGACGCCGAAAAGGCCGGGCTCAACTTACTGTCAAAAAAGCTCGCTAAGAGCTTTTTTGCTATATAATAAAACGGTTATGTCGCAACAACACCGTTTATCAAGGACTGATTTTGCTACCGTTTTTGCTAAGGGGAAGCGAATTCATAGTAAACACGCTACTTTAATACTGATGCCCAATAAAGACCTGGCCCTGTCGGTAGTGGTATCAAAAAAGGTGGCCAAAAAGGCTGTTGATCGCAACACCCTCAAGCGGCGGGTTTATGCTCTAGCCGTCCCCTATCGCCAGGCACCAATAGACGCGATTGTCTTGTTAAAGGTTGGTGCGCTAAGGGTCCCCAGGAAACTTTTTCAGACTGAGATTGAGGCTCTGCTCGCACAAAATCTGATATCGCGTTAGAATAGCGAAACTATGTTTAGTTACATTTGGCACACTGCCTTTTTTGATCCGGTTTATAATCTGATTGTTTGGTTTCTTGATGTTGTCCCGCACGGAGATATGGGTCTAGCGATTATCGGTGCTGTAGTTACTATCAAAGTCTTGTTATTGCCTTTATCACTAAAGGCGGTCAAAACCCAAAAAATTATTCGAGATATTGACCCACAAATAAAAGAGATTAAGGAAAAATTCAAAGATAAGCGTGAAGAGCAGGCACGCGCCATGATGGAATTATACAAACAAGCAGGTATGAATCCGTTTGCTAGTTTGCTAGTTTTGTTTGTGCAACTCCCGGTCATTTTAGCGCTTGGTATTGTCACTATCAGTGGTAGCGCTGGTATCAAACTCCCGGCTATCAATCCAGAAATATTATACAGTTTTGTCTCGGTCCCACTTGAGGTGTCGATGCATTTTTTGGGACGATTTGATATTGCTGCTCCTAGTTTAGCTCTCGCTTTGGTGGCGGGTGTCACACAATACATCAGCACATCACTAGCTCTACCCAAAATCGCCCCGGCTCGTACTGACGGTACCCCTAATTTCAAAGAAGACTTTACTCGCAATATGCAGTTACAGATGAAATATGTAATGCCTGTGATTATGGTTTTTATGGCTTATGCCTTTTCAGCAGCCATCGCCCTGTATTTTGTCGTCAGCAACCTAACCAACATCGCTCAAGAATTTGTTGTACGCCGACATCGGTAGGGTTAAGTGCTACGTAAATAATAACTCACAACCGTTGCCAAAAAATCATTGATATCAACCAATGTAACAGTGTTTTCATTTGTGAATAGTATTGGTTCTATTTCTATGTCAGCGGTGTAGACGAGACTTTTGAGTACCAGGGCTTCATCCAAAGTAGGAAATTTTTGCTTACATCCAGCTATCAGGTCATCTAGTGTAATTACTTTTAATATAAAATACAAATCAACATAATCTTTTAAAGTAGAGCGACTAGTGATAGCAGACAATTTCATACAGCCAATATCTAGTATGGAGGCTAATGAGATATTATCCATAATAATTAAGTCTGATAATAATGCATAAGGATAGCCAAAAAAACTTAATCGTATTTCATTGTCAATAATAAGTGATAGAGTGTCCTTCTCATCTTGTGTTTTTAAGAGACTGTGTCCCGAAAACACTCTCTCTATTTCTCTATAAAGATTACTGGTGTCGATATTACCAGGAGTAAAAAAATCAAAATCGATACTGTCTCGGTGTCCTAATTGTAATGCTAATGAAGTACCTCCCGCCAAATAAAACCCCTGCGCAACTGACGCAATCTGAGGTAGAAGTTCTTGTCTTTTGTGATCAAGTATATTTTTGTAAAACATAATAGATATTTAGGTGAATCGAGTCTGACGTGAAGGTTTAGTTTTATAAACTAAAGACCAGAGAGCCAGTGACTTCCTTCCCCACTCACTTTCTGCAGAGTTAGTAATAACCAATCGGATGTCTTGCTCAGTATAACGTTGTTGTAACCACCGTACCGCATCTTGCGAGCCATAATTAAGAATCTGCTTAATTATAAGGGTTTTGTGATCATTTATATCCAAATCATCTAGTTTATAAGACCAAAAAAAAGGTTTCATAAATGGTGGTAGAGAAGCCTGTGACATTCCTATATTATACCACATATAAATAGAAATAACAGACCTCGCAGTCAGCAACCTAACCAACATTGCTCAAGAATTTGTCGTACGCCGACATCGGTAGGGTCAAGAATGTAAATAATCACCAGACAACTTTAAATTATCGGAACAATATAGTCATCTGGATCTGGTGTTGGTATGTCGCATGTGTTATTAGAAAAAGTACCCCCATACGTTATCTCACAACACTTTTGATCACTATTCCTGTCACAGCTAGAAGAGCGGCAAGTATTGCTCTCATAATCCCAGTAGCCGTTTATTTGGTCACCATCATCGTCATCCTGTGTATAACAACTATTAATTTTTAGTTCCTTAGCCTCAGTTAAACCATTACAAGTACTACTAGTGTTATCCCAAGTAGCTTTGTAAACGTAATTACAACAAACCTGATCTGTTTCAGGATTACACCGATCGGCTCGCTCCTGAATATATGTACAAGTTCCGATGTCATTACCATCCGCAAACCAATAATCAGTGTACATACCTTTTAAAGTATTTTCGCAAATGTCCTGACAAAGAGCCTCCAGGTCGTCTTCATCGCCAGTATAGTATTCGAACTGACCAGACACTTGATCGCTGGAACTAGATGTCTCAATTAAATCAATACAACTGAATGTAAAAGCCACACTGTCTTCTTGAATAGCTTCGTCAATTATACCCTCAACATCCGTAATCATCTGATTAATTGGTGTATTATCAATAGTGATTTCAACTGGTTCAATATCTAGTTCAAAATTAGTCAAATTGCTATTGATAGTATCTAAGATGATGACAGCTCCAACAATTATCAATAAGCCAATGAGGGCGTTATAAATGTCGGATTTGGCTTCAGAGTGAGTTGGTACCAGATCACTAGTCATGTATTTGGCACCAGCGATGACGATTTTGATGACCGCGATCAAAGCCGCTAGACTGATGGCCAGTCCATATAACGCATTAACGTAGCTTTGAAAACTTAAGTCACCTTCCAGTCCAGGGATACCAACCAAAGGTACAAAGCCAGTGCTACCACCAGCCCAGGCCGTCAGAGGGAGGCAGATAAAACCAATTAGCAAGAGAAAGATTTTATAAGTCATAAACCCAGAGCGTATTATCATTTTTATTGATGAAGTATAACACTTTATTATCGGTGCTGACATGAGGCTTAATTATATCAAGGGTCTCCCCCGCTTCATCTTCAGGATCAAATAATAATGTAGCTGGACCGCCAAGCTTTAGACGCCAGATTTTGTCATCGGCGACAGTAGTGCCACTGTACCAATCGTTACCAAAAGCCATATCGCTGGTGTAATTGGCGGCACAATAAAGAGATTGATCATTATTTTTTGCAAATACGCATTTCTCTGGCAAAGTATTAATCGGTAATCGGTTTGTCAGTTGAGTAGATTTTTGATAATGAATAGTTTGGTGTTTATTGTCTACCATATTGCCCACCAATAAACTGTCGCCTTGGCCAATCATTGTCAGGCCATAATAAGCAAACGGTAGTCTCTTGATACCAACTCCGCGTATTTCATAGGCATAACCAGGCAAATTGTTAGATGGTTTGGTGTAGACATAGTGAGGGGTATTACTACTAGTACTAAAGAGCACCCGGCTGACACTAAAAGGAATAGAGAACAAACGACGTACACTACCGGTACTTGGTAAGTAGCCCTTCCCTTCGGTATTTTGGTAACTCACTTCGGTGAATAATAATTCATTATTAAAACCAAAGGCAAAGTCGGTTATTTTGTAGGGCAAGACGGTGCTGGTAGGGTTATTTAGATCGGTGAGATCAACCAACACCACTTCGCTTTGATTGGTGGATCCAGATAATATCGCGACATAATCGCCATGCGGACTAATGACAGCCAGATTAGCTTCGGGAATCGAGATTGGTGAGATTCTAGTTTCCGTATTGGCTTTTAAGTCATAATCATAGATATGACCAGTACCAGCCTCTACATAACGCATTGTGCTAGTACCGGTTTGTCCTTTCACCATTAGCATACCAATAATAGGTTTGGTGCTGATTTGCCGCAACGACGGCATATCTACCTCTGGTGTTGTAGTACTGGAGAGAGTGGGTAAGGTTGGTTCGGATATGATGGGTGTTTCATTATTAAATATCCCCAAATCCGCAAAAAAATTGGCGTCATTATCAGTGTTACCATAGAGAAAACTATATACCCAAAAACCAATCAAAATCAGTATAACGATAGACCCGCCAATGAAAAAGTAACTACGTTTCATAACTAAAATTGTAGCATGAGGTGAGCTTCGTCCCCTTGTAATAATGCGTCGAGATTACGTAATTTGAATTTAACATCAGCAGTACCAAAACCAGTACGGTTGACGGCTAGCTCAAAAGGGTTACCAGTTACAATGGTTTTTTGCCCATTAATACTCCATTCGTAAAAAAGTGAATTACCGGTCACGGCTCGGAGATCTAGGTTATAGGGCACAGCTTTGATTTTGAGATTACTGTTTTTAAGTACAAAAGGTGATGTTAGGGGTTTGCTACTTAAGCCATAAAGCGGACTCAATTCATGAAATTTTACTTCGATGTCGCTGGTCCTGACCGCAATATTTCGCTTGGCTACAACCGTGCCAGAGACGTCCTTGATCTCCAGACTTAGTGTATGGGTCGATCCATGTGGCACTGTATAAGCGGTACTATTACCACCCCTGATACTGCCCCCGCCAATGACAGTGTTATTGACACTCCAGGTATAAGTGTAATTCTGGCTGTCTACCGGACCGTTTTGATTATGCAAAATTCCGATGACTCGATTGATACTGCCAAAGACTGGTTCAGCTCGACCTTGGTAAAAGCTCGGAGTATATGTTTCTGGCTCAATAATGATATCCAAATAGTTAGGTGTGATAATTTTTTGGGTAGCAAAAGATTGCCCGTCACTGAGAGTGACTACTACCCCAATTGTCGTAGGTACATTGGCCGCCCCCGTCGTAAAAGTATAAGAGCGTTGGTTAGTATTGTCTGCTAACTCTTTGCCATCAATTGTCCAGGTGATGCGACCACCACCGATGTTGGTGGCATAATCATCCAGGCTAACAGTCACCGACTCCTCTGGGCTAGGATAAGCGGGATTGCTTGATAGCGTAATGTTGTTGACGGTCGGATTAGAAAATTGCGCAAACACCAAAGTGAAGCTAAGGTGATAAATACATAGAGCAATAAGAACAACGTAACGCATGTACTTATTGTAGCAAATAGTTGCTCAAAACTAAGACTTTTACCTGGGGTTTTTGTTAACCAAAAATAACCACGGTAAGAAAAGTGGAATACCAATTGGCATACCTGGAATTAGAGAGACACAAAATCCAAAGCCCCAGGATAGTTTTTTCCCCAAAGCTTTCTTTCCGCCGAGGGGTTTGATTTTTAAGACATGAAAAATAAACAAAGGCACTACGTAAATAGTACTAATTAAGATTAGTTGAATAATATAGAACAAAATAAAACCCGCCATAATGTCTGGTAGTTCAAAACCAACCCACTTCAAGGCTGTGATGCCCGTTTCACCAGCCACAAAAACCGCCGTTCCCACTATGCCAGCGGCATTATAGGCGTTTTTGACTGACTCAATACTTAGATCAGCAGACATACCAGCCCAAGCCATCAAAAAAATCAGGGTGAATATACCAGCGATAGAAGCAAAAATATTCATTAAACCCATTAACGATCCAAGCAAAGTACTAACAAATAAAGCACTACTATGAGCCGCCACTGCCCCGGCCGGGTCACTGGCATTTGGTAATGACGGTGACAGCTTGGGGTTTAAATCCTGTAATTCGTTCCCGACAATACGTTGCCTAGGTATGTTACGAGAGGTGGGCTTGTCAGCGCGGCGTGTTCTTTCTTCAGCCAAAGACACTACCACGTTGCTAGTCCGTGGCGGCGGATAATTCTTATTAGCAGCCGGCGGAGTAGCTAATGTACTATTTGGACGATTGGTATACGTATTATCAACAAAATCACTATCAATCGTAGGATGGAGTGGCTTCTTAGCTGGTGTGGCCATATTCAATTAGTATACTAGAAGATTACTTGAATCAAAAAACCATCAGCCTGAGTAAATAGCCAAATTACTTTTGCATTTCTTGGTATTCTTTGCGGGCGTTTTGTATCTTCAATACCTGTGACGGATCAGAAGTGATAATTTGGTCTTCGGTATAAGAAGCAATGACTTTAATTGCTACATGTTTCAGCCCAACAAAGAATAGTCCCTCCCCCACATCGGATTCGAGTAATAAGAATTTTTCCTCATCGGTGAGATTGAAAGTGCGCTGAATATTGTCGATAGCAGTTGGCGATTGTTTCATCAAGAATTGTAATGATGAGTTGGTGATCATCGGGACTCCATAGGGAGAGCGCAAAAAGTCGTCGACATCTTGGGTAATAGTGGCAATACCAAGGTAATATTTTCGTCCACGCTTAGCCAAACTAAACAAGAATGAGGCAGTATCTTCACTCTTCATCATCCACCAAGCCTCATCAATCACCAAAAGCCGTTTTACCAAACGGCGACGAATGGCCGCCCAAATGTAGTTAGTGATAATGAACATGGCAATAGTCTTAAGCTCATCTTCCATATCACGCAGACTGAACACCACAAACTTTTGGTTGATATCAACGTTGGTTGGTTGATTCATAAAGCCAGACCAAGTACCAGAAGTATACTTTTGTAGACGACTAATGAGTGACTGGCTACCATTCATCCCGGCCAAAACCATTTCAAAATCAGATAATAAGGGTGGCTCTAGGTCAGCGAAATTACTAGTCTCGGTGATGTCTTTAAGCGCGTAAGTTTCTCTTATGGCTAGATCGATAATTGTCTCTTCCTCGGGAGATAGACCACCCAACATCAATCGAAATAGACCGATCAAATGCACGATCTGTGAACGCAAGACATCAGCTGGTTCCTCATCTGGGCTGGGCGGTGGTAAGTCAAAAGGATTGATATGGTGTTGTGAAGAGAGAGAAATGTTAAAAAATCGCCCACCAGTTGATTCGGCCAAGTACTCGTACTCTCTTTCCGGGTCAATTACAATCACTTCAGTCCCAAACATCAAAGACCGCAAAATTTCCAACTTTATACTGTATGATTTGCCGGCACCGGAAGTAGCAAAAGTTACTGAGTTGTAATTGGTTAGACTAAAACGATCAAACAAAACCAAAGACGAGTTATGACGATTGATACCGTATAGGATACCGTTGTCAGAAGTTAGATCAAAAGAGGTAAACGGGAAGAAACTAGATAATGGTGATGAATTAAACTTGCTATGCACCAAGAGTTCGTCAGTAGCGGTCGGAATCACACTATGAATACCTTGCTCTTGATTGAAGAGAGCCGGCTTCATATAGATTAAGCGTGAATCTAGTGTACCTTTGATCTCGTTTTCAACTTTATTTAATTTTGTCTCATCTTCTCCATAAATAGCAACATATAATCCAACATCAAATAGTTTTTCTTCGGCTTGCTGGAGTTTATCACGGAGGTCTTCCAGGTTACGATAAGCAGCCTCCAGTTGTGGATCACGCACTTCCCCACGTGATGCACGTATATTGATCTGGCTCTGTACCTCGGCTACTTTCTTCTGGAATTTTTTTAGTGTTTCGGCAGTATTGATAGGGTGGATAACTATCGATATATCCAATTCCTTTTCCATGTTAAGGATTGGTTCTAGCCAACCATCAGTCAAATAACGTGGATATGATACAGCATAAAAAACTCGGGCCAATGTCCCACTGATATTGATACTACGTGGAGTGATGGCTACGGCCGAAGGAGCGATTACGTCAGTTAAGGTCAGCAGATTACCTGCCCCGATAGCGTTCTCGTTGTCTGCTTTTGGTTTAAAATTATCAAAAATCCCCATACCTTTATTGTATCACTGGCGCACTGCTGGTTACATCACTAGGGTTGTAAATATGATAAAACAACTCCACTAATTCATCATCATTTAGGGCAATGGTACGGACTCCTAAGCGAGCCAGACCCTGCTCTACGACAGATTGTCTTTGTTCCAATTGCAGACGTTCCTCATCAAAAGTATTGGCTTCATAAGCTCGTCCTTGTGAAAGGATGCTAGTAAAACTTTTTTTGATGTCGAGCTTAGGCGCACTATAGGGAATGATGACAAAGAAGTTTTTGCTCATAACATCTACTTCTGCTGTGAAGCCCCGAATAAAATCAATATATTCACGCAGCTGGATCTTCATTAATTCATTATATTGAATTGGTTCGAGATTTTTGAGAGTGGCAATGTAGGGTTCAATATTCAAGCGACGAGATTGAACATAGATCTGTAAAGAGAAATCAAGAGTATTGAGAAAATTTTGAAATTGAAACAAAATCGCTTGCTGTTCATCACGGGATTTGAGAGCAAAGTTGATTGATGAAGCCAACAAAACTTTACAAAGCTGGCCGTTTTTAAGAATCACTACACCATTTTTGATGTCGCGGACCGGAACAAAATCTTGTGTTGCATAACTATTGGCCATGATTATTTCTTTTGCATTGCGTCTAATTCAAGTTTGCGGGCGATGGAGGCAATATCCTTTTTGCCGATGGTGTCAGATAATAGAGGATTCATCACTGTTGAACTAAGACCAGCCTCTTTATATACCACTTCTTGCTTGCGTTGCCAATGGTATTGTCTAGAGCGACTAAAAAAGCGCCAGATAGCCTCCAGAAAGTGTGAAAATGGACGGTTGTTTATAGGATAAAAAGCCAACGCTAAAGCCAAGAGACCAATTGGAGCCCCAATTACTAAAAAAAGGATAAATGGCAATGAGATGAATAGTACAAAAGCCATCAAACCGCCACCTCCGACATAAAGAAATTGTCGCCAAGTCAATGGTCCAAAAATCTTGTCCTCGATTTCAATGAATTGTGGTACCTCAAACTGCATACTCCCCTATTATACACAGAGAACATTGAATAGAGAAAATTAAACATAGGATATAAAAGTGATAAATAAACACCGGATGGCAGCGTAGCTGCCATCCGGTGTTTATTTAGACCCGAACCCTAAACCTCAGAACTCCACTTCGGTCGGTTTGGAGCCGGTACGGTTGGTGACGGTGTCGCAACGGGAGCGCTTTGGTAACTAGGAATTGATGACAGTGAGGGGGTAGTTTCATAGCTAGGTCTTAGACTTTGATCGCTTGGTTGAGTCGCTTGCGCTGCGGCAAAATTATCAGCCAGTGTACGCAAAGACGGCGCGGCCACTGGTACTTCGTTGGTGGGAGTGAAAGCCGGAGATTTTACCGGGATATTGGCAACAGGACTAGTCATATCCACTTCGGCATTGTCCCCTTCGTCATCAAGTGGTGGTTGCCAGTTGGGATCAGATAATGGAGACAAAAATTCGATTACTTCAGCTCCCAAGACCGCTGCTGTCTTTGGATCAAGGTTTAGTTCTTGACGCAATAAGGCCACCGTATCTTCGATTTTGTAGAAGCCTAAGATGATGTCACCGACTGTGAGAGCAAAGTTTTTGTATTGTGTTGACTCAAATCTAATCTGACACCGGTTGGCAATATTAAGTAGCTGTCCACCCGATCGATAGTCACTATATAGATATTTTTGTACAGCGGTCGCTTGTTCAAAAATATCTTGTCTGATTTTGGGATCTATAGTTTGAGTCATAATTCAATTAAAAACCAGTACCTTGCGGTGTTGCTAACCAATTATGTAGTGCAATCATGCCAGCATTATTTATATTTGTAACTATAACCTCTCTATCTTCCTTAGCTAAGTAATTTTCCCGCAAAATAATATCAAGAATTCGTGGATTCAAGTGCTGTACAACATTAGGGTCTGTGAGAATAGTTTTGGGCAACCTAGCGATCTCTGAATCTTTTTTGCCTTTGAATACAGACTCGCGAGTGGCAGGGGCATCAAATAAACTTTTTAAATCAGATTTGCGTTGGGTGTCGAGATTTTGGTACTGCGTATGTGTCAGTTTACCTTTCAAGTCATCCATTTTAGCAGCTGGTATGTAGGCGGCATTGGCCATAAGTGTCTCATAACCAAGTCCATAAAGATCATCAGTACTAGCCTTACCAAAGCCTTCACGAAGTTTTTCCTCTGGAGTGTTTGCTGTTGGAGAAATACTCAAGCCGGTAACTCGACTATTGATTGTGGTTCGGCGAGCGGCGAGTAGTTTGCTCTTCTTGTCAGGATTAAACTCGTCATCTTTCATATCCAAGAGCTTTGATACCTGGCTATTAGACAGAGATCCGACGATATTGGCATATTTACTCGTATCACTACCAGCCTTATCAAGGGCAGTAATGATTTGTTCGCTGGTAGCGTGTTGCACAGCTTCCTCCATGGCAATTTTTTCTTCTGGGAGAGCACTATCGGCTGACCCAACCTTGATGGCTGTAGCCAAATCATTGGCCGAACGAGTAGTAGCCGCTTGCTTTTTGACACCCTTTTGGTATTCCTTCTCGGCTTTATTATAAGTACCAGTAGCCAATTCAGCTTTAGCGGCTTTTTGTGTTCCGGCTCTAACCACTCTGTCAGTTGCATTCCATCTAGCAATTGAACCCAAAACTCCTTTGCGGGTCTGTAGATTATTGAAGCCTTTTTCTGCTCTTTCACCAGCCGCATTGAGAGCCATACGTGGAGCCGCCCGGAGGGGATAGGTAGAGGCCATAAAAGCATTTGTCCCCCACTTATTCATCTTGTTAAAGGCGTTGACGCTGTATTTTGAACCTTTGGTCGCCATGCTTTTGGCTACGGTCATGGAAGCGAGCAAAAATACTACCGTCAGGGCAAAAAATGGTACCAGTGTTGTAAAAGCGTCAGCAACTGTGTTGTCGTTGCTATCGTCAGATGTATTTAATAGATCAATACCGGAGCCACGTATTGATGAGTTGAAGTTGGCTAGGAGTGCATAAGATAAAAACAACATAAATATGAACACCGGCGCGAAGAAAGCTTGTCCCAGTAGCCCCTCAAAATAGCTATCAGAGTGCTTTTTCATACTGGGGAAGACCCAACCAATGAACATCACTGGTGAAAACACTAGGTACATCAAGAGCATGGCAAAGCGGACTGTCACCATGATTGCCCCGGCCAAAAATACGTAAATCAAAATCAAAAACAGCACAAATGTCCCCAGGAGATAAAGAGTACTTGTTGTATCTGAAGGAAGAAGTGATAAGACCTGACTCATACCCAGTACTGAGATGAAGGCGGTACCGATAGTAGAAGGATCGATTACCCCAGACATCCCATCCGCCGGAGCTGTATTAAACTTAAATAAATTATAAACCTGAACGGCCAACAAATTGGCGAAGTCAATGATAAATTTGACTACAAACAAACTAAAGTTTACCAACAGGGCCGCTAATATCAGATACGGAATAGTCCGTTTGGCTTCGTGTTCATGGCTACCCAGAATAATTTGAAAACCAATATACAAAAGCCCAAAGATAAAAGCCAAGTTAAAGATATCGCGCACAGACGCCCAGGTGTTGTCGATAGTGTAACCAAGATTGGTAGTCAGATAGAGGTCACCAAAGTCAATAATAAAGACACTGATAGACATATCAAAAAAACTACCAGCAATACCCACAACACTCCCAAGGAAATTGATTACTATACAGTGGAGTAATCCATTAAGAGTAAGGCCACAACCGGAATTGATCTCAGTAGGGGCAATTGGTACTTCGTTTGCATATGACTGAGCAAAAACCGGCCCCACTGTTGCAAAAGTAAGACTAAAAAGCACTAGCAAAACGCTACCAAAAGTGATTACACGTCGTCGTGTCGGCAAAAGGGCCTCCAACATCAGTACATCATAACATTGAGAGGCTATGATGTGGTAGTAATTTTCTTTAAAAAGTGGTGATTACAAAGCCAAACCACTACCGTTTTAGGTAGTGGTTTGGCATCGTGTACTCTATTCACCAAATAATGACTCCCAGAGTATCTCCCACTCTTCTTGTTTTTGCGCGATATACGCCTCACTGGTGAGATTGCCCTCACTTTGGAGCGATAGATAGTCGAGCACAGCTTCCTGCTGGATTTGTAATATTTCCGTTTCACTCATAGTACTGCTGGCACTTTGTGTACTGCTAGCGGTGCTGGTCGCTGATTCGTATTGGTTAATTATCACAGTTAGTTCAGTAATATTGCGACTAACGCGTGTATATTCCTGCTCGGTTTCGAGTAATAGATCCTCTAGATCAGCTCGGAGGGCCTCACTGCTCGAAGAAGTGGTAGTGGTACCAAGATCGATTAGTGCTACCGAAGTTGAAGCCAAAGCATCCGTAATAATGACCAAAAAGTCTTCTTCTAGCGCTAGTGTCATATCCATTTCTTCTTTGTATTCACTGAGGTCACCTAAGAGTTCCGTCTGTTCGTCAACCATATCATCCAAGTAAGAATTGCCAGTACTTGAATCAGGGTCACTTAAGCCTAAAAGACCATTAATACCCTCGACTGCCTTCAGAGCTAGTTGCTGCATCAAAGCCCCAATGAGTTCATTGATTTCGTCCGCCTCCACCAAAGATTGTTGCCCGGTAGACAATTGGAAAGTGAGGGACTCACTGATAACTTCTCCCGGAGTGACGATTTTGCATTGCTCCCCACCACCTTCCACCGGCTCACAAACTTTTTTAGATAAAAAACCATTACCCCAGGCCGCATACTCAAGTTCTTGACCAGCCGCATTGGAAAGTCGCAGATTGAGTTTGGTCTCAGCTTCTAGATAAGCACCGTAAGGAGTATTTTGTGGATTACTGGTGACGGTAAGCCACTCATCCCAACTACTAACTGTACCATCTAAGAAGTTTTCAATATTGCTAGCAATACCAGTGACGGTACACATACTTTCGGTAGGTCCAGACGGCATGCCGCTGCGCGCGGCTTCATAGTTGATGGACAGTGCGGCTTGCACATCTAGTCTAAAGGGTGAACAAATAAACTCCCCCACTCCTCCCAGGCTCTCAATATAGGCACCAGCCACTTGATCGACGCTATCAAGGAGCATTTGGTTGAGGTCGGTGACAAAGGCCGGGCTACCCTCAAAGCCAGAGTTGACCCAGTTGATCAAACTACGGGTCATATTACTGACCATCTGTTTGGCGACTTGCCAGGCGATACCATCGAGAGTTTCTTTAGTTAGTAAGCTAGTGACCGAGCCAGCAGTAACCGCCGTATTGATAGCCGTTTCACCCGTATTGGCGGCTGTCGCTGCATCATAAGGCAGACTCATATCAGCCAGCGCTGGTACCGGTACCAAACTAAAGCCCAAGGTAAACACCAAAACAAATGCGACGATATTTTTTATCATAAAGTTAACTGGTTTCATCATATATTGGCAAATCTTACAAACACCAAAGCCGGATCATCTTTAGTGAATAACGACTCATAGGGTATAGCGGCTAAATAAATATTGTGGAGTGATAAGCCAAGGCCGCGAGCATCATCCTCGTAGCGCTTGATTCTTAACAAAGACACCATCGGATCACTAAAGATCAATTTGAGGTCGGTTAGACTTTCATACATGGCATTGTAGCTGTTGATGAGATTTAAGTGTTCGGTCACAAAGCGATCAGGTACTGGCGCATTTAAAGCATCGTCACGTAGTCTTTGGTACATAATAATCAAAGGATCTAACTTTTGTAATTCAGATTCGTTTTGTGTCGATAAGGCACGGTTAACAATATCCATTTCCCACTCAGCACCGACAATGTCGTGATTAATCAGGCTTTGTCCGAGGGTATTACCGTAGGTCTTGATGGCTGTGGCCGAAGTCGGAATCGTAATGATGTCTCTCTTGGTATAAAGACGATCCTTAACGGCTTTGGTCACTTCACTGGCCAAGTCACTGGTAATAACTTCGTTGCCGCGGCCATATTGGCCCATACTCTTGTCACGTACGGAGGCTTGAAACAATTGTATACCCACGCGATCGGTTAGAGTCTTAGGGATCTCATATTTAACCGTGGCGGTGGCACTCTCGACAGTCAGGGGTTTTTCAGTAACAAACTCTTCGCGCCAATCCTCGATACCGTCACTGTTACTATCGGTGACACTAATGAAGTCACGTTCAGAAGGGGTGGCGATAGCAGCTTCTAATCTACCTACTTGTTCTACTGCCACTGGAGTATTGAACATTTTTAAAGCCAGGGCTCCTACCACAAAACAGCCACCGACAAAAAAGGCGAAAAGGACACGAGTTCTGGCATCGTACTGCATAGCTACAGTATAGCAATGAAGACAATCAAAAAATTGAGTATTTTTAGAGGTCTGTGTACTACCAACTTTAGTTTGCTGTTTGTAACTTTTGGTTTAGAGCCAACCAATTGGTCAAAGAGACATCTTCCCCTCTAACGGTTAACTTCAAGTTTAACTCCAAGAAAGCTGCTGTTACTTGCTCTTTGGGGTAGATTTTTGTCAGAATACCGAACAATTGTTTACGCTTTTGTCCTAATCCATGATGCAACAAGGTAAAAAAATGTTCCCGATCACTAGGAGTAGGCAAATTTTGGTGTGATATTGCATAAATCGCCAAAATCGCCGAATCTACCTTCGGTGGTGGATTAAAATGTCCACGACTAATAGTTTTGATATATTTTGGGGTGCCAAATACAGATACAGACAATGACAAAATAGATTGCTTACTATCTCTGGCGATCCGATTTACTACCTCTTTTTGCATCAAAAAGACTAAAGTTTGTGGTGGCTGATCCAGCTCAAGGACCTTCCTCAGCAAAAAACCAGACAAATAATAAGGAATATTAGCAATCACTTTATAAGCAGGGAAACCGCCTATAATGGTACTTAAATCAAAGTCGCGTATATCAGCCGGGTGGATAGTTAATTGCCCAGTTTTAATAAAATGTGCAAAACGTTCTACCAAGGCCGCTGTGGCGCGGTCGTCAGTCTCTATTGCGTGCACGATAGCCCCTTGCCCTAGGAGTTCACTAGTTAAGGCGCCGGTACCTGGCCCGATTTCCAAAACGATATCACCAGGTACGAGCAATCCTGCTTCACACATTAGTTTCGGTACATAATCACTAGTGAGAAAATTCTGCCCCAGTGATTTTTTTTGTATAAAAGAATCAGTATACATATATATGTACGTTTGAGCATAGCGAGGTTTTGGGTGGTTGGCAAATTAAAACACTAAGGAC
>JACCDV010175848.1_pt1 | contig 24085 bp, 22 predicted proteins | sample 7446131 | NCBI WGS metagenome assembly JACCDV01 (sample SAMN15323448, study PRJNA562643) | freshwater metagenome | isolation source: river surface water | place: USA:Blue River Watershed | collected 2017-08-17
AGTAAACCGAACTGTTTGGTACCAAAATGCTCGCAGCTATGCCGAACGCATGGCCTTGGTGGCTAAGTATCGTTTGGGTGGTGCTTCTTTGTGGACCCTTGCGATGGAAGATCCAGCAGCAACAACTGAACTTCGAAATGCGGCGCTGGCAATCGCACCTGATCCAGTAGTCAGTACTCTCAGTATTGAGGGCGCTCCACAAAACACAATTAACTATGCCGGCTTGTTTACAGTGAAGGGTTTACTGACACTTAAGGACAAGACACCAATTGCCGGTTTACCTGTGACTCTTGAAATCAAACGCCCTAATGAAGCTGCATGGAGCAAAGTTACAGAGTTAATTACTGGTGTGGATGGAACTATTTCTACTCCGATGACCTTGGGTGGAAATGCTTCACTGCGTCTAACTACGGTTGGGACCTGGGAACGTGACGAGTCGATTTCACAAGAGGCGAAAATCTCAGTGAAGAGTTCATTGCAATTGGATCGTCCAGTATCTGTTGCCAAGGGTGCGCCAATAGTAATTAAAGCCCAATTGCTGCCTCGATTGAGCGGTAAGTCGGCTCAATTGCAGAAAAACGTTAACGGTAAGTGGCAAAATGTAGGCGCAGCAGTGCTTTCTGATGCAACTGGCTTATTTACCTTTACAACTGTCGAAGCTAAACGAGGAGTCGTAACAATGCGAGTTCAGGTCATCGGCGATATCGCCTCTGAACAATTTGCGATTGTTATCCGCTAACCATGCCTAAAGTTAACGAGAGAATTGATGAAGAGCTAAAGGCAATCTTTAGCGGTGACATTCCCTGGGTCACGATTGTCTGGGATGACCCGGTCAACTTGATGACGTATGTGACATATGTATTGATGGAACTCTTTGGCTTTAGCAAAGAAAAAGCACATGAGTTAATGATGAAAGTTCACACAGAAGGTAAGGCGGTTGTTTCAACTGGCAGTCGCGAAGAGATGGAGCATGATGTTGCTCGTCTCCATGAATACGGTTTATGGGCAACACTGCAACGTGGTGATCAAGCGCTATGAGCGAGATTCAACATGGATTCTTTCGCCATGGCGATAACTCATATTTAGCAAACTTCACCGAAGCCGAACGTGAAGTTCTTTTAAATCTTGTTGAGCAGATAATTGAACTGTTAGCAGAACGAGTAGATCACCACAATGATGATCCATTGGCTGCCATGGTTGGAATCACAGTGCATGACACTCCACCTGAAGATGAAGTCCTATTGCGCCTGCTGCCCAATGCATATGCCGATCAAGTAGATGCATCTGAATTTCGTCGCTACACCGAATCAACTTTGCGCCAAAAGAAACAAGCACATGCGATGGCCATGAGAATGCACATTAAGACCGCGGTCGATGGTGTTGTTGAGCTAGATCATGATTCAGCTAATGCGTGGCTTGGTGCGATGAATGATGTACGTCTTGCTTTAGGTGTGCGACTTAAAGTTGAAACAAATACACAACAAGATTTAGAGCTATTGGCACCAGATGACCCAATGCGAGGCGTTTACGCTGTTTATAGCTGGCTAGGCTGGCTGCAAGAGAGTTTGATCGATGCTTTGATGGATGAATCTCAATAGTTCAGCTACCAGTATCACCATATGTGCAAGGTAGGCTTGTCCTGTGAGTGATGCCCCAATTGGAATCTTCGATTCAGGTGTAGGCGGATTAACCGTCGCACGTGCAATCCTTGATCAACTTCCCAATGAATCCACTCTCTATATTGGCGATACTGCACGAGGTCCTTATGGTCCGCGTCCGCTAGCAGAAGTCCGCGAATTTGCTCTCGAAACTATGGATTACCTTGTTGAGCAAGGGGTCAAAGCAATTGTTATCGCTTGCAATACTGCATCAGCAGCAATGCTTCGCGATGCACGTGAACGTTACTCAATTCCTGTTGTTGAAGTAATTCAACCTGCGGTACGTCGCGCAGTTGCTGCGACACGTTCGGGAAATGTCGGAGTAATCGGAACTCGCGCAACTATTGATTCAAAGGCTTACTTAGATGCCTTTGCTGCAGCGCCTCAGCTCAACATCACATCCATTGCATGTCCGTTGTTTGTTGAGTTTGTTGAACGTGGCGAAACTTCTGGAGCAGAGATCACCAAGGTTGCTCGCGATTATTTGGCACCAGTTATGGATGCAAAGGTCGACACATTGGTCTTGGGATGCACCCACTATCCATTGCTAACTGGAGTCATTTCATATGTCATGGGTGAAGGTGTGACTTTGGTATCCAGCGCTGAAGAAACTGCTAAAGATTTGTACCGCACATTGGTTGAGAATGGTTTGCTTCGTACCCAATCTTCAACCCCCGCAACACATAGATTCTTAGCAACCGGTGATGCAAAGGCCTTTGAAACCTTGGCTCGACGTTTTCTAGGTCCAGAAGTAACCCACGTTGAACACCAAGAGCTGTAATCACTACAGCTGTACTTAAATAGAGGAGTCATAAATGCCACGCAATGATGGACGTTCCGAGAAAGATCTACGCGATATCAAGTTCACTCGTGGGTGGTTGGATCATGCTGAAGGATCTGTTCTAGTTGAGTTTGGTAAGACTCGTGTTTTATGTGTTGCCTCATTTACACCAGGTGTTCCTCGTTGGTTAAAGGATTCGGGTAATGGGTGGGTTACATCAGAGTATTCAATGCTCCCTCGCGCAACCCACACACGTTCTGATCGTGAGAGCGTAAAGGGCAAGCTCGGCGGTCGCACACAAGAGATTTCACGTTTAGTTGGACGTTCACTTCGTGCAGTTGTGAATATGAAAGAGCTTGGTGAAAATACAATTGTAATCGACTGTGATGTTTTGCAGGCCGATGGTGGAACTCGCACAGCAGCGATCACTGGCGCATATGTTGCTTTAGCTGATGCAATCGCTTGGGCAAAAAGCCAAGGTCACATCAAACAAAGTGCAAAGCCACTTAACGATTCTGTTGCAGCGGTTAGTGTTGGAATCATTGATGGAGTGCCGATGCTAGATCTTTGCTATGAGGAAGATGTTCGCGCCGGTACAGATATGAATGTGGTTGTTGCTGGCGATGGTCGCTTTATTGAGGTTCAGGGAACAGCTGAAGGTGAACCTTTTGATCGCGAACTTCTCAATCAACTTCTTGATCTTGCAGTTGCTGGTTGCTCTACTTTAAGTCAGCTCCAGAAAGATGTACTTGCCAAGTAATGTCACACAAACTTGTTCTTGCAACACGTAATCAAGGAAAGATCACTGAATTTCGCAGAATCCTTGAAGAGCTTGCACCTGGACAAATTGATTTGATTGGCGTTGATCAATTTCCACATCTGGTTGATGTGGATGAAACCGGTTCAACCTTCGAAGAGAATTCATTGTTGAAGGCCCGGTACACATGTGAAGCAACCGGGTTGCCAGCAATTGCAGATGACTCAGGGTTATGTGTTGATGCACTTAATGGAGATCCTGGTATTTATTCGGCACGCTGGGCAGGGGAACATGGCAATGACCTTGCCAATATTGAGAAGGTCTTATCCCAGCTCAAGGATGTTCCAGATGAAAAGCGCACCGCACGTTTTATGTGTGTGGCTTCGCTCGTTTTACCCGATGGCCGCCAGCAGGTTGCAGAGGGACGTTTTGAAGGTCATATCCTTCATGCACCGGTTGGTGAGAATGGTTTTGGCTACGACCCGATTTTCCAGCCGTTGGGATTGAGTATCTCCTCCGCACAAATGAGCGCAGAGGAAAAGGATGCGATGAGTCACCGTGGAAAATCACTACGAGCTATCGCGCCTCATGTCATCCAAATGCTTGCGAGCCTGGGGTAGCCTTAACCCATACAAGTGCGTTAAAAGCGTGCGTACCGCAACCCAAGGAGTTCCACGTGGCCGTTAAGAAGACCGCAAAGAAAGCAGCAAAGAAGTCTCCTGCAAAGAAGACAGCTGCGAAGAAGTCACCTGCAAAAAAGGCAGTGGCTAAGAAGTCAGTAGCAAAGAAAGCTGTAGCGAAGAAGAAGACCGCTAAGAAGGCTGTTGCTAAGAAAGCAGTTGCGAAGAAGAAGACCGTTGCTAAGAAAGCTGTAGCAAAGAAGAAGGCCGTCGCAACCAAAGCTGTAGCTAAGAAGAAGACCGTAGCTAAGAAAGCAGTTGCGAAAAAGAAGACTGTTGCAAAGAAGACCGCGGTTGCAGTTACTTCAGCTCCAGCAGCACCAGTTGCTAAGCCGGTTGCAGCACCTGCACCTGCCAAGCCAGTTGCAGCACCAAAGCAATCAACATCTACACGCACCGCATGGTTCGTTGTAATCGGAATTGCAATTCTTGCAGCAATCGTGTGGTCACAAGCATCAGATAAGGACAGCGATGATGCAGCACCTGCGCCTTCAATGTCACAGAGCGCAGAGCCATCAGCATCTGCAACTCCATCTGAGAGCGAAGAGCCAACCACAGCAGTTGCTGCGGTTGAGGCTCCAACTAAGTTTGTTGCACTCAAGAGCGAAGAAGGCTTAAAGCTTCGCTGGGTAGCTCCAACAGCTGTTGAGGGATTAACTGGATACAACGTTGAAATCCGTGCAAACGGAACAGGCGAGTGGTCAGTAATCGCAACTCTTCCAGCAGATCAACTCACTCAGAATGTTACAAAGGCAAGTGATTCAGGATGGACTCAGTTCCGTGTTTCATCTGTTTACTCAGATGGACAAACTGCATCAGCAACAGCTTTTGGTATACCAGGAGAGTTTAAGTAAAAAACTTAATAAGAAATCCCTCACCTCATGGTGGGGGATTTTTTATTGTCCGCTAGTTACTTCAGATGGAGTTGGAAGTTCTGCAGTAATGGCATCTACATATGCTCGAACACCTGCAGGAACTAGGTGTACTCCATCAGGACCAAAGTACTCAGGGTGTCCCTCTGAAATAGCAGCCCAATCAATTAATCGTGCCCCGTATTGGGCGGCATATTGTGCGATCAAAGCGTTGTTTTCATCTCGCCAACCTCTAGGCACCGCGGTGTTTACAACGATGATCCGAGGTTGATCTTGGATCTCAGCAAAGATCGCTACTACCTGCTCTTGTGTCAAACGATTGTTGTTTCCTAAGTTAAGGATGATGGTTGAGCCCGCCATGTTGGCTTTGTCATTCTTAATCACTTCCAAAAGTTCGGTAGCTTGACGACCAACGCGTGCATTGATTAATCCAATGTTTTCGCGCGCATCTAATTCAAATCTAATTCCCAAGATAACTGAATCTCCCGTTACCCAGAGTCCGCCCTCAGCAGTTGGCGTGGTAACTGCAGGTTGTTCCAATTGTTGCTTCAACTCATTTAATTGGCGATCACCTTCAGCGATGGCACTTATCGCAGATGTTGCGGTTAATCCGATTGTCGAGATAACGATGAGAAAGACGCCGAACTTTTGGCGCAATTGAACCCGCTTGGTGCGGTACTTCATACCTTTAAACCAGTAATCAATGAGCCCGGTTCGTACAGGTAATTCTACTAAACGCAGTGAAATGTCGGCAAGAGCAAAGACAATCAATACTCGCAAGGCATACAAAGCCCATGTCGAACCTTCAAGATCATAATCTGGACGTGTTACTTGAAATACAACCCAGTGCCATAAGTAGATTGCGTATGAACGTTCACCGATCCAAACAAATGGTCGGCTGCTCAAGATCGGCGCAAAGCGTGAAGCAGGATGAACGATCGATGTAATGATCGCGCAGCCAAAGATTCCAGCCAATGGGAATGCAATTTTGTAGAGCGTTGGATCATTCTCATCGATAAACAAGAAGGCTGCAATGATTCCTAGCAAACCAAAGACACCAATACCATCGATAAAGTCTTGAGCCTTCTTAGAAACAGTCTCATTGAGGTTTTGTGGAATCCACCTAACGGCTAGAGCCGCTCCTAGGAATAAACCAATACTGTGGGTATCTGTACCAAAGTACACATGGCTTACTTGTGAAGCGTTAGCCGCATCTATTTGTAGCGATACCAACAGCAGCGAAATACCAGAAAATGCTGCGATTAAAAGCGCTGCTCCAGAGATCTTGTTCTTACCAAAATAGCGAAGCACCAAAAGCAGAATAAGCGGCCAAACCAAATAGAACTGAGCCTCAACGCCAAGGGACCATGTGTGTTGCAACAGAGGTGGGCGACCAATCGCCTCAAAGTAATCGGTATGTCGAAATACCAACCACCAGTTCATTCCACCTAACAAAGCAAAAGGCGTGTCGGCCAAGAAGCGGCGCATCGTGTCTGGTGCCCAAGCTCCGACAAAGACCGTCGTCACAATAATCATGAATAGAAGAGGTGGAAGCAAGCGGCGAACACGTGCAATGTAAAAGGCGCGAAGATCTAAACCACCGCTGCGTTGGATTGAATCCAAAAGCAAACGTGTAATCACGTATCCAGAAATAACAAAGAAGAGATCTACACCTAAAAATCCACCTGGAATCCAGTTAAAACCAAGGTGATACAGCATGACCGCAACCACCGCGACAGCACGCAGGCCATCGATGGCAGGTATGTATCGGATGCCGCGGGGAGTGGACATGGTGGTGGGCTAAATTAAATTAGCGCTTAGAGGTTTTCTTTGCCGCGCTCTTCTTTGCAGGAGCTTTCTTTGCAGCCTTCTTCGCGCTCTTCTTTGGTGCATCTAATGCAGGACGTGTGCGCTGACTAGATACCTTGAGCGGTCCCGGATTAATCAATGTGTCATCGGCATTCAAATTGTCCAAGACACTCTTTTGTAATTCTTCAAGTCGCTGAAATGCACCATCAAGTCGATTACGTGATTGCTGAATCGCGGACTCTGCTGCATCCAGGGACTGCTTTTGAATTCTGTATAAACGCTCTGCCTCTGAGATAACTCCAGCTAACCATTGGCGATATCCCGAAACCTCAGTTGTTGCTTCAGTGATGATTCGTTCACCTTCGCGACGAGCGGCGGTTGCAAGCGCCGAAATCTCGCGCTTCTTGCTCTCCATCAAGCTTTCAGCTTCAGCTTCTGCCTGAGCGATTTTCTCCTCTGCTTCAGCTTCAGCGGTTTGAATATATTTGCGACCACGAGATTCAGCACCAGAGAGAATTGATCGCGCCTTTGCATCGGCGGCCTCTAGCTCTTCCTTAGTTGCTCGTGTTGTCTCTGCAACCAAACGTGATGCAGCGGCCTGCGCCTTACTCTCACGAGCCTGAGCAGATTTGATCATCGACATTGCTGTCTCAGTTGCGAGAATTTCAAACTCTTCTTTAGTTAAACCAGTGATGTCGCGACGAGACTTTAGATCTGCTATCTGTGCTTCAAGTTCACGGATGCGATCGACTGATGAAGGTTGGTTAGAACTTTCATCCTCGCCAGTAAAGCCAACCCAGTTAAGGAAGCTCTTCTTCTGCGCCATGGTGCACCCCGCTGCTCAATAAAGATGTATAGATGGGGCTTAGGTTAGAGCAAGGGCCTATTTACTGTAAATCGCGACTGAAATCGCTATGTACTGCGAGATCCACGCGGCCAAAACGAAGATATGGAAGAGCTCATGAAAGCCAAAGTACTTAGCCTCGCGCCCAGGACGCTTGAGCGCATAAAAGATTGCACCGACAGAATAAAAGAGCCCGCCGATTGCAATAGGTAGTAACACCCATAAACCACCCGCCCGATAGAGAGCAGGAGTATAAAAAACCGCGACCCATCCCAAAAGTAAGTAGTTGGCGACATACAACCAACGTGGTGCGTTAATCCAAAAGACGCGCAATCCAACACCCATTGCTGCACCAATCCACACAACCGAAAGCAAGATTGTTCGATCTCGTCCTTCTAATAAGGCAACAGCGAATGGTGTGTAAGAACCGGCGATAAGCAAATTAATATTTGCATGATCCCAACGCCGCCAAATTTTCTTTTTCGCCGGCACCCAAGGAACCCGATGGTAAATAGCGGAAACGCTAAAGAGCATGATCGCTGTTATTGAATACACCGCGACCGCCAACTTCAAAGAGTTCTTACTTAAAATGAATAGAACGAGAGAAGCGATGATGACCGCGGGGGTGGCGCCTAAGTGAAACCAGCCACGAAGCTTTGGAGGGATTACAGATGTCTGGCTCATCAAGTAAGCCTAGGGTAATTAACGCGATTTACCCGTGGACAAAGGCATGTGCCACTGCCAAACTTGCGCCATGACACATAGATCACCCATATTTGAAATCAGCGATGTTTACATCGATCAAGAAGCAGCATTAAGCCCAATGGGCTGTACCTACCTTGGAAATGGTTTGAACCAGGACAAGTTAGATGACTTTTCAATTGCTGCAGCTGAAGTCAGCGCCAATCTAACCCGAGATACTTTGAAGAAGTTGGCTTCACTTGAGCCAATCGATGAAATCGATCGTATCGCTAAAGCTGTTATGACCGAACGCCTTGAATCAGGGCTTGCACTTCACGATAGCCAAGAGGGTTATGTCCTGTGGAACGTTTTGACATCTCCACCTTCAAATGTGCGTTCAATTTTTGAGTTGATGCCCAAGAACACCGATCAGGATTTTGACAACATTGCCAAGCGTTTAGCTGCAGTGGATGGTGCCTATAAGTCATGGTGCGAAACCATTCTGACCGTTGCAAAGTCTGGAAAGACAACTGCGCAACGTCAGGTTAGGGGTGTTATTGAGCAGCTAGAAAGCTATGCAAATGGTGGCTACAGCACAATGTGCAAGAACTTCGATGCTGATGGAAAGTATCCAGCAATCCATGAAGCGGCAAAGCTTGCTGAAAAGGCATCTGCAGAAACTGCAGATATTTTGCGCAATCAGTACTTACCAATTGCTACTCCTAATGATGCAGTTGGCGCAGAGCGATATGCGGTGTGGGCGCGTTACTTCACAGGTGCGCAGTTAGATCTTCCAGCAACTTATGAATGGGGTAAGCAGGAGCTCAAGGCGATCAATGATCGTATGTGGGAGCTTGCCAAGTTAATCAACCCAGAAGCAAAAACTCTTCGCGAAGTTGCAGACACTTTAGACAACGACCCTAAGTACAAGGTTGTTGGTCCAGAGAATGTCATTAAGTATCTTCAGGATTTCACCGATGCAGCGATCAAGCGCATGAATGGTGAGTTCTTTGAGATTGATCCACGCATCGCAATCTGCGAAGCACGCCTTGCTCCAGAAGGAAGTGCATCAGCTCCGTACTACAACCCACCAACAGAGGATCTTTCACGTCCAGGTACAACATGGATTCCTATGCTGGGTAAGAATGAAGTCAGCAACTGGCACTTAGTTTCTACTTGGTATCACGAAGCGGTTCCTGGTCACCACCTACAAATCGGAACAGCAACTGTTGAGAAGGATCGCTTAACGCGTTTCCAGCGAACAGCGGCATGGATCAGTGGTTACGGTGAAGGTTGGGCTCTGTATGCAGAGCGTTTCATGAATGAACTTGGTGCATTTGATGAACCAGGAATTGAAATGGGTTACCTATCTGCTCAGGCTTTACGTGCCGCACGCATCGTTGTAGATATCGGAATGCACCTTGGTTACACCGATTTTGATGGCAATGTGTGGAACGCCGAAAGTTCACGCAAGCTACTTAATGAACAAGCACTTCTTGATGAAGATCATTCACGTAGTGAAACTGATCGTTACTTAGGATGGCCAGGACAGGCAATTTCATACAAGGTTGGAGAACGTGTATGGATGACAGCGCGTGAAGATGCAAAGGCGCGCCTTGGCGATAAGTTCAACATGAAGAAGTTCCACAGCTATGCATTGAAGTTAGGACCTATGGGTCTTGATCCATTTGCTGCAGAAATGAAGTTATGGAACGGTCAATAAGTTACTAATTAGTAGAGTAGAAAATGGGGCGATACCGGCTAGTACGGAAAATCGCCCCATTTTTTATGCGTAAATGCCTAAAAAATAATAAAAAAATGTTGTGAAAAGTGCCCCTTTAGTGATGCAAAAGGCTTGCAACAGGTTCACACTAGAGGCATCGAAGGTCAAGGGAGCTCCTCGAGGTCTCCCAGGGTCATCGGTTTTAGGGATCATAAGGATCTCTTCATATATCCTCACGGAGGCTTATTAAATGCAATTAGATAGCAACCAATGGCAATTGGTCTATAACGTATTCTCGTTTGGACTAGTTTCAATGCTCGCTTGCACGATTTACACACTCGTGTCACAGCAGCGCGTTCTACCTAAGTACCGCAACGCCCTAGTAATGTCATCAATGGTTACATTCATTGCTGGTTACCACTACCTACGTATTTTTGATTCATTCAAGCACGCTTCAACAGGCGGAATGGTCAAGCTAGATGGTTCACAGGATGCATTCAACGAGGCATACCGCTACGTTGACTGGCTACTAACTGTGCCTCTACTACTAGTAGAAGTTATTGCAGTTCTAGCTCTAACTCGCGAAGTTTCACGCTCATTGATCATGCGTCTGGTCCCAGCTTCAGCTGCGATGATCGCGCTTGGTTACCCAGGTGAGATTTCAAACGATCAGAACACACAGGTTCTATACGGTGTTCTATCAACAATCCCATTCCTATACATCCTTTACGTACTATTCGTAGAGCTCAGCAAGTCATTGGATCGCCAGCCAGCTGGTGTTGCAGAGACAGTAAGCCGTTTGCGCCTACTTCTTATCGCAACATGGGGCGTATACCCAATCGCTTACATCTTCAACATCGTTGGTGACGCTTCAGCATCATCATTCGTAACTGTTCAGGTTGGATACACAATCGCTGACGTTCTAGCGAAGTGCGTATTCGGTCTAACAATCCTGAAGATTGCTCGTATGAAGTCAATCGCAGAGGGAATGAAGGACGATCACTAATCATCGATTAGTGGATCTCTTCTAAGTAAGAATCCTAAAAACAGGAGTGTCGCGAAAGCGGCACTCCTGTTTGCATTCCTAGACTAATCACATGAGTCAAGAAAAGTTAGACAAGTACTGGATCAACAATTATCGAATGGGCGGCTATCTGCTCTTTGCATGTGGCTTGATTAATCTTCGATACCAGTGGGGCGAGCCTGACATTATTTCTCGCAGCGCATTAATTTTTGGACCAGGTGCTGCAATCCTTGGCGCAACATATGTTCCTTCATTAGTGAAAGTTCTCGCTCGTCGTGAGATTAAAGCTTTGTTGGCGCTGGCCGGAGTTGCACTGATTGCCTTTGCTTTCAGTAATTAATTAACAGCAAGATCACTTTCTAAAGGAAAGATCTGCTTTCTTCATCTCTGCTGTCAGAATGCGAATTGCATTAGGGCCCATGCCGTGCAACTCTTTTATTGCAGCGAGAGATGTCTTTCGAAGATCCGATAGTTTGAATAACCCATCATCAATCAGCGCACGTCGTGCCGGTGCAGCTAAGCCAATTTCGACCCAGGCTTGATCAACAGATGCGTAGTATTCAAGATCGACTTCACCATTTGTAACGGCACATTGAGATTGCAGATTTAGCTTTTGTAACTTCTTTTCTTCACGGCGCGCAGCGGCAGCTCGCTTAATTTCAGCGGCCTCTTTTTTGATTTTGGCTGGTGATTTCTTTGCCATGTGATGACTATAGATGTGTGCGGGAGGCGGGACTTGAACCCGCACGTCCGAAGACACAGGTTCCTAAGACCTGCGTGTCTGCCATTTCACCACTCCCGCAAATCCTTACCAAAGCGTTACCGCCTGAGTATGGATAGGGGACAAGATTAGAGGTAAGTTAGCAATGTTCCAAAACGGCCCCCTTCGGGCAGGCTCACAGCGAGAGGCGCGACCACGATGACTCTAAATCCAACCCCTGCAGACAAGTTCACCTTCGGTCTTTGGACCGTTGGCTGGCAGGCACGAGATCCCTTCGGAGATGCCACACGTGATGCCCTAGATCCAGTTCGCACGGTCAACGAGCTTGCTGCTCGTGGTGCCTACGGAGTTACCTTCCATGATGATGACTTAATCCCATTTGGAAGCGATGACAGTGCACGCCGCGGACATATTGATCGCTTCAAGAAGGCCCTTGCCGACACCGGCATGAAGGTGCCTATGGCGACAACTAACTTGTTTACCCACCCAGTTTTCAAAGATGGTGCATTCACATCAAACGATAAAGATATTCGCCGTTATGCAATTCGCAAGGTAATGAAGAACATCGAACTTGCAGTTGAACTTGGCGCAACAACATATGTGTGCTGGGGTGGTCGCGAAGGTGCTGAATCAGATGGCGCGAAGGATGCCTACGTTGCATTGGATCGTTTCCGCGAAGCCTTTAACACTTTAGGTGAGTTCGTAACTGACAATGGTTACGACATTAAGTTTGCAATTGAACCAAAGCCAAATGAGCCACGTGGCGATATCTTCTTGCCAACAATTGGTCACGCACTCGCATTTATTAACTCGCTAGATCGTCCAGAGCTTGTTGGTCTAAACCCAGAGGTTGGCCATGAGCAGATGGCAGGACTGAACTTTGTTCATGGAATCGCACAAGCGTTGTGGCACAAGAAGTTGTTCCACATTGATCTCAATGGTCAGCATGGTCCAAAGTACGATCAAGATTTAGTCTTCGGCCACGGCGATTTGAAATCAGCCTTCTTCTTAGTTGATCTTTTAGAGCGTTACAACTACACCGGACCTAAGCACTTTGATTACAAGCCAGCTCGTACTGAAAGTGATAAGGGTGTGTGGGAATCTGCATCAGCAAATATGCGCACTTATCTTGCACTGAAAGAGCGTGCAGCTGCTTTCCGTTCAGACCCACGCGTAATCGCGGCGATGAAGGAGTCAAACATTCCTGGTCTTTCAGAGCCAACCCTTGCTGCAGGTGAAACATGGAAGGATCTTGCTAAGGATTCCTTTGATGTTGAAGCAGCAGGCAAGCGTGGTTACGGCTATGAAGCGGTAGACCAACTTGCTCTAGAGCATTTGATGGGTTTGAAGGGGTAAAGCCCTCTAACTGACGCTGCCTCCGCGGCGTGAGATCGCATCAACTCCCGCAGAGATCAGCAATACAAGTCCAGTAACAATGAACTTGATGCCTGCTGCATATCCCAAAAGGCCCATGCCGTTATCGATGACGGCTACAACTAATCCGCCAAGGATTGCATCCCGCATTTTGCCCTTGCCACCGAACAAAGATGTTCCACCAATAACCGCTGCACCAACTGCATAAAGAAGTGTTGAACTTCCACCAGTAGTTGGAGAGATTGAGTTTTGGCGAGAAGCAAAGATCATTCCTGCGATCGCTGCAAGTGATGAACAGATCATGAAGGCTGCAATGCGAATCTGCTTTACATTGATACCAGCACGACGAGCAGCCTCAGCGTTGCCACCTACCGCGTAGATGTGGCGACCAAAAGCAGTTCGTCCCAATACAAATGTTCCGATGACAAGAAGTAACAAAATCACTGGAACCACGTATGGAATTCCCTTGAGGCTCACCAAATCTGGGTTGTTGCTTCGCTCTAAGTTAAGTGCGAAAACAGCTAAACCTGTAATCAACAAAAGACCTGCGGTCTTGATGATCCATAGCTTTTTCAGTTCGGTCTTAAGTCCGGCTTTACGACGAGAGTTCATCGCTGATAGACCGCTTAATACATAGGCAACAGCAACGATTAAGAAGAAAATCCAGCTTACTGTTGGAGACATATTTGAGTTTTGAACTGCAAGAATCGTTGGATCCTCAACGCGGATAGTTCCGCCTTCTCCTGCAAGCAAAAGAAGAATTCCTTGGAAGGCTAAGAAAGCTGCCAAGGTCACCACGAAAGATGGAATACCTAAACGTGCAACTAAAGTTCCAAGAAGGAAGCCAAGGAATGCACCTGTTGCAATACTTGCAATAAGTGCGATGTACCAAGGTTGACCTTCATTAGTAATAAGAATTACGAGAACCGCACCAGACACACCAGCCGTGTATCCCGCAGACAGATCGATCTCGCCAAGAAGCAAAACAAAGACAAGACCCATGGCGATCACGATCACCGCTGCAGCTTGAGTAATCAGATTTGCGAAGTTTCCTGGGGTTAAAAAGACACTCGACATCGATCCAAAGACCAAGCAGAGCACAACCAGGCCAAGCACCGCCGGCAGTGAACCGATATCGCCAGATTTAACCCGTGCCCAATAATTTTGAGCAGCTCCCTTTAGCGTTGGTAGCTCAACATCGTTAGTCATGCTCATTTGTTCGCTCCTGTGTTTGCAGATGGAGCATCGACTCCAGCGGACTTTCCGGTAGTAATTAACTCAATAACCTGGCGAGGAATAACCTCATTCTTGTTGACCTGCGCGGCCATATTTCCTAAGTACAAAGCTGCGATGTTGTCTGCAACTTCAAATACATCGTTGAGGTTGTGGCTGATCAAAACAACAGCCAAACCATTATCTGCCAGGCGTCGTACAAGGTTCAATACCTGCTCAGTCTGTGCAACACCTAACGCTGCAGTTGGCTCATCAAGGATTACAACCTTGCTGTTCCATAGAACAGCACGAGCGATAGCAACGGTCTGACGCTGTCCGCCAGAAAGTGAAGAAACTGTTTGACGAATTGATTTAACGGTACGGACACTCAAGCCATCTAAAGTTTTGCGGGCGAGTGCTTCCATAGAGGTCTCATTCAAGACAGGTCCGCGCTTTTGTTCGCGACCTAAAAACATATTGTGAACAATGTCCAGGTTGTCGCACAGCGCGAGATCCTGATACACAATCTCAATTCCAAGAGCGGTCGCATCACGAGGGCCGCTAATTGAGACCTTGTTACCTTCAAATAGGAATTCACCAGCTTCAGGTGTGTAGATACCTGCGATGCACTTGATGAGCGTGCTCTTACCTGCACCATTGTCACCAACTAATGCGGTCACTTGGCCGGCATGGACATCAAAGTTAACATCCTTAAGAACATGAACTGGTCCGAAGGATTTATTAACTCCTCGTAAGGACAGTAGCGGTGTTGTCATGAACTCCCTGTTTCTGTGAGTAATGCTTTATTAAAGAAGTTGCGGCTCGGAGTATGCACCCCGAGCCGCAACCTATTCTTATTTCTGCTTTATCTGACGGAGATTAAAGACCGTTAGCTACGCAGATCTCTTCGATTCCTTCGCAAACTGCTTCGCGAGTCTGGAATCCATCAGCAATAACGTCCTTGACGTTTGCCTTTGTGATACCAACTGGAACCAATAGAACAGAAGGAACATCTACTGAACCGTTGTTAACTGATCCTGTAGCTGTTGTTGCTTCTTCGCCGCGTAGAAGTGCGATAGCAAGAGTTGCTGCGCCTTCTGCTTCAGCCTTGATTGCCTTGTAAACAGTGTTTGACATGTCTCCTGTAAGGATTGCACGCAATCCATCAACAGTTGCATCCTGACCAGATACACAGACCTTGCCGTTTAGCTTGTTCTTCTTTAGAACAGCAATCGCTGCAAGTCCAAGACCTTCGTTAGCTGAAACAACTGCATCAAGCTTTCCGCCAGCCTTTGAAAGCTGCTGTTCGAAAATTACTCCACCCTTTGCGTTATCCCAGTCTGGGACAGCTTGGTCATCGACAAGTGTGTAGTTCTTTGAATCGATCAAAGGACGTAGTACTGAGTCGTAACCAGCCTTGAATAGAGTTGCGTTGTTATCTGTTGGTGAACCGTTCAAGTAAACGATACGTGCATTTGTCTTTCCTGCTGCATCGAGGCAAGCCTTGATGCCTTCACCCTGTAGACGACCAACTGCTTCGTTGTCGAATGAAACGTAGTATGAAGCTGAACCATTAAGTGTTAGACGGTCGTAGTCGATTGTCTTTACACCCTGTGCTGCAGCCTTGTCCTGAACAGCCTTAGCTGAATCTGAATCTAGGTTTACAAGGATAAGAACCTTTGCACCAGCTGTAAGCATCTGGTCTGCAATTGTTGCGAATTGTTCCTTGTCACCGTTTGCGTTTTGAATATCAACCTTAACTCCGGCTGCATCAAACGCTGCTTGTAGGAATCCGCGGTCAGCAGTTTCCCAACGGTTTGATGATGCTGCATCAGGAAGGATCACACCGACGAAACCGTCAGCTGAATCTGATGAGCTTGAGCAACCTGTTAGTACGAGAGCGAAAACAGCGACTAGTGCTGTTAGCGCGTAGCGAAGCTTCTTCATATATCGAACCTTTCAAAGGTGTCTTGCCCCTGGCCGAGCTATTCGACCAGATGTGGAGGGCACAACGTGTGTAAAAACTAGTCCGATAGGCGCAAAAGGTCACTAGATTTGCTCAGAAATCTCACCCCTTTATCTAACGATTAGATAACGCCCATGCGTGTGCGCGATAACCTTGCCCAATGTCCACACAGGTAGAACAGCTCGAGGCGGCCCTCAAAGCAGCCATCGGCCGTGCCCTGGACTCAGGCTCACTTACAGGTGCCGCTCCTGATGCAATAAAGCTAGAACGCCCCAAGGATCGCTCGCACGGCGACTATGCATCTTCTATTGCATTGCAGTTAGCAAAGCCGGCAGGGATGAACCCTCGTGAGGTCGCACAGATAATCGCTGACCAATTAAATGGTGTTGAGGGAATTTCAAAGGTAGATATCGCAGGTCCTGGATTTATCAACATTACTTTGAATCGCGCAAGCCAAGCTGCGTTAGTAGAAACGATTCTTAAGGCAACTAAGGATTATGGAAAAGGTAATGCGCTCGCCGGAGTAAAGATCAATCTTGAATTCATTAGTGCAAATCCAACTGGCCCGCTTCACTTGGGTCATACACGTTGGGCAGCTGTTGGTGATGCGTTAGGTCGCGTTCTATCTGCAGCTGGCGCACAAGTCACTCGTGAGTTTTATATAAACGATCGCGGAAACCAGATGGATTACTTTGGTCAATCGGTTGAAGCGGTGGCACTTGGAAATCCTGTTCCAGAAAATGGATACCAAGGTGATTACATTAAAGATTTGGCAACAGAAGTTGTTGCGCAGAACGCTGGAATCAAAGATTTACCTGAAGCAGATCGTGTAGTTGCTTTCCGTGAAGCTGCTTATCAATTACAGCTCAAGGATCAACAACGAGTTCTCGATACCTTTAATACCCATTTTGATGTGTGGTTCTCAGAGCGTTCATTGCATGAACAAGGCTCAGTAGAGCGCGGAATGGAAAAGCTTCGCGCACAGGGCCATGTATTTGAGGTCGACGGTGCGGTTTGGCTACGTACAACTGATTTTGGCGATGACAAAGATCGCGTAATGACCAAGAGCGATGGCTCACTTACTTACTTTGCATCAGATACCGCTTATTACATCAATAAGCGTGATCGTGGCTTTGACATCTGTATTTACATGTTGGGCGCAGACCACCATGGATACATCGGGCGTCTCAAAGCAACCGCCGCATGCGCGGGCGATGATCCCGAATACAACATTCATGTTTTGATCGGCCAACTGGTAAAGATTATGGAAGGTGGCGAAGAGGTAAAGCTCTCAAAGCGCGCTGGAACAATCATCACTTTAGAAGAGTTGGTCGAAAAGGTTGGCGTAGATGCCGCCCGCTATACATTGATTCGTTACCCAGTCGATACCCCAATGATTATGGATATCGATGTGTTGAAGCGAAACACCAATGAGAACCCCGTCTACTACGTTCAATACGCACATGCACGTATAGCAGCGGTTTTGCGCAATGCGCAAGAGCTTGGCGCATCGTTAGAGCTGAAGGATTTTGATCCATCGCAATTGGTTCATGATCGTGAAAATGAGTTGCTTGGCGCACTTGCTGAGTTCCCACGTGTTGTGGCAAATGCTGCGCAGTTGCGCGAACCGCACCGCATTGCACGTTACCTAGAAGAATTGGCTGGCACGTATCACGGCTTCTACAACGATTGCCGCGTGCTTCCTATGGGAGAAGAAAAAATAACTGCGATCCACACCGCACGTCTATTACTGTGTACTGCAACCAAGCAGGTTATTAGTAATGGTCTTGATCTACTAGGTGTCAGCGCACCGGAGAGGATGTAACTCATGTGGTCATCCTCTGTGCAACTAGGTTCTGAACTTTCTATCGCTGGTATTTCAGCAAAGGATTTGGCTAAAGAGTTTGGTACGCCAACATTCTTTATTGATGAAGCAGATTTTCGCGCACGAGCGATAGCCTGGAATGAGGCGCTGCAAGCGGCCTTTGGCGATAAAGCAGGCACTGTGTATTACGCATCAAAGGCCTTTACCTGCACCGAAGTTGCACGATGGATTAAAGATTTAGGTATCGGAATCGATGTCAGCACTGGTGGCGAGATGGCTGTAGCCCTAGCCGGTGGCATTGATCCCAAGAAAATCGAAGTTCATGGGAATAACAAATCTGTTGCTGAGATTGAAAAAGCGATCAGCGTTGGAGTTGAATCAATAGTTATCGACTCTATGTATGAAATTGATCGAGTTGCTGCGGCTGCAGCAAAAGCTGGCAAAGTTCAACGAATTCATCTTCGACTAACGCCTGGCATTCAGGCTCATACGCATGAGTCGATTTCAACTGCTCATGAGGATGTGAAATTTGGTTTTTCAATTTCAAGTGGAGCCGCCTGGGCTGCAATTACCGCCGTACATGGCCATTCATCATTAGAGCTAAGGGGTTTCCACGCACACATTGGTTCGCAGATCTTTGGCTTTGAATCCTTTGAAATCTTGGCAGAACGCTTTGTTGCTTTCCTTGCAAAGTATCGCGATGAGTTTAAGAAAGAGTTACCTGAGTTAGATCTTGGTGGGGGATATGGAATCGCTTACCTTGATAGCGAGGAAACCGTTGATCCATTTGAAGCGATGCAGGTTCTTGCGACAGCGGTAACAAAACACTGCGCTGCATTCAATCTGCAGATTCCAAAGGTTTCCATCGAACCAGGTCGAGCAATTGTTGGACCAACGATGTTTACTTTGTATGAAGTTGGAACAGTTAAAGTTGTGACCCTAGAAAACGGCGCACATCGACGTTACATCTCTGTCGATGGCGGTATGAGCGACAACATTCGTCCATCCTTGTATGGCGCTGAGTACACAACAATTCTTGCTAATCGCACCAGCATCGCTGCAAAGACATCAAGCCGATTAGTCGGAAAGCATTGCGAGACCGGTGACATCATCATTCGCGAAATCGATTTACCTGAAGACATCGTGCCTGGGGATTTATTAGCTGTTCCAGCAACCGGTGCTTATGGACGTAGCATGGCCAGCAGCTACAACCATGTGCCGCGTCCATCTGTTGTTGCAGTAAAGGATGGAAAAGCTCGCGTAATTGTTCGCCGTGAGAGTATTGAAGATCTTTTAGCGTTGGATATTTAACGCCGTTTAACCCATCTGTGAAAGAATAAGCCCATGAATTCGGGCGCTAAGCAATTATCGATTGGCATGCTCGGCTGCGGCGTTGTGGGCAGCCAGGTCGCTCGCCTGCTGCAAGATGATGAGCAGGAGCTTTCAGAGCGCTCTGGTGCGATTCTTAAACTCTCAAAGATAGGCGTTCGCAACGCTGGTCCACGAGAAGGCGTTGACCCATCATTGATCACAACTGATCTTCAATCAATTGTTTCTGATCCAAGTATCAACATTGTCATTGAAGTTATGGGCGGCATCGAGCCTGCCAAGTCGCTGATCCTTGAAGCGATCAAGAATAAGAAGTCGGTCATCACTGCAAACAAGGCGTTACTGGCGACTCATGGTCACGAACTATTTAATGCCGCAGATGCTGCTGGCGTCGATCTGTATTACGAAGCAGCAGTTGCTGGTGCGATTCCAATTATTCGCTCAATGCGCGAATCCCTAGCTGGAGATCAAATCACCCGAGTAATGGGAATTGTTAACGGCACAACAAATTACATTCTTACAAAGATGCATGAAGAAGGCCGCGCCTTTGATGAGGTTCTCAAGGAAGCACAAGCCCTTGGTTACGCTGAAGCGGATCCAACTGCTGATGTTGAAGGTCATGATGCTGCGGCAAAGGCTGCACTACTTGCAAGCCTTGCTTTCCACAGCACCGTAGTAATTGATGAGGTCTACTGCGAAGGTATCTCAAAGATTTCATCTGATGATGTTGCCGCTGCTAAATCCATGAACAGCGTTATCAAACTGCTGGCTATCGCCGAATTAACAGTTAAAGATGAGATTTCAGTACGCGTGCATCCAGTTATCTTGCCTGTTTCGCATCCTTTGGCATCAGTGCGTAACGCTTTCAATGCGATCTATGTTGAATCTGAAGCTGCAGGACAGCTGATGTTCTACGGCCGCGGAGCCGGTGGCGCACCAACAGCATCTGCAATTCTTGGCGACTTGGTTGCTGTTGCACGCCATGCTGCATATTCAACAGTTGGTTACGGCGAATCAGATTACGCAGATCTTGATATTGCCCCTATTGGCGCAGTTAAATCGCAGTTCTTTGTACGCCTACATGTAGCTGATAAATCAGGTGTTTTGGCATCTATCGCACAGACTTTCGCAAGTGAAAATGTTTCGATTCAAACTGTTCGCCAAGCTGGTCTAGGTGAAGATGCCGAATTGATCGTTGTAACTCACGCAGCATCAGAAGATGCCTTAGATGCCTGCGTTGAAAAACTTAAGAAGATGGACATCGTTAGCAATGTTGAAAGCGTGATTCGCGTCGAAGGAGCACAAAACTAATGGCGATCTTTCCTAAGAAGAAGACAACCGGCGCACATCAGTGGCGCGGAGTTATCGAGGAGTATCGCCATCGTCTTCCAGTAAGTGCCAAGACTCCAATCGTTTCCCTGCGCGAAGGTGGCACTCCACTTATCTATGCATGCAACCTTTCAGAACTACTTGGCAACAATGTCTGGATTAAGTACGAAGGTTTGAACCCAACTGGCTCATTCAAAGATCGCGGAATGACAATGGCGATTTCTAAGGCTGCAGAAGATGGCGCTAAGGCGGTTATCTGTGCGTCAACCGGAAATACTTCAGCATCAGCTGCGGCATATGCGGTTAAGGCTGGGATGCGTCCCGCAGTCCTTATTCCTAAGGGCAAGATCGCAATGGGAAAGCTTGCCCAAGCTGTCATTCATGATTCAACAATTTTGCAGGTCAATGGAAACTTTGATGATTGCTTAACTCTTGCACGTGAGCTTTCTGAAAATTATCCAGTTGCTCTTGTTAACTCAGTAAACCCTTTCCGTATTGAGGGACAAAAGACTGCAAGCTTTGAAGTTGTAGATATGTTGGGTGATGCACCAGATATTCACGCACTTCCAGTTGGTAACGCCGGAAACATCACCGCGTACTGGAAGGGTTACAAGGAGTACAACAAGGATGGCCTTACAACAAAGCTTCCGATGATGTACGGGTTCCAAGCAGCTGGTGCTGCTCCAATTGTTAAGGGCAAGGTTGTAAAGAACCCAGAGACGATCGCAACCGCAATTCGAATTGGTAACCCTGCTTCATGGCAGCAAGCAGTAGAGGCTCGCGATCTATCGGGTGGAGTCATTGATTCTGTGACTGATCGCGAAATCCTTGCCGCATACCGCTTAATCGCAGCTAAAGAAGGAATCTTTGTTGAGCCATCATCTGCTGCAGGTCTTGCAGGTTTGTTGAAGTACAAGAAGGCAGGCAAGTTGCCTAAGGACAAGACAATTGTTATTACTGTGACAGGACACGGATTAAAGGACATTCCATACGCACTAGAGGCTGCGAAGAAGCCTGTGGTTGTTCCTGTTAACGCAAAGGTCGCAGCAAAAGCATTGGGTCTTGCATAAAAAATGAAGCCAACCTTTAAAGCTCAACCAATGCAGGTTCAAGTTCCCGCAACTAGCGCGAACCTCGGGCCAGGTTTTGATTGCCTTGGTTTAGCTCTGAATATGCATGATCGCTACATGGCGCAGGTCATGGATGAAGCCGGCGTAGATATTGATGTCACCGGTGAAGGCGCAGATGCAGTTCCAACAACTGACAAGAACTTAGTTATTAAGGCGATGTATAAAGGTTTTGATTTCTTGGGAGGACGTCCTCGCGGAATCGCATTGCGACAACTCAATGTGATTCCACATGGTCGTGGACTTGGTTCATCTGCTGCAGCAATCGTTGGTGGCTTAGCACTTGCTCGCGCATTGGTACTTGGCGGCAATGAACGCATGTCTCATGAAGATATGTTGAATATTGCTAATGAGATGGAAGGCCATCCAGATAATGTCGCGGCTGCAATTTATGGCAGTGCAAATATTGCTTGGCAAGAAAGCCATCGCGGAAGCGTTGTCGCACAATCTCTTCGTATCGATGTAGATCCACGAATTGGTGCGCTGGCTTTTGTTCCAGCAACTGAACTTTCAACTTCAAAGGCACGCAAGATGCTTCCAGAAAATATTCCGCATCTGGATGCAGTGAAAAACTCAATCAATACAGCTGTTTTGGTTCAAGCATTGCAGCACCGCCCAGATGTACTTCTAGCGGCAACTGAAGATTATTTGCACCAGAGCTATCGCAGCGAAGCGATGCCACAGAGCTTTGCTTTGATGACCAAGCTGCGTAAAGCAGGCGTTGCGGCCTTTATCTCTGGTGCGGGACCAACTGTGTTAGTTCTTCACACAGGGGGAGATGCTGAAGCGGCAGAGCTAGAGCGTGCTGCAGGGGAGAAGTTCCAGATGATTCCTCTGGGCGTTTCACGCGCAGGGGTCGCGGTCGTTACCGCTTAATTTCCCCTTTTTTGTGAATTTCTGCCCAATCCTGCTAATCTTCACTCATCTGAACGGCTCATCTAGTAGCCAGTAACACATCAGACAAAGTCCCAAAATAGTAAAAACAAAAATCCCAGGTTCCTTCGGGTACAAAACCCAGAACCAATAGCGAAAAGATATACATGACAACAGAAATTGAACCAGTTCGCTCACAGAGTCCAGAGCTTGCTGCAATGACCCTTCCAAAGTTGAAGACAGTAGCTACACAACTTGGTGTTGAAGGCGCAGCAAAGATGAAGAAGGACGCGCTAGTAGAAGCGATCGCTGATTTACAGGCGAAGAACCGCGAAGCTGCAAAGGCTGAACGCGAAGCACGTCGCGAAGCACGCAACAATCGAAAGAAGGAATCAAAGCCTTCAAATAACTCACAAGATTCAGATGAAGATGGCGATGATGATTCATCATCACAATCACACAACGACCGTGGCGGCAATGACCGCAACGACCGTGGTGGTCGCTTTGATCGCAACGATCGTCATGGCCGTGGACGAGATCGCAACCGTGATCGCAATCGTGATCGTGGACATCGCGAAGAGCGCGAGCCAGTCATTAGTGAAGATGATGTTCTCGTTCCAGTAGGCGGCTTGCTCGATATTCTCGAAAGCTACGCATTTATCCGCACAGGTGGATACCTGCCAGGACCTAACGATGTTTATGTTTCATTGCAGCAGGTTCGTAAGAACGGTCTACGCAAGGGAGATGTTGTTACAGGTCAGGTTCGTCAGCCTCGCGAAGGTGAAACCAAGCAGAAGTTCAACGCTTTGATCACCCTTGAGACAGTTAACGGAATGACTCCAGAAGAGGCACGTAACCGTGTTGAGTTTGGAAAGTTAACTCCGCTTTATCCTCAGGAGCGTTTGCGCCTTGAGACAGAGCCAAATGTCCTTACAACTCGTGTTATCGATTTGATCGCACCAATTGGTAAGGGCCAACGTGGTCTTATTGTTTCGCCTCCAAAGGCTGGTAAGACGATGGTTTTGCAATCAATTGCTAACGCGATCACAACTAACAACCCAGAGTGTCACTTGATGGTTGTTCTAGTTGATGAGCGCCCAGAAGAAGTTACAGATATGCAGCGCAGCGTTAAGGGTGAAGTTATTGCTTCAACCTTCGACCGCCCAGCTGATGACCACACAACAATCGCAGAGCTTGCAATTGAACGTGCAAAGCGTCTGGTTGAACTAGGTCACGATGTAGTTGTTCTTCTTGACTCAATTACACGCCTTGGTCGCGCATACAACATTGCAGCACCTGCATCAGGCCGCATCCTTTCTGGTGGTGTTGACTCAGCTGCTCTATATCCACCAAAGAAGTTCTTCGGAGCTGCACGTAACATTGAAGATGGCGGATCACTAACGATTCTTGCAACAGCACTTGTTGATACAGGTTCTCGTATGGATGAAGTTATCTTCGAAGAGTTCAAGGGAACTGGAAACATGGAGCTCATCCTTGATC
>JACCDV010801106.1_pt1 | contig 24084 bp, 20 predicted proteins | sample 7446131 | NCBI WGS metagenome assembly JACCDV01 (sample SAMN15323448, study PRJNA562643) | freshwater metagenome | isolation source: river surface water | place: USA:Blue River Watershed | collected 2017-08-17
TCAATCGCTGGCCAGGTGATGATACAAACGCAATTTCCTGACCACGATTTGTTTAATGCCCTGCGCCGTCAAGATTACGTCAGTTATGCCAACGCCCTCTTGCTTGAGCGTGAGCAAGTGCAGTTTCCGCCCTATGTATTTACCGCGCTATTGCGCGCGGAGGCCAACGATTTTGCCTTGGTGCAGAAATTTTTGCGAGCGGCCTTTGAGCAGGCACGCAGTTTGAGTCAGGAGGTGTTGGTCTACGATCCGGTGCGCCCGCAAATGGAGCGTTTAAAAGGCATGGAGCGTGCCCACATGCTCATGCAAGCCGACAGTCGTCCGGCCTTGCAGCGCTTGCTCAGAAATTTGCTGCTGTACTTAAGGGCGCAGCCCTTGTCGGCTAAAGTGCGTTGGTCTGTGGACGTTAATCCGCTGGAATTCTAAGTACAAACCCCGCTTTATTTTTTGCCGGCATTGCCCTAATTAATGATGCCTAGCTCGCACAGCAGCCAACTAAAATGCAGTAAAATAAGACATTCGGCGGGCGTCGTATAATGGTAATACCCTAGCTTCCCAAGCTAGTGCCGTGGGTTCGATTCCCATCGCCCGCTCCATCGATAAATAAAAAGTTTACGACTATATGGCCAATCAAGCACCACCATCAGTACTCACCTTTGCTGGCACAGATCCCAGTGGCGGCGCAGGTTTGCAGGCGGACATCCTTACCTTTGCCAGCATAGGTTGTCACCCACTTTCCGTAGTGACTGCCATTACGGTGCAAGATACGCGTGGCGTAGACAGCGTGTTGGCCATGGATGCTGATTGGGTGAACGATCAAGCGCGTGCCATTTTAGAAGACGTGCAAGTCTCGGCTTTTAAATTGGGCATATTGGGCTCAGTGGAAAATGTGGCGGTGATCGCCGAGATCATGGCGGATTACCCGGACGTGCCTTTGCTGATCGATCCCATTTTAAGCTCAGGCCGCGGTGACGATTTAAGCAACGATGACATGATGGATGCGATGATAGAACTGCTATTCCCGCAAGCCACCTTGATTACCCCTAATAGTTTGGAAGCACGCCGCTTTGCCTTCGCCGATGACGGCGACGAGGTGGCCTTGACCTCATTGGATGAAAGTGCCGCCCGCTTGTTGGCGATGGGCAGCGAGTACGTGTTGATTACCGGCACCCACGAACGCACCTTGGAAGTGACCAACACCTTGTACGGCGATAATAAATTGATTAAAGCCTATAAATGGGAACGCTTGCCGGGCAATTACCATGGTTCAGGTTGCACCATGACCAGTGCCATAGCAGCTTGCATGGCCCATGGCTTGAGCATGGAAGACGCCGTTGCCGAGGCGCAAGAATTTACCTGGCAAACCCTTAAGCACGGTTTTAGGCCGGGCATGGGGCAATTCATCCCTGATCGCATGTTTTGGGCGCGCGATGAAGAAGACGCCGTGGTTAACAGTGGTGATGCCACCAGCAAAAGCCATTAAATAGGTCGCGATTGTCTGATGATAAAAGGCTTGTATGCCATCACGCCGGATGAAACCAACACCGAGCTGTTGCTAACTAAGGTGACGTTGGCCTTGCAAGGCGGCGTTAGCCTATTGCAATACCGTAATAAATTAGCCGATGACACATTAAAAACCCAGCAAGCACGGGCTATATTGCCTGTATGCCGGCACTATCAAGTGCCTTTTATTATTAACGATTCGGTAAGCTTGTGCTTAACGTTAGATGCAGATGGCGTGCATATAGGCGCAGATGACGGCAATTTAGCAGAAGTACGGGCCAGAATAGGTAAGGGTAAACTGCTCGGGGCTTCCTGTTATAACCGTTTTGATTTGGCGGTAGCCGCCCAGCAAGCGGGCGCAGACTACGTGGCTTTTGGGGCTTGCTTTGCATCCAGCACCAAGCCGCATGCGCCGGTTGCCGATTTGGCTTTATTTGGGCTAGCAAAAACGCAGCTGAGCATCCCAGCCGTGGCCATAGGCGGCATTACGCTAGCCAATGCCGGCAAAGTGATTACCGCAGGGGCCAGTTCGGTGGCAGTGATCAATGCCATTTTTAATGCAAATGACGTAAAATCAAGCGCACAACAATTCACTCAATTATTTGGGTAAGCATTCTTAAACGCTAGAATAACTTCACGAACTATCTTGCGCTGTGGGGCGGGCAAAGCAAGAAACGCTTCGAATAACTCACGTTCTTGATAACCTATTTCTTCATTCCATTGTTTGGTTGTCTGCCGTATTTTTTGTTTAAGCTCTAAACCGAAAGTTAATTCATCTGGAGGCACATTAAGCCATTTCGCTATGGTTTCAATCTTGTCGTAAGGTGGAATGGATGAGCCAATTAGCCACTTTCTTACACCATGCAAGCCAATCGATTTGCCATAATGCCGCAAATTAAATTCACGCTCTAAAACAGCCGCCTCAGGTTTGTATCCTTGCGTCTTCATTGCTTCAATCAGCCTTGCTGAAAACATCGCTTTTTTATCCATAAACAAACGTTACAAGGCGTAACTATTAGTTACGTAACCTTTCAAATAGTTACGTTTTAAATTAGACTTATAGTTACGTAAACTCTGTAACTATTTTCATGTCAGTTAAGCAAGTCGTTTCAAAAAAGCGCGTCAGTGATCATGGAGAGGTATACACGCATCCACGTGAAGTCAATGCCATGCTGGATTTGGTTCGCCATGAAACCGAGCGTATTGATTCCACCTTTTTAGAGCCGGCCTGTGGCACGGGTAATTTTTTGGTAGAGATTTTATCGCGCAAATTAGCTGTGGTAAAAGTGCGCTATGCTAAGTCGCAACTGGAATACGAGCGTTATTCGGTGTTGGCAGTGAGCTCGATTTATGGCGTAGATATCCTGGCCGATAACGTTGTGGCTTGTCAGCAACGCCTATTAGAAATCTTTAATCAACAATACGCAGCACTTTATAAAGCCCATTGCAAAGCGACTTGCTTAAACACTGTTAAGTTTATTTTAGGCCGCAATATTTTGCATGGCGATGCGCTAACACTTAAAACAGTGGGCAATGAACAAGCGCCAGCCCAACCCATCGTGTTTTCAGAATGGTCTGCGGTCAATGGCAGCCAGATAAAACGCCGCGATTTTGTTTACGCCGATTTGGTGGATAGAGCCAGCTACCGTGAAATGCCGCTCTTTTCGGACTTGGATGAAGAAGCCTATATTCCAGAGCCTATAAAAGATTACCCGCTGATCCATTTCTTAGAGGTTGGTAATGGGTAATAGCGAGCAAGTTAGCACCGTTGTAAGTAATGCAAAGATTAATTACAACCCAGACGTATTGAGTTGCCTTGCCAATTTAAGCAACGATGAGGTATTTACCCCGCCTGAATTGGTCAACCAAATGTTGGATTTGCTACCAGCCGAGCTTTGGAAAAATAAAGCGGCTAAGTTTTTAGACCCGGTGACGAAATCGGGTGTGTTTTTACGAGAAATAGCCAAGCGATTGAACGCGGGTTTGGCTGAACAAATTCCAGATCAACAGACGCGGCTTAACCATATATTTAAAGAGCAAATTTACGGAATTGCCATCACGGAACTTACTTCGTTATTGGCAAGGCGCAGCGTGTATTGCTCAAAAATCGCGAATGGCAAATACGCAATATGTGAAGAATTTGATGATAGCCAAGGCAATATTCGTTTTCAAGGCATTAAGCACATATGGCATGGTGGCAAGTGTAAATTTTGTGGCGCCAGCCAACAAGTGTATGACCGTGCCAGCAATTTAGAAAGCCATGCATACGAATTTATTCACACAGAAAACCCAGAGAGTATTTTTGGAACCGCTATGAAATTTGACGTGATTATTGGCAATCCACCGTATCAGTTGAATGATGGTGGTGGGATGGGCACAAGTGCGATGCCAATCTATCAAAATTTTGTAACGCAAGCAAAAAAACTTAACCCGCGATTTTTATCAATGATTATCCCTTCCAGATGGTTTTCTGGAGGTAAGGGGTTGGATGACTTCAGAGGCGACATGCTTAATGATGAGCGCCTAACAAAACTTGTGGATTATTTTGATTCAACCGAGTGCTTCCCTGGCGTAGATATTTCAGGGGGTGTTTGTTATTTTTTATGGGAGCGAGAAGCTCTAAAAGATTGCGAGGTTGTCTCCATCAGAAACGGCAACCAATCAGTGATGATCCGTCCATTGTTAGAAGAATCTGCCGACAGTTTCGTTCGTTTTAACGAAGTTATTAGCATCGTTAGAAAAATTAATAGAAAGCCAGCTCTATTATTTGAACAGATTGTTAGTGCCAGAAAACCGTTTGGATTGAATCCAGCTCTAACAATAAAAGATTCGCCATTTGAAGGATCAGTTAAATGCTACTCATATCCCAAAAGTGGATATATCGATAGTAGTGAAATTATCAAAAATCATGGCTGGAAAAATAAGTTCAAGGTTTACTTATCAAAGGCTTATGGTGAGCGTGGTGCATTCCCATATCTTGTAACAGCGAAGCCATTTTTAGGTGAAAAAGATAGTTGTTGCTCAGAAACCTATTTGGTAATCGGACCTTTTGAGACTGCGCAAGAGTCTCTGAATGCAATGAGTTATATTTCAACTAAATTTTTTAGATTGTTAGTCCTGCTGAAAAAGAATACACAGAATGCTGCAAAAGGGGTTTATTCATTCGTCCCTATCCAAGACTTTTCCGAATCGTGGACAGACGAAAAACTCTATAGAAAATACGGCTTAACCCAAGATGAAATTGAGTTCATCGAATCCATGATACGCCCCATGGAGTTAACGGATGAGTGACGCGCTTTTCCCACCCATCAATCCACCACACATTTATGCCTATTCAGATACGAATTTTGCGGGCTGTTTAAAAGTTGGCTTTACTACGCGCACCGTGCAAGCACGCATGGATGAACATTACCCCACGCGCTTGCCAACGCAACCCTACAAAATTGAGTTGGATGAACTTGCGATGCGCGAAGATGGACGCTTTTTTAAAGACCATGAAGTGCATGAGGTGCTTAAAAAGCGAAAAATTGAGCGTGTAGCAGGCGAGTGGTTTAAGTGTGATTTGGCAGAAATTAGATCCGCGATTTATCAAGTAAAAACAGGTGAGAGCCTAGAAAGTCATCGTCATTTAGATTTTGGTTTGCGCCCAGAACAAGCGGCGGCGGTGGAAAAAACCCAGCACTATTTCAGCAGCTTTAAATCAGAAAACCCAGATCAAACCCCGCATTTTTTATGGAACGCCAAAATGCGATTTGGCAAAACCTTTGCCACTTATCAATTGGCTAAAAAAATGGGCTGGAAGAAAATCCTCATTCTTACCTTTAAGCCCGCCGTGCAAAGTGCATGGCAGCAAGATTTAGCCAACCATGTAGATTTTGCGGGTTGGCAGTTTATAGTGCGCGATGGTTTGTGTTTTGAGGAAGCGGATAAGGATAAACAGATCGTCTGCTTTGGTTCATTTCAAGATTATTTAGGCAAAAATTCAGCGGGCGGCATTAAAGCCAAAAACGAGTGGGTACACACCACCCATTGGGATTGCGTGGTGTTTGATGAATACCACTATGGGGCATGGCGAGAGAATGCTAAAGAATTGTTTGAGGGTGAAGACAAGCAAGTGGCTGAAAACGAGTTGGGTGATGGTATAGCCTATTTTGATGAAGATAATATGCCTATTACCACGGATGCCTATTTGTATTTATCAGGCACGCCATTTAGGGCTATCCAATCTGGCGAATTTATTGAAGAGCAGATTTTTAATTGGACCTATTCAGACGAACAACGCGCCAAAGAAAACTGGCAAGGCCTGAACAACCCTTACGCCAGTTTGCCTAAAATGGTGATGCTGACCTATCAAATGCCCGATGCCATTCGTGAGGTGGCGCTTAAAGACGAATTTAATGAATTTGATTTAAATGAATTTTTTAAAGCTAGTGGTGATGGCGCTTTAGCCAAATTTAAGTATGAAAATGAAGTGCAAAAATGGTTAGATTTAATACGCGGTGCGTTTGCAGAAACCACCATCGATAATTTAAAGCTGGGTGCAGAAAAGCCACCCATGCCTTTTGCAGATGTCCGTTTGCTGGGAGTGCTTTCACATACTTTTTGGTTTTTACCAACGGTAGCCGCTTGCCATGCCATGCAAAATCTCATATTGCAGAAACAAAATAAGTTCTATCAAGATTACCAAGTGGTGGTCGCGGCGGGGTTTGATGCGGGTATTGGTGTTGAGGCTTTACCACCGGTTGAACGGGCCATGGGCAATGCTTTGCAAACTAAAACCATCACACTTTCTTGTGGGAAACTCACTACTGGCGTATCGATTGCGCCATGGACTGGCATTCTAATTTTGCGCAATGTAACCAGCCCAGAAACGTATTTTCAAGCAGCCTTTCGGGTGCAAACACCATGGGTGCTGCGTAACCACGATCCCAATGATCCTCATGCCGAATTGATTGTTAAAGAGGCGTGTTATGTGTTTGATTTTGCGCCTGACCGCGCCTTGCGCCAAATTGCTGATTACAGTTGCCGCTTAAACGTAGACGAAAGTAACCCAGAAGCCAAAGTGGCCGAGTTCATTCACTTTTTGCCAGTACTGGCGTATGACGGCAGTTCAATGAAACAAATTGATGCCGCCGGTATTTTAGACATGGCGATGAGTGGCACAACAGCTACCTTATTGGCACGCCGTTGGGAAAGTGCTTTATTGGTCAATGTGGATAATTACACGCTAGAAAAGTTGATGAAAAATGAAGCGGCAATGAAGGCGTTGATGAGTATAGAAGGCTTTAGAAGCTTGAATCAGGATATTGAAACGATTATCAATAAATCGGCATCGGTCAAGAAAGCCAAGGCGGAAGCTAACGACCATGATTTAAGTAAAGCCGAGAAAAAGCAACTGACTGATGAAGAGAAAGAGTACAAATCCAAGCGAAAAGAAATTCAAGAAAAGCTAATTAAATTTGCTACGCGCATTCCGGTGTTTATGTATTTAACCGACTACCGAGAATACAGCTTAAAAGACGTCATTACCCAACTAGAGCCTGATTTATTTAAAAAAGTGACGGGACTTACACAAAAAGACTTTGAATTGCTAGTGAGTTTAGGTGTATTTAATAGTGGCTTAATGAATGATGCGGTATTTAAGTTTAAGCGCTATGAAGATGCTAGCCTTGAATATACCGGTATCAACAAGCACCGTGGTCAGGCGGTGGGTGGATTTGATACGATATTATCGGCCGAGGATTACCGAGTTAGTCTGTGAGTAATGGTTGCCGATTTAATTTTGCCGCAATATTTGGCAAAGACCATGCAGTGATAGGCCGCGAATGTCTTCTGCCAGCGGGTAAGCTTCTTGCCCAGCGTACACCACAAATTTGCGCGTAGGATTTAAGTCGGCACAGGCGGCATAAAAGCCACGTTCGAGTTTTGGCTTTAAGCTACGTTTAATTTCTATTGCCCATAACTCGCCATTCGGCCATGCCAGTAGTAAGTCTATTTCTGCGCCACCACTGGTACGGTAAAAATAGCCTAATACATTTGCGGGGGCCGTGTTCAGGATGTTTTCTATTACGAAACATTCCCAGCTTTTGCCCACTACCGGGTGGCTTAAAAGCATTTCTTTGTCGGGAATGTTGAGCAAGGCATGGATGATGCCACTATCGCGTACATATACCTTGGGGGATTTGATCAGCCTTTTACCTATATTGGCGTGCCACGGTTGCAAACGTTTGACCAACAACAAATCAACCAATAAATCTAGATAGCTTGCTGTCGTTTTAATGTCCACACCTAAGTTGCGGGCGAGCTGTGCTGTGTTAAGAAGCTCGCCTTGGTGGTGCGCAAGCATGCCCCAAAATCGGCGTAGAGTTTCAGCAGAAATGCGCGGTGCAAATTGCGGGATATCGCGTTCTAAATAACTGCGAATAAAGTCTTGACGCCAGCGCAGGCTGTGTGGCTCGCTTGTAGCAAGAAAACTTTGTGGGAATCCACCGCGCACCCATAAATTATCTAATTTGTGGCTATCGATTTCCAGCGCATTAAACGGATTGAGTTGTAAATAGGCAATGCGTCCTGCCAGAGTTTCCCCTGCTTGCTTAAGTAAATCGAGGGATGCTGAGCCGAGCAGTAAATACAATCCTGAGTTGTTGCCTGCTCGTCTAGCGCTGTCTATCAAGCCACGCAACACCGGGAAAAGATTAGGTGCACGGTGAATTTCATCTAAAATGACCAGCTTATCTTGATGTTCTCGCAAGTATAGCTCTGCTTGAGCAAGCTTGGCGCGATCTTGTTCGGATTCTAAATCTAAATACAGCGTAGGCTTTTGAATGTGTTGGGCAAGCTCAAACGCCAGCGTGGTTTTGCCTACTTGGCGACAGCCAAGTAAGGCCACTGCAGGTGAGTGGTTCAATGATTCTACTAATTCAGATGTTAAGAGCCGTTCATTCATCCTTGCAATTATGGAGGCACACTACCATTTTTGCAAGGATAATTTAAGCCTGCTAGGCCTGCTTTTCATCTGCTAAAATACGGGTTTGATTCTTTAAACGGCCGAGCACCATGACATCCACCAACCAAACCTTATTTGAAAAATCACAACAGCTGATACCTGGTGGGGTCAATTCCCCAGTCCGGGCATTTCGTAGCGTAGGCGGCACGCCGGTTTTCTTTAAAAAAGGTTTGGGCTCCAGGTTGTGGGACGTGGATGGCAAAGAGTACATTGATTACATCAACTCTTGGGGGCCGATGATAGTGGGCCACGCGCACCCCGAAGTGATTAAGGCCGTGCAAGCGGCCACCGAAAACAGTTTATCGTTTGGTGCGCCGACCGGCCTAGAGCTCGAGATGGCCGAATTGATTAATAAGTTGGTGCCCAGCATGGAGCAAGTACGCCTTAATAGCAGCGGCACCGAGGCGACCATGAGCGCCATACGTACGGCGCGGGGCTTCACCGGCCGTGACAAAATTGTCAAATTCGAAGGTTGCTACCACGGCCATTCAGACGGCTTGCTGGTGAAAGCCGGTTCTGGTTTGCTGACCTTTGGCGAGCCAGATTCTGGCGGGGTACCGGCCAGCGTGGCCGCCCACACGCTGACCTTGGAATACAACAACAGTCAGGCGCTGCAAGATTTGTTTGCCCAAGTTGGCGATGAAATTGCCTGCGTGATTATTGAGCCTGTGGTGGGCAACATGAATTTGATTGTGCCCCACCAAGAATTCTTGCAAACACTGCGCGCGCTTTGTACTAAGCACGGCGCGGTGTTGATTTTTGACGAAGTGATGACCGGATTTAGGGTGCATTTAGGCGGTGCGCAGGCGCTGTATAACATCAAGCCCGACATGACGACCTTGGGCAAAGTGATCGGCGGCGGTTTGCCGGTGGGTGCGTTTGGTGGCCGTAAAGACATCATGCAGTGCTTGGCACCCGTGGGTAAGGTCTATCAGGCCGGTACTTTGTCAGGCAACCCGATTGCCGTCACGGCCGGTCTAAAAACCTTGGAGCTAATACAAGCGCCAAACTTCCATGCTAAATTAACCGCGCAAACAAAAAAATTAATGGACGGCCTAAAAGCGGCTGCCAGCGAGGCTGGGGTGATTTTTAATGCGCAAAACGTAGGTGGTATGTTTGGCTTGTATTTCAGTCAGCACTGCCCCAGCAGTTACCACGAAATCATGCAGTCCAACAAAGAACACTTCAATCGTTTCTTTCACAGCATGTTAGACAGCGGCATTTATCTAGGCCCGTCGGCTTTTGAAGCAGGTTTTGTTTCAGCAGCCCACACCGACGAAGACATTGCCCTAACTTTAGCGGCTGCTAAAAAAGCCTTTGCATCACTTTAAGTGCGGTCTATCGGCTGAACGGCCTAATTAAAGGCTTTGCGCTTAATTATTCTGTAAGCTTGGGTGGTATCTTATTGAACAGATAGGCATTTAACGGTAAACTGCACGGTTCCTCTAAATGTTTTGTGATTAGATAATATGGCATCAGGTTTAAGTAAGGCAATCCACGTCAATTCAGGCAAGCCAGCGCAGCAAGGTTTATACAATCCAACTAATGAGCGTGATGCTTGTGGCGTCGGTTTTGTAGCGCACATTAAAGGCAAAAAATCCCACGATATCGTGCAAAAAGGTTTGGAGTTATTAACCAACCTAACGCACCGTGGCGCAACCGGCTATGACCCAAAATTAGGCGACGGCGCTGGTTTGCTCATGCAAATGCCCGATGCCTTCATGCGCAAAGAAGCCGCTAAGCTAGGCATTACACTGCCCGCCGTTGGCCAATATGCCGTGGGTAATGTGTTCTTGCCACAATCGGCAGAAAATTGTCAGGCCTGCGTTACGCTCATAGCCAAAATTGTTGCTGAAGAAAAGCAAACTTTGTTAGGTTGGCGCGATACCCCAGTCAACAACAGCAACATTGCCCAAGCGGCACGCGATGTTGAGCCCACCATGCGTCAGCTAATCATAGGCGCGACCAGCACAGATCAAACCGTTTTTGAGCGTAAATTATTCGTCATACGTAAGCGCATAGAGCACGCCGTGCGTGCGCTTAATTTGCAAGACAAAGCCGCTTTTTATATTCCATCCTTGTCATCACGCACCCTAGTCTACAAAGGCATGTTGCTGGCTAATGAGGTGGGTGTGTATTACCAAGATTTAAACGACGAAACATTGGTATCGGCCCTGGCCTTAGTGCATCAACGTTTTTCTACCAACACCTTCCCTGCTTGGGATTTGGCGCACCCGTTCCGCATGATTGCCCACAACGGCGAAATCAATACCGTGCAAGGCAACGTTAACTGGATGGCAGCGCGTCACGAAACCATGAAGTCCAGCGTGATAGGTGAAGATTTAGAAAAACTATGGCCGCTCATCGTTGATGGCCAATCGGATTCAGCCTGTTTTGATAATTGCTTAGAGTTGCTAGTGGCCGGTGGTTATTCCTTGCCACATGCCATGATGATGTTGATTCCAGAAGCATGGAGCAACAACAGTTTGATGGACCAAGAGCGTCGTGCGTTTTACGAATACCATGCCGCATTGATGGAGCCTTGGGATGGCCCGGCTGCGGTCGCCTTTACCGATGGCCGCATGATAGGCGCCACCTTGGACCGTAACGGTTTGCGTCCAGCGCGCTACTTGGTGACCGATGATGATTTGGTGATGATGGCTTCCGAAATGGGCGTGCTCACCTTCCCGCAAGAAAAAATCGTAAAAAAATGGCGTTTAGAACCAGGCAAAATGTTGTTAATCGACATGGAGCAAGGCCGCATCATTGGTGATGCTGAAGTGAAAAATGCTTTAGCCACGGCCAAACCCTACAAACAATGGTTAGAAAAAACGCGTTATTACCTAAGCGATTTGCCAAAAGTAGATGCCGAGCTAGCGATGGCGGCTAATTTATTGGATACCCAACAGGCGTTTGGTTACACCCAAGAAGACATTAAATTTGTCATGCAACCCATGGTGGACAATGGCGAAGAAGGTTCAGGCTCCATGGGTAACGATGCCGCCCTGCCGGTGTTATCCGTTAAACCAAAATTACTTTATAACTACTTTAAGCAGTTGTTTGCGCAAGTGACCAACCCGCCGATTGATCCGATTCGTGAAGAGCTGGTGATGTCTTTGGTGACTTTTATCGGCCCTAAACCCAATTTATTGGGCGTCGATGAAGCCAATCCACCTATGCGTTTGGAAGCAGCGCAACCGGTATTAAGCTTGGATGAGTTAGAGCAATTGAAAGCGATTGCTAAGTTCACACAAAATCAATACCAATCCATCGTCTTGGATATCACTTACCCGATATCGCAGGGTAAGGCTGGCATGGCTGCGGCCGTTGCTGGCATCACCAGTGCTGCACAAAAAGCCGTGCAAGATGGTTTTAATATCCTCATTCTTTCTGACCGTAGCATCAGCGCCGATCGTTTGGCGATCCCGGCGTTATTGGCTTGTTCTGCCACCCACGAACATTTGGTAAAAGCCGGCTTACGCACCAGCGCTGGCTTGGTCATCGATACTGGTTCAGCCCGCGAAGTGCACCATTTTGCGCTATTGGCCGGTTACGGTGCCGAAGCCGTATGCCCATGGTTGGCTTTTGAAACCATCAAGCACATGGACGTTAAAGACGCAAAAGAAGCGGCTAAAAAGTTTGTGAAAGCCATAGGCAAAGGCTTGTATAAAGTCATGTCTAAAATGGGTATTTCAACCTACCAATCGTATTGCGGCGCGCAAATATTTGAGGCGATAGGCCTTAATAGTGCTTTCGTTAATCACTACTTCACCGGCACCACCACCAACATTGAAGGCATAGGTTTGGACCAAGTGGCTGAAGAAGCCGAGCGCTTGCACATGGCCGCTTTTGGAGACGATCCTGTGCTAGCTAAACATTTGGATGCTGGTGGCGAATACGCCTTTAGGGTGCGTGGTGAAGAGCACATGTGGACCCCGGATTCCATCGCTAAATTGCAACACGCTACCCGCACCAATTCTGCTGATACCTACAAAGAATACGCCAAGTTAATCAACGATCAAACACGCCGTCACATGACCTTGCGTGGTTTGTTTGAAATTAAATCGGTGGGCGCGGCCATCCCCTTAGATAAGGTTGAGCCAGCTAAAGAGATTGTTAAACGCTTTGCTACTGGCGCCATGTCATTGGGCTCCATTTCAACCGAAGCGCACGCTACCTTAGCCATCGCCATGAACCGCATAGGCGGTAAATCCAACACCGGCGAAGGCGGTGAAGATGCCAAGCGTTTTATTCCAGTAGCCAGCGCCACGACCATGGCTAACGTCATAGGTAGCGACCGCATAGTTAAGGACGTTGCCTTGCAAGCAGGCGATTCCATGCGCTCTAGCATTAAGCAAGTGGCTTCAGGTCGCTTTGGTGTAACTGCCGAATACTTGGCCTCAGCCGATCAGATACAAATCAAAATGGCCCAAGGCGCTAAGCCAGGTGAAGGTGGGCAATTGCCTGGTCATAAAGTCAGCGAATACATCGCTAAGTTGCGTTTTTCTGTGCCGGGCGTGGGCTTGATTTCGCCGCCACCGCACCACGATATTTATTCGATTGAAGATTTAGCACAACTGATACACGACCTTAAAAATGCCAACCCTAAGGCGTCTATTTCCGTCAAATTGGTGGCTGAAACTGGCGTGGGCACGGTAGCGGCCGGTGTGGCCAAAGCTAAATCCGACCACATCGTGATTGCTGGCCATGACGGCGGTACTGGTGCATCGCCGATTTCATCGGTTAAGCATGCCGGCGGCCCGTGGGAAATAGGTTTGGCAGAAACACAGCAAACCTTGGTGCTCAATCAATTGCGTGGCCGTGTGGTCTTGCAGGTGGACGGTCAAATTAAAACCGGCCGTGATGTCGTGATAGGCGCCCTATTAGGCGCTGATGAATTTGGTTTTGCTACGGCACCGCTAGTGGTAGAGGGCTGCATCATGATGCGTAAATGCCACCTCAATACTTGCCCAGTGGGCGTCGCCACCCAAGACCCTGAATTGCGTAAACGCTTTACAGGCCAACCTGAACACGTGGTGAACTACTTCTTCTTTGTTGCTGAAGAAGTCCGTGAGTTGATGGCGTCTATCGGCGTCGCGAAGTTTGATGATTTAATCGGTCGCGCAGATTTGTTAGACATGCAAGCCGGCATAGAGCATTGGAAAATCAACGGTTTGGACTTCAGCAAAGTATTCCATTTGCCAGCCATGCCAGCCGAGGTGTCACGTAAACACAATGACGTGCAAGACCACGGGTTGGTCCACGCTTTAGACAATAAGTTGGTGGCTATGGCCAAGCCGGCATTGGAAGACGGTAAAAAAGTCGTGTTGGATGTGGCCATTTCTAATACCAATCGCACGGTCGGCACCATGTTGTCTAATCAAATCGCCACGCGTTTTGGTAACGCAGGTTTGCCCGATGACAGCATACACATTAATTTTAACGGCACCTCGGGTCAAAGTTTTGCGGCTTTCCTAGCCAAAGGCATCACTTTTGAATTAACCGGCGAAGGCAATGACTACGTTGGTAAAGGCTTATGCGGCGGACGTATTATTATTAAACCGCCGGCGGCTTTCCGTGGTGTGGCGCATGAAAACATTATTGTAGGTAACACCGTCATGTACGGCGCAACGACAGGCGAAAGCTATTTCAGGGGCGTGGCCGGCGAGCGTTTCTGTGTGCGCAACTCCGGTGCCACAGCCGTGGTCGAAGGTGTGGGCAATCATGGCTGCGAATACATGACAGGCGGAACGGTGGTGGTATTAGGCGCGACCGGTCAAAACTTTGCAGCCGGCATGAGTGGTGGTGTGGCATACGTATTTGATGAAGACGGTTTATTTGCCAAACGCTGCAACATGAACATGGTGGCTTTGGAAAAAGTAGAAGCTGCCGATGCCTCTGTTGGTAAAGTGCAGCACTTAAATCAGGCGGACGAAATAACGCTTAAAACGCTGATAGAAAACCATGCGCGGTATACCGCCAGTGAGCGAGCCCAAGCTTTACTCGCCGACTGGCCCGCCGCAAGAAGCAAATTTATAAAAGTCATGCCGATAGAATACAAACGGGCATTGACTGAATTGGCTGCTGCATCAGCAAAACAAGCCGCATAAAAGAATATTAGGATAAAGGTTTTAGTATGGGCAAAGTAACTGGTTTTATGGAATTCGACAGGCTGGCAGAGGCAAACCTGCCTGTGGTTGAGCGCGTTAAAAATTACAAAGAATTTGTTTTGCATTTAAGCGACGACCAAGCCAAACAACAAGGTGCGCGTTGCATGGATTGCGGCATTCCTTTTTGCACCACTGGTTGCCCGGTCAACAACATTATTCCTGATTTTAACGATTTGGTGTATCAGCAAGATTGGAAATCAGCCATCGATGTCTTGCACAGCACCAATAACTTCCCTGAATTTACCGGCCGTATTTGCCCTGCGCCTTGTGAGGCGGCCTGTACGCTAAACATCAATGCCGATGCGGTGGGGATTAAATCCATAGAACATGCGATTATCGATAAAGCTTGGGAAAACGATTGGGTTGTTCCACAGATTGCCAGTCATAAAACCGGCAAAAAAGTAGCGATTGTGGGTTCTGGACCAGCCGGCATGGCCGCGGCTCAGCAATTAGCCAGAGTGGGTCACAGCGTGGTGGTGTTGGAAAAAAACAGCCGTATCGGTGGCTTGTTACGCTACGGCATTCCAGACTTTAAGATGGAAAAAACACACATAGACAGACGCATGGTGCAAATGCAAGCGGAAGGCGTTGAATTCCGCGTCAATCAGCACGTGGGTGAGAACGTTAAAGCCGATGCGCTGGTGGCAGAGTTTGATGCAGTCATCTTAGCCGGTGGTGCTGAGCACCCACGTGATTTGCCAGTACCAGGCCGTGATTTAGATGGCGTGATGTATGCCATGGATTTCCTCACGCCACAAAATAAAGTGGTGGCTGGGGACACTGTGCCCAATCAAGTGTTGGCGACAAATAAGCACGTGGTGGTCATCGGTGGCGGGGATACCGGTTCAGATTGCGTAGGCACATCGAACCGTCATGGCGCGGCATCCATCACTCAGTTTGAGTTGATGCCACAACCGCCAGAGCAAGAAGACAAGCAGTTGGTTTGGCCAGATTGGCCATTAAAAATGCGCACCTCCAGTTCGCATGAAGAAGGGGTAGAGCGTGATTGGTCTATCACCACGAAAGCTTTGCTAGGTGAAAATGGCAAGGTAGTGGCTTTGCAAGGCGCTAAAGTGCAATGGCAAGGCGGCAAAATGCAAGAAGTGCCGAATTCTGAATTCACCATTAAGGCCGATTTGGTCTTATTGGCCATGGGCTTTGTTTCACCTATACAAAAATTACTGGATGCCTTTGCCGTTGAGAAAGATAGCCGCGGCAATGTTAAAGCCAGCACCGAAGGCCTTGATAGCTACAAAACCAGTAAAGCCAAAGTATTTGCCGCGGGTGATGTGCGCCGTGGCCAATCGCTAGTGGTTTGGGCTATACGCGAAGGCCGTCAAGCAGCGCGTGCCGTCGATGAATTCTTAATGGGCAGTTCTTCCTTACCCAGATAATCAAAAGTTACACCACCAAGGCACGGAGACATAGGCATCAGTCCTAGGTCTCCGTGGTTAAACATGAGTCAATTAAAAAACGATAATTTCTTGCGCGCCTTAATGCGCCAGCCTACGGATTACACCCCAGTGTGGATGATGCGCCAAGCCGGCCGTTACTTACCGGAATACCGAGACAGTCGCAAAACCGCAGGTAGCTTTTTGCAGTTGTGCAAAAATCCAAGTTTTGCCACCGAAGTGACCATGCAGCCCTTGGATCGCTACCCGCTGTTAGATGCAGCTATTTTGTTCTCTGATATCTTGACCGTGCCTGATGCCATGGGCTTGGGTTTGTATTTTGAAGAAGGTGAAGGCCCAAAATTCGAACGCACTTTGCGTGAAGAAGCCGACATTCAAAAACTGGCTGTGCCTGATATGGCCGATTTGCAATACGTGTTTGATGCCGTGGCACAAATTCGTAAAACATTAGCTGGTCGAGTGCCACTTATTGGCTTCTCTGGTAGCCCTTGGACCTTGGCTACTTACATGGTGGAAGGCAAAGGCGGCACCGACTTTTTAACCATCAAAAAAATGGCTTATGCTAGACCGGATTTATTGCACCGCATATTGGACATCACGGCACAAACCGTGACGCAGTATTTAAATGCACAAATTTTGGCCGGCGCCCAAGCTGTCATGATTTTTGATTCATGGGGTGGCGCGTTGGCGCACAATGCTTACGCTGAATTTTCGCTTAATTACATGCAAAAAATTGTCGCCGGTTTAATTAAAAACAACGATGGTCGTCACGTGCCCTGCATCGTATTTACTAAGGGCGGCGCATTGTGGTTAGAAGCGCAGGCAGAAATTGGTGCCGATGCATTGGGCTTGGATTGGGCAGTAGACATCGGTCAGGCGCGTCAGCGTGTGGGCCATAAAGTGGCTTTGCAGGGCAATTTAGATCCAGCCATTTTATTATCCACGCCGGTTGCTATAGAGCAGCAAGTGGCTAATGTTTTAGCCAGTTATGGCAAAGGCCACGGCCATGTCTTTAATCTTGGGCATGGCATTACCCAGTGGACGCCGCCTGAAAACGCAGCGGCCATGTTAGAGGCGGTTCGATTACATAGTCAGCCATACCATCAGTAAATAAAAAATCCCGCAATGCGGGATTTTTTATTAAGCATAGTTTATGTCGATTTATTTTAAACTCATGCGGCTCATGGTGTCATCTTTATCGATGAATTTATGTTTTAGTGCACCTAGTAAATGGATGCCTATCAACGCCAATAAGACGATGCCAACAAATTCGTGAGTGCATTCAAAAAAATCGCGCACGGGTTTGTTGTCTAAACCGGCAATCACATCCATACCAAACCACTTCACCCCGTATTTGCTGTTAATCGCCATGATTAAGCCAGTGACCGGCACGGCTAACATAAGCAAATACAGTGCGTGATGAGTGGCTGTGGCGACTTTTTTCTCCATGGCTTTATAGGAAGCTAAAGCAGCCGGTGGCGTGTGGGTAATGCGCCACAAAATACGGATAAGAATCAAGGCTAACACCGTCAAGCCTAATGATTTATGCAAGTTGAAATAGAAGGTTCTAGGGCTGGCTTCTTCAGCCAATTGCCAAGTGTAAACGCCTAAATCAAACAGATCGTAAGCGATTTGTTTGGGGGCTTCTTTGGGCAATTCTGCCATGTACCAACCTAAGACAAACATCAGTACGATAAAGATGGCGATGAGCCAATGCAAAACTATGGCGGTTTTAGTGTAGCGGCTAGGAGTTTGATTCATGCGAGTATTCCTGTATATTAATTTTAATACTTGATGTGATTATTGAAGCTAGCATAATCATAGCCGATAATTCTACTAATAACCTTAGATGCAGGAATAAACCATGCGTATTTTAATGATTATCCTTAGTGGCTTAGTATGGCTGTTGCCAGTTCACGCGCAAGCAAACGATGATTTCGCCATTGAAGCGCTGGGGCATGGCATTTATGTCCATCACGGCGCCCATTTGGACATAGACGATGGCTACCAAGGAGACATTTGCAACATCAGCTTTGTGGTGGGCTCTAAAGGCGTGGCGGTAATCGATACCGGCGGCAGTTTGAAAGTTGGGCAGCAATTACGGCTAGCGATTGCTAAGGTCACGCCGCTACCAGTTTTGTACGTAATTAACACCCATGTGCATCCAGACCATACTTACGGTAACGCCGCGTTCTTGGCTAGTCACGTTGATGAGATCGAGCCAGAATTTATTGGCCATGAGAAATTAGCGGCAGCCATGGATTTGCGCCAAGAGCAATACAGTAAATTAAATGCTAAATTGCTAGGTGAAGATGCCATGGGTACCATCTTGGTTAAGCCCAGCATAGCCGTTAAAACCAATCTAAGCTTGGACTTAGGTGACAGAAAACTGCTGCTAATGGCACACCCGATTGCCCATACGAATACCGATCTCAGCGTGATGGATGGTCAAACCAATACACTGTTCAGCGGTGATTTGTTGTTTATAGAACGCACGCCAGTAGTAGAGGGCGACGTGAGGGGTCTAATAGCAGAGCTCGATAAATTAAAAGCCAGTGGTGCTGAACATGTCGTCCCGGGGCATGGTCCGGTTAGCCAAGACCTTGTGTTGGCTATCAATAATGCGCAAACGTATTTAAAGGTTTTATTAAGCGATATACGCGACAGCATTAAAAAAGGCATCAGCATGGAAGTCACCATGAATACCGCTGCGGCGTCAGAAAAAGACAAATGGTTGTTGTTTGATGTGGCCAATCGGCGCAATGTTAATACGCTGTACCCGGCTTTAGAGTGGGAGTGAGGCTATTAGCCTATGAGTTGGTTTGATGCTAGTGTATAAAAAATTAAAGGCCGCATTTAGCGGCCTTTAATTTTATGTTTTATTTTGCTACTTGTTTTTCGCGCATTTCATCCAAGGTTTTGCAATCTATGCAAAGCGTGGCGGTTGGTCTTGCTTCTAAGCGTTTTAGGCCTATCTCTATGCCGCAACCTTCGCAATAACCGTATTCACCACCGTCAATATTACGCAAGGTGTCATCGATTTTTTTGATTAATTTGCGTTCGCGATCACGGTTACGCAATTCCAATGTCATGTCTGTTTCTTGGCTGGCCCTATCATTTGGGTCGGCGAACATGGTCACTTCATCTTGCATGGTGTGCACGGTTTTATTGAGATCTTCGCTTAATTCCAGTTTCCATTCGTTCAAAATCTTACGGAAGTGGTTGAGCTGATTTTTGCTCATGTATTGCTCATCGGCCTTAGGCTGATATGGGGTAAATTGTTTATTAGTAACGGCTGCCATGATTGGATTCCAAATACTTAAAATTAAATTCTAAAAAAAGCAATTAACAGTGCATATGCAAAATTAGCGCGTGAGTGTACACCGAATAAGACATTCATGCAAAACTAGTCTAGAGGCTTGAATGCTTTGAAAATTTTTGATTAAGCGGCTTCGCTAAGTTCCAGAGCCAATAAGGTGTTTTCCATCAAGGTCGCCACCGTCATCGGGCCCACACCACCGGGTACCGGACTAATGAAGGCGGCACGTTGTTTAGCCGCATTGAAGTCCACATCGCCAGCGATGCTGCCATCGGCCAATCGATTAATACCAATATCAATCACGATGGCCCCTGGCTTAATCCACTCGCCTTTTATTAAGCCAGGTTTGCCTGCAGCCGCGATGACTAAATCCGCTTGCATGATCATTTTGGCTAAATCCTTGGTATGGCGATGGCAACTGGTTACGGTGCAGCCAGCAAGCAATAATTCCAATGCCATAGGCCGCCCTACATGATTGGATACACCCACCACCACAGCATCCAAACCCATCAAAGGGATGTTGGCAGCTTGCAGCATCTTGATCACCCCAAACGGCGTACAAGAGCGCAGAGTGGGTTGACGCACCGCAAGGCGACCGATGTTATAAGGGTGAAATCCATCCACATCCTTGTTTGGGCTGATGCGCTCTATGATGTGTTCGTCTTTAATTTGGGCTGGCAAGGGCGATTGCACCAGTATGCCGTCGATGGCCGGGTCGTCATTTAACTGTTGAATGAGGCTTAACAACTCTGCCTCGCTGGTACTGCTGGGCAAATCGTAAGCCAGCGATTTGATACCGACTTTTTCACAGGCCAAGCGTTTGTTACGCACGTATATGGCTGAAGCGGGGTCGGCACCAATAAGTATAACCGCTAGACTGGGCGCGCGCTTATTTGCTTTGAGTCGGGCTTGAATGCGTGACTGTATGGAATCGAGTAAGGTGGCGGCAATGGCTTTGCCATCAATTATTTGCGCTGTCATCGGTATAGGTTGCTTAAAATTGAACAATTATTAAAAATAAAGCGATATTTTAACATATTAGAATTGACCTAAAGCTCGGATTGCAGTATATTTCTGCCCTTCGGCGTGTAGCGTAGCCTGGTAGCGCGCCTGCTTTGGGAGCAGGATGTCGGGAGTTCGAATCTCTCCACGCCGACCAAATTTTTTGCAGTTGAATTTAACTTCAGTTGCATAAATGAAAGTCAGCCCGAAAAGTTTTATATGTTGCTAAATAGTGCGCATATATTAGCCTTGTAACCACAATCTGCCCGTAGCTCAACCGGATAGAGCACCAGCCTTCTAAGCTGGGGGTTACAGGTTCGATTCCTGTCGGGCAGGCCAAAATCAAGTTTCTATGGTGGCTGTAGCTCAGTTGGTAGAGTCCAGGATTGTGATTCCTGTTGTCGTGGGTTCGAGCCCCATCAGCCACCCCATTCTCCCCTTAAGTTTTTACTGTTTGTCCTTCTCTTGTCCTTTTTGGAGAAGCAGATGGCAACATTCCGTAAGCGTTCTGGTGCTTGGCAGGTAAGAGTGCAGCGCAAGGGTTTTCCCGAACAATCTAAAACATTCACAACACGTTCAGAAGGTATTGCTTGGGCTAGAGTTCTAGAGTCTGAGATGGATAGAGGTGTGTTCGTAAGTCTTATTGCAGCAGAAACCACTATCTTTTCTGAGTTATTGACTCGCTATCTTAAAGAAATTAGTCCACACAAGAAACATTCTTCTGTTGAAGAAGGGTGTCCCGTCTAAACTAGATAAGCTCAATGTGTTGAAGTGATTACAATCGAGTTATAGCTGAGCATATATAGAATTAAAAAATGGGTCATTTCGCTTATACCCTGATCTGGAGTGAGCAAAGTTCTCTTGTAGTAAAGACAGACTTCGTATCTCATTTACATGAAATATTTTCCAGCCAATATATTCGCCAGACTCACTCCCACCCCTTATTTGGTAAGCACGTAGAGCAGGGTGACCTTTCTTATCTAAGCCATATGTATGGGGTTCAACTGTGCGTGAAAATCCATCATAACTAAATGAGAGCAGTTGTTTGTTTTGAATCGCAGTTTTAATTCGCATATTTCATCACCAATCCATGTTTAGCGTTAGAAAGTAATCAAAATTAAACAGTCATCCAAACTACACCTGGAGTTCTCTCTACTTGAACACCGGCCGCTGTGGTTCTATAGGTTAGGTAGCATGAGTGGGCGGGGTTGGATAATACATCAGGCGTAAAAATCGCATATACATCGCCATGACCAATTCTGGCCGACTTTGTGATTAAGCCTGGATGACCTTCACGATGTAGTTTGCTTCCAATCGCATGTGTTGCTGTGTAATCTGATGCATGAATGATTTCGGGATGCGTCTTAATTTGCGGACGCAAATCTATAAGAAGTGAATCACATTGCACCATGTAGATTCTACGTTCTATCTCTACACCAGGTTTGTTGAAGCCTGCATCATCCAGCAGGATTTTTTGCCAGTGATAAGCTGTTTCATGCACTGTGGTTTTAATAGAGTCAGCACCATACCAAACGCCAAAAGAGCCATCAGAGAATCTGCTTTGTGAAGAGTTCTGGAATGGGTAGCCAATCGCATTATTCCATTCAGCTTCTTCAAATGGCCGATCAATAATTGGCTGATGAGAACTGAATAACTTAGGTTTGGTTTCCATCTCCAGAAGCTGGGCAGCTTGCCAGGCTTCTGGGTCATCGGTTAGGTCGTCGAACAAATCTTCAGAGACTCTTAATGAGACAATATTTCTCGCGATATTCTGATGAATATCAGTGAGCGTCAGGTTCGAAAATAACGAATCCATTAGTTGCCGCGAGCGCGATTTAAGTAGCTACGCACATACAACAAACCAGGGAAGCCCATTTCTGCAATCGTGTCAATCGGTGTATTGCCATGCAACGCCCTGTTTTTAGTTTTCATCCAGGTATAGGCCAATTCCGGATTTCTTGGGAAAAGCAAACGCAAGTCTTTGTGGATGGCAAGCAAGTTGCCGGCACGATCCAACATATCTCTGCTTGCAGAAATGGCTTCCCCCTTTTTATACCGTGTAAGTGCAGCTCGGTTATCGGTAGACAAACCAAGAGCAGCAAGCTTCTCTTCGGTGGTTAAGGTCCAAAGCTCAAACATTTTAAGGAGCATGGGCGTGATTTTTGAACGGTCGATCTCCATTCCTTTGCCTGCTGATGCTGTTTGTGTGGCGGTCATAATACCCTCCGTTTGGATAAATGCAACATAATATGTTATATATATTACACGTGGTGTTTGCAAAAGTAAATATGCATCAATGCATATTGTCTGATTATCTGACGGACTAGATGCGGCGGTGGATTTAATAGGGGTGGCATTTATTTTTGGATTTTTACGCTACAATGGATTTGTAACTTATTGATTAACATCGGCTTGTGAATCGGTGGGGTAGTACCCCATCAGCCACCCAAAAATTTCAAAGCCTCACCTTCGTGGGGCTTTTTGTTTTTAAGCATTTGTATACGGCATGCGTTTATTTAACCAAGCTGGCCTTATAATTTACCGATGACTGTTTTGTAAATTAAACTAAGCCATGAGCAGCGAACAATCCCAATCTCAATTCGAAGACGATGTCATTTGCCAGTGCAGTGGTACGACCCGCGGCTATATTGAAGCGCTGGTTAAGCAAGGCTTGGACGTCGATGCCATCTCTAGACGCAGCGGGGCATTAAGCGGTTGCGGTGGTTGTGAGTGGGATATAGCCAACTTGGTTAACACCCTTACGGCACAAAAAAATACGTCTTAATCTCCTTTCAGCTTGACCCTTCAGTAAAATCTAAGCCATTGTAAATACTTGAATTTTTTGGAAATAGCGCTTGCTATTTATTAGCTGAAGCGCAGAATGAACGACCTGATGCACCTGCAGTAATGAGTGGGGGGTATGGTCCGTGAAAAATAACACGATACGATTACTGCTACTGGATGCCCTGCTGCTTACTGCCATGTCGGCATGCACACACGCCAGTAAAATAGAAGTTTCAACTGGCCATATCGATGGCCAACCCACCGCAAGCACGCTAGCCCACAGCTCAGACGAGGCCCTTGCTGCATCGGAAAAGCCAGCTGCAAACATACCAAAAATTTTAAACGATCAAGCTTATTTAGCGCCACCGGCAGCAAAAGCCCAAGAACCGACTTACAGTATTGTGGTTTACGACACGCCGGTTAAGGAGGTGTTGTTCGCCATAGCGCGCGATAGCAAATTGAATGTTGATATTCATCCGGCGATCAAGGGCAACGTCACCTTAAATGCCATAGACCAAACATTGCCAGCCATTTTGGAGCGCTTAGCCAAGCAGGTGGATTTAAGTTATCAGGTATCGGGCCAGGTGTTAACCATTACACCGGATCAGCCTGTTTTGCGTCCTTATGCGGTGGATTACGTTAATTTGTCTCGAGATACGGCAGGTTTTATTGGTGCGGCAGCTGAAATCGCTGGCACTGGTAAAGGCGCCTTGGAGGGTGTGGCGAGTGTGAGTGGGGGTAGCAATAGTTCGCGCACGTCGATTAGCAGTGAATCAAAAAGCCATTTTTGGGAAACGCTAGAAAAAAACATCAAGGATATTTTGGCAGAAACAGACAAAGAGGTCATGGTAAAGCGGGGCAACACATTGCTGGCAAGCAGTCAAAAAA
>JACCDV010336063.1_pt1 | contig 24064 bp, 9 predicted proteins | sample 7446131 | NCBI WGS metagenome assembly JACCDV01 (sample SAMN15323448, study PRJNA562643) | freshwater metagenome | isolation source: river surface water | place: USA:Blue River Watershed | collected 2017-08-17
CTAGCTCAATTGTATCAGCTACCTATGGAGATAATGGTTTTGCGAACTCGATAGAGACGACTACTGAAAGTGGTTCGTATTCTGGCACCTATACTTATTTCTTCGCTTCTGATGCAAATGTTAGTACCTGTAGAGATACGGATACAGATGGTGTACCTGATGTAGTTGACTTAGATGATGATAATGATGGTATATTAGATAGCATTGAGTGTCCGTTAACTAATATACTTGTCAATGGAGAATTTACAGGTAACACTACTGGTTGGACAGGAAGTGCAAACTGGGCGTATAATTCAGGTGGTTTTGTTTGGAACTCTTCAGATAATGTCACCAATAACGTAATTTCTCAAAATTTTGCCAGACCTATATTCAATCCTGAATCGAGCAATGTTGATATTGCTTTTGATGTAAATACGAATGGAACAGGTTATCTAATTACAAGTACTGGTACGGCAACCATGGATGTGGTATTAAATAATACAATCTATGCAACTATCACTAATCCAAGTGGAGGAACGACAGCAAGTGTTGTTGCTAGAAATGGGGCAACAGTTAATGTGTCAAGTATTAATATCGTAAATACAAATGTTCCTTCTACTCGAATTATAGTCTCTGTTCCTAGAACGCAATTTAATACGACTAATACACTTGGGTTTAGTTTTTCTGCTACTACAGATGATATTGGTATTGATAATGTCTTTGTAGGCTCACTAGTTAATTCGTGTGATACCGATAGTGATGGTAGGATAAATAGCAAGGATTTAGATTCGGATGGGGATGGTTGTTTTGACGCTGTGGAGGCAGGAACAACCTATGTTTCAACTGCAGTAGCTTCTTCAGCTAAATTAACAACCGATGTTATTCCAGGAACATATGGCACAAATGGTTTCGCGGACGGCTTAGAAACCACTACGGATGCTGGAATTTACACTGGCACTTACACCTATAGTTTTGCATTAGATGCAAATGGTAAAGCTTGTTTAGATACTGATACTGATGGGGTAGCTGACATCTATGATTTAGATGATGATAATGACGGAGTCTTAGATACCGTGGAATGTCCTTTGACTAATATTTTAGTGAATGGTTCTTTCACTGGAGGTACCACGGGATGGACAGCAAATGCAAACTGGGCGTATAATGTGGGTGGATTTGTTTGGAATGCTGCTGACAATGTTTCAAATAATGTAATCTCTCAAACGTTTGCTCGACCTGTTTTCGATGCAGAGTCTAACATGCAAGACATCTCATTTGATTTTAACACAAATGGTACTGGCTGGTTAGTAACAAGTTCTGGAACAGCCACGATGGATGTCCTAATCAATAATGTGGTTTATGCTACTTTAACAAATCCAAGTGGCGGAACAACGGCATCTATTGTAGGAAGAAATGGGGCAACTGTAAACAGGTCAAGTGTAAATATCGTAACAGATAACATTCCCACCTCTCGAATTGTATTTAGAGTACCTAACACGATTTTCAATAATTCTAATACGATTGCTTTTAACTTCTCAGCAACAACGGATGACATCGGAATAGATAATGTGTTTGTAGGAACTAGAATCAATACCTGCGATACGGATAATGATGGTGTAATAAATAGTAAAGATTTAGACTCTGATGGTGATGGTTGTTCGGATGCGTCAGAATCTAAAACAGTTAATTCATTAACGGCTACAACAGTTAGTGGTTTATATGGTAACAATGGCTTTGCTAACTCCATTGAAACGGCCACCGAAAGTGGACTATACTCTGGGACTTATTTATACTCAAGAGCCTTAGATCCAACAATCAAAGGATGTTTAGATTCCGATTTTGATGGTGTTCCAGATTTAGATGATGTAGATGACGATAATGATGGGATTTTAGACTCGAGTGAATGTCCTACGGCTGCCTTAAATACAAATGAAAGTAACGGTACCTTTGGTACGGCCTCAGCACCTAGAAACGTATCTAATACGAATGTTACAGGGGGCTATATTTATGCAAGTAGCAATACGGCAGGAGCTCAATATGCGGTAATTAATCAAAGTACACCCTATCACCCTTCTGCTAGTTTCTGGCGCTATGTGGGCAAAACAACAGGTGCGGCTAATGATGCTTATTTAGCCGTAAATGGTAGTACTACAGTGGGTATATTTTATGCCGAAACAGTTAATTTACAAGCAACTGTAAAATACCGAATTTCATTCTGGCACCAAGCAGCTTCCACGGCGAATAGTTATGCCTTGGCTGCTGAATTAGTTAGTAGTTCCAATGCCGTGTTAGCCACAGCTTCAACCGGCCCTCAGAACTCCTTGGGATGGAAATTGACGACCATTGAATACACAAGTCCTACTAATCAAGCCGTTAGCTTCCGTCTTAAAAATACGTCAGTTAATTTGGATGGGAATGATTTCTCTATTGATGATATTTCCATTACACCTATTGGCTGTCCTGACACAGACGGCGACGGAATCCCGAACCAATTAGACCTAGACTCCGATGGTGATGGTTGCTCGGATGCAAACGAAGCCTACGGGTTGTCGACGGCGCAGGGGACAGATGGTAACCAGTATTTTGGCAATAGTCCACTAACAGTAGACGCGACAGGTAAGGTTTCCGGAGCGACTTACACGGCTACGAGCGTGAACGTCACAACAGTAGGATCTGCGAGTACAATTACCGTTCAGCCGACAGATCAATCAATTAATATAGGAGGAACAGCCGTATTTAGTACAGCATTAACGACTGGATCTGGAACGACTTCTTACCAGTGGCAAGTAAGTACAAATGGGGGAACGACATGGTCGAATGTGACGGACTCATTTACTTATGCTGGAGCAGGAACCACGACCCTTACGGTATCGAATGTTCCTCTATCGATGAAAGGATTCCGCTACCGATTGAACGTAGCGCAGTCGAATTATGTCTGCGGAAATATCACCTCTTCTGTTGCTAGATTATTGATGGACAATACGCCTATCGTGGTAGACGAAAGTGCAACCGGTACGGAGGACACACCGATTTCGGGGAATGTATTAACAAACGATCGCGGATCAGGAGGGGCATCAATTACAGTTACTAGTTTTACAATTGCAGGGGTTACAGGAACATTCTCGCCTTCTCAAACAGCAACTATTCCGAATGTAGGAACGATTGTAATTAATGCAAATGGATCTTACACATTCACGCCTACGGCAAATTATAATGGAACCGTACCGGCGATAGATTATACCGCGACTGATGCTAATGGAGGGTCTGATGTAGGAACATTACAATTAACTATTACGCCTGTAAATGATGCACCAGTAGCTGTGGATGACATCAAGACTACGAATGAAAATACCACCGCTTCTGGAAACGTATTAACCGACGGAACCGATGATTCGGATGTGGATGGGAATACGCTAACGATTACACAATTTAAGATAAATGGGATTACTTATAATCCTGGAACTGTTGCAAATATCCCAGGTAGAGGATCCATTACGATAAACGCTAACGGCTCGTATACCTTTACGCCAACGGCTGGGTATTATGGTGCTGTTCCAGATGTAGAATATACGTTAAGTGATGGTAATGGTGGATCTGATGTAGGACTTTTGAGCATCACGGTAAATAACGTGAACGATGCGCCATTAGCGACGGATGATATTATTCGAACAACACAATATGTTGCTATTTCCGGAAATGTAAAAACGAACGATGCGGATAATGATGCGGGAACTACATTAACAATCACGCAGTTTAGTTTTTCTAATGGAGGATCAACTGTTACCTATGTGGCCGGTTCAGGAGTCGTCACAATAACAGCGGCTAATTCTTCTGTTATAGGTACGATAAGCATAGGAACGGACGGTGCATTTACCTTTACCCCTTCTGGAACATTTACAGGAACAGTTCCCAAAATCACATATACTCTAAGTGATGGATCGTTAACAGATACGGGCTTATTAGACATATTTGTTGAACCTACAAACACGAATCCGATAGCCAATGATGATGTAGCGTACACTTCTGAAGATACCCCTGTTTCTGGAAATGTACTTACCGACGGAACAAGAGATTCTGATTCAGATGGTCATACATTAGTGGTTACTCAATATTCATTTACCATTGTTTCAGGGACTAGTTCCACTACTTATACCTATCCTGCTGGATCCACAAATGTAATTCCAGGAGTAGGGACAATAGTGGTCAATACAAACGGCACCTATACTTTCACCCCATTCCCTAATTATAATGGAAGCGTTCCTGGCATTACCTATATTATAAGTGACGGAAATGGAGGGACAGATACGGGATTGTTAAGCATCAACGTGAACCCGGTAAATGATTCGCCAATAGCAGTAAATGATGATAACAAAACAACACTAGAGGATAGACCTGTTACAGTTAATGTGTTAACTAACGACTCGGATATTGATGGCAATTCGATATTGTCAGTTTTACAATTTACAATTGCTGGGGTCAATGGATCCTTTAATACGTCCTCTATAGCCAGCATTCCAAATGTAGGAACAGTAACGGTTACGCCTTCCGGCGATTTAACCTTCACTCCAGCCTCTAACTACAACGGGGTTGTTCCTACCATAACGTATACCGTAACGGATGGAACCGCAACGGCAACGGCAAATGTAAACATCGCAGTTACACCAGTAAATGACGCTCCAATTGTAACAAATGAAGCGCTTACAACCCCAGAAAATACGGCCATCACGGGAAATAATTTATTAACTAATGATACGGATGTAGAGAGCAATACGCTATCCATTACCCAAATTACAGTTAGCGGAGTGAACTACCCAGCAGGATCGATTGTGGAACTTACTGGAGTAGGAACCGTGGTTGTGAATGAAGATGGAACCTATACATTTACCCCTAATCGTGGGTATTTTGGAACGCTTCCGTTGATAACATATGCCGTTTCAGATGGTAATGGCGGAGTGACTTCTGGTACACTGAGCATCACTGTTACTCCGGTAAATGACCCACCAGTTGTGGCTAATGAATCCGTTCAAATCCTGGAGGATGCGATCGCAACGGGCAACGTATTATCGAACGATACAGACCCCGAAAATAATACCTTATCGATTACCCAATTTACTATTGCCGGAATTTCAGGCACCTTCACTTCTACGGCCTCGATTCCGGGTGTAGGAACGATTACGATTAATGCAAACGGAACCTATACGTTTACCCCTACCGCAAATTACAATGGTATTGTTCCTGCTATCGAATATACGGTAAGTGATGGTTTAGGTGGTACGACAAATGGTAATTTAACTATTGTAGTGGCAGCTGTGAATGACTTGCCTATTGTGGCGAACGAGACGAAATCTGCACCGGTTAATACGGCTATCTCAGATAATGTATTAACGAATGATCGAGATGTGGAAGCGAGTGCGTTAAGCCTAACGAAATTTACGATAGCAGGAGTAGATTATCCTGCAGGAACCACAGCCACTCTTACCGGTGTGGGTACGATTGTGATGAATGCGGATGGAACATTCACCTTTACTCCAGCGACGAATTATGTAGGCTCTGCACCATTAGTTACCTATACCGTTTCGGATGGAACGGCCACAAGTACGGGAACGTTGAGTTTAACAATTACCCCTATCGACGCGGATGGCGACGGTATTCCGGATGAGATAGAAAAAGGACCAGGATCTACTCCGCGCGATACAGATAACGACGGCACGCCAGATTATTTAGATACGGATAGTGATGGCGACGGAATTTTAGATAACGCAGAGGATGCGGTTTGTGTTGGATTTATGCCATGTACACCTACGGATACAGACAGCGATGGCACCCCAGATTACCGTGATTTAGATTCTGATGGCGATGGCATTTCGGATGCGATCGAAGGTACGACAGATACGGATGGTGATGGTGTTCCGAATTACCGAGATACAGATAGTGATGGAGACGGTATTTTAGATTCAGCGGAAAAAGGGCCTAATTCGACACCTATAGACACCGATTTAGACGGCACGCCAGATTACCGTGATTTGGATTCAGATAACGATGGCATTCCGGATGCGACCGAAGGTACGACAGATACAGATGGTGATGGTGTTCCGAATTACCGCGATACGGATAGTGATGCGGATGGTATTAGTGACGCGATCGAGGCAACAACGGATACGGATGGAGACGGAACGCCTAATTACATCGATACAGACTCTGATGGCGATGGTATTTCGGATGCCATCGAAAAAGGGCCTACTGCGACGCCAGTCGATACAGACGGGGATGGAACTCCAGATTACAAAGATTTGGATTCTGACAATGATGGTATACTTGATAGTCTAGAAACGGCTACGGATACAGACGGTGATGGCACGCCTAATTTCCGGGATTTGGATAGTGATGGCGACGGTATTTTAGATGCGGTAGAAGGAATTGTAGATACAGACGGAGACGGCATCCTTAATTTCAGAGATGTCGATAGTGATGGTGATGGCATCCCAGATCGTACCGAAAAAGGAACGGGATCTGTAGCAGCGGATACGGATGGCGATGGAACACCAGATTACAAAGATTTAGATTCGGATGGAGATGGCATTCCAGATGAGGTAGAAGATGAGGCTTGCTCGGGCGTTGTACCTTGTACCCCTACAGATACAGATGGGGATGGAACACCTAACTTTAGGGATCTTGATTCTGATGGGGATGGTATTTCAGACGCCATGGAGAAGGGGCCTAATGGTGCGACTCCAGTTGATACAGATACTGACGGCACTCCAGATTACTTAGATCTAGATTCTGATAGGGATGGTATTTCAGACGCGATTGAAAAAGGACCGACTGCCACGCCAGTGGATACGGATGGCGATGGTATTCCTGACTTCCGCGACGACGATTCAGATAATGATGGCATTTCAGATTCAGTAGAAAACGGCCCTGGTTTAAACCCTGTTGATACAGACAACGACGGTACTCCAGATTACCGAGACTTAGATTCCGACGGCGATGGTAAATCGGATCAATCGGAAGGCAATGTGGATACGGACGGTGATGTTACACCTAACTTTAGAGACCTAGATTCAGATGGGGACGGCGTGTTAGACGCGGTGGACGCTTGCCCACTAGTTAATGGTTTAGGAAGTGCGAATGGTTGTCCGCCTGATAGCGACGGCGATGGTCTTGCAGATGTAGATGATTCAGATGATGACAATGACGGTATTCTAGATACAGTGGAGGCTGCAGCTTGCTCGCCATCTGCGGTAGATTGTGATACGGATGGAGACGGTATTCCAAATCGCCTGGATGCAGATAGCGACGGCGATGGCATTTCAGATGTCATAGAAGCAGGCGGAACAGATACTGACAATAATGGCAAAGCGGATGGATCCGTAGACAGCAATGGCGTCCCTGCGACTGCTTCTGGCGGATTGACTCCTCCTAATTCGGACGGAACAGGTAATTCAAATCCTTACGACACGGATAGTGATGGTGACGGCATCAGCGATGCGATTGAGAAGGGAACCGGGGCGAATTTGGCAGACACAGACGGAACGGGACTTCCAGATTATTTAGATACAGATTCGGATGGTGACGGCATTAGTGATGCGGTAGAAAAAGGATCGGGTACTGCGGTGGCGGATACAGACAACGACGGTATTCCGGACTTTAGAGATCTAGATTCAGATGGCGACGGTATCCCGGATTCGACAGAAGGAACGACTGATTCTGATGGTGATGGCATTCCTAATTTTAGAGATGTAGACAGTGATGGGGATGGTATTTTAGACAGCATCGAGAAAGGTACGGGCAATACCTTATTAGACTCAGATGGAGATAATATTCCTAATTACTTAGATGCTGATAGTGATGCCGACGGCATTCCAGATGCGATTGAAGGCACGGTAGATACAGATCGAGATAGCACGCCGGATTACTTGGATACAGATTCAGATGGGGATGGTATTTTAGACAGCGTAGAAGATGCGGGTTGTACAGGTACTGCACCATGTACACCTACTGATACGGATGGCGATGGCGTCCCTAACTTCCGTGATTTAGATAGTGATGGGGATGGCATAACAGACGCAATCGAAGGAACGACGGATACAGACGGAGATACCATACCGAACTATTTAGATTCAGATTCAGACAACGACGGCATCAGCGACTTAATAGAAGGCAGCGCAGATTCTGATGGCGATGGAACTCCTAATTACCGCGATCTAGATTCAGACGGCGACGGTATTCCGGATAGTATTGAAAAAGGAACGGCGACTTCACCGGTAGATACGGACGGTGACGGCACCCCTGATTACTTAGACACAGACACGGATGGCGACGGTATTCCAGATAGCGTAGAAGATGCAGTTTGTACGGGTACATCCCCATGTTTGCCTACTGATACAGATAACGATGGTATCCCTAATCACCGAGATTTAGATTCAGATGGCGACGGTATTCCAGACAGTGTAGAAAGAGGTACAGATGGAAACAACCCTGAAAATACAGATGGCATTACCTTACCTGATTACTTAGATACCGACAGTGATAATGATGGTATTTTGGATGCGGTAGAGCGCGGCATTGATGGCAATAATCCGCTAGACACAGATCGTGATGGAGTCCCTGATTACAAAGAGGTAGACAGCGATAATGATGGTATTACTGATGCGGTCGAAGGAACGGTAGACACCGACGGCGACGGCATCCCTAATTACCGTGATACAGATTCAGATAATGACGGTATTCTAGATAGTGTCGAAAAAGGTAGCGGAAGCACGCCTGTAGACACAGATACTGATGGTATTCCGGATTACATAGATCTAGATTCGGATGCGGATAGGAAATCTGATCGCTCAGAAGGAGAAACCGATTATGATGGAGATACAATTCCAAATTATGTAGATCCTGATTCCGATGGCGACGGCATCAATGACATCGATGACCAATGTCCATTATTGCCTGGAATTATTGGAAATAATGGTTGTCCAGTAGATACCGATGGTGACGGCGTATACGATATTGATGATGCAGATGATGACAACGACGGTCTATTAGACTCTGTCGAAGCAGCCGCTTGTACTCCTTCTGCGCCAGATTGTGATACGGATAGCGATGGAATACCGAATCGCTTGGATCCAGATTCAGATAACGACGGAATCAGTGACGTACGCGAATCGAATGGAACTGATGTTGATGGTGATAGCAAGGTTGATGGAACAGTAGATGCAAATGGTATTCCTAGCTCAACGAATGGTGGTTTAACTCCGCCAAACACGGATGGAACCACTCTTCCTGATCCATATGATCTCGATAGTGACGGTGATGGAATCCCAGATAGTCTCGAGGGGACGGTAGATACGGATGGCGATGGCATCCCGAATTACCGCGACCTAGACTCAGATGCGGATGGTATTCCAGACAGCGTTGAAAAAGGAACGGGTACGGCGATTTTAGATACAGATGGGGACGGAACGCCAGACTATAAAGACCTAGATTCTGACGGTGACGGCATTGCAGATAGTGTTGAAAAAGGACCTAACGGCGCAACCCCAATAGACACTGACGGTGATGGTATCCCTAATTACCGCGACCTAGACTCAGACGCTGACGGCATTCCGGATAGTATCGAAAAAGGAACAGGAAGTACTTTATTAAATACCGATGGGGATACACTTCCAGATTACTTGGACGCTGATTCAGATGGTGACGGCATAAGCGATGCCATTGAAAAAGGCTTAAACGGAAATAGCCCAATTGATACAGACAGAGACGGCATCCCAGATTACCGCGATACCGATTCCGATAATGATGGCATTCCAGACAGCGTCGAAGGAACGACAGATACAGATGGTGACGGTGTTCCTAATTACCGCGATCTAGATTCTGACGGTGACGGTATTACAGACGCCGTTGAAAAGGGGGATAATGGAGCAGAACCAGTGGACACGGATCGCGATGGTATTCCGGATTACAAGGATACTGATTCAGATGGCGATGGTAAATTAGACGCTATTGAAAAGGGAACGGGACCTTTATTATTAGATACAGATCGCGATGGTGTTCCTGATTACCGCGATGTGGATAATTATGGAAAATCAGACTTTAATGTAACGAGCGTAAATGTGCCGGTTATAGGAAGTGTGAAGACAAACGACGTTGTTCCACAAGGGACCACTTACGGGCAACCAGCCGCTTTAGCTGGGGCAACACTCGTCATGAATGCAAGTACTGGAACGTATACCTTTACGTCCAATACCCCAGGAAAATATGTGTATTATGTAGCTGTATGTGGACCAAATCAAACAATTAATTGTCCGCAAACACCACTAGTAATCACTGTTCTAGATCCTCTTGCAGTGGACAAACCAGTAGCGAATAATGACTTTGCCATCCTAGAGCAAGGCGGTTCTGCTACGGTAGCCATACTCACGAACGACAAGGCTGGGGATGTAGGTAAGACAATCGACGCGACCACCTTAGTGGTAACCACAGGGCCGCGCCATGGAACAGCGGTAGTTAATAGCAATGGTTCCTTAACCTATACACCTACCGCATTATTCGTAGGAGTCGATAGCCTAGTATATCAAGTTTGCGATACGAGCATACCATCACAATGCCAAAGTGCCACCGTCTACTTCACCGTAGAGCCGGCTGGTCTTTTGGTAGAAACAGGAGCCATAGATGATTTCGCCATCTTACGCGCAAGTATCGATGGATCAGCTAGTGTGACCGGAAACGTATTAGGTAATGACCTAAATGGAGCTGGAGCCACCCTGACAGCCAATCTCGTAAGCGGGCCAAGTAGTGCACAAGGTACCTTCACGTTAAATTCATCTGGGGCCTATACCTTTACGCCTACAGCTGGATTTAGTGGTCCCGTAGACATTGTCTACGAAGCTTGCGGAGGCTCCCCAGTTGTTTGTACGAAAGCAACCCTTCACATTTTAGTGGAGCCATTGCCAGCACTCGTAAACGACATTGCATCCGCTTTCGCAAATGTTACTAGAACGGGAAATATTTCGACAAATGACACTGTTCCGGCTGGTACCACTTACGGTCAGCCTGCAGCCTTAACAGGTGCGACGATTTTAGTGGGTCCTTCTGGCACGTATACTTTCACGGCAACAGTCACAGGCACGTATACTTACACTGTACCAGTTTGTTCGCCAGGTCAAATAGGAACTTGCCCTACGCAGACTTTGGTGATAACGGTAACCGCTCCGGGTCCTGTGAATGATGTGGCTACTGCGTTTGCGAATGTTCCTAAAACAGGTAACATCTCTACAAACGATAGCAATCCAGTGGGCTCGACCTACGGTCAACCAGCACAACAAACCGGTGCGACGATTACGGTAAATCCAGACGGAACGTATAGCTTCACAGCCACGGCCGCTGGAACCTACACGTACACTATCCCAACGTGTGCACCAGGTCAGACGAGCAACTGCCCTACGCAGACGTTGGTGATAACAGTGACCGCTCCGGGTCCTGTGAATGATGTGGCTACTGCGTTTGCGAATGTTCCTAAAACAGGTAACATCTCTACAAATGATAGCAATCCAGTGGGCACGACCTACGGTCAACCAGCGCAGTTGACAGGCGCAACGATTACGGTGGGCCCTACAGGTACTTACACGTTTACTGCCACGGCCGCTGGAACCTACACGTACACCATCCCAACGTGTGCACCAGGTCAGACTAGCAACTGTCCTACCCAGACCTTGGTGATAACAGTGACCGCTCCAGGTCCTGTAAATGATGCGGCTACCGCCTTTGCTAATGTTCCTAAAACAGGTAATATCTCTACAAACGATAGCAACCCAGCGGGCACGACCTACGGTCAACCAGCACAACAAACCGGCGCAACGATCACCATAAATCCAGACGGAACGTATAGCTTCACAGCCACAGCCGCAGGAACCTACACGTACACTATCCCAACGTGTGCACCAGGTCAGACGAGCAACTGCCCTACGCAGACGTTGGTGATAACAGTGACCGCTCCAGGCCCTGTGGACGACACGGCTACCGCCTTTGCGAATGTTCCTAAAACTGGTAACATCTCTACAAACGATAGCAACCCAGTGGGCACGACCTACGGTCAACCAGCACAACAAACCGGTGCAACGATCACCGTAAATCCAGATGGAACGTATAGCTTCACAGCCACAGCCGCAGGAACCTACACGTACACTATCCCAACGTGTGCACCAGGTCAGACTAGCAACTGTCCTACCCAGACTTTGGTGATAACCGTGACCGCGCCACAAGTCACAGATGACACGGCAACGGCTCTAGCGAACGTAGCTAAAACAGGAAATATTTCAACGAATGATACAAACCCTGCGGGTACTACTTATGGTCAGCCAGCGCAACAAACCGGTGCGACTATTACGGTAAATTCTGACGGTACTTATAGCTTCACGGCCACAGCCGCTGGAACATACACTTATGCCATTCCTGTTTGTGCACCAGGCCAGACGAGCAATTGCCCTACGCAGACTTTGGTGATAACCGTGACCGCGCCAGGTCCTGTAAGTGACACAGGAATAGCGTTTGCGAACGTGGCTAAAGCAGGAAATGTATCAACGAATGATACAAACCCTGCGGGTACTACGTATGGTCAGCCAGCGCAACAAACCGGTGCGACGATCACCGTAAATGCTGATGGAACGTATAGCTTCACAGCCACAGCTGCAGGAACTTATACCTATACTATCCCAACATGTGCACCGGGTCAGACGAGCAACTGCCCTACGCAGACTTTGGTAATTACAGTGACCACGCCGCAAGTCACAAATGACGTGACAGCGACGACTAAAAACACTGCGATAACAGGAAATGTAGCAACGAATGATACAAACCCTGCGGGTACTACGTATGGTCAGCCAGCGCAACAAACCGGTGCGACGATCACCGTAAATGCAGATGGAACGTATAGCTTCACGGCCACAGCTGCTGGAACCTACACCTATACCATCCCAACGTGTGCACCGGGTCAGACAAGTAATTGCCCTACGCAGACTTTGGTGATAACGGTAACTGATCCGACTGTTCCTTATACCGCACCTACTACAAATCCTGACATCGATGCGACAAATATCAATGTACCGGTGAGTGGAAATGTATCAACGAATGATGCTCCTGGGGCGACTTATGGTCAGCCAGGGCAACAAACGGGTGCGACGATTACGGTAAATGCGAATGGAACCTATAGCTTCACGGCGATGATTCCGGGTGTTTACACGTATCTAGTTCCAGCTTGTCCAGCAGGCCAAACAACGAACTGCCCATCCGTTCCACTCGTGATCACGGTGAGCGATCCATTAAAGGATAGCAATAGCCCAATCGCGAACACGGATTTAGCGACGGTAAATGCGGGGGCTTCGGTAATCACGAATGTGCTAGCAAATGATAAAGCAGCGAACCCTGCGGCTGTTCTGAATCCAGCCAGCTTAACGATTGTAACCAATGGGGCAAACGGTACAGCGGTAGTGAATCCGGATGGAACAATTACGTACACGCCAAAAGCAGGCTTCATCGGGATTGACGAAATCACCTATCGAATTTGTGATAATTCAACGCCGGCACTTTGTTCGACGGCGAAGGTTGTTTACATTGTTCAACCAGTTACTGAGCCTTCAAAGACCTTTGCGACGGACGATTATAATAGAACAACAGCAGGCTCTCCGGTTAGAGGATCTGTCTTAGCGAATGATGGAAATACCGCAGGCGAAACCTTAACGGCCACAGTTGTTTCAGGTGTTTCAGCCGCAGAAGGAACGCTCTCATTTAAGTCCGATGGAACGTATGTATTTACGCCAGCCCCAGGCTTCTCGGGTCCGGTGGATGTAGTTTATACGGTATGTTCTGCGAGCAATGTATGTGCGAAAGCAACGCTTCACCTAGTGGTGAATCCGGCGCCGGTGATGATTCCAGATTTTAACGCGACTTTGACTAAGATTCCGGTAATTGGAAGTGTGGCGACGAATGACGTGTTGCCAGCTGGATCGACCTATGACCAGCCTGCTTCGATTAGCGGCGCGAGTATTCGGGTGAATCCAGATGGAACCTACACCTTCAGTTCGAATACGCCGGGAACCTATGAATATTTAGTTCCTGTTTGTGCCAAAGAACAAACAAATTGTCCCCTTGTTCCACTCGTGATTACGGTGAGCGATCCGAATGCGATCAACAACCCACCGATTGCAAATGCGGATGTGGTTTCTGTAGCTGCGGGATCCCCTGTAACGACAAATGTGTTAGCGAATGACCGGCCGGCGAATTTAGGAGGGGTGCTGGTGGTTAGTACTTTGGCAATCACTACATCCCCTGTTAATGGAACCGCGAAAGTCAATGCGGACGGAACCATTACCTACACGCCAGCTCCAGGATTCGTGGGTACAGATGTGTTAACGTATACGATCTGTGATAATAGCAGGCCAGCGCTTTGCAAGACGGCAAAAGTATACTACACGGTAGGCCCTGTCGCTTCGAAAAACTTGCTTGCTTCAGATGACTATGGCATCTCTCAAGGCGGTCCAGTGAGTGGAAATGTGTTAGGAAACGACAGGAGCTCGACGGGTAGCGCCTTGACGGCAACCCTCATCACGAATGTAGATCCAGCGAAGGGAAGCTTCAGCTTAAGTCCTTCTGGCGCCTACACATTCACGCCGGCTGAAGGCTATGTAGGACCGGTTGATATCGTTTACTCGGTGTGTAGCGCGGATGGTATGTGTACTAAAGCGACCTTACACATTACGGTAGTTCCGATGCCTGAGATGATTGCGCCACAGGCCATCACGCCTAATGGTGACGGTAAAAATGATACGTTAATTTTCCGCGGCTTGCCTGTTTTGAACATCGAAAATCGCTTAACGATTTATAACCGTTGGGGTAACATTGTGTTCTCGACAGGTAATTACCAAAACGACTGGGCAGGTCAAACAGACAACGCCTTTGGGGCGATGGCGACCGATAAACAGTTGCCGGATGGAACGTATTATTACATCCTTGACTTCTTTGGTGCTAGGCCAAACTTAGGCAATTATGTGTACTTAGATAGATCTTCGAACTAATGAGAAAGAGTTATATACTGATTATGTTTTTGCTGTTTAGTTTGCGCTCGTTTGCGCAGATTGAAACTATGTATTCGATGTACCGCATTAACCCGATCATTTCTTCTCCTGCTTTTGCGGGTACGATGGAGGATGGGCACCGAGGGGAAATTGTGGTGATGGATCGGCAGCAATGGCTAGGAATTCAAGGGGCGCCGCGGACCTTAGCTTTGACAGCGAACTTTCAATACAAACCTAAAATAGGTGGGGGATTTTTATTTCTGGCAGATCAAGCTGGACCTTTACGTATTTCCACGATGGCAGGGGATTTAGCCTATCACGTGCAGTTTAATCCGGAGTGGAGTATGGCCGGCGGAATTCGTTTAGGCGTATCAAGCATTTATTTGGACTATGAGGGCATCCAAGTGGTGGACCCGAATGATCCGATATTAGCGACAAATAAAAGCTCAGGATTAAAAGGAAATACCGGCTGGGGCGTGCGCTTTAATCACAAGGGAGGTTTCTTTGCGAGCTTGTCGATGCCGCGGGTGTTGAGCTATGATTTTGGTGGATTTTCTGGAGCATACAAAGACGTTACTTATTTGTATGTGAATGCGGGAACGACCGTACGCGTGAATGATCAGCTTTCGTTTTCGCCCTCTTTTATGGCACGCATGGCTGAGGATGTACCTTTAAGCTGGGACGTGAATTTGATGGCTCGGCTAGGAAAGGCTTTTGATGCGGGTTTAGCTTATCGTCACAAGGATAGTTATGGCCTCCGTTTTGGGATACAAGCAAACCCAAAAATCTACCTCGGTTACATCTACGAAATGCCCATTTCTGGCCTTAGCAAAGTGAGTAACCAGACCCACGAAATCGCGATTCGTTTGTCTATTTTAAATCGCCCGAAATAATGAAGAAGCTATTATTTATACTTTTTTCTTTCTCTGCCTTCGCTCAACAAAGCACCGTAGAGGAAATCAAATATACCCCGCGCCATAGTATGGCACTTTTAGTGGGCGGTACAAATCGTTGGATACAAGTCTTGCCATCTCGCCGCGATCTTATCATTAATTATACGGAATTAGGCCTTCAATATGCCCGCGAAACAAAGCCGAATGTGGACGTTTTTGGGACGCTACTTTATGGCTTAAATGGTTCCCGCGATCGCTACGCTTCCGCAGGGCTAGGCTTGCGTTATTATTTGCGTGATCGAGATAAACATAAGCTGAAACCTTTTGGTCAATTTGCAGGGGAAGGGCTTTTCGATAACAATTATAACCAAACCCGTAGTGATGTCGATTTTGTGGGATCCATCGCCGCGGGCATAGATTACAAGGTTGCAAACCACTGGCTTTTGCGCGGCATGACCCAAGTCGGTTTCCCCTTTTTCGTATCCGGTAAGCTAGACCCCTTTAATCACCGGGGGACAAACTTTAGCACCACATTAGGACTTGTATTTGAGTGGGGTCATGAGCCTATTTCTGAGCAAGTGCCAGATGCTGTTATCGCCACTCCATTAGATACCGATGGTGACGGCGTGTTAGATTCAGCTGACGATTGCCCTACCGTGAAAGGGGTTCCTGAGAATAATGGTTGTCCGTCAGATAAAGATAAGGACGGCGTGATTGATGCACTAGATGATTGTCCATTAGTGGCTGGTTTGAAAGAGTTGAAGGGTTGTCCTGCTGCTGCTTCAGTGGCAGCTCCAGTGGCAGAGGCGCCAGTTTTAGCGGCAACTCCTGCAACTCCTGCAGCTCCTGCGGTTGCTTCTCCGAGTGCTCCTGCAGCTGCGGTTGCTCGTCGCGAGGTTAACCTCGATTCATTATTCAATACGGTGGTGTATTTCCGTACGGATAAGGCGTGGATAGGACCGATGAATGCACGCAAATTAGATCGCATTATTGCGTTGTTAGCGGAATATCCTTACGTGAATGTGAAGCTTCAAGGTCATACGGATTACCGCCAAACAGAACGATACAACGATGGCTTAGCGAAGCGCCGTGTGGCATCAGTACGTCGCTATTTGATGCAGCGGGGTGTTAAGGCGAATCGATTTAAGGGCGAGGCATTCTCTGAGTTAATTCCAGCTTCGAATACCGATCTGCAGTTGAACCGGAGGGTGGAGGTACATATTTGGAAATAAGTATTTAGTCCAAAAACTGCTTTCGACCGGTTTTTTGACAAAGACTGCTTTCGTGGCTGCGTAGCTTTGGTCGTTATTTCACATGTACGATGAAATCAATACGATTAAAGTACTGTACTGAAAACGGTTGCACGTTTAAGTTCGTGAATCGGGCTAATCTTCAGAGCTTCGATGTAGTCGAGAAGAAAGGTTCGGTTTTAATTACGCTTTCTTTAAAAACGGGGGAACAGGTGTCACTTTTAGGTGATACGGAGACTTATGATGCAATTAATCACCGCTGGTCGCGGTTTGAGACTTCGGATGAGATTTTTTTTGATCTCGCAGAATTCGAAGTTATACGATAATTTAGAACACGGAGTTTAGAAACCCTTTGGCTGCTGGCTGAAGGGTTTTTTCATTTAGTCGATAATAGAGTAGAGATAAGAGAGCATAGAGTAGAGATACGGCATAAAAAGAGGCTTCTGTCTCGTTTTTATGCATTCCTGAACTGTTTGCAGCGCGCGCATTCTGCTCTTTGAACTTTGCTCTTTGCACTTTGAATCTTGACAGAAAATGTCAATACCTGAAAAGTCCTCTGAGTACCTTAAAGGTTTTTGAACAAAAGGGGATTCAGATTAATAGATACCGCGTACTGCGACCACCTGCGTCGTCTTTTTTTAGGATGTTTTTTTGAATTAGATCATTCAAATTCCTGATAGCGGTATCTTTCGAACAGTGAGTGATTTTCGCCCATTTGTCTGAGGTAAGGTGGCCGTCGAAGCCGTCGAGGAGTTTGTTGAGCATCTTTTTTTGGCGTTCATTTAGTAGAAAGGAGTTGTTCTTTTGCCAAAAATCCGCCTTGGATAATACTCTTTTTAATACCTGATCTGTTGATTTCAGGGCTTTAATTAAAGTCTTTAAAAACCATTGGAGCCAGTCGGTTAGATCGAGGTTCCCTTTTTGGGTCTTCTCCAAAATCGCATAATACGCGTTCCGATCTAGCCGTATTTGGGCAGACAAACTATAAAAACGCTGCGCACTGGCATCAGAACGGGCCATCAATAAGTCAGTAACAGCTCGTGCAATCCGACCATTTCCATCATCAAAAGGGTGAATCGTCAGCAGCCAAAGGTGCGCCACCCCCGCTTTAATGACCGAATCAAGACTTTCATTGGTATTTAACCAGTCTAAAAACAAGGCCATTTCCGCTGGAATTTTAGAAGAATCCGGTGCCTGAAAATGTATTTTCTCTTTGCCAAAAGCCCCCGAAACTACCTGCATCGGACCTTTTTTATCTGTCCTCCAATTTCCTACAGTGATAGGATACATCCCACTTTGCCCACTGGGAAATAAGGCGGCATGCCAGTTGAAAAGTCTCTCGGAGGTTAGTTTGTCGCTGAAGTTTTGGGTTGCATCTAACATCATTTGAACCACCCCATCCACATGTCGATCAGACGGAACAGATCCAGCAATCTCCATTCCTAATTGCCGCGCAATCGAGGAACGCACTTGTTCCGCACTAAGTATTTCGCCCTCAATCTCCGAGGTCTTCAATACATCCAAAGTCAAGGTCTCTAAAACCGCCTCATTTTGCAGCTGAAATCCTAGCGCCTCCATTTTACCTAGAATCCGGCCCTGCAATATATGCACTTCACTCAAAGGCAAAATGAGTTGATCTAGTCTCCAGGTGAAGTTAGACCAATTTTCAAGTTCGTGTATGTAGGTGGATAATCGTTGCATATTATGCAACGAATGTAGACATTAATCGTTGCATTGTTAGTCATGCGCCCTCTTTAGTTGATATTTATCTCCAATAGCTTTAGTTAGTGCTGATTTGTAATTGAAATTTTTAGCTAGTCGAATGACGCCTTTTAATTTCAAAGTTTTGGCAGAAAGTTTATTATTTAGTGGCGTATTTTTTGCTGCCATGGTCTATTTGGAAAAAAATATTAATTGATAGTTTAATGTAATAATTCTAAGCAAGACTTCGCTAATTTTACGTTATAAATAAAAACACAACTATGATTAAAGTACACGGATACGGGGCGGTGAATCCGCAGGCACCGGTGGCACCGATTGATTTTGAGAGACGTGATGTAGGGCCCAAAGACGTAAAAATCGACATCCTTTACTGTGGCGTTTGCCACTCAGATATACACATGGTGCGCTCCGAATGGGGCCCTTCAGTTTATCCGATTGTTCCAGGCCACGAAATCGTGGGGACCATCACGGAAGTGGGTTCAGAGGTGACGAAATTCAAAGTGGGTGACCTGGCGGGTGTGGGTGTTTTCGTAGATTCTTGTCGCGAGTGTCCGTCTTGTAAAAAGGGTCAGGAGCAATATTGCGACGAGGAGATGACGCCTACCTATAATGGCTATTATAGGGATGGGGTGACGCAGACTTTTGGCGGATATTCTTCGACTTATGTGATCGACGAAGCTTATACTTTACATATTCCATTCACGAAAGAACTTGAGCGCGTTGCTCCGCTTCTTTGCGCCGGCATTACAACTTATTCCCCTTTGCGTTACGCAGGAGTAGGAAAAGGTCACAAAGTGGCGGTTTTAGGCCTGGGTGGTTTAGGCCACATGGCGGTGAAATTTGCGGCCTCTTTTGGTGCTGAAGTGACTATGTTAAGCACTTCGCCGTCGAAGGAGCAGGATGCCAAAGCCTTAGGCGCACATCACTTCGCCTTATCGACAGATCCGGCGACCATGGAATCATTGAAAGGCTCGTTCGATTTTATTTTGAACACAGTCGCGGCCTCACATGATTTGAACAAGTTTTTAGGCTTATTAAAGGTCGAAGGCAAGATGCTTTTAGTGGGAATTCCTCCCGAGGCGGCTCAAGTGTATGCGGCTACGTTGATTTCCAAAAGACGTTCCATCATCGGCTCCATGATCGGCGGCATCGAAGAAACCCAAGAAATGCTAGACTATTGTGCCGCCCACAACATCCTTTCTGATGTCGAAATGATCAATATGAAAGATATCAATGAGGCGTATGAGCGCGTGATCAAGTCAGATGTGAAGTACCGTTTTGTGATTGATATGAAGTCGTTGTAATCGACGAAGTCGACAAGTCCGAAGTCCGAAGGGAATGAGTCCGGAGGATTCGAATTTACTTAAAACTAAAAAGTCGATTTTCAGGTATTGACAACATCTGTCAACACCTGAAAAGCTCTCTGAGTACTGCGAGGTTTATTTCACTGAATAGTGCCATTAGTGCAAGTAGGCGATGATTTGTCTCTCCACACTAATCCGCAGGCGACTAGTGACTGAGTGAAGCGCTACTAACTCTTCTTCCGCGGCTTCATCTTCAAACTATCTGCCGGATAAGTGGCTTTCAACATAGCCATGGAAGACTTCGCCCAGCTGATGATTTTCGAGCGATCTGCCTCGGTTAATTTGGCATTACTATGTAAACCAAAATACGTATAAGATGGCATCGGCATCTCGCCTTCCTCTACTTGCTCGATCACCTCTTCTAACTTGTGGTTCTGAACCGCGATGGGCAGCTTAGTGAAGGAAGAAAAATTCAAATGTTTTTTCCCGTCATTCACATGGTGATCCAGCCAAAAACCTACCGGCTGTACTGAACTATACCATGGGTAGGTGGATTTATTCGAATGGCAATCATTACATGCATTCGTTAAAAGAACTTTTACGTCCCCCGGAACCTCGTATTTCGTCTCGATGGCGTAAGTGTTATCGTTCGATAGATTCTTTTCTGTAGGAACGAATTGGATGGCGATTAATACAACGATTAATCCGACGATGATTTTGTTTTTCATGATTAACAGGGTTAAAATTTGTAAACGCAAGGTATTAATTTATTGTCTCGAATTCACCCTTCTCGAGGTTTTTACGGACGTTATTCGTCGCAAAAATCTTTCCATTCATCGAAATGTAGACTCCGGGTTCGAGGATTTGGAGGAAAGCCAAAGCGCTTCCCAGGTTGAACATTCCATCAGAGCTACCAAATTTATAGGGTATCATGGCGCCGGTGAGCACGATAGTTTTAGCTAAATTTTGCGCGGCCAAATACTGGGCTGTTTGTACCATCGTATCTGTTCCGTGGGTAATTAAAATGCGATCAGCAGAGGCTGAGGCGCAGGCGAAAGAAATCAGCTGGCGATCTACCTCATTGAAATCCAAGCTGTCTTTCATTAGCAAGGTATCGATCGAAACAGCGAGTCTGCTGCGGCCTTTTTCGAGCATCTCGGGAAGGTGTGTATCCTTGAAAAATAGGGAGCCATTTAACTCATTATATTCCTTGTCAAAAGTCCCGCCGGTTACAAAAATTTGGATCATAAACTACATGTTCAAAAACTCCTCACTCACTTTAAAATATTGCTTATTCAAACGGTACACTTTTAGGCGAGAATCGGTGTCAGATTTTTTGAAAATAATGAAATTAATATCTACCTGAAGGATTGCTTTTAGCTTCAGATTTAGTTGATTTAAAACGTCATTTTTAATCCGAATATTGTGTGAAAAATGGACCCCTTTTTGCTCGATTAATTCGAGCAATTCGGAGTTAGGAACATCCTCTTTTTTTAATAAAAGACGAAGCACTTTAAGTTCATTTTCTTCGAAATTGATGGCCGCTTTTCCTAGGTATAAAACACCGTCTTTGTCTTTAATTAATCCCCCTTTAACCGGTCGGAATTTAAGCGCAAAATAAACGATTAGCGAAAAGATCAGCAAGGCAATAAGCGCTTTTACATAGGCTGAATATTGCGCCCACAGATCCCGCTTTATAAAGGGTTCTTTCAAAATAGATTTGCCTAAAAACTGTTCTATGGGTAGTGAAACTAATTCGATATCTCCGGTAGAGTGGTCATTTGCGAAATAATAGATTCTCCCATTTTCTACCACAGGCTTGAATTGGGTAGATAATTTAGATGAGACCGCCTCATTCTCAAAAACTTCATAGCTATCATCGGTAAAATTTACTCGTATTATTCTGCGTTCTTCATTGAATGCTACGAAGTAATTTTCATATTGAAAGTTTTGTAAAGTATTGCCAAAAAATACCGCAGTTTTCCCTCTATTTTCCCAGGTTTTGGACCTTAAATTAAAATGCCAAATATCCTGAGATCGCTCAAATTTTAAATTATCAAAAGGGTTAATCGTTACACCATTAAAATAGGTAATGTCATCGCCACTTTTAAACTGATTGACATCAAAAATTCCTGGCGGAATTTGATCGCCCTGAACCGGCGAATAGTTCTCCCATTCTTTGGAATTTACATCAAAATAAGTGAAGAAATTTCGAGCAGACCAAAAGCCATATCCACCAAATCGGAAGATGCGATTATCATGCACAAAATGCTGGCTATTAATCTGCATTTTATGCTCAAATGAATGATCAATTCGAACGAGCTCATTCCCTCTAACCTCATAGACTATTCCACCTAAATTTTGGGTGATAAATAACTTATTATTGATCTGATGAAGCGTAAAATCGGTGGCGACAAATTTCTTATAAAAAGTAGAATCGCTGAATTTAAAATAGACGGGATCGGATACCGTTAATTCTGGTATTTTAATTTTTTTATAATGCGTCTTTTCTACAATATAAATATAGGGTTTCGCATAGGTAATGTTTGCGCTTCCGAATAGCGCTAATCGCAGATTATCTGCCGATACAAAATGGGCAGAGAGCAACAGCAATAAGACGGTGAATTTTTTCATTGAGCTCCAGAGTCAGAGCTAAAATTAAGCTAAATTTTCCAAATATTGGCTAGGCGTCATGCCTGTTTCAGCTTTAAAAGCATCATAGAATGTGGAACGGGATTTAAATCCAGATTTAATTCCGATTGCATCGATGGTGATATTTTCTGTAATGCCTTCTTTCAGTAATTCTTTTGCATGCTCTACCCGCAAATGAGATTTTATTTCAGTGAATTTCTTCCCCAATAGATGTTTACATGCATATGAAATATCATTTGCAGGTGATTGTAACACACTCGCCGCCTCTGAAAGATTAAAGTCAGCTTTTAGATAAGGCTTTTCTGATAATAGGTAGTGCTGTATTTTTTTAGCGAGCTCCTCTAGATAAACGGCATCCTCCGGACTAACTATTTTTATTTCAGTTGTTTCGGGAGTCTTTGGCATTTTGGTAATACCATAGAGGACTTCTGGAAAAAATAGAATAAGGGTAATAGGCAAGAGGATGTAGGCGATACCCGAACCGATGTAAATCGGCAATGTTTCAATGGAATTAGCATCTAATGTGCGGCTGAATAACTTAAAAGCAACATATAGATAGACAAGGGTTGTAATGAGAAGACTACTGGTAAAGAATTTTAGCCAAAGCTGGGTGCGGCGATTAATAGTATCCTTCTGTCGCATGAAGAGGATGGCACACCAAAACAAATATAGTAACAAGACAGCAGGACGAATTAAAAAAGCCGTTTTAAATGAATAAAACGAATTAATGTTAATAAGCTGCAAATTATAGATGTCTTGATGTATGGCATGAGCGACAGATAACTTATACTCGAACGGACTAAAAAGGTAAGGGAATATGTTTACTAAATGCACGATGGCGGGCACAAAATGAAGTGCGTCTTTCCAAGAGACCCATATTTTTTCAGGTTGAAAAATACTTCTAAAATAAAAGAATAAGAGTGGCCCAGGTAATAGCCATAGAGGCGATAAAGTGCCATAAATAAGTGCATAGATATAATCACTTTCGCTAGGACTAGAATAATAATGCGTAAGCGCATAAGCAGATAAAATGCTTAAAATTCCCGCGATAAATAACGCGCCTTTATGCACCTTCCAATTATAAACGGCTATAATCGAAGATGTAAAAATCGAAAGAAGGGCAAGGAAATAAAGCATTATAAATTTAGAACAATGCTAAATTCTAAAAAATTGTCTGAAATCCCAATAGGGTATTGTCCGGAAAA
>JACCDV010366635.1_pt1 | contig 24061 bp, 19 predicted proteins | sample 7446131 | NCBI WGS metagenome assembly JACCDV01 (sample SAMN15323448, study PRJNA562643) | freshwater metagenome | isolation source: river surface water | place: USA:Blue River Watershed | collected 2017-08-17
ATCATGGATCGAATATATCCGGCATTAGCCTGCTGTTGAATGCCGAACGGATCAGTAGCGAGATCAATATAGATGATATGGAGCAGAAGGTCAAGAACATGTATATCGAGAATATCGTAGAAGAACAGGAAGAAGAGCCCGAGGACACAGATATACTCAAAGAATATGAGGATGCGATCGAGGAGATCGAGACTGTTATTGGCGAAGAGGAGGATGCCGAAGATGAGGAAGAAGAACCTGAAGAGGAAGAGCAACCGAGCTATACTACCACGCCATACCGCGGATCAGATTCTCTCTATATCCAAACGACCAGAGAAGAGCAATTGCAGAGCAACATCTCGCGCGTACTTGAATCCGTACCCAAAATGAATATCGATATGGAGCAAGAGATCGAAGATGAACGCAAGAATCATCTCATCGAACAGATCGAATCTCTTAAAGATGATCTGGACGAATTGGGGGTATCTACCGATCGCATCCCAAATGTATCCTTCGATTCCCCGCTCAAACGCATAGAAGATACGCACAATCGACTCATGTTCAAGTACAACAAGTTGAAGTACAACTCGATTGCAGAAGAGGGATTGGTTGCGGGCGCATCTGTCTTAGAAATGATGTTCAATGGCAAGCACGAATACTTTGGGTGCAAACCAGATATCACCGGATATTCCGATGTGGTCAAGTCCAAACTTAAGCGAATTCGATTCGAGACAAGTACTGCGGTTAGCCGGTTTGTATCCAACAATAATATCGGAGGCACGTCCATGATTTTGATGGAACTATTGCCATCTCTGATCACGCAATCTCAGCGGCGTCGCATGCAAACGCATGACTCGATCAATGCCAACATCAATAAGGAGAGTATTCGTAGTCATATTAGTGATTTAAATAACATGATCTAAGCAAACTATCCATTGAGATATATAAACATGTTCAGTAGAAACGGAATGCCCACATCGCCAGCCAAACTTGCAATTGTATTCACCCTCTTACTGGGTTGGATGGTAGTATTGCTCTTCTCTTGGGTGCCAATCACAGCAAAGTATCCAGCATATGCTGCAGATTCAGCTACAGCACCTGCCTACTGGACTGGAGTATTTGGAGGATTGGGGCCAATCTTGATCTACTTGGCAATGACTAAACTATAATCGCGAGCCATGTGCAATAAATATACTATGGAGATACCCAGCCGAAATATTATCTTTCTACAAGGAGTCTTCTTCGACAAGATCCAGACCATCGAAGACAAGATGGTCTCGGAACAGATAGAACGATCCAATAGCGAATCATCCACTTACATACTGCCCACCAGCACTACTCCAACGAAATTCAAGAATATTAAGTCTTGGTGCGAGGCCACCAAGAATCTACAACTGAAATGCTGGTACTGCGATTTGCTATTCACAGGTGTGCCATGTTTCATTCCCAAACAGATGCGCACTGGATTCTCTGGTAAGGAGTTTGATGTGTTTGGATGGTTCTGTGGATTCGCATGTGCATACTCCTTTCTCAATAATCACGCCGAGTATCGCGTGAATAAGACCTATTTTGATAAGTTGAATATGCTCAAGATACTCTTCATTAGCTTCTACAAGAAGCGCGTGCGAGAATTCTATGATGCGCCTAACAAGTATTCGCTGACTTCATATGGCGGATACTTAGATCTGATGGACTACAAAGGTCAGCTCTTGCAGATCAACAAACAGATTCTACAAGAATCTACGCCAGCCCAGACATAAAAAATATTACTTTTTTTGACAATCGGATCACTATTATAGATTTATTATGGATACCGATGCCAGTACTGCGGAGTACATCAAAGCGGGTACTATAGATTGCGACGAATATAGAATTGCCAATGATATGAATCTACCCGCACGAAACATATTATTTGGACCAAAGATGACTTCACCAGAGGAACTCGCGGCGGTATATGAGCAGAATGCATACCTAAAGTCGCGTATTGATGACCTAAATAAGCAAATAAAAATGCTGATGATTAGTCAGTCGGAATATCAAGAAAAGATTGAAAGTCAAGAGGTAGAAATAGCCAATCTACACATAGAGATCTGTCAGCGGGATATTATGCTCTGTAATCTGAGATTTGATTTGTTCAAAACTCAGCATAGTAAATAAGAATATATCCACTCGATAACAACTATGACAACATACTTAAGCATAGATGTGGCCACCAAATCACTCGCGCTTGGCATATACAAGATAGACGCAAGTGCCGATACTGATCAAATTATAATTCCAATTGCTATGCAAGTTCATGATCTGAATCCAAACAAATTGGCCAAGACAATGTCTGTGGGAGAGAAGGCGGCTTCACTCAAACGAATCCTAAATACGTTCGATGAGCATATACCATCTGGCGAGTTTGTTGTACTCATCGAATACCAAATGAATGCAAACCATATGAGCAACGCCATATTCAATATGATTGTATATCACTATGCTACCCGCGCACCTATTCATACTGTATATCCCGCGCAAAAAAATACTATCTGCTTGCATCCAAAACTCACACTCGCCCACTTCTTGGGAACCGCGAGTACCAACTATGCTGCGAACAAGAACCATTGCAAATTCAATTTCCTTTACTTCATCGTACTGTTTGAGCATGGCGACAAGATCAAACATATCAAACAGAAGAATTTGGATGATATTGCAGATACATTCATGCAGTGCTTGGCCTTTCACAAGAAACCTACTCGCACATGAATATCTTTTTTTGAATTCGAATGCTTAGCCTGCGTAAGTAAATTGTACCTGCTGATTATTATTGTTAGCACCGCATCCTGCGTGGAATTTGGCATTACCTACATCCGCGCAGTCGGCACCACCATACGCCTGAAGATTATCATTCCAGCGCTTGAAGCTTTGATACTTGGTATTATTGCAGGTATTCCATTTCCAGTTTGAACTGTTTGGATCGCCATTCGTATCCAGGCATTGCTTCTTTTGTTTATTAAAGAGCGCGCCAGTTATTGGATTGTAATAGAACTTCTGCCAATCATTCGTATTGCAGTCAAATGCGCCCCAACCATTATTCTGACCAACATCTACACATTTGTTTCCATCCATTCCGATCAGATTCAACTGATATGGTCCGTTAAATAGATTTGCATTTACAATATCCACGCCTGGAGTATTACGGCTGCGCAACTTCAGTTCATCTGCATTATCAAACGAGGGGTTTCCACCTCTAAAGAGCATTCCGCCTTCACCATTCAGTCTGATACCACCAGTATAGTCATTATTGAAATTCATGGTCAGAATGGCATTATTATCATAAACCAGAGCGCGACCGGCGCCAATTGCTCCTCTGTTAATATTCAATCCATTGCCCAATTTGAAATCGGTAGTCGATTCATAATTACCAGCACCAGGAATACCTTGAGGACCATCTTTGCCTTGAGGTCCTCGTTCGCCTTGAGGACCATCTTTGCCTTGAGGTCCATCTTTGCCTTGAGGACCATCTTTGCCTTGAGGTCCATCTTTGCCTTGAGGTCCTCGTTCGCCTTGAGGTCCTCGTTCGCCTTGAGGTCCTCGTTCGCCTTGAGGTCCATCTTTGCCTTGAGGTCCATCTTTGCCTTGAGGTCCATCTTTGCCTTGAGGTCCATCTTTGCCTTGAGGTCCTCGTTCGCCTGGAATACCTTGGGAACCAGTTTTGCCAATAGTTCCTGATTTAGTCTTGATGTCATTCTCAAATAGTAAATATATTGCAACGATAGCACCAATGATTAATATCATTGAGAATATGAACGCAGTATATGATACGCCATTAGATTCTACGCTATTTCCATAGTATGATGGCATCATTTTGTATATAATTATAAACAATTTACATATACAAAATGAGTAAAATTGATCATCGCCATGCCAAGTATAAATACCATGCCCAGATACTGCGCACATCCAAATTGTCAAACGCGATCATCATTTGGACTCAAACCCAAGAGACCTACTCACTGCAAGGAACATGCAAGTGAGGGTATGTTCGATGTGATCAATAAGCGATGTGCGCATCCAAATTGTCAGAAACAACCTATATTTGGACTCGAATTCAAAAAGCCTACTCATTGCAAAGAGCATGCAAGTAAGGGTATGTTCGATGTGATCAATAAGCGATGTGTGCATCCAGATTGTCAGTCGCGACCATCGTTTGGACTCGAACTCAAGAGACCAACGCACTGCAAAGAGCATGCGAGTAAGGGCATGCTCGATGTGATGCATACGCGATGCGCACATCCAGATTGTCAGACAAGACCCAATTTTGGATTTGAACTAAAAAAGCCTACTCATTGCAAAGAGCATGCAAGTAAGGGCATGTTTGATGTGATCAGTAAGCGATGTGTGCATCCAGATTGTCAGAAGCAACCTGCATTTGGACTCGAATTCAAGAAAGCTACTCACTGCAAGGAACATGCAAATGAGAACATGTTCGATGTGATCAATAAGCGATGTGCGCATCCAAATTGTCAGACGCGATCATCATTTGGACTCGAACTCAAGAAGCCTACTCATTGCAAGACACATGCGAGTAAGGACATGTTCGATGTGATCCGTAAACGATGTGCTACATGCGATTCAACCAGAATCAATCCCAAATACAAGCCAAATTGCGCTCGTTGCCATTTCTACTTACATCCTGATGATCCTCGCATCCGAAACTACAAGGTCAAAGAACATGCATTCATGATTGAACTACAAAAGCTTCATCCAGAAATGGTACTTGATCGTATAGTCTCAGGTGGTTGTTCGAAGCGTCGCCCAGATGGCTTGCTCGATTGTTTGACCCATTCGATCATAGTAGAGATTGATGAGGATCAACATGTTGGATATGAGTCTATGTGCGATAATCGTCGCACTATGGAATTGTTCTCTGATTTGGGTCGCCGTCCAATTGTATTCATTCGATTGAATCCAGACAGATACTCACTTGATGGCAAGACTACCAAGGGTTGCTTCCAGCAAACTAAAAATGGCGATTTGCAGTTAAGGAAGGCTGAGTTTGCTCGCCGATTCAATGTACTACAAACAGCTGTAGATCAGTGTTTGAGTAATGTGCCATCGCGTGAGTTATCGTATGTTATGCTCTTCTACTCTGATTAAAAAAATGTTTTTTTACAGTGCGCGACACCATCGAGAGAACTTTTTTTTAGTGTCGCGCACTGTTAATCAGAATATCAAATTCAATTCTTACTGCTCAGCAGCCGTGAAGAATCGCGTCTGAGTGGATTCGCCGGTCGCTGCATTGATGCTGGTGACTGGCACTTCGAGTCCATCAAGAGGAATACCATCCTCGTCTGTCTTGATCTCTTCTCCGGTATCTGCATTGACTGTGATCTCGCGCGTGACCTTGATCTGTCCATCATCAGTATCTGTGATGGTGATGCCATACTTCGATTCGAGATCACTTGGATTCATCTTGCGATACTTCTCAAATTCGGGCGAGTCCTTTCCAAACACATTCTCTGAGCGGACCTTGCGAGTGCGGATGCGCTTCTTCATGAGTTCTTCTCCAAGGTTGGCATCCTTTTCTTGCTGATCGAGCATTGACTTGATGATGCGATTGTTCTTGTTGTAGTAATCGACACGATCGCGATTCTCCTTGAATGCGCCTTGGATCGTCCAGCAGTTGAGTGGGAAGGATACGATGTCTGTTTTGGCAGATGCGCCATACTTAGACATCCATGCTTCGACATCCTTTGGCGAATCGACCACATCATATACAATGACCATGTGTTCCAAGTCTGGCTTGACGTTGTACAAGTCGAAGGTGGCCTTGCGGATCTTCTCATAATTCACCTCATAGAAGGACATGAACTGACAATGGGTATCATTGGGCGGAATGTGTTCGTATTGCTCGGTCGATCCGCGTTCTGGATCACCATGGAGATTGGGTTGCAATCCTTCTTGCACATGCTCAAGTGGATCATAGTGGAGTAAGTTGTTCAAGAATCGCTCGATAACTTTCTTTTCTGCTTGAGATTGAGCAGCAATCGCTGCTTCAATTGCGGCATAGAACTTAGCCTGATCCAACTTGCGCTGGGGCTTAGTGAGTGCGTTCATCGCATCAGTAGCCGCAGTTGATACCTCAAGCAGTTGATCTTCGTTGAGTTGTTCTTCCATTTGCTTGAACACTTGCACGTCTTCTTGATCGGGAAAGTTCTTGCGGAAGAACTTGGCCAGTGCTTCATTGTAGAACTTGTCGTAGTTGAGCACTGGCGGTTCTGTGGGTTGCACTTCAACATAGTAGTCCTCTCGATTGGGCGGATCAGTCAGATTATCTTCTGATACAGTATGCTCCTTGAGCATCTGATAGAAGAACGATGTGTAGGCAGTAGCCATGATCTTCTCCACGCGACGCTCAGTGGTGTTCTGCACGGAAGCAATGACCTGACGATTGGTTGAGGCTGGCCCGATAGACTTGTATTTCTGCGTCTCCTTACTGAGAAGCAAGTCGAGTTCTTCGGTAGTCAAGCTGTTGAGCTTTTCATCGACCGCCGATTTGTTCCCGCTGTTAAGGTCGGCGATGAGTTCATTGTACAGACTCTTCGTTTGCTTGCTAAACTCTTCAAGACGCTTAGTTTGCTCAGCTTTCTTTTGTGCTTCGGTAGGATCCATGTCTATTCAAGATGATACAAGAGTAATATACTTGGTTTATACTCTACATCGTACGGTCAGATTCAAAGTGCAACTGCATGATGACTACCAATACTTCCTTCGAACATATCGTGTGCAACATCCAAGACCGTAATAATGTGATATCCAGCCTATACCAGATGTTGGATGAACTGCCGACCAAATCTTCCAGCTTTCTATTGGATATTTCTCTTGGACACATTCGTAGCAACTATCGACAGTTCTCTCAAGCAATCAACGAACTGAATCTGGATCTGATTGGATTTGTTTCGGACTACTACTCAATCATGGATGAGCATGCAGATCAGTTCCATCCAAAGTACTTATCTCTCTACACTTCGCATAAGAATCACTACAACAATTTGACACAACTCAGCTCCGATAGTCAGTTCGACTTCAAAGCTCTCGTTGATATCTTTGCCGAGCACTGCTATGAGTTCAAACGTTTCAAACCACATACTGAGATTGGGCACTTACGGCATGCACGCGAGCAGTCGCGGCATATCTACAACAAACTTGCAACCGTAATTGCGGCTAAGAATCTGTATGAGCTGTCTGATAGTTTAGTCAAAGATATATCGACTGTGCTGACTTACGCATTGCACAACCTTCCTGATCTGATTGGTAATATGCAGGACCTACTCGCCAAGTACGATCACATGAAACTGGAAATCATTGCCAAGGAAGAGATATTCGACTACTGCGAATGTGGCAATGTGATGGAAGTGATGTCAAGTTCGAGTGAGATGGTGTGCGACAATTGCGGATTCATCACCAAACTCATCTGCACTGTATTTGAGGATGTGCAGTTGATGAACCAAGAGGGTGGTCGATACAAACATCCTGGGTATGAGCCATCGAAACACTGCAAGTGTTGGCTCGAGCGAATTCAAGCCAAAGAAACTAATACCATTACTTCTGACCAGTTGGCCAAATTAGAAGCATGCATTCGGCGCGATCGTATCACAAACAAGCGTCGTATTACAATTGGACAGCTGCGCGGGTACCTAAAGGATTCGGGTCTAACTGAATTGAATGAGCATGTGGCTCTGATAAAAAAACTAATTACGGGAATCGTGCCACCACAACTAACCTTTGCTGAGACCCAAGATATTACGAACTCGTTTGCAAAGGCAGTCAAGGCGTATAATATCATTCGGCCCATGAACAAGAGCAACAATATTTACTATCCATACATTCTACGCAAACTAATCGAAATGCATGTCCGCGATTATCACAAACAAAAGGAATTGCTATCCTTCATCCATCTACAGGGATCGCAGACTCTTATCCAGAATGATAAGATCTGGAGGGATATCTGTCAGATCGTACCTAATTTTTCATATCAGCCCACGGATCGGTATGCATTTGTAGATTAGTCTCGAACATATAATCGAGTTGTGGCATGCGTCCAACTTGTTCATCAACCAAATGCTCACTATCATGATATTGCATGAACTCCTCATTAGCCAGCTCCACTTGCAAGGGCGTGAGTAGTAATGGCGGTTCTGGGAATACTTCAGAGCGTTCTCGCGGAAAATCATTATCTGAATCATATGATTCTTCTACGACGATTTCGCTTTCATCGCTGTCCGAATCGGATGAGCCATCATCAAAATATTGATTAGTATCGACCGTGTCTTCCTCGGCATCGCTGATTGTGATTTCGTCCCATGAGATAAGATCCATCAGATTGAGTCGATCGCCATTAGCTCGCAGTACTTCTTCAATTCGAATCAAGCGTTCATGAATGGATGAAAGTAGCTCACGCGTGCTTGTCTTTTTTTGTGAGTTTGCGTTCATCAGATTGAATATATCTTATCGATACAAATCAATTTGAGCATCTATGTACCGAATCGCAATGATATCTGACCCTTGCTCAAGTACAAGAAGTTGATAACTCGCGCGCTAATATTCATTTGTGCATTTTGAGTTGGGCTAATGTAGCTACTGGAATACACCAGATAATTATCTTTGGAGTTGGACAAGTTCATATAGCCCGATGGCTGGTCTTCATGGGGATATAGTGCAAAGGTGAGGAGATAGCTTCCTTGGCGCGATGGCGTGATTACGCTATCTTTGCCAAATCGATACGGTATGTACGAGTCATAGAATGATGTTGAATTGGATTCGTAGATAGTAGATCCATTGCTTACAAATCCAATGGTATCTACAACCGGGGATTCGGTATAGTAATACATCGGAGTGTAGGCCAGAGTTTTTACATTTGAAATATCGACAATACTCGGGTGGTCAATCTGTGTGAATACGATCACATTATTATTGTTCCACGTCTCGGCGCTATTTTCATTATTGGTATTTGCCAAAGGGCGGAAATTGACCATAATATTCTCAACGGCGAATCTCAATTCCTCAAGAAGGATACTGTCATATGACTTGTCCAGAATGCGAGTCATGTGTTTGTGGATACGTACTATGTTGAAACTGTTTCTGTATGCAACCAGATCTACCACTTCCGGCATAGTATAGATATGATTCGTATACAGAGCAAAGTCTATGATGGTAGGCGGCGTGAATAGTCCTGAGTCGTTTGCATAATCAGTAATGGATACCAAATCAGTATATGGCGCGAAATCTACCTCAATAAATGTCTTTTGATAGGCAATGTTGTAATTGCTCATAGCAAACTTTGGATCGCAGAACCAGAACTGTAATGGCAGATAGATTTCCATCTCATCTTGAGTACGCTTGAGTGTCTGGTGCCCATCATACACGCTCTTCTGTTCTCGTACCTCTTGATTGGTTGGATCTTGAACAAATATAGCTACTTTAGGCACTTCCTGACCTACACATCGCTTCCATCCACTCTTCTGCGAGTTTGATACCTCAAAGTCATAGAAGAAATTTATATCTTCCGTACCGTATCTATCAAGGACGACTCCATCCATTACGAATCGTACTTCGCGGATGATACGATGGCCTGGAAACTCGCAATATCGAACCTTATTATTCGGACTGGTGGCCTGGAATGAACTCAGCTTGATATACAAGACCATATCTGTAAAGAAGTCGCCATTGATAGGAACCTTGATTCGACTACTCGATCCGAGTAAAGGTAGTGGCGTCGCTCGAGTCTGCGAGTACCCATAGCCTACCGAAACTATAGGCTTGAATGTCTTGCTGATAAACAGTGCGTGGGTCTGGCGAATATCATCAAAGGTGGCATTTGTATTTATAACTTGTAGGCGGGCAATGCGTAGCCGCAGCTGCTCAATCATACTGGTGTAGTACGCGACTGTATCTGCAGATAGTTTTGGATTGTCCAATGCCTTTTGGAGTGATTTGATTTGATCTTGGCTATTGGTAATGTCAAGCTGTTGCTTGGCTACCTTGCGATCTCGCACCTCCTGGATTTGTTTGAGCAGATAGTCCTTGGCTAAGAGATACTTGTCCAGATCTGAATCGTTGGCCATCAGAATGGCATACCCATTCTGTAAGATAGACTGAGACATGGTAGATTAGGCTACTATATTGAGCATCACATTAATCTCAATCACTAAGATAATTCCAAACTACATTAGGCCAAAACGTTCTGAGAGAGTGAGCAATTTCATTGCTGCAAAATTGAGATGCATACCATAGTATATACATCAGTACTACCAACCATTCGCAATATGTCTTTTCCCGGATCAATCAATGTGGTCAATCGTAAAGGAGAAAGCATCCCAATGCACCTTGAGACGATCTCTAACCGATTGTCTGAACTGGTCGCAATGGAGCCATGTCTATCTATCAGCACTGACTATGTCGCTACCCAAACCGCGGCATCTCTGATCGATGGGATCAAGACATCAGAGATTGATGGCATATCTGCAGCAATCTGCGCATCGCTTATTGTTGAAGAGTATGAGTATGATGCATTGGCTGCTCGAATTATCATTAGCAATTTGCACAAGACTACCTACAGCGATGTGCGCTTGTATGCAAAGGCACTTACCTCATATCAATATCGCGATACGCAGATCAATATCTTGCACCCAAAGACCATCGCATTCTTGCTTGAGAACTCCAAGGATCTGAATGATCTGATCGATTACTCCAAGGACTACTCATACAATTACTTTGGCGCGATGACTCTGATCAATGCATATCTACTTGCGTACAAGTTCGATAACAATCAGAAAGTTGTCAAAGAACGCCCGCAACAAATGCTCCTACGCGTGGCTATTGGTATTCACCTGAATGATATTGATGATGATGGCGCATGCGACAATCATACATTCCTCGCCATCAGCGAAACGTATAAGCTACTCTCGGATAAGTACTACACACATGCGACGCCAACTCTATTCAATGCGGGCACTATCAATCCAACCCTATCCTCCTGCTACTTGCTCTCGATCAATGATAGTCTGAACAATATCTATCAGCGTCTGGTCGATATCTCCAAGATTAGTAAATTTGCTGGAGGGGTGGGTGTGCATGTATCTCAAGTTCGCGCACAAGGTTCTATCATCGCATCCACACTTGGACGATCGGAAGGACTGGTGCCTATGATGCGCGTGCTCAATGAATCCACGCGATACGTGAATCAAGGCGGCAAGCGTAATGGATCTACCGCAGTGTATCTCGAGCCATGGCATGCCGATATTGAGTCTGCGCTTATGTCTCAGAAGCAACAAGGCATTCCAGAGAAGCTCTGTCGTGATCTATTCCTAGCTATGTGGATGCCTGATCTGTTCTGGACTCGACTTCGCGAATCATATAAGTCCGGCGAGCCAGTTATGTGGTCGCTGATGTGTCCAAACGAATGTAAGGGATTGACTGATGTGTATGGAGAAGAATTCAAGCACTTGTACGAACAGTACGAACGTGAGAAGAAGTATCGCAAGCAAGTGCCCATCTTGCAGCTCGCGATACTTATCTTCACCACGCAGATCGAAACGGGCAAGCCGTATATCATGAATAAGGACCATGTCAATCGCAAGTGCAATCAGAATAATTTAGGCACGATCAAGTCATCCAACTTATGCGTGCATGGCGATACGCATATCTTGACCTATCAAGGATACAAACCAATCAAAGATCTGGCTGGCCAATCGGTAGCTGTCTGGAATGGCAATGAATGGTCACTGTCTCCAGTGGCTCGGACGGGTACTAATCAGTCTTTGGTCAAAGTTCGTACGAGTGATGGCGCAGAACTCTGCTGTACCCCATACCACAAGTTCAAGCTCACGAATGGCTTGCTGGTTGAAGCGAAAGATCTCAAACCAGACAATCTGCTCACGACTTGCGTGCATTGGCCATTGATCGATGGAAATCAGATGTATGATAATAAAGAAAGCGTACCAATCAATGCACCGATGTATATCAAGCGCAGCTGGCTTGCCCAATATCTGGATAACCATAGCTTAGTAAGCCGAAGTATGCCCCAACAACTTCGGCTCAATTGCGATTCGAAGCAACTTGCTCTTGATATCAAGTTGATGTGCAATACGATGGGATTTTCTCCGACTGTTCAATATGAAAATGACCAAAAGGACTGTGGGGCGTATGTACTATTCTCAAGCAAGGATACCTTCTACATGTTCAAGATCATGAACCTGCCGGCAACTACTCCAGATATGGAGATCGAACCATCGCATAGCTTTGGACATACCTTAAGTGTGATTTCTGTAGAAGAAGTGCCTGGGGTGCATGATACATTCTGCTTTAATGAACCAGTCCGACATATGGGTGTGTTCAATGGAATCTATACCTCGCAGTGTTCAGAAATTACTATCTATAGTGATGATGAGCAAGTAGGCGTATGCAATTTGGCCTCAATCTGCTTGCCTAAATTTGTTAGGTATGCCGAGGATGGTACTTGCGAATATGACTTCAAGAAATTGAATCAGGTGGTCCAACGCGTGGTCTATAATATGAACCAAGTCATCGACAACAATAAGTATCCAATCGCACAAGCACAACACTCAGATGATTGGCACAGACCTATTGGAGTTGGAGTGCAGGGATTGTCCGATGTGTTCATGATGATGGACGAACCATATGATAGCGAGCATAGCCGTAAATTGAACTCCCAGATCTTTGAAACTATCTACTTTGCGGCATTATCTGCCTCGAACAAGCTTGCCCAACGCGATGGCGCCTATTCTACATTCAGAACCTCTATGCTTGCAAATGGGGTATTTCAATTCGATTTGTGGGATAACACATCTGTGAGTAAGGAGTTGAATTGGAACTGGGATGATCTTCGACACAAGATCCAGATGTCTGGAGTTCGCAACAGTCTGCTCACATGTATCATGCCAACTGCATCTACTGCGATCATCATGGGCAATAATGAGTCTATCGAATCGCCACAATCAAACATATTCAAACGCGCGACTCTATCTGGACATGGCATTGTAGTCAATAAGCACTTGATGCATGCGCTCAAGAAGATCGGCCTATGGAATAAGAATATCCGCCAGCAGTTATTTGAGAACGATGGGTCAGTACAGAATATTGCAGAGCTGCCTCAACATATCAAGGATGTGTATAAGACTGCATATGAATATAAGCTGAGTAGTTTGCTTGAGATGTGTGCGGATCGCGAGCGATTCATCTGCCAAAGTGCCAGCAACAATAGATATATCATGAACCCGACTGTAAGTAAGTTGATGAAGATGCATCTGTACGCACATAAGTTGGGCCTCAAGACATCTTCATACTATGTGCGACCTAAGCAGGTTGTCACAGGTAAGAAATTGCATTCGAGTAAGGCTGATGCTGATCAGAATTCAGCTCAGACCTATCAACCCGATGAGCCATGTATGAGTTGTTCTGCATAAGCCCTTTGCTATATAACTTTTTTTGACTTCTACATATAGAATATACTTGAGATATGAATCTGATTGAAGCATTGCGTGATTTGTACTGGACATACTTTGGTAGATTTGTTGAGGAGCACTTTCCAGATGAAACCGAGTGGTTGCCTATCGATTATGTAGTATAGGCGACAAAAAAAGATGTGTGCTTAGGCAGATTCCTTGGTCTCTTCTTCCTCGGAAGCCTTAAGAATGTCTCGCAAGGTTTCAAACAGAAGAGCGATAGGCTTATAGTTTTGGACACCAGGGCCGCCCATGCCTTCGCGTGGGGGGCGGACCGACAAGATGCTGATGCTGTTCAATACGCAGGCCACGTCCTCTTTTTTTAGCGCGACCTCAGTTTCATCTTTCACTGCGGCCTTGGCCTCGCTAATGTTCTTGAAAGCCGTACCCACTCCGATGTACTCATCCAAGTTGAAAGAGCCTTTGTGGCTATAAAGTGTAAGCAATTCAAGAATACGAGTAAGATCTTCGACAGGCACTTGCACAGACATGCGAATGGACTTGTTGGATTATACTTTATGGTTCGCATAATCAGAATCAGGCGACAAATATATACCATGTTATGGATCTACGAAACGCCCAAAGTCATCTCGCAAAATTATGTATTACCAATTCTCAAACAGCCAATATGCTGGCTCAAAGGTAGCGTAAGCGCGTGGATTCAGTATGGATTGTATAAGACCTATATCACTGCGTATGATACATTCTATGCGGCCAAACACTTAACTGTATATGAACTACCCATTTCTGCATACGAACGCATCCGAATCGCACAGACAATTCGTGCAGCCAAGCCCAAACTAATCGTACTGTATTGTCATACACTTGGCGGAACTTACGAACAATTCTCTCATCTGACTAATGAGTTGAGAAATGATCCAGTCATATACTTCTCGTACTCTAGAAAGGGATCCCACTCAGATCTGCCTACGAGTGAATACAATGTACTTGGATCGCTCGAGGTACTCAATGCGGTAATCAATCATATCATGACGCGATATCCATCCATTCCTATTCATGCAATCGGATCAAGTGCTGGCGCGTGTTTGCTCACACGATATTTGGCCATGTGCAATCAAGACAAAAAGATCAAGTCCAGCGTACTAATTTCCCCTGGATATGACTTTCAACAGTCGATCGTGTATATGGAATCCAAAGTCCAAGCACTTCTTCTGTCTAGTCTCAAATCTGTATATAATCATTGTTCGCCGCCTGAGATGCGCGAGTCAGCAAATCTAATCGAATGGATACACCATCACTACAAGTCTGCTGGCTATGATACTCCACAACAATTCATGCTATACAATGATCCAAGATACTTTCTACATCGAATCAATGTGCCGACCATTCTAATATCGGCACTTGACGACTTTTGCTTTCCTGGATATATCACTCAGACCTATGCAGATCTGCCTTTTCAAAACAAGAATATAACTCTGGTCATGACCAAATATGGCGGACACATATCCTTTGTTGATTATCGTCAAACAATCCCATGGAGTTCGAGAGTTGCTCTTGCGCATATTCGATCGAAGCTAATCCTGCCCAGATGATTGTATAAAATTGATAGAGACCCAACTAATACAAACTATGACATCGACTCCTCAAGATCTTACAAACCAGATTATTGGATTCCTTCCTTGGACTACCCAAGCGCTTGTAAGTAAGGATATATACAATGCGATCAAAGCCAAATTGCACGCAGGCAAGATCATTCTGCGAGCTATGCGCGCGCATAAGATTCGCATCCAAACTATTATTGAATACGATCTTCCTTGTTCAATCGATTTGATTCGGGCCAATTACATACTGTACTATCCCCACGATTTGCGATTTTCATTTGCCAAGTTAGCTATCCATACACTTCAACAAATGCATTCAAATAATAATTCTGATTCTCTAACGACACTTATCAATATTATTCAAAATAATGATGCTAATCGAAAGGATTTTGTGCAAACGTTGTTTAAGGTCTTCATTCAAAATTTGAACGAAGAGATGTTGGCTATCATTGGCTGGTAATTTTTTTATGTCTGACTTTAATAATATATTGTCTAATGATTGTTCTACACGCCGATGCCATTAATCAGGCTCAATCACTTATAAATATCGGAGCCTTTCTATGTATTTTCCCAATCACGCAGTTCGCTCGGGTAGCTCAAGTCAATGAGAATCTCATAAAAAATGAATTATTTGCCAGCGATCTACAGTGTTTATTACAGCTTTTTCAATGTCTAATCGATCATGAGCAAGTATCAGATGCGCTCAAGCCTGAGATAGAAATACTTTCTCTGTATTTTGAGACTAAGATCGCGCAATTTGCATTTATAAATCGCGGATGTATGTACATATGATAATTAGTCTCCATTCATACTAATGGACATTAACTTTGCCTGCATCTCATCAAGTTGATCATCCGGCGCCTTGACTACCCAATCGACGCATAATAATGTGAATTTCTTCATGAAAGTCAATCTGGCTTTATATCCCAATCGCTCGAGTTCCGTAATGATATTGTAGTAGATAGTAATCTGCAACTCGCGGTTGGATACATTATTGTCTATCTGCGGGAAGTTAATTGGTAGCCGAACATCAACTGTAGATAGCCCTGCCTCATGCGCATTTAGAATACTGGTATTGATTTGATAGAGCAACTCCTTAGTTTGTTCGGTGATGGTCACCTTGTACAGACTATTCTTTTTGAGTTTGCTTGAACTGCTGAGGATCGTACGGTATTCCATTTGTTTGATTATAATTGGTCTATTCTGGCTTGCAATTCCGCATTTTTTCTATACAAGTCCTTAATGGTCGTCATCAGAATAGGAATGATCTCCGTATAAGAAACACTCATGGCAATTCCTTCAGGTGAAACAAATCCATTATCATCCGCAGATTCGATCGTATCCGGCATTAGCTGTACTAACTCTTTGAATTCAGACTGCGCCACATCTTGAGCAATCAGACCGAGTCTCTGCTTGTCTGCATCACTCTTATATACAAAGGACACTGGCTGACTGTTTAGCACAAATTCTCGACAGCGATCAGTGTTCAATTCTCGAATCTTATCCTTACGCCGACGATCGGATACTACACATACGGTACCATTCACAATAATAGAACTCGTGGTTCGGATAGAATATGTAGATGGCGGATTATTGAATGAACCAGTGCTACCATCTCCGCTAAGAAAGCCCACAGTTCCGGTCAGTGCAAATGTGGCCGAGCCTACCTCAAGTGGAATCGCACTGTTGCTACTATTACCAATCTGCACACTTCCAGATGTGGATGTGATCTTTAGTACGCCAGATGACACAGCAAATGTACTCGGAGATGTTTTGCCCAATATCAAATTAGAGGTGATTGTAGTAGTGGTTCCGCTTGGTGCAATACTTAGAGATCCAGATGAGTCTGTACCAATATCTGTATAGTTAGTCTCCGCGCCTGTGGTATTGTTATTGATCAAGCGCATACCATACGCCGCACCTTCGGCATTAATAGCAAGTGCTCGATTTGGAGTGTTCGTTTGAATACCAAGCGCGCCCGATGCCTTTATCATGAACTTGCGAGAAGAGGTAGATGGCGTTGTATTGTAGTTGCCTATGAACAAATCCGCCGCGGCATCTGTTGTTGTACTTGGACTACTACTGATTAGTGAGGTCGTGCTATTTGTATTTAGCCTAAACAAAGTGGTCGAACCTATCACAATATCACTGGTCGATGTGAGCGTACTGCTTAGCGTTCCAATGCTCGTGATGTATGGCTGAGCAGCTACTCGCACAGTACTATACAAATTGTCGCAAGTAAGTGTAGTAATTCCAGATATTGCCTTAGAGGAATCCAGAATGATTGCCTTATTGGCAAGAGTATTTCCAGGCACAACTCCACTAACGCGATTGAGTTCGGCAGCTGTTGATAATACCAACGATCCAGATAGAAATAATCCTGCGGTACTACCATTGTGCGATACGATATTCAAATTATTACCAGCGGCCACAGATACGGTACCCGATGTAGTACTGAATGATAGGCCACCACTACTATCAACAGACATCCCGCCACTTTGAACCGTAGTCAGTCCGTTTTGCGAGCTAAACAGACTTAAAGAGTCTGCAATCGATATAGCTTTGGGCACGCGCACGATTGAATTATCCCACGCCATACTACTGACTGGAATGAAGCTCTTGGTCAAGGTAGTCGAACTCCAACGCACAATTAAAGAGGACACGTCTGATATGTTCTGGAATTGAATGTAGATAGGAGTCCATTGATTCGCAGTCATTTGAATCGACGCGGATGTGTATTCTAAACCTGAATTGGTGTCCCACACGTTCAATATAAGAACATTATTCACCCAAATACGCACACGATCATTCGCAGTCGCATAGAAGATATAAGGCTCAGTGAATACTGGCTTGACATATCCAATAATATCCAATGAGAAATTTGTAGAAAGCCCTTTGGGATCGTAATTTGTTAGATTGATATCAGTAATTGTATTCACATCGACAATGCGCCCCGATACATCCGCGCCAGTTATTTGGCGAATCAGCAAGGAACCGGTATTGTAATTATTGAGTGGACCAGACAGAGATAAGTTGCTGATGGTAAAGGCCGATGTTGTCAGATTTGTACAACTGATCGATGTAGCCGATAGAGAATTGATTCCAGTGATAGACTTGGATGCATCAACCACAATCGACTTGGACGCAGTCGTAAATCCAGGATTGACCTTCAGGTAATTGATTTCATATGCAGTAGGTTGTACTAATACACCACCCAGAGAAAGTCCAGAAGATACCCCATCATGTGATGGAATGTTGAAATTATCTGCAGTGCCAAGCACAATACTATTTCCAGACGCGTCTATAGTTAGATCGCCACTTGTTCCAAGAGTCATCACGGCATTTGTAGATGCCGCAGTCGCATTGTTATAGATAGTGAGAGTGTTCTGAGTAGAATGGTTGATATCATTACTTGGTGGATTGCTATCCCATGCAAGTGCTAAGCTAGGAACATTATCTCGAGAAGTATTGGATGATTGCCATTGCACATTGAACAGAGTAGAAGAGACGCCATCAACTTGATATTGAATGTAGATCTTGACCCACTGATTTGCGTTTAGGAAAATGCTTGAACTCGATCGATAGCCACTTACCGCAACCCAAGAGTGAAGCACCAACACATCATTCACCCACATACGCACGCGATCATTGCAATTCACATAGAAGGTGTAAGTCTCGGAGTAGGATGGCTGGATGTAGCCGATGATCTCGCTTGAAAATGAATTGGTCATGCCTGCGGGCTGGAAGTTCTGAAATGTCAATAGTGGAAGCAATTGAATATCGACAATGCGCCCACTGATATTTGTCATCGAGTAGGTCCGAATCACTACTCCACCCGTATTGAAATTAGAAATCACGCCAGTCAATGCCAGTTGAGATGCAATTAACTTGTTGGCAGTAATTTGATTGATTCCACTAATCGAATTGGAATCATTAGTAATCAGAGCACGACCACTGGTTGCAGTGCCTGGAACAACCGAAGTATAGTTCAGCTGATTCGCTGTAGCTACTACCAAGATGCCACCCAAACGCAGACCTTGCGAGCCACCATCGTGATTGACTATATTCAGAGCATTCACCGAAGTAAGGCTTGGCTGGAAGGCGGTGCTGATGAGGCCAGTAATGGTTGTAGCACCTAAGTTGTTCATGCCCACAAAGTTCATACTTGAATCCAGAATCATCGCCTTATTAGCAAAGGCCACGCCTGCAATTGTATTCACTTGATTGAGTTGAGCAGCACTTGCGGTAATTAGGGTACCCGCGAGTGATAGTCCAGTTGAACCATTATGTAATGCCACATTCAGATTATTCACCGAACTGATATTTGGCTGAGATGCTGTAGTCATGGTACCTGCAAGTGTCGTTGCTGATAGAACGTTGATTCCAGTAATAGAACTACTCGAATTCAATACCATCACCTTAGACGGATTTGCATTACCTTCAGGCACATTCAACTTATTGAACTGCGCGGCAGATACTGTAATCAAAGTGCCGCCAAGCGATAGTCCGGATGTACTTCCATCATGTGATGTGATATTCAGTGCAGATACTGATGAGATGTATGGTTGATTTGCAGTACGTATAGTGCCATACACATTTGTGCAGGTCAGATTATTAATTCCGGCGATATCACTACTTGAATTCAGGATCAGCGCCTTAAATGGTCCGGCAGTACCAGGAGAAATACTCAATGCATTGATCTGATCAGCAGTACTTGTAATCAAAGTGCCGCCAAGCGAAAGGCCGGTAGTTGCGCCATTGTGGTCTTCAATATTAATTGATTGCAGAATCCGCACATTGATTTGACTTGAAGTAGTCAAGATACCCTCAAGATTGACCGCAGAGATAGTATTGATTCCAGAGATATTCTTACTTGAATCAAGCACCATTGCCTTGCTCAAGGTAGCCACACCCGGCACAACATTGATTCGATTCAATTGAATTGCTGTTGCAGATACTAAGACTCCGGCCAAAGATAAGCCAACCGAACTGCCATCATGATTGACTATGTTCAAGGTATTCACAGAATTAATATTGGGCTGAGCTGCGGTTTGCAAAGTGCCTGTGATTGTACTGGTAGTCAATGAATTGATATTGTTGATATTGCGATTTGTATCCAGAACCAATGCACGCGAGGCCGCGCCGATTCCAGGAACCACATTCACATAATTAAGTTGATTTGCAGTACTGGTCACAAGAACGGCGCCAAGGGTTAGTCCTTGAGTGCTACCATCATGATTTGTAATGCGCAGAGTACTTACGGAAGTAATGTTCGGCTGATCAGTTGTGCCAATCGTGCCAAAGAGTGTGCCTGCCACTAATGTATTGATATTGCTAATAGAACGAGAACTATCTACCACGAGTGCTTTGGATATCTGCGCAGATCCGGGAGTTGTATCGATATAGTTGATCTTGGAGGCAGTTGCAGTTATCAATACTCCCGCAAGAGCAAGACCAGTCGTATTCCCATTATGATTCGCAACATTCAATGTACCAACCGACAGAATATTTGGCTGAGAACCCGTAGTCAAAGTGCCAGCAATAGATGTACTTCCGATCAGATTCAATCCAGTAATATTCTTACTTGCATCAACTACAAGAGCCTTACTCGCGGCAGCAGTACCTGGACTCACCGCTATGTAGTTGAGTTGAGTGCCAGTTGCGGTCACCAACTGCGAGCCCAATATGAGACCAGTTGTTGAACCATTGTGCGCGCTAATTCTGAAATTATTGCCAGATAGCACAGTTATCTGGCCACCAGTAGAAGTCAGTTGCAACTCGCCAAGAGAAGATGTATTCAGGGTCGCGTGATTCAAGCTATCATATGCGATGCGCAGATTGTTGCCCGCGCTATTTGTAATTGTCATGAGATCCCCAAATGTGCTCTGACCAATAACATTCAAAGTACTCAGCGCACTCAGTGATGTAATATTTGGTTGAGGTCCAGCAGTTAGAATTCCGGTAAGAGAACTCGCAGTTAGGTGTCCGACATTAGTAATATCACGATTCGAATCTACTACCATTGCCTTGAGCGGTTCAGCTACTCCAGCAGTAGTCACATCCAGATATCCTAAGGTTGTCGATGTGAGAGTAAATGGCGCGCCATTGATGCTAAGTTGTGTGCGAATATTCAACGTATCTACTTCTGTAATTCCCCACTGAATTCCAGTAGTGAGCGTTCCAGTAAGGCTTGATGCTGATAGGTGATTGATATTCGCAATATCCCTATTGGTATCCAATACTAATGCCTTGAATGCAGCTGCAGTTCCCGCAGATACATCGACATAGTTTAGCTTTGTCGCAGTTGCCGTAACCAAGTTGCCATTCAGACGCAATCCTCTGGTTGAGCCATTATGATCTGGAATATCAACATTCTTCTTCAGAGAAATAATCAGATCAGGATCCAACAATGGATTGGTACATGATGGCATCACAAGTAGATTTCCATTTGAAGTGATTGTGCTATCGCAGAAGAATGAATCTTGATATGATAGGCGCAGCGTAGGAATAGAAGTGCCGGAATTATTTACAGTCAGACGAGCATTGATTTCCTCAGTACCAATACTCGCAGATTGATCTGGATTGATTATCATTGCAATTGTATTTTGAGTCTTCATCACAATATGGCCATCCAATCCGGAATCATTTACAGATACTGACGTATCGCCGCTCTGTAAGATATTTCCAGCAATTACCGCCGGGATAGAAATTGTGCCGGGTCTCGGAGGATAAACCATACTTATTTAGGCGTATATACTAACTCATCGATTACTCGGATCGTGCGATGATCACAAATTTGATCTCGAATAGAAATCAAAAAATGAAATGGCGGATCGAAATATATTGGTAAGCTCTAATACATGTAAATATGACTATTGACCTACTGAGAGCTCTTACCCAAAATTGACAGACACCCCATTAAGTATATACAGTCATCACGAATTGATCGTCAGGTAATAATTATGATTTGCTCCAAATTTACTACGATTATTATGGATAACAAGCGATATGTAAATGCTAATCATATTATCAATGTCTATAAGAATATTCCCGGCAAATTGAATGCTTCTCAAAAGGTCTTGGACAAAGATTTAAAACTAAAGAATGATATAGTTAGATATCGATTCACGAAATATAATATCAAGATTGACTTTATTTCTAAGCTATTAGACTATCTCAAACCAAAAACAGAAGAAGATATATTTCTTGAAGTGAATGAACTTGAGAATCCTACTGAAACAAGTGATAAGAAAGGTAATCATACTAAACTATTGAATCTAATTCGTCTCCTACCTGATATCGGAACGAACATGGAGTCGGATGAAAATGATGATATCATAAAGATGTAATAACCATACCGCTACATCTTGTATTTTTTTAGTTTCTTAATGATAGAAATGTGGCTTATAGGATTACCCAAAATTGACAGCAACCCCAGTAAGTATCTACATACAGATACCCAATCAATCACTAACCAATAACCATGTCGATTTGTTCTAAATTTGCCACCATTACTATGGAAGATGGTACGCAATACGTAAATGCTGCATCTATTAACAATATCTACAAGAGCATTTCCCGCAAATCAGGTACCACTCAAAAGAAACTAATTAACGAGTTAAAGTTAATTGATTACTATATTATTTGGCGCCGCAATAAGGATCGTACCAAGGTAGGCACCGTCGCTACCAAGATATTAGATCAATTCAAATCGCAATCCCATCACTTATATCTCGAAGTAAATGAACTTGAGAATCCTAAAGATGGCGAGAACGAAGATAATCATATCGAATTGTTGCGTCTAATTAGTATTCTACCTGATATTGAACAGAAGCCAATTCCTGCACCTATTGAAACAATTCCAACACCAGCACCAACTTTGATTATCGATGGCTTGCCGCCGATTATTGAATTGGAAGAAAGTGAGATGTTTAAGGATGCGGATGACCAACCATTTCATATTGAAGTGCGCGGCGATCGTACTAAAGATGGAATCTTGTTTAAAGCAAAAGATGTGGCCAGATTTGCAGATAATGAATTATTAATTAGAACAATGTTGCGTGATGAAAGTAGTAATTATCAAAAAGATATAGATTACAAAATTCTTAAACAGAGTTCTAATGACCTATTAGGTCTATCGAAGATTTCTGATAAAAAAGAAAGAATTGATCACGATCTTGTGTATTTGACTACTGCTGGTCTGATCCGAGTAGCAAGCGTTTCTCGCAATGCTAATGCAAATCTGGTAAAGCTATTCGACTGGTTGTGCGATCTGTTCTATGTGCATAAATTTGGTTCATATGAAGAGCGGAATGAATTGGCGCAAGACTTACTCAAAACAATTTTGAATGATAAGCTATCTGGATTGTATTGTATTAGTCTCGGAACATTTAATGAGTTGTATGATACTATGAACATATGCAAAGAGACATACCCGCCCGAGACTCACAGCAAATACAATATTTATAAGTTTGGCTTGAGTAAGGACATTGCAACTCGTCTGACTCAACATAAAAATAAAACCACTGGATATGGTCGTTGGTCTAATAAGATATCACTCAAGTGGATGATCTTGTTATCTGAATCGCAATTATCAGAAGCGGAAGGATTGCTTTCGGACAAATTCAAATCAAAGGGATTGACATTTGATTATGTGGATTCAGATGGTATTAGCCATAATGAATTGATTGTAGTAGCTCCAAAGAATGAGAACAAAGTTATTCAGATCTATAAGCAAACATTATCATACTTCCCATCAAAGGAGAATGATTTGTGTAAGCTTATGTCAGAGATGCAGACGAATCATGAGTTAGCTCTTCTAAAGTTAGAACATGAATATACTAAACAATTGAATGATGCGAAAATAGAAAGATTATTAGAACATGCACCTCAGTAGATCATATAAGTTATCAAGAGATACCAAAGTATCACGACTTCTTATAAAATGATCTACTGTTTTTTATTTGGGTCGAGTTAGCAAGCTAACACAGACAACCTCGGAGTAGGTATCTC
>JACCDV010555428.1_pt1 | contig 24049 bp, 18 predicted proteins | sample 7446131 | NCBI WGS metagenome assembly JACCDV01 (sample SAMN15323448, study PRJNA562643) | freshwater metagenome | isolation source: river surface water | place: USA:Blue River Watershed | collected 2017-08-17
ACCCCAACCCCAACCCCAACCCCAACTTTAGGCTAATCAAAACATATTCTGATAATCAAATAATCGTATATAGTTTTTTTGGATCTCATTTAACAGAATTAACAATAGATTCTATTCACAAACATTTTCATGCTGCTGAATAATAGACCACCACCAATATCAGAATTACAATTCCAACGGTCAGGAAAATATTGGGTGCTGAAGTTGGCTCTTATTTTTGCCATTCCTACATAGTAGAGTTAGGATCAATCTTGCCAATTAGCTGTTTTGGCATAACGTTCTCTTTAGCATTCTTCGAGTGACTTGCCTGCTCGAATGCAAGAGACGCATTCTTGCCAGCCTTGTTGAGCAAGACGATGGGTCCTCCAGGATGCTAATTTGCGTATTTGGTGACATCGTAAACTTTGTCGTCTATTACAATCCAAAGGTCAGTTTCGGTATTATGTTTGGCGACTTCTTGCCAGGTATACACAGTCTCAGCCATCTGTTGAAAAATATTATAAGGTATGAATAGATGTTTAATTATAAATCTCTAATCTTTCCTCGCTCAATTATTGTGTGACATTCCAAACCATTTAATTTATTGCTCTACTAGAAGATAATCATAATAATTTTTCTTTTTTATCGGATGATGATCAATAGAACCGCCTTCAAAAATCTTCAGTCTATGAATCTTGTGCATAGAACCAAAGACGGCAATGAGCTCTGGCTTGGAGACTACTATGCTGCATCCAATATTACGCTGCTCAAGCAAAAAAACATAAAATCAGGTAGAAATCTGATGATGTAGTTTTAACCTCGGCCGCTATGCTAGGCATCAATTACCCGAAATAGCACAGCATCAACCATAAAACTATAAATGCGTTTGATATACCCAGTTATAAGATGACTCCTCACTTCGAGGAAGCTTTTCGGTTTATTGATGATGCCCTTAGAAAGGGTCACATCTTAGTACACTGTGCTGCAGGAATATCAAGAGTAAGCATTCTTGTATTTAGTCAACCACTTTTGTGTTGGTCTATTTAATGCGTGGGGAAAATATGAGCTTTAAGAATGCGATTGATTATGTCCGCAGCAAGAGACCAATAATCTGTCCAAATTATGGCTTCCAGAATGAGCTTAAGAGATTCTAGTTGAATTTGAAGAAAGGAGTCAAACCTTAAATCTAACAAAAGCTGAACAATTACTCGGATTTTTCTGAAAAGAAAGTGGTACTTGATTTCCTTTCCAGTGAATAAAAGAAAACCCCAACAAAAAAGCAGGACAAGCTGAGCTCAACAGTGGGCGGATACAACTCCCACTATAATAACGATAGTTATCTGGGTAATTTAGGCGGAACAATAAACTAAAGAAACGGTGGTTTCCTTCGAGGGCAGTCTGTAAACTACAATACCAAGAAGAAGATGAATGAAATATCTCCAGATGTAAAAGGAATAAACAAATATACCAATCAATACCTCAGCTTTAAATTGGAGAATCCAAAGATAGTTACTATAAAAAAATGATTTATCTTTTTTTATTACAATCAACCAAAATCAATCCTACAAATCAGGCAAAGTAAAGCAGTATTTACTTCCTTCAATAAGTGCGCCAATTGCTGCAACGTACCCTCCTTTCTTCAATTCCGCGGAATTGAAGGCTTATCTCACTGGCTCATCATTGACTCCAAATGAAAGTCTGCCCTCTTTTGGCTCAAATTTGACCTTTACAATATCACCTGGACCATATCCTTTCTTGAAATCAGCCCCGTCTTTGTTGGATCCATTCCGAAGTTTGCCTGTTGAATAATAAGCATACCCATCCTTGACATCAGAAAATGCTTTTTTGACATTAACAATTTCCGATTGTTTGACAATACCAATTTTGAAGTAAGTCCCCTTAAGAATTTTAATCTCCCAGTAATAGACTCCACTCCTCTCCATAACATAATCCCCATAGTTATTCTTGTACACACCAGCAGATGTCCTAACCACCACCGTACTCTGCTTATCATCTCTGAAATCGAGATGCTTATTGCGGTTTTTACTATCCCAGTTGATGTAGATGAAATTGGGATGCATTTCAAATGATACGAACAGCAATTATTATTATTCATCGCTAGCTTATTAGACATATATCTTTTTGGGGGTGTTCTTACTTTTTAAATATGGAACGAATTGATGAATACCAACATAATAAGGAAATATAAGTTTTGGTTGTGCATTAATTCTAATATGAGTGAAGTGTAAGACTCAAACCTTAAGAATTATAAGACTATCATCATCGGCAGGTCCGCTGTTGGCAAGAGTACTCTCTTGCTGCGTTATGTCGACGGAGAGTACAATCCTCAAAAACCTACCATTGGAATCGATTATCGATTCAAAAAGGTTACACATGGAGATGCTACATTCAACCTATAACTGTGGGACTCAGCCGGCCAATAGCGCTACAGAACTATCGTCTATAATTACTTTACCCTCTCCAAAGCAGCATGTATTGTCTTTGACCTCACCAACTAAGATTCCCTCAGTGATGCCAAAACTTGGCTGCAACAACTTGTCCTACACTGTGGCAACGAAATCCCCAAAATTTTACTGGGAAATAAAAGTGACTTATTGCCTGCGGTAGCTTTAAATGAGAAATTGTAGAAAATAAAATAAAGAATTTCCGAGTTAAAAACCGAGTACAATTGCTAATTTTTTGCAGTGAGTGCCTTGACGGGATAGGGTATCAACGATGCTTTCGGGTATCTCATAAATTAAATATATCTCCGAAACAAGACAAGTACAACCGAGGTGAAGAATAATAACGCAATAAAGCTGACAAAGAGTAAGGTGGTTGAGAGCAAAGAGTAAAAGAAGAAGAAAAAGGAATGCTGTTGATTGGTTGATTACATCCATATGTTATAATTTAAACTTAACAATTAGGATCTATCTAAGCTGGCCATGTAGCAACATATTACCTCCAAATTCGAAAATCTCAATGTAGACACCCCCATAATAACAGCTTGGCAATCTCAGCAATAAACTCAAAACCATGCGTGACCAATTGAGGAATGATGTCAACCATAATCTTTAGTATATGCATCTCAAATTGGCAGACGATCCCTCCAATTCTTCCAATCATCCCTCACGGACACTATCGCAGGATCAGTTAAGCAGTAAATGAACTTTGACTCAGATAAAAATGGAGATATAGTTGACGAGATGTAATAAGATAATAAGCAGGAGAGTTATCCACAAGGCTAGGACTTGCAGCCCCAGTCCTCCGAAAGCTATCTCTATGCCTAAATAGCCGAAAGACCAGTGGATCTATAATAAGTAAAGCGTTTAGTTTTTAAAAAAATCAGCGACTCACAGTCCAATTAATATATTCGATGCACAGTAGACTCAGAAATCGTGGATAAGATACGGGAAATATTCGAATCAATATAGGATGCGAACGAGAAGGTTCAAACCAAATAGTTAATTAATAAGATTAATCGATTGAGTATTAAATTTAGCTAATCTATAGCAGTATAAATCCCTGTATTGAGAAGAAAGCTAACCTTGAAAAAAATACTCTTTTAACTCTATTATAAATCGAAGATTATCCCTGAAAGTGTGACCTGGCTTCAATTTAAGGAAGCTATACAGGATTATCGTTTTCCTAAGCAGCCAACAATAGATTAGTATATGATAGGATAGGCATCAAATGGTCAGAAGGCAAAAAATTATTTCAATATTCCACGTGAAATAGTGCAATAACTGAAGTCACTCTATTAAAGATCGTCCAAGCATTCCTTTTTATCATATTGTCCTCTCAATACACTTCTTCATAAATTATAGCAATCAAAGGTAATACAAAATCATTTATATGTTGCAGTTCGCCCTAAGAGTAACTATGAAGTCTAAGTTAGCTTGAAAGATACAATAACTTATATCTCAAATCACTCACCATAATTTGTTGATCTTGATTAATTCTTACTTTTTTTTACTGTCAAAGGATTCACCTACTATCCAATCCAACAAAGGTTTCAGCCCTCTTCTACTTAGCCAATTAAAAAAGTCAAATCTCACAAATACATTCCAGCCAAGCCTAAGAAACATCGTTACTTTGACTAATATGAACTCTCAGCTACCAACCCTAACAGTATTAGGAACAATAAGCTTCAAATGATGATTTAGTAGTAGAAGATAAGAAAGTAGGCTGAATTAAAGAAGCCTTTCAAGGCTAGGCCAATGCCAAAAACAATCAGTAAATAAAAATACGAATAATTTTTACATAAATTTAATGATAAAATCTAATAGGGAAGGTAGGCTCTTGATAATCTGAGAAAACAGTCCTAGCAGCAGATCGAAAGGCTCAAGAGTGAGACCAAGCTATTTATTTCTCCGAAGAAGCCATAAATCATGACCAAGAAATACCAAATAACAGCCAGGCCACCTCCTTCTAGTATCATACAGCCAAAGCTAGAGTAAATAACTTTACAAAAAGCTAGCAGAAGGAACAAAATATTTAGTCAGACTCAGCTTAAATACCAACAGTCATGGGAACAACTTCCTTTAGTTGCAGCCGAACACTCTCCTAAATGCAGGCAGCATTAAGTTCAAGAAAACTATCAAATTTACATCAAAGATATTCCTGATTACAAAAGCTAACAGCAAAGAATATAGTAATAGCTTAGATATCGCAAATTGCAGTTTCAACCAACGCAACCTTAGCCATTCCATTTCCATACCTAATAACGACATCCAAGACATTAATATTACTAAAGATCTGCATAGCCATAGCCCGTCCATCACTACGACTACAAATAGATAATTTATTCTGCTGAGCCATAGATATACTATACTCAGAAATATGCAGGGATGGTGTCCGCCAATAAAAAACGAATAGAGTAGAAGCAGAGATAATTAAACAAAAAGATACAAGAGGATGTGTAAAGGGAGAAGAGGCATTCTAATTTTGCTAAGTTTATGAAGGCAAGTCTTAGAAAACTACCGAATACTGCTAAAATATGCTAAAATTAAGCTAAAATCAAAATTTAGAGGCATAAGAAGTATTGGAAAAATCTCGATCGATAGCATTAAAACAAACTTAATGAGGTATACGCGAAAATACTATAAAGACCATTTCTTTATGAGATGCAGTCATCTAATACTGCTCGCCATCATTAAGAAGAACTGCATCCTGCAAACAATGGCCAAGGAAAAAAGAAGAAAGGGAAAAGAAACGAGTAGAAGGCTGAGCGTAAGCTGAGCTATTGACCATTTATTGAAATATGATGATTTTTGATGATTAAATAATGAGGATCATGCTTCTTGCTTCTTTTCTTCAGTTCTAACCTTTCCTCTAGAGTTGGTGAGTTTTACTCTGATTTGCTGTGCCCTCTTGACAATCTCAGCTCTTTTCTAGAATTAACATAGATGTACCCTTGAGCTAACGTTGTGAGCAATCTCTCCGCAGAAGGTGCGGTTGTTCATGAGGAGGACGTCAAGATCCTTGGCGTTGTGGACAACAAACTTCTTGAGGCCGTTGGGAAGATAGTACTTGGTTGCGTTGTCAGAGCCGTATCCGATTTTGGGCATCTTTTTGTTTCCTCTGAATCTTCTTCTCATTCTGTTGTCGATACCTGGGTTACTTCGAAAATACCTCTTGGTCTTCTCCAGCTTTCGGCCAATCGTCCTCCGTAGAGATCTGACTGGAATCGAGTGAATTTAAGAGTTCTCTTCTTGACTATACGTTTGCGGAGTAAAGGAGTTGATTTAACCATTCTTTATAATTAATTAGTAATAAATCAATATTATTTATTTAATTATTGATACTCAAACCAATCATGCCATCCCCTCTTTAGCGTACTCTCAACATATCCCCACATTGTCAATCCCTATTTGAATCGTTTGATTGACAGTCATTAAAATATTCTAACATAGTATTCTTGAGGACAAAACATGCATTTCCAACTAACTAAATATTGTTAAAGGTAACACTTCTAGAGTAGTTTATATTTTTTGAGTAGTGATAAGTTTATAATCGAAATTAATGAGCAATTATTCCTATCTCTTTAAACTCATTGTAATCGGAGATACAAGTAAGTCTACATTTAAACAAGGCGTTGGCAAGAGCTGCATGCTTCTTCAATTCCTATAGAAGAAGTTTAAATTCGATCACGATACTACAATCGGTGTTGAGTTTGGATCCAAGATCATCACTCTTTCTCAAAGACCAATAAAACTACAAATTTGGGATACGGTAATGATGAGATTGATATAGGCAGGACAGGAAACATTCAAATCGATTACTCGATCTTACTATAGAGGATCGATTGGAGTTATACTTGTTTATGACCTCACCAATCGCGAGTCATTTAACAACATATCCAAGTGGCTATAGGAGACAAAAACCTATGCAAATGATAAAGTAACTTCTCTCCTTGTTGCCAATAAAACTGACCTGTAAAGCAAGTAAATAAAATTTAATCTAGACGAGTCGTCTCATATGACGAGGGATTCAACTGCGCAAAGAGGAATGGGATGACCTTTATGTAGTGCTCTGCAAAGACAGGGCAGAATATTGAGCCAATCTTTGTGCAGATTTCATAAGCAATAATTAGTAAAATTGACAAGGGAGAGATAGACCCCAAAAACGAATCGATAGGAATAAAGCTGGGCACTTTGTAGGTTGAGAAGACATCGAATAAGAAATAGATAAATTGTTGTTCTTGATATCATGACTTCTCAACCTTGTATTATTTGTTTCTTGCCTTTTGTTATAATCGTATTCAATTTATGCAGACTCCATAAGACATCTTAAATACGGTCAGCATGGAAATACGAGACAAAATATCAGTGTTCATCGAGGAAGTTACAGCCATTACTGACTCAACCAAGAAGAGACTTCAAGGTAAATGGGGATGAATTTAGATAGTCAAAATAGAGAGAAAAGTCTTGAGAGATAATTCAAGCAGTTGGAATAGAAAAATCTACAATTAAATCAAGAGTGGCAAACTGTTTTAACATTTCGAGAGCAGAGCACGAAGAAAATATCAGAGAGCTTTTTCGCACAAAATAAGATCTGCTCGAAACTTTAAAGTTCTCACATTAACCCTCCGGCGGAAATATAGAAAGTACACTAATAATCAAACGAAAACTAAGCTCTCTATCAAAGCATAATAGAGTAAAAAAGCCTTCTTTCTGTTGGGGAAAGAAAATGAAATACTTTTGAACCATCTTATTATTTTTACTAAATATTATTTACAATTTGAATTATTAAATTGGTCGATAGCAATGACTAGTAGAAAAGATATATCCAAGCCATCAGTGTACAATTAGTAATAGCTTACTAAACAATGCTTAGATATGCATCAGTTACTCGCAAATAGGATGAATAAACTCAAAGAATTGCAAGGTAACGATCTTTGCTATTTGATCAGCATGAAATGGTTGAAGCAGTGGAAGGAATATGTGGCATATGACAATTTTATTTAAGAACAAAAGGTAAATATAAAGGGGAGCAAAAGAAATCCTGGGAAAATAAATGGAGATTTAATCTGTAGCCCCTTATAGAAGAAAAGTTATTGCTCTATTCCATAATAATTAGAAGAATACCAATACCTAAACGAGCACATCAACGATAAAAAAGTAAAAGAGTAAGATTTTATAGCCATTACTGCATAAATCTGGCAAGGATTTTTAAAATACTATGATGGATATTAAATTCGGAGGCCTTACTATCAAAATAATACATATTCGTACTATGATGGTGCATTTCTTAATTGCTAAATTATATTTGTGGATTTTTAAGAAGAAGAATTCAAGGAAAAATTAAAAAAGACGAATAAAAAAGGTTATTCTCAAATGTTTAAAAAACTTAAAATAGGTCTGCCGACACAATGGAGTTTAAACTAGTTGCTTGATTTTCTTGAAAAATATTCTTTAGTGGAATATAGTAAGAACACAGTTAAAATATGGAAAGGTTTTAGTTATTTTTCAACCGAATAAATTGTGGAATCTATGGTTGAATCATTGAAAAAATAGCACAATTTAATTAACGGCCGCGAGATAACTTATTAGCGCTTTAAAGATCAAGCTATTTGCACATATATCAAGCCAAGTTATAGTTTTATTATCGAACTATCAAATATTTTAAAACCTGCTGATCATAAAGAATATATGAAAGGTTATTGCTAATACTGTAATCAGAGCAAAGAATTGACCATTAGCTGTGTATGTAACGAAGTTATTTATTGTTCAAGGAAATGTAGAACAAATGACCAAAATTTTCACTATCAAACCTGCCTATCAGCCTTCGATAGTGAGGACGATGAAGAGTATTCTAAGCTAACTATCGTATAAGTACCAATTGTTGGATTCGATAATTTGGGCAATACGTGCTACATGAATAGTACTATTCAATGCATAATCAGCATAAATCATATCAGCTCCTTCTTTACAAATAATGAGTATATGTAGCATCTTAATCCAAACGAAGTCAAATAGAATAACTGCATGTTTTTGCATAAGTTTAGCAAAACTATCAAATCATTGATTGAGGTATAGGATTACTACTCTCCTTGGCCCTTGAAAGGTCAGATTGACTATCATATCTCGCTCGTAATTGATTTGTAATTCAGTTTAGAGGAGATAAACAGCAGGATGCTAACGATTTTCTACTAAACTTTCTTAATACTATCAATGATTGCCTAAACAAGCCTTAAGGAAAGCCTTATCACAAAATCTTGGAACCTTTTGTAGGATAATTTCATTCCAAGGTGCAATGCCCACACTGCAAAAATATTACATAGAATACAGAAATATTTTTACAGATTAGCTTGCCTCTTCAATCCAAAACACAACAAAAATCCTATCATTATACAGTGGTGGAATCATTATCATCAATAAAAAAGGGTAAGTCCAAAATGTCTGAGAGTTGGAAAAAAATGAAAAAAGACGTTAAAGTAGATTCTGGCATGGTCGGAATTTTAAAAGAACCTATGGGGGTAATACTCGTTGATTAAAAAGAATAAACCCCATAACAAATTATTAATAAAGCAAAGGGAGATCTTATATTCTACAAAGACTTCAATATTCCCTAAGGTTAATATAGTTTTGTTTTTGTTTTAATAACATTCAAAAATATTGTTGGAAACAAAATGAAGGCTTCGTATGGAGTTCCAATAATTTTGACTCTATGCGATCAAGAGAAAACCTTAGGAACCTTTTGGCTTCAAATAATAAAAAAAATTTTCTCAACAAATAAATAAATTGTTTCTCAAGCATAATAGTTATAAAGATAATACTTTATCTAAATATAAAAATCGATAATATAGTAAACAAAGCTAGCATTATCAAACAAAACATTTTAGAATAATGTTCTTCAAGATAAGGAAAGTTAACAATGCAATAGAATAGCAGATACCTTTAATAAAAGGCTCAAAATATTTGCAGACAAGATTGGAATAGAAGTTTTTATTCATGATTACAAAAGAAATCGAGCACTTTGCAAATTTTGCAATAAAAAATGTAATAATTGTGAGCTTCCTAAAATATTTGATAAGGGTTTCGATGATTTTTTTGCAAATAAATACAACTAAGTTAAATTTTAAGTTCTACTTCGAGATTCTTTAATGCTTTAATATCAAAGTGAAGAAAAATATGCAAATAGTGGTGAAGCTTCTATCTATGATTGTCTTTCCCTTTTTTCTTATCCTTAAGAGTTGGACGAATAAAATGCTTATTATTGTTAAAAGTGCGATTCTATGGGTTTAGCCTTGAAGGAACTCCAAGTCAAAACATTTCCATCAATTCTTGTGCTTCATTTAAACAGGTTCAAAACAGTATAGGGCAAAAAGGTAAAAAATAGTGATCCTATTCAATATGGGCAAACCTAACGATTTGGTAATAAATAATACACTTTAATTTCGTCAATAATTCATTAAGGTTCAATATAGAATGGCCACTACTGGTGCATATCTTTAAGGAACGGATCATACTATATCTTCAATGATAGTAAAGTAACAAAAACAACGAATGTTTTTCATAAAAATGCATACATACTCATCTATCAGCTTAAATGATTTGTATACTCATTTTATGCATCATTTAGATTAAGGGTTAAATTAGAATTTATGATTTTCAAAATATCTTTAGCCTTAGCCTTATTAATATTCATGATATATTATCAAGAGGACCAAATGATAGGGGTAAACTCGTATGCTTATCTTTCAAATAAAAAGTTGGGAAGATAAAGGTTTCTTGGTTTCGCCCACATACTGATGATAATTTTGATCTTCTCTTCACTGCAAATAATTACCTGAAAGCTAGAAGTTAAGATCTGAATATTACAATATTGATATGTTTTGATCATCAATTACGAACTCACCAAAGCTGGAATAGGATTATATCATCATTAAATCCATTACTCTGATGTTGCAATCTTTGCTCCTTGCTTTTACAGAATCTTTAATACATCAAGGGGAATGGCGATGGATGGAATCATGCTGGATGTTAAAGGATTATTATTAAGGGATTAGATTCAGGTAGTTTATGATTGAATAAAGGATAATAAAAGTAAAAAATATTAGGCTTTTGAGTATTTTTTTTATTGTGGATTGATAATATTTTGAGTTGAAATGAGTCTATCGATCTTTGCCGTAAGAAACCAGTGGTACAGAAACGGTAGTTTTCTTACTATCAAGGAATTTGGTGGTTTACTAAGATGGCTAACCGAATCGTTGGGGAGCAAACCTACGACGCTATTAGAGTTCAACGTCGAATCTTCTCCAATAAATTTTACTATCTTCGTCAGCAAATGCTTTACAAGGTTTACATCGAAAGCCCCGATGTTGCCAACATGATCGGAATTTATCCCAAAACCGACAGCAGCCACGGATATGGCAACCCAAGTATTCAATCTTTAAATTAGTTTCTTATGAAATGTATAGGGATTTCCAGGAAAATACTATTAATAGTGACGGCTCCTTCGCTATGTGGACAGTTGTGATATGCATCTTCTATGTTGCCCATGCCATTTACGGGTATTTTATGCCATGGTATTGGAATAAAACAGCTTCATGCAAAAATGGAGAAGAGCAAAGGATGCGTATGAGAGATGCCCTCAGTTCCACCATTATTGAGGATACCCTTGGCTTCCAATTTTTAGAATGGGGTTTCGGCCCTCATTATACCTACTACGTTCGACATAAACTTTTTGAAGGTCATGCTCATCCTGATGACGTGAGGGCTATGGCAACTAGTGGATTGAATCGAAAGAACCGAAGTGTCGAACACTATAATTGCGAGAATAGAAGAATGATCGACCCAGTTTGATCTCAATCTAAATCAATCCCTTTTATGCTTTCTTCAATCTATCTTTGTTGTTGAAAAGACATTATTTCTTACATGCTTCATTATTAAGTTCTTTTCTTATTTTTTTAATTTTTAATATGGCTTCAATGCTCTTCTTTATTCCTCTTTCATATAAAACTTATATTCAAAATTGTCATGACTGAGCAGAAAATTAATTCCAGAATATTCTTGAGGAAGCCATGCTAAGGCTTATTTTTTTAATATTTTTGCATTTTTCTCTTATTCCATTATTTTTAGATTTAATCCAATTAATTTATATCACGGGATTCTATACTGAAAAGCTTATTTTTTTCTCCACCTCATACCTGCAATTCTCACTAGCTAAAGCTTATTTCCTCTATGGAATACAATGAAACCCCAAGTTTTTGTTGACTTTAAAAGTAGTCCATGATATCATGATCTTTTTTCAGACCCAACAGTTGAGAAAATCGAGAGGAGACGCTATTTCCACAATGTTTGAACTCCCAAACGTTGATTTGATGAATATTTGTTTGTTTTTGGGGTCTCTAGGATACGGGAAAATTCAACTTTTTTTTGGAATTTTATATTGATATTTAATAAATTGAGTTGAAATGAGTTTATCACTCTTTGCGGTAAGAAACCAGTGGTATAAAAACGGTAAATCCAGCCTCATTTAGGAATCTGGTGGTTTACGAAAATAGCTAACCGAATAGTAGGGGAACAAACATATGAAGCCATCAGGGTTAACCGAAGAATTCTCTCCAATAAATTTTACTATCTTCGTCAGCAAATGCTGTACAAGGTTTACATCGAAAGCCCTGATATTGCCAACATGATCGGAATCTATCCCAAGACCGACAGCAGCCACGGATATGGTAATCCAAGTATTCGATGTTTTAAATTAGTTTCTTATGAAATGTATAGGGATTTCCAGGAAAATACAATCAACAGCGACGGCTCCTTCGCTATGTGGACAGTTGTGATATGTGTCATCTATGTGACCCATGCTATGTACGGTTATTTTATTCCTTTTTATTGGAATAAAACAGCTTCATGCAAAAATGGAGAGGAACAAAGAAATCGTTTAAGAGATGTCTTATCTTCAACAACAATTGAAGACAGCATTGGTTTCCAAGCCCTTGAATGGGGGTTCAATCCTCATTATACTTATTACGTTCGCCACAAGCTCATTGAAGGTCATGCCCACCCCGACGATGTTAGAGCTATGGCATGCACTGGTTTAAATAGATCTAACAGATACAGAGAGCATTTCGGCAACGTCTAAAACAAAAGAATGTTCGGACCATTTTGATTAAAACAACCAAATTTAATCAAGAAATTATTACTATTGTATTATATTTATAAAATGGGAGTGGGATAATCAAAGAATGCTTAAATTCTCAAATATGTAGAAAGATAATGGGAGTTTGTAAAGTAAGAAAACCGCCTTCAAATCTTTAGAAACAAATAAACAGACAAATTAGCTTAGATGACTCCATTACTTCTCGATTCACGACGAGATATAAATAATGAATTCGAGATTTATAATTATCGTCGAACTCAAGAAAATGCTTTGGTATCAGTCTACGCAGTGCAAAATTTAAAAAACAATGAAAATACAATGTGTGGAAATACGCAAATCCTCAAAATATTTCACGAACGCATTCCTCTAAGGTATCGAGATCTTACCCGAATCACCTTCCAAGAAGCACTATACGTGCTTAGTGAGTCAATTCGAGGATTCGATGACTGTTTCTCAAAGGTAGGCCAATTTTAAATAACTAACAGAATGATTGGCATAAACTAAAAAGGTATGGTTAGAGTCTGGCTTAACGAAAACTTAGCAGATAATCATCCGAGTGACGAAAAGCCTATACTTCAAATGACCTGTGCAAACGAATTCAAACTCAAAATGTCCAAACAGTAACTCCTCATGCTTCAAAATTTATTGAACGTAATCGAAGAGAAGTGCTAGTCTGGTAGGTTTCCATAGGATTTCAGAACAAAAATTTTTGGTAAATCAAATTTTGTTGATGCATACAGTCAAATTGAACTATACTGCAAGGATAAGAATATGCAAATTCCAGATAGGATTGCTTCTCCGTCTTAGCCCAACACTACTAATAGTATCTCTATACAAAAATCAAGAACCGAGGTTCCACCGAACAATTTCAATGCCTCCAAATACTAACCAAGAGAAACCCTTATAAAAAATCTATCTTTTTCTCATATCAACAACTAAAATAGGCAACAATATTATATTGAATCCCCACAGCTGAAAAAATATGATGTTCAATAGCAAAGGCCATACTTCATCCCTTAAAGAACATCGCAACCCTTACCCACAAGGGTTAGTGATCCAAACCAGATAAAATTTAATTACAATCCAACGCAGATTCGATTCAATAATTTCTCCAACCGTTTTTGATTTCATACTCATGGTGTGTCTTACAATAGATGTTGATATGTATAACTTCAATGATTTTAAATAATTTAAATCATATAATATCATAGAAATGTAACTTGCTCATCAAGAACCTGTTTGGTACTTCATCTTTGGCCCCAAATAAAAATCCTCCTTGGCATCTCAATACGCTCTCGAACACCATCTTCATCATCTTGTCAATCCTACAGAAACCACCCTGCACTAACACGAGAAAAAAGGATTGATCATCGAAGGCTCAGCAGACTTGTTCCGCAGCGTTTAAAAATGGAAGGCATAAATTACGGCTATCTTTGTCCATGGATAGTATTCATAGGGTGAGCTCAAAATCAAAAGGGACTATGAAATTATTGGAAGGCTGAAATACATAAAGGATCTCAACTACAATTCATTCAGGAAGGAGCTTTATCCTCAGCTTATCATCCTCTACGGCCCCAGTAAGATCCTTATCCAAGCCCTCACTAAGGAGTACTTCTCTCTTATTGGATATAAAATAGTTGAGAAGGCAGTGACAGCAAATGAACTTATAAGCAAGTACTAAAAATCCTAAAATTACCTGCTGGTTAACTACACTCCAGAGATAAGTGAAATTAATATTCTTGAAACTTTCTTCCACATTAAGATAATTCACTTGAAACATCAGAGGACTGAGTTGGCAGGCCATGAAGCATACTTCGATCAAGAGTCAGCTCTTGTTCCTCTTCTTCAGAAAAAGAATTACTTCCATAGTATTTCTACCCAGCAACAGCTTTACTCAATAATTGAGCAAATTGGCTAAAAGTTAGTTCCTTAACTCATTTTCGTTAATGTCCGCTAAACTGAATAAAGGTAGATTGTTCACAAGTACATTGATCAGACAAATGGACTTCTTCTCAATATCTTCGATATATTGCCAGTCCTCAAGAACAAAGCATCAAAGGCTAAAGGAGAAGGTGAGAAACTACAGATACTCAATAATATTGTCTTCAAGAATTTAAATCGCTCAGAAATACTTTTCACAGACTATCCTGAAAAGCCTGAAGAATTCCATATTTTCGAAACTCACACTCGCAACTTCAAATTGTTTGCTGATTGCTCTAAGCCTGACCATTATCAGTTCAGTAAAAATTTAAATAGCTCCATTTACTTCCTTGAGACCTTACGTCGAAGGCAAGTGGAACTCGATTTCCCTTTCTAAAACCAGATTAAATCTTTCACTAAATATTTGGCCATTACTGGAGCTCCTTGTGCAGGTAAAACAAGTGCAGCTAAGTTTATCGTCAACGAATTCGGATATAAGCATATTGAGTATGATGCTTACGTTGCCACATTAAAATAAAAGTTAATAGTTCCTGAAGATGGAGAGGAACTACCTTTCAGAAAAGTGATTGCACACTTTGCCACTCTTGTTGCTTAAAGTGGAAATACTCCCCTCCTTATTGATGGGTTGAATATTGATGCAAAATAAATTGAAAACTGGGTCAAAGCAGTTGGGCCACCAACCATCCTTAACCTTAAAGTCTAGGAGAAGGAGCTTATCCGAAGAAACAGAAAGAAAAACGAGGCAGATGTAAATGCTGAAGTGACTGAGGAAGAGGCAGCGAAGACAAAAGAGGCGATTGCTAAGAATAGCGACTGGGCTTAACAATTCACAAATAAAAGTCCATTATCAACCATATATCAAATATAATTTTCGCAGCAGCTTATCCTGGCTGAGTAGCTCTTAAAAGATATCCTTAAACCTAGAGTATATCTTGTCCAAGATAATGGTACTTATCTCTATCAAAATTTGGCAATCAAGCATAATTTTGGATATTTCAACCTACTAAGATACTCCTTAAAGGATATTTCTGATTTCGTCAGAAAAGGTAGCTTTAGAGATGTTCTCCTTTGTAACTATCACCAACATGAGGAAGAGCTCATTTCAAAGGATTTCTATTGGATCGAGAGAAACATTGGTACAGTTCGTTATTTGAGCATTTGGTCTGGAGAAAAATCATAGTCTCATGATGAAGCATTGCATTTATAGCGTCCTCCACAGGTGGAAAAGCCAAAGCCAGCCGAAGGCGAAGAAGGAGGAGAGGCACCTCCACCTGAAGAAGAAGGCTAAGCCAAGAAGAAAGTCTTTAACATCTATGATCATAACTGGACAAAGCCTGGAAACCAAAAGAACCTAAGTCAATGGTTTTACAAGCAAAAGCGTAACCCTTCAGCCCACGAGTTTACTTTTAACGATCTTTCCTCAAAAGGCCTGACATCTGCTATTGAGCATCTAGCAGCCAACCGTGAAAACTGCGTTTATCATAAGATATCTGGATGATCATCAAACGAATTATTATCAAAAATATCTATTTTCATGTAGCTATATATAATCACTGTCTTTAATAAAGCAGAACATACGGTTTTTGGCGTCTAACCATGTTCCAACTTACAGTCTCTATCTTTTAGTCTGAACATAGGAGCCATTAGTTTTCAAGATTTATAAAAGCTATATAATGGCCCGATACCATAGAGCTTCCTTAGTGCACAATTAAAGCATTAAGTTTGTATTTTTGATGTTATTTGTCCAAACTTATCCCTTATAATGTTAATTATAAAGGAAATTATATATAATTGCTTTTTTTTTGTAATTTGGAATTGAAACGCTTGAGAGTAACGATTAAAATTTTGGGCTAGCTCACTATATAATACTTGCGAAAGGCAGTTATATGTTTACATTTGCTACACTAATAATAATTGTTATCCTTATTAAGCCGTTCAATTCTAAAGAAAGAGGCTAGGAATAGGCAGCAATTATTACTCTATGGATAGAAAAGTTATTACCAGTAATCCATATTTACATTATTAACTTTGTGCTCGATCAACAGCTATTCTTTTGCCTTATCTTCAAGAGACAAGCCGATATTATATGATAAATTTGAACTAATACTAGTCTATTTACATTTAGTACATTGTACTTAATTGACCAAATAAAATCCAAATATCTATTGGATAGGGGTTAGCTTTTGAAAGCCCAAAATGCTTTATACCTACTTGTATCTATCAAGATCTCTAAGACAATTAATACGTTATCCTTCATTTAAGATATCAATAATAAATAATAGAAGCTATTAAGCATCTTGCTCATGCGAATCTTTATATTTACTATTGTACTATCCAAGATAACTTAATATTTCAGAACATACGTATGAATTTTATTCTTTCTTAGACATTTAGTTAATGAATTTTTTAAATATAAGATTGAACCTTGCATTTTTTATTGCCTTTGTCAGTCGTTTGAAACTCTATTGTTTAACTCTCTATTTTTTACTAGTAACAATATTCCATCTTTAGGACTATCTCTTACTTATCATATCGTCATAAAAATACTCAATTTACTTATTGATCACTTTTCTGTTGAGAAATATTTTATCCTATTTGCCTTCGATTTAGGTGTATAGCTGTGTCAGATATCGAGATGCGAACAATGACTGTAAAACGGCGCTTAAATAGCAAGTATTTCCTAAATTCTTTATTCCTCTGTGAGAACATTTTATGATTTTTATTAAGTTTTTCCTCGCAATTTCGATCCAAATGTCAGTAATGTACTTTTAAAATCTTCTGAGCTTCACAATACTCTCTTATTTATCATCACCATCAAAATCAAATAGTTGGTTTTGAATAGTATTTTTACACATTTGGCACCAAATACTACCTTAATCGATTTGCAAAAAGAAATGATGGTTCTTAGCTTATGAATGCAGTTCAAGACAGCTTTTTTACTTTCCCATTTTTCGGCACAACTAGCTACCACAATGAAGGCAGAGATAAGATAAGGGCTAACTTGAATGCGTAGTGCAAGTTTTGCTTAGTTATTTAGCAATTAGCTTTTGAAGTATCTCTTTTGTTAGTTGTTTAGTATGTGTACAAATAGAGGCCCTCTAATTCATTTATAATATTAGTAAATATCTACATCACAAATAAAATCTGCAAATCATCGAATGAATGAATACATATGAAATATACAAAAGAGTATAATGTTGTAAGTATTATTCTATTGTTGAATAGATCAAGAGTAATATGGCTTGCGTCTTGAACTTTCATATGCTGATGGGGCATGACGACGTGAGTAAGCCTATAATTATTCCGAAATAATGTTTTTAACACTATTAGGCTTTTGTGAGTAGTTTGAATTTGTCGCCTCGGTGTTGTAATCTATTCTTTGGTTTGGTTTATCTGGTTTTTCTTGGATCATATTGATCCAATCTTAAGGAAGAGGGTCAGCATTATGATACTCTGAATCTGGAATAAGAAGCCCTTCTTTATTGGCGAGGCGAAGGCTGGAAGTTGATATGTTTCCTGATTGATAGAGACCCACAGATATAAACATACCCCACGAAAGGTAGGGAAATATTTTTTTGCCTGAGAACATCTTGAAGAAATCTCGCTTTATTACCTTGTCGCTCTTGAATTAATCCAGTTATAGGTCTAATACTCCAAATTTTTATTAGTTCTCGAGAAGAGTGACTTGAAGAATAGGATTATTTTTAATGAAATTCTTAATAATTTCTCTTTTCTCTGCAAAAAAGTAGAAAAGCTTAATCTTCTCAATATTGATCTTAAAGAGATTATCGTCGCAAATCTAATGCGAATCAAATTTTACTTGGAATTTTACTTTCTGGCCAAAGAGTTAGTATTGGACATAGTATTTATTAGGACTTTTAAGGAATTGCATTGGAATATCTCGAATTCCATGGATGTAAATCATCAGTCTATATTTTTCAACATTAAGATTTTCGTTGGTTAACTAAATCTTCAACTGCTTTTCCTTTGGCAATTCCCATCCAATCGGCATTTCCATATCATATTTCATCTTTTGTAGGCGAGTACCAAACTGCGCAGAATAGCCTTTAAAGTACGGTACAGCTGTGATGGATATTGCATTTTTATTATCAGCTGCAATTTTAATCCCTGTTAATCTTGCTAATTTGCTTTATAGAGCTACTAGTTTCTAGATTTATTTGTAGAATTTGTAACAGCTATCGCATATCTTATGCTCCACATATAAGTTTACTGAATCGAGGTGCAGCTGGTAAGAGCGCTAAAGCCAAGAAAACGATTTACCCAGTCGGATGAGATGTTGATCGCATTGGAGAATCATCATGAGAGTTAGTTTATGAGTCATCAAATGGTCAGCAATAACCTTATAGCAATATCTACATTTTCTGCACCGTGTATAAGTCTCAAGCTTTTTCTTCTATGCATTTTCTTAAGGGATATCATCATGCATAGTAATTAGTTTGATATCAACCTTAATATCATGAGCTAGGATAAATGCTCTGGTGTTTAAATACCACCAGTTTCCGCCTTCGTCTTTGATGAAATCGCAGACTAATTCTGTGAAATTAAGCTTTAGATATGTTTAGACGAACTTGCCAACCCTTTGGACATACATAAGAGTTTATTTCAGATATTTTTCACTTGTACATTTTACTGCACTAAAAGCTTTTATCATTTTTGTATTGACAATGAACTTGCTTATTTCATTTACTTTGGCATTGGAAGTATATTCATAGTTAGAACTCAAAATCCATCCTTCATGATTACCATTCTTCCTCCAGCAAGTACGCATAATGGAAGGCTTAACACTTTGACACTTAACATATCTTTGAATAACGCTAACCTCGCTTCGATTGCTTAAAACTGAAGAGAGAACTGTCTTCATTTCGGCTGAACTGACTACTTTAGTATCGTTTCCACTTATGCCTCCATATCCGTATTCAGGCTTTATTTAAATAGTCATACCTTTTTCAAGACTGCTACAAGCTCCTTCTCAAGAGCTCCTTATGTAAGCTTGCTTGTTATTGTAAAATAAGGAACATTATCGATTCTGCAAACTTCTCCCCTCTCGTTGGTAAAAATCCACATGAGAACCGAATCCTTATCGTTGAAAATAATGGTATCGGGTATATTGAGAACTAATTTGTATTTATGATTCTTTTCACAGGGTCGAAGTGCTAGCAGTTTGTAGAAGTATAAAAATGGGGTGAAAGATTCGTTATTGTATTTATATTTTTTTGGCTGGATATAGAGATAAGTACGGTGTTTGCATCAGGATCGTCTGCATAGGAAATCTTGTTCATGAGAATTTTGGTCTGGCGCTTCTGTTACTCTTCGACTGATTCATTATCCTTTGTAAAGAATATACTACTTGGTCCATCTAATAGATTTCTCAATAAAATTATTATATACAACAAGGCATCATATTTATACATCAGTTTATTTGAGAGTATCATTTGGCTCCGATGGAATGCCTCAATCTTTTTTAATAGTCTTTTTTTCATCCCTAAGTTTGCTTGCAACATATTCACAATATTACTTTGATTGGTAATGTTAGAGTTGTTATAAGTTTTTATCGATTGCTGAAACCCACTTTTTTTTCTGTTGCATCTCTATTGGAAGAGGAGGAAATCGCTCTAAATCTATTTATTTTTTGTCTGTGAAAAAGTGAACAAACTCCTTGAGAGTGATAAACCCCTTTCTTTAAGAATCAACTAACGATATCATTTCAACCGCCGTATATAAGTTCTCACCATAACCTTCCTAACGTAGTAAACTATACAACTCCTAATATCTGATTATATCTTTGCCTTTGGAGATGGCTTTAAAGATATTAGGAAGCTAAGATACTAAGATTAATACCTGTTCAGAGGGATATTGCTCGTATACATTATTACTAAAGGTGGATTAGTCATGCTGTTGAATACTTTGCTTTACTTAGAGCTCAGTTGCATTATAATGTTTATGATAGAGGGCAGTGGAGAGTGGGTTTTTTGATGGGTCTAGAGACATTCTTTTGTTCTTCATATTCTTTTACATAGTAATAATTTAAATAGATAGATATAAATAAGGTTAATTTATTGAGGTATGAACAACATTTACATTTTTTATTATTTACTATCAACGGTTAAATAAAGTTACGGCATAACAGCAAATATTATTAAGAATTTAGTAGACTTAAATCTTGTTTATATTTAAAAATATAAAACCAAGCATACATATCCTCACTGCGACAATCATAATTAGATCTTTTTTACCATAATATATTACCCTAAGCATTTTTTTATTTTTCTTCCATGGGAAAAATATAAGTGGTGGCTAAATTAACAATCCATTCTTCTTCATTTGCAAATTATATGACTACTTTTGAACCAAACTAGTTGGATTTTTATAAGATACTTAGCTAAACGAAGATTATTCCATACTTTTAATCAGTTAAACTGCAATTTTACTATGAATAAGCATAATCTCAAAACAATAGTCTATCAAAATTCTTCCATTGGTAAATACTGCATGATTTGGGTTTGGAAGAGTGAATGGGTTCTTTGGGGTTCAAATTTAATCGTCTTGGCCCCTATTATAATTATTACAATGCTATATCTCACAGGATAGTAAAATAACAGACTAACCTTCGCAACATGCCAAAAGAAATGTGATCTAACCAATTATCTTGATCACACATCTGACTCAAGTTTTGAGAACTCCAGCGAGTAGATCTAAGGCAAAAGAGACCACAGTGTTTCTTAGACTATTGACTCAAGATTTCAGTCACACCTGGATAGCTTCAGTGATGACAGTGAGTACTCCAAATAGATTGAATAAGAAGAGGCATGTGAGGAGTTCCATTCCAAGGGATTCTGCCTCAAAGGAAGTAACTGCTGTTTTTCTCATGGAATGAAATCAGTGAGGGAGATAAAGAGGAGAAGAAAAAATATATTTTTTAGTCTAATGGTATAAAATTTCCCATAAATGATTGAGACAACCTTTACGCAAAGGATCCCTTCATTTTTGCAATGATCACTCTATAACTACAACTACTTTTTCTTTATTCATTCATAAAATTAACGCTATATCTATTATTCCTTAATAAAAAAATCCGCTCTTTTCCCCATCCCCACTTTCAACCTCCACAAATAAGAATGCGTAATAAATCTATCATTGGAACTTTTTTGAAGTAAATATTAATCGTTAGAAGGGAAATAGTATATTTGTTAGAATTTATATCAAAAATATTAACTTAAAGCTACTCTAACTGAGACAACCTTTTTGCAGTATTTTCCAATGAAAGTTAAACCAGAATTAATATAAATAAAAATGACATCATATCTAAAAAGAGTTATTCTCCTCTCAACTGTAGCAATGCTGTTTGCAGCCATCAGTAATGCAAACTTAGGAATTATTAGTCAATTTGCATCTCAAAATGGCAATAAATGGGTTGGTCCTCTGAGCATCGCTCTTATTTTTTTGGGGTCAGGGACTGGAGCACTTTACAATAAATATATTGGTAAATATAAATATAGAACGATATTGCTTTGTGGGTCGATGGGCTGGAACATATTCTTGACCTTTTCTGTCATGTTTTTATTTGTCGGCTTCTCGGATTTAATAATTGTGGTCATTTTGGCAGGAAGCTTATTATGTGGAATTTTGATGTCTGCTTACTATAACGGGTTGAACAATTTTATCAACGAATGCGGGAAATACGACAATAAAACGAATATCTACTTTGGAATCAACATATGCATAGTTCAGATTTCTAATATTGTTGGAAATGGACTTTCAGCTCTACTTATCAAACCCTTGGGCCAAAAGGCTTATTCGTTTATTATGCTCGGTCTCAATATTCTCATTTCTCTCCTTTATTTATTTACAAAATAATTTTCTTCGAAAAATGAAGACTTTGCAGAGTCAATGTTAGAAAATTAATAAAAATAAGATGCGAAGTAAATATAAAACACTAAGGACATCCCAAAACTTCTATACTTCATTTTCGGTTTTTCAGGAGTGATGATAAGTTTCATTTATAGTGAATTTTCAGTGGCCTTTTACAGTTACTATTCCTATATGCAAGAAGAAGAGCTAAATAAGCTAACCTTCTAAACATTTATTATCGAGGGATGTGGATAATTCGTTGGAGGATTAGTTCTTGCTTTCTTAGCCAGCAAAATGAATAGAATAGTTTTACTTAACTGGATGAACAGCATCTTGTTTATCGTTAGTGTCATTTTTATTTGGTACGGGTTTGAAATGGATCTCATTTGGATTGTTAAGCTGGCGGCCTTTTTCGCTGGCTTTGCTGATTGCTTTGGATTCGCACTCGCCTTGGCCGTAAGTGGAAAATGGAGTGAGTCAGGAATAAGTCTGTTCAACTTCGGCCAATCAAGCACAGTAGCAATTCTATCAACTATCTACATCTTTATTGACCTTTAGTACGCATTAATAATCTATGGAATTTATATACTAATAGCTACTTCTGTCTCAATCAAATACAAAAAGCTCATCGAAGCAAAATGATAGAATTTAATGAGATTTATAATCAATCAAATCATAGATCTTCATTTTGAGTGTTTTTATCAGCCTTATCTTTGAAGAAAACTCCTCCCACGATTTTGAACTCAGTCTAGCGAGTTGGCTTATCAGTTGCACTGATCTCAACTTGCCCTTGAAAAGGGCAGTTCTACCAGTTGTCAAATTTGTATTCATAGTATCTTGACATTTTCAATCTTTTTTAAGTATTCTCGTGGATTAGCTCGAAATAGTCTCCACCATAAAAGGGTTATCCTGCGCGTTTTGACTTGCATTGAAGGATCCAGTTGTCGTCTTTATTATGATAAATGTACTATCGTCTCCGTTGCCACCCTAGCCGAAAGCAGAGACTTCCTGTCCGTTGGTGATCATTGATTGGAAGATTTATTCGGAATGCAAATTTCTTTTTGTCAGGGCATGCTCAAGTCTAATTGTATCTCCGCAGCGAAGTTAATGATCTTACTAACAACAAATATACAATAAGTCTTAACACTCTCTCGATGCGATTATTTGATCGTCCACAAGGAGTTGTAGTCATCATCCATAGGGAATCCAGTGACAGATTGCTGTCCACTTCCTCTTGGATAATTCACATTATGCGAATGCAAACTGAATAATACTTTTTATACTAATATGGGAATGCAGCAGCTTTGATTCTCAAAGTAGATCCATAGTTTATTTTAGTGGAATCAATTTTCTCTGCAATTTGTCGTTTATTTAGATGTGGGATTTCCGTAATAACAGAGACGAAGAGTATAAAGACGATAGATATATTGATGAACTTCATACGTGTTATTATTATAATGATCAAAGTATTTTGAAAGTTTACTGTTTAAAGTTAAACATAATATTGATTATATTTATTTTTTAAGATGGAAGAGCAATCAGCATAAAGATCAAATTCTTAGGTGCAGATCTAGGGGAGGTGGACTAAAGAGGAGCATGACAGATTCATTTCAGGTATTTTCTATATGAAATTCAGCATTGATGGCAC
>JACCDV010949532.1_pt1 | contig 24039 bp, 20 predicted proteins | sample 7446131 | NCBI WGS metagenome assembly JACCDV01 (sample SAMN15323448, study PRJNA562643) | freshwater metagenome | isolation source: river surface water | place: USA:Blue River Watershed | collected 2017-08-17
AACATTAGTCAAAAGGGGGCACTAGGCTACGGTCAAGTGCCCCCTTTTAATTTAACAATAAACTTAGAGCATTCAAGGGGGGTATTGCAATGAGTAAAAGTAATTTACGTAAGATTCCACAAAATATTTATTTAAAGTTAAATAAGATTTCATCTAAACAGATTGTGGCAGGTTGTGTAAAGTTATTTACTGCTAAAGAAATAAAAGAAGGGCAATTATCCCATTTGGGAATTTCTTTAGGTAGTGGAGGATTAATTGTGCCTGATCGTATTATGCCAATGGCTCAAAGAGGTAAGTACAGCCATATAAACCGTCATGGTCAAGAAGTAATACGGAAAGATCTTCCTAAAGAAACGCATTATCGTCAAATGGATGTTCCTAATTGGGGTGATAGGTGGAAAGGTACGCATGTTATTAACATGCCTTATGAAAAATATCCTAGAGAGTTCATTTCACCTGCATTGTCTCAAATAATTATTGAAGTCTCAAGTAGTACGGTAGAGCAAGCTTCATATATGTTTAAATTTGAGGTGAGTGAAGTGATTGAGAAAAACGATCCTCTTTTTGAAGATAGGCTTTTAAGGTGTTTGAATATCTTACAAGAAAATATCGGCCTTTGTGGTGTTGAAGCAACTGGCAAGAGCCTCAGTGATTATGCAAAAACTCTTGAGATTTCATGGGAAATTCTGCCACCAGGTACTAGGGAGGAAGTGTTAACCCGCGTAGCTCATGGACGTATTCTTAGTAATGAAGAAAAGATCTTAATAGAAGATCGTTATGATTTTCTTCAAAGTTTGAAGCCAAATAAATTTATATATGGCACCAGTGGCTTGATACGTTATTGGGGGGCTTTATTGCAGGATGATTTGGTGGTATTTGAAAATATTGAGTATGGGAATGCGGTTTATATTATGTTTGAGGACTGGGCAATATTAAGTCGTCGAACCAGAATTGCGTTAATGTCCGGTAAATATGGCAAGAATTTTGAAAGGGTTGTTCATACCAAAGGTTGGAAAGGAAAAGTTCGAGATATTATCAAGCAAAGATTTAATGTTGATTTAAGAGCATCTACGTTAAATTAAAAACGGCACAAATTTGGCACAAAACGGGCACAGTACTGTGCCTTTTTTGTGCCTTTTTATTTGCGTAACTCTCCCATTTGCAAGGGGTCTTTGGGCGAAAGCGGCCCAAAATCGTTCAAGACCACACCCACTCAACCATAGGTTAAGCGAGCGGGGGTGGTCTTGAACTACCCCTTGAGATATGGGAGAGAGTAGGTTTATAGGTGATGGTGGTTGGTTAAGTGTTAGTTAGAGGTAGTATGTAAAGGAAGGAGCATTATGGATGAAGGTTTTTTTGAATTTACTCAGGCAAGAGAAAAATGTTTAAGGCATGCAAGAAGATTGGCTAGAAGCGGTGAACTGATTTTTAAGGCCGGAGGCTATAATATTGCTTTTCATTTGGGTTTATTGTCTTTGGAAGAATCGGGTAAGATTTTTATGTTTTTTGCTAAATATAAAGATCAATCAGCTAGCTCCAAATGGATAGACATAAAAAATCATGTTTTAAAAATCACATGGGTTTGGGTAGCAGCTTTAAATGATGGAGGGGAAGACCTAGAGGTAAATGCTCCCAGGGTGGCAGAAACAAGTGCGTTACTTCATGAAATAAGGCAGATGGGTCTATATGTTGATGCTAAAGCCTCCACTGATCCTGTAAAGGTTATTTCAGCTAAGCTTGCCAAAAGTGTATTAATGTTGGCTTATTCTGTAATCATGCTAGAAGAAGATAGGGTTTGGGGGCCTGATGGAAATGTTTCGTTAGGTTCCTATTTGTCAAAGAATATTCCCGGCAATTAACGTTTAATATAAAAATAAATTTCATACTGCAATATACCCGTCCATTCTTCTCTTCCGTAGCGGGTTTATCTCTGGTGCGGTAGGGGCTTTTGTTCCGCAGTCGTTTTTAAAATATTGACAGGACAAAAATTTGGTGATAGTTTGCCATTGTGAAATCAGAAAATGTTAAATTATCTAGAAATATTCATGCGCAAATATTAATGCGAGCCGAATGGTTTTTTATAATTGCAATGCTGGTGGGCTTTTTGATTAATATTTTTTGGCCGATATTAACTACTCCTAAATTGATTCGTATTGTTTTTGGTCTTATTCTGTTTGGTGTAAGTGCAATTATTATGTTGCAAAGTTTTGATCAGTTTAAAAAAGAAAAAACACCTGTAAATCCTTATAAGCAAACGAAGTCGCTTGTAGTAAATGGACCCTATAAATACAGTCGGAATCCTCAATATCTTTCTCGCGCATTGATGCAACTGGCCGTAGGATTCTTTTTTGGAAATATTTGGATTATTGTATTAGTCTTACCAACTATTATTTTAGTTTGGTATTGTGTGATAATTCCTGAAGAACGGTATCTTGAACAGAGGTTTGGAAAAAAATACGGGCAATACAAAATATCCACAAGATGCTGGTTTTAATAAAAAGCCTGTATTTTTCTAATTAAATTTGTTTTGTATTGAAATCAATAGACTATAATGATATAAAAAATGTATGCGTTTTTTAATAAGTCTATTGACAACGGTACTATTTCTTATCTGGATTTTGCCATTAGGTATTTTCATTAAACCTTCTCAGGAAAAAATAGCGTGCAATGGCCAGCGTGCGATCTGCTTGTGTAGCCATACTAAAGTAGCAAAAGCGCGAAGTAAACCGATTGAAGGATTTGGTCTGAAAGCAAATTCTAATAGTAATAAAGAATCTAACGCTTCTGGTGGCGGCACAGGTCATTATTATCTTGCAGCTCATCTTCCTGCTAAGAATAATTTGACAATGCGTGCTTTAAACGATTCAATGTTTCTTGATTATCGAAATCCCTTCCTTAGATCCATCGAACACATCCCAAAAGTTTAATCCTCCATAATTCATCTTTTCTTTAATTGCATAAAGAGGGCGTAATTTCTTTATGCCTACCAATTTTTATTTGAGGAGGATTCATGCTTTTTATTACAAGAGCCGTTATGACGGTCATATGTATGTTAGGTGTTTCTATTGGTATGCATGCTCAATCAAGTCAGGGTCAAATAAAAGAATCTTCGCACGCTATGTCTGAAGTGGTGGTTGTTGGTAAACAGGAGAAGACCTCCACGGTTGTTGTCGATGCAGAACAAGCTAAGAAAGCCATCGATAAGAGAGCAGGAGGCGTTGATTTAATCACAGCTGATGATTATAAGACCGGACGGGCTACAACCCCGCAGGACTTATTGGGATATTCTCCAGGTATTTTTGTTCAGCAAAGAGATACTGGCGCACAAGAATCGCGGGTGTCTATTCGCGGTTCGGGTTTGCAAAGAACGTTTCATTTACGGGGTATCATGTTAATGCAAGATGGTATACCGATCAATCAAGCGGATGGCAGCGCTGATTTTTATAGGATTGAACCACTGGCTACGGATTACACGGAAGTCTATCGCGGCGGGAATGCTTTACGGTATGGATCTACGACTTTAGGTGGGGCGATTAATATGGCAACTCTGACGGGATTTACCGCGTCTTTGTTGCAAACACGGGTTGAGGGGGGCAGTTTCGGATACCTTCGTTCTCAAATATCCTCAGGTCAGGTCATTGGACCATTGGATTATTACGTGTCTTTAAGTCAGTTCAAACAGGATGGTTTTCGTAGTCATACCACTCAGGACAATCATTATGAGTTCTTGAATGCTGGTTATAAGATCAATGAAGATATGGAAACGCGTTTTTATTTTACCAATGCTGTGACCAGAGCTAAGCTTGGGGGTTCTTTGACCAAAACACAACTGGAAAATGACCCCACCCAGGCAAATGTGAATAGTGTGTCTGGGAATCAAAAAAGAGATGTTAATTATTTTCGTATAGCCAACAAGACGACTTATAAACAAAATGAAGAGCAACAATGGGATTTTAGCGCCTATTTATTTAACGGTGAACTATTCCATCCCATTTTTCAGGTGTTGGATCAGGACTCCCAGGATTACGGTGGCGAAATTCGATACACAAATACCGCTCAATTACTTGGAAAAGAAAATCAATTTGTGGTAGGTTTGGCTCCTTCTCTTGGTTATATTCAAGATAATCGTTTTATCAATGCAGGGGGTGCTAAAGGGGCACGCACCGCCAATAATGATGAGGAAGCGTATAACCTTAACCTGTACGCTGAAGATCAGTTTAAACTGACAGACAGGTTGACGCTCATTCCTGGATTGCAATTAAGTTATGCATCCCGCCAAACGACAGATTATTATTTTCCAAACGGTGATGATAGTGGGCATAGTATTTATCGTGCGATCAATCCCAAAGCAGGGCTGACCTATGATGTAAATGAGATGAATAAAGTTTTCTTCGGATATACACGCGGGTTTGAGCCGCCGACATTCTCCGAATTATTTGATTCTGCCAGCAACTTCCTTCCTAATAAAGCCCAGCGTAGTCATACCTGGGAAACCGGTCTTCGTGGTGAGGAAGGACGATTTGGGTATGACGCGACGTATTATTATTCGTTGCTTGATAAAGAGTTGTTGAGTTTAAGTGACACCGCTGGTAATCCTTTAGGAACAGTCAATGCTCGTAGTACAACTGTTCATCAAGGTATTGAATTAGGAGGGAAGACGGATCTCTTAAATGGCTTATTTGTGAGGCAAGAATTTGTAAGTCAAGAAAATGCTCAGGACAAAGTTTACGTCCGGGGCATTTACAATTGGAGTCGTTTCCGTTTTAGTGGGGATGATGTGTACGGTGACAACCAGCTTCCTAGTTTGCCAGAGCATTTTATGAAGATGGAATTGATGTATGAGCATCCGTTAGGGTTTTATTTTGGCTCGAATATCGAGCAGTCTTTGTCAAAATATCCCATCGACATGGCCAATACGTTTTATGCCGATCCGTATACGATCTGGGGACTGAAGGGGGGGTATAAAACAAAGCATGGATTTTCCGTGTTCGTGGAAGGAAAAAACTTGTCGAATAAAATTTATGTAGCATCGACGAGTATAGTCAATAATGCTGCTGGATTAGATACCAATGCTGTATTTAATCCCGGCAATGGTCGTGCATGGTATGGCGGAGTTGAATGGAAATATTAAAAAAATAGGAGAACTTATATGAAAACAAAATTTTTTGGTATCGTTTTATTTTTAATTCTATGTATAGCCCCTGTTGCATGGGCACACGAACATCGTGATGTTGGAGGTAAGTTTATGTTCATTGTTGGTTTTGTCAATGAGCCCGCCTTTACAGGAACAATGAATGGAGTTGATGTGCGTATTATGACATTACGTGATGAACAACCTGTAGAAGGAGTAGAGAAAACTTTACATGTCGCAGTTTTAAGAGAAGGCCAAAAGAAATCCATTTTTCTGCCGTTACGTCCTAAGTACAAAGAGCCAGGCCGGTATGCCGGTTATTTTTTACCTACCAAATCAGGTGAATACGTGCTTATATTTGAAGGCGAGATTAATGGGATTTCTATTCATGAAAAGTTTAAATCTTCCGATGGTAAATTTCACGGTGTGGAAGATCCGATACAATTTCTTTAAAGGTTTTCAAATTAGGTAGTGGGACTCAAAAGGAAGTGGCCCTTAAAATTGACAGGACAAAAATTTGGTAATAGTTTGTCATTGTGAAATCAGCCGATGTTAAATTATCTAAAAATATTCATGAGCAAATATTCATGCGAGCTGAATGGTTTTTTATAACTGCAAAGATGGGTGGCTTTTTGATTAATATTTTCTGGCCGATATTAACTATTCCTAAATTGATTTGTATTTTTTGGGTCTTATTCTGTTTGGTGTAATAGAAAGTCTGTATTTTTTTTATTTTAATGAATTTCTTGACAGAAACATTTTTGTACTGTAAGCTCAAAACATGAAATTTTTAAAAGTATTAATTCTGGTTGCATATTTCGTAAGCCTCATGCCTTTAGGCGCGTTTTGTCATGATACCTATCAAGATAAGACAACTGGTCATGGCCATTGTGTAACGATGTGTAGTTCTGTATGCGCTCATGTGACTGTTCCAGATCAGAAAATTGTGTCAATTTCTTCAACACCAGTAGTATCTGTGTCATTCCCCGTAATTGATTCTGCTTACCAAAATCCATCCTTGGATACTTTGAAACGACCTCCCGTTTTATCTGCTTAAAATATTTTCCGTTTCTATCCCTTTTTTGTTTAATCAGTAAGATTTTTATTTTACATAAGGATTAAAAATGCGTATTCAAATGTGTAGGGGAATTCCTCTATTGTTTTTATCAATATTTCTATTGGGCCATGCTGTTGCTGCCCAAGAGAATCAAAATGTATCTAGCACGCCACAAACATTGGATTTTCGTGCAGCTTTAGAGCAAGCTTACCAATATAATCCCCAGATGGTAGAAGCACGCAAATCAATTGAGATTTCAAAAGGGGACTTGATTACAGCAAGAACTTTTAAGAATCCGGAAGCTGAATTGGAATTTGGCGGATTCAAGAAAAATGAAGATGAGAAACGTAACATTAATTTGAATAGCCTTGAAGTCAAACAGCCGTTTGATCCTTTAGGTGTGCGTTTTCTTCAGGGTAAAATCGCCTCTGGGGAAGTTAAGATTAAGGAAGAGTCACTTAGGGCTGTTTGGATGAAGGTGTATTTAGATATAGGAAAAATTTATTCAGAAATCATTCTACATAAAAAGCAAATTGAATTAAGTAAGCAGAACTTAGAGTCTATGCGGCAGTTTTTTAGCCGAGTTCAGTTGCGGTATAGCTCCGGTCAAGTTCTTAAGAATGATTTTCAACGAGCTAAGATTGAGTTGCTTAAAACAGAGAATGACTATCTAAGCGCACAAAAAGAACTAAAAACAAATAAAGCTCAGCTTAATTTAGTTTTAGGGCGTCCGATGGTTGAAGATTTTGAAATCACTGAAGAGTTAAAAGAAGAAGAATTAAGTATGACGTTTGAAGATTTAAAAGAAATAGGATTTAAGAACAGGCCGGATATTAAAATGGCGGATCTTGAGGCAGATCAAAAGAAAAAGAACCTGCTTAAAGAACATTTGAATCGTCTCCCTTCCTATTATGTCGGGTTCAAGCGGATTGATGAATCAGATAAAAATGATTACGCCGTATTAGTGGGTATTAGTCTGCCAATATGGAATTTGAATCAAGGCGAAGTAAAAAAAGCTAAGGCAGAAAAAGATATTCAAGAGCAAAGAGCTAAAACTATACGGGAGATGGCTTCGTTTGAAATTTATGAAGCCTATTTAACAGCAGAGCTTCATCATCAGCAACTTGATATTGCTAAGAAATCGCTTGAAGAATCTGACGAACTCTTACGTTTGGCAAATTTGAGATACAGCGAAGGGAAAATAGATTTCTTAAACTACCTTGATCAGATAAGGACAGGAACTCAATCTAAGGTTAATTATTATCAGGCCTTATTTAATTTAAGCCGCAGTATCAGTGGATTAGAAGTGTTTATTGCACAGTCATTAAGACAGGAGGGATTTTTAAATGAGAAATTCTAGTACTTTTGGTGTTGGATTTATTATTGTCCCGGTGATGATGGGGCTTCTTATGTATGGGGCGCAGAATAAAGTTATTGCCGCGGAAGGCGAACATAAACACGAAGAAGAGGGGCACAAAGACCATAAAGATCATGACGGGAATGAAGAGGATGGTCATAAACACGAAGAAAAAGACAAGCAGGATCATAAAGAGCCTACTAAGAACAAAAAAGACACTCATAAGCATGGAGTAAAAGAGGAGCATGGTGACGATAAGGGGCATGCAGAAGATAAACATGCAGGACATGATCATGGCGATCACGATGATCATGGGGATGAGGAGGGAGAAGAAGGTGTCATTAAGATGTCAGAGGAATCTCAAAAACTTGGGAATATTCAAGTCATGTCTATAGAATTTTCTCCCATTATACAAAAAATCTTGGTCAATGGCCGCATAGCTCAGGATGTAGAAACAGTAACGCATGTTCATCCGGAAAAGTCTGGAAAAATTCAAAAATGCGTAGCTGCCTTAGGAAGTGTTGTGTCTAAAGGTGATGTTTTATGCGAGGTTGAAGGATCCAACAAAGAAATCATTAAAATTATCGCCCCTGTGGCCGGGACAGTGATTGCGGAATTTGCCAGAATAGGGGATCACGTCGATAGTACTACTGCGCTTTATTCCATTGCGGATATGGGGCGTTTAGCAGCTAATTTCGATGTATATGAAAAGGATTTGGCGAACGTGAAGGTGGGTCAAAAAATGAAGGTTTACCCGATGACCTACAATGACCGCGCATTTGAAGCCGAAATAACCTTCGTCTCTCCACGCGTTGATGAATCAACCTACACCACACGTATTAAAGCTTTTGTAGACAACCCGGTTGGGTTATTGAAGTTAGGTATGTCCGTGCGTGGTGAAATAGAAATATCTGATGAATCTTCTTATTTAAAGGTCCCGTCAGATGCTGTTAAGAATGTGGAAGGAAAGGACATTGTCTTTGTTCAAACGGATAAGGAAACATTTGAAAGGCGTGAAGTCACTTTAAAGTCGCGGACATCCAAGGAAATTGCTATTACCGGAGACCTTAAAAAGGGAGATCAGGTGGTGATTAACGGTGCGTTCATATTAAAGTCGAAGCTTTTAGAGAGCGAAATGGAACATGCCCACGACCATTAATAAATTTCCTAACATTCAGGAGTGATTATGCTTGATAAAATTATTCAATTTTCTATTTTCCATCGGGTTTTTGTTCTGATGGCAGTTTTAGTGGTGGGGGCTGTAGGTGTTTATAATTTTCATCGTTTACCCATTGACGCAGTCCCTGACATAACAAACGTACAAGTCCAAATCAATACCGAGGCGAGAGGGTTTTCACCGTTGGAAGTCGAACAACGCATCACCTTTCCAATCGAAACTGTTATGGCGGGTTTGCCTGGTTTAGAACAAACAAGGTCATTGTCAAGGTACGGGCTTTCTCAAGTGATCGTTATTTTCAAAGATGGTACTGATATCTATTTTGCACGTCAATTAATCAATGAACGTATTCAGGAAGCCAAAGGCGAATTGCCAGAAGGTATTGACCCAACGATGGGGCCGATTGCCACAGGTCTTGGTGAGATCTTTATGTGGACGGTTGAAGCCAATGAAGGCAGTAAAAAGGCAGATGGCAGTGCCTATACGCCCACCGACCTACGGACAATTGAAGATTGGGTGATTAAACCACAGTTGCGTAATGTCCCTGGTGTAACAGAAGTCAATACTATTGGTGGGTATGAGCGTCAATTTCATGTCACTCCATATCCTGAGAAGCTCATTTCTTACGGATTGACCTTTCAAGATGTGATTGAAGCCTTAGGCAGAAACAATGGAAATATCGGTGCGGGGTATATCGAACAAGGGGGAGAGCAGTATCTAATCCGTGCCCCAGGTCAAGTCAGCGGCATTGATGAAGTTAAAGAAATCATTGTCGGATATGAAGAAGGTGTCCCTGTATATATCAAAAACATTGCGTCTGTTATTGAAGGCAAAGAACTACGGACAGGTGCTGCCACGGAAAACGGAGAAGAGGTTGTATTAGGGACTGTCTTTATGTTGATGGGTGAAAATAGCCGGACGGTCTCAGAACATGTAGCGAAGAAAATGGTAGAAATTAATAAAACATTGCCTCAAGGGGTGGTGGCTAAGACTGTTTATGATCGTACGACCCTTGTTGATGCCACCATTGAGACGGTCAAAGAGAATCTTTTTCTCGGTGCTTTGTTTGTGATTGTGATTTTATTTCTATTTTTGGGTAATATCCGCGCGGCTTTTATTACCGCCATGATTATTCCCTTATCAATGTTGTTTACAATCACTGGGATGGTCACCAATAAGGTCAGTGCGAATTTAATGAGTTTAGGCGCATTGGATTTCGGGATCATTATTGATGGTGCAATTGTCATTGTGGAGAATTGCATCCGCCGCATGGCGGAAGAACAGCATAAATTAAAGCGGACGTTGACCCTGCAGGAACGTTTAGATCTTGTTTTTCAATCATCCAAAGAAGTTCAGAAGACCATTATTTTTGGCCAGCTTATTATTATGATTGTGTATCTACCAATCCTTACCTTGACAGGTGTCGAGGGTAAGATGTTCGTTCCAATGGCTTTTACGGTTGTGACAGCGTTGGTGGGTGCGATGATATTTTCTGTGACATTTATTCCGGCCGCAGTCGCACTGTTTTTGTCTGGAAAGGTTTCAGAAAAAGAAAATATTGTAATGCGTAAGTCAAAAAGCGCCTACATTCCTGCATTAGATTGGGCAATGGGGCATCAAAAGATTGTCTCAGCTATAGCAGTATTCCTTTTGGTTATATCGGTGGTGTTAAGTATGACGATGGGAAAGGAATTTATACCAAGCCTCGATGAAGGGGATATTGCAACTCATGCGATGCGCATACCTGGGACAAGTTTAACGCAGGCAGTGGAAATGCAATATACATTAGAAAGACGGATTAAGTCTCATCCAGAGGTCGAGACGGTATTTTCAAAGATAGGGACAGCCGAAATTGCATCGGACCCAATGCCTCCGAATGTAGCGGATACGTTTATTATGCTTAAACCCCGTTCTAAATGGCCTGACCCGAAACGGTCAAAGGCGGACGTGGTAAGTGCCATTGAAGAAGATGTGAAGAAGATTCCTGGCAATGCCTATGAATTTACACAGCCTATTCAAATGCGGTTTAACGAATTAATTTCAGGTGTCCGAAGTGATGTAGCGGTTAAAGTGTTTGGGGATAATATGGATGTTCTCTTACAAACCGGACAGAAGATTGCTGAAGTCATGAAGAAAGTAAAAGGAGCCTCCGACGTAAAGGTTGAACAAGTCACAGGTCTTCCTATGCTAACGGTTGAGATTAATCGTCGTGAAGCTGCGCGATATGGTTTGAATGTCGGTGATATCCAGGAAGCGATTGAAATTGCCATTGGTGGAAAATCAGCGGGGCAAGTTTTTGAAGGTGATCGCCGATTTGAATTGGTTGTACGGCTTCCAGAAGAATTGCGTAGTGACCCGGAGGCATTACAAAGAATTCCTATTCCTTTACCCGAAAGAAAAATGGCGACAATGGATAACGGCATAGAAGCAAAGCCAAGTTATTTGCCATTAGGGTCTGTTGCCAAATTCAACGTTGCTCCAGGGCCTAATCAAGTTAGCCGAGAAAATGGCAAACGCCGGATTGTTGTGACCGCTAATGTGCGCGGGCGGGACATAGGTTCTTTTGTGGTTGAAGCAGAGCAGAAGATCGATAAAGGTGTCCAAATCCCTGCCGGTTATTGGATTGATTGGGGAGGACAGTTTGAGCAAATGATTTCGGCGACTCAACGGTTAACGATTGTCGTTCCAGTGGCATTGCTTTTGATATTTATTCTTTTGTTCATGTCTTTCGGTACTGTTAAAGACGCGTTGCTAGTCTTTACAGGGGTGCCGCTGGCGTTGACGGGAGGGATTATGGCATTATGGTTGCGCGGAATTCCTTTATCTATATCTGCCGGTATAGGTTTTATCGCGCTTTCAGGTGTAGCTGTATTGAATGGACTCGTGATGATTTCGTTTATTAAGAAATTGCGTGAAGATGGATTGCCGCTAATGGAAGCTATCAAGCATGGAGCATTGACGCGTTTGCGTCCGGTTTTAATGACCGCACTTGTTGCTTCATTGGGATTTGTTCCTATGGCTATAGCCGTTGGACGGGGAGCCGAAGTTCAAAGACCTTTGGCGACAGTTGTTATTGGAGGGATCTTATCCTCTACCGTATTGACCTTATTGGTCTTGCCGGTGCTTTATTTTATTTTTCATCGTCCAAATAAATGTAAGAACATTAGGAATAACGAATCAGTTGCTCCAAAAGCAGTTTAATAAGAAGTTTTTCAAGAATCGCTGATGCTGAAGTAGAAAATAAGAAACCTGCCCAATTATAAGGGTTAGGTGTAGTTGCTGTTTTATAGAAAGGAGTAAGTATGGCAAAATGGATCATACTATCATTGTTTGTTTTTAGTATCACCCTATACGCACCATCTGATGCGTACGCCCGTCGATCTAGTTCCAGCGGGCATTCCCATGGTAGGTCTTCCAGATTGTCATTTCAGTTTCCTCTGCCATTACATAAGAGTCACTCAAGGCCAGCCAACCCTGCGCCAACGTATAACCGGCCAATCTATGTAAAGAAGGACTACCCGTTACCGCGTGTATATAGTTTAAAGAAACCTTTAGTTGATGATGCAAGGATTTATCGACCTCTTTTTATTCGTAAAAAGAGCTATCACCCTGCAGGTTTTTATCGTTATGACCATGAAAAAGATGAATATTCTACGGCGCGGATATTACATGCGGATAGTCAAGTTGCTCTTGCAGGTCGGTATCTGTCTGTAGAGATTGATGGGGAGATATTTTATTACAATGATGGATTCTTTTATAAAGAAGAGGGAAAGCATTTTATAGTGGTGCCACCAGTCGTGAACTCCATTGTTCCAAGGATTCCTAAGAGCAGTGCCAATATTGGTTTCAATAGCCATGAATATAATGGTATTTATTATAGAAAAATCTCACAAGGGTATCAAGTCGTGGGATCGCCTACGATTAAATAATCAATAACTAAAGGAGAAGGGAATGAAAATGAGAATGGGGATTTTAATGTTGGCTGCTTTATTATTATCGGTAAGCAATTCTTTTGCTGAAGAGATGAAAGCAGAGCAAGAAGTCGCTGCAGAAGCAAAAAGTGTGGACAACAAGATTTGTCCGATTGACGGTGCCGTCATAGGTTCAATGGATGAGGCGATAAAGGTTGAGCATGAAGGTAAGATTTATAATCTTTGCTGTGAACCATGCGTACAAGCTTTTAAGGAAGATCCGGAGAAGTTTCACGCGATTGCGGATAAGGAAGTTGGGATGAAACATGATGAAGATAAGCATGTCGAAGAACATGCAGACCATGATCATCATGACCATGAGAAAAAGTAATTAATTTTAGTCATTGGTTTATATTAGCATTTGCCTAGCTTGCGTTTCTGGTTGATTAGGCGGCATCTAGCTTCTTATTTAGGTTTTAATATATTATTTGGTTTCATGGCTGGGGTAGCACATTATCAGCTGGTGTATTGGCGTTATTCTTTAAGGATTAAATGAGCGAACATCAACCACATAAATATTGTTCATCATGCGAACCAGGATCGAGTAGTTCTTATTCTAAGAGAGAAATGGTCAAGTTGGGAGTGGCCCTGTGTTTATTTTTTGTAGGACTTATTTTTAATAAACAGCTTCACGACACGCCTTACTCGTTGGTAGAATTTTTTATCCTATTGACTGCATATTTCTTAAGTGGTTTCAATGTTCTATCAAATGCTTTTAAGAATTTATTCAAAGGTAAGGTTTTTGATGAAAATTTCTTGATGACGCTGGCAACGATGGGGGCAATTGCCATCCATGAAGTTCCCGAAGCTGTCGGTGTCATGATTTTCTATAAGATTGGTGAGATTTTTCAAGATACGGCTGTTAATAAATCGCGTCGTTCAATTACTTCCTTATTAGAAATTAGGCCGGATTATGCAAATATAAATATTAATGGCGAGATCAAGAAAGTTGCTCCCGAAGAAGTCAATGTTGATCAAGAAATCATTGTAAAGCCAGGGGAAAGAATTCCTTTAGATGGCATCATTGTAAACGGTGAATCAGAAATTGATACATCTGCCATGACAGGTGAATCAATGCCTAGAGCCGTTAAAGTTGGTGATGGGGTTTTGTCTGGAACAATTAATACCTGTGGCGTTTTAACTGTAAAAGTAACAAAGATATTTAGCGATTCTTCTATCTCTAGAATATTGCACTTAGTCGAAGATGCTGGTAATAAAAAGACGCAGACAGAGAAATTTATTACTCAATTCGCTACGTACTATACTCCGGCAGTTGTAGGTATAGCACTCCTAATTGCCGTATTGCCTCCTTTATTGTTGCATGAATCTTTTTCTATGTGGTTATATAGGGCTTTGGTTATGTTGGTTATTTCTTGCCCTTGTGCGTTAGTGATTAGCATTCCTTTGGGATATTTTGGCGGCGTTGGATGGGCTTCACATAAAGGTGTTTTAATAAAAGGGTCTAATTATTTAGACGTATTGACCCAAGTTAAGAGAGTTGTTCTTGATAAGACTGGGACTTTAACAAAAGGCGTATTTAAGGTTGTTGATATAAAACCATACAATGGTTTTAATTCGAATGAAGTGTTGGAATTGTCAGCCTTTGCAGAGGTTCAATCCAATCATCCGTTGGCACGGGCTATTGTTAAAGCCTATGCTAAGAATATTGATCATTCTCTTATTAAAGATCTTCAAGAAGTTGCAGGTCATGGTATTAGAGCCAAGATTAAAGGAAAGAATGTCATTGTTGGCAATGACCGATTTTTGCATGTTGAAAATATAGAGCATCCTGTATGTGATGTTGCTGGAACGGTTATTCACTTAGCCGTAGATAAGGTGTATTGTGGGTATATTGTTGTCGGTGATGAGTTAAAAGAAGACGCGGTCAAATCATTGCAATATTTACATAGCTTAGGTATTAAAGAAATTGTCATGTTCACCGGTGACAATGAATTTTCAGCTAAAGAGATGGCTCAACAGTTACACATTGATTCCTTTTATGCAAATTTGCTGCCGCAGGATAAAGTCTTGCGTTTAGAAGAAATTATAAAGCAGTCTCCTAAAAATGAAAAGATAGTCTTTGTAGGAGATGGTGTTAATGATGCTCCTGTTTTAGTACGCGCTGATGCTGGAATTGCTATGGGGGGCATGGGTTCGGATGCTGCTATTGAAACGGCAGATATTGTTATTATGTCAGATTCTTTAATGAAAATTGGCACGGCTATTGAAATAGCAAGGTATACCAGAAAAATTGTGTGGCAAAATATAGCTTTGGCATTAGGTGTGAAAGCTGCCTTTTTGATATTGGGTGCATTTGGCATTGTAACCATGTGGGAAGCAGTATTTGCTGATATTGGAGTTGCGTTACTGGCTATTCTTAACGCTGTTTATGCAAGTAGAAATAAATTACAATATAATTAGCGCAAGGAGTTCTTATGAGAGTATTTTTATATTTTATAACAATTATTTTGTTTGCTTCCGGTTGCCAAATACTTTCAGGTGGTAATAGTAAAGAAATTATGGAAACTGCTGATATTTCGATTATAAAGGCAAGTAAAACGCACATTATCGATGTGGAAGTTGATCAGAATCTAGAAAGCATATTAAGTGAAGTTTATTTTTATAACATCACGGATAGAGGTAATCGGTACATCTTGGTTTCTGGTTCTATTAGGAAACCAATAGGAGTTTCCATTGATCGTAAGAAAATACATGTTCGTTTTCTAAATGATAAAGGCGATATTCTGTCAGAGAAAATAGATCGTGTTTTTATATCACGCAAACGTAGACCAACTGGGTCTAAAGGAAGATTTTCAATAAGAGTTCCATACAATTCGGAAGTTAGAAAATGTATTATAGCTTTTGAAGCTAAGTCGACATAATATAGGGATTAAAATCTTATGGATTCTTACAAGGTGCTTGGCCATTTGGTGTTGTTGAAGCTGTTTGGTCGGTAGTTGCAATGAGAAGGTGGCGGTTGACTAAAGATTTAATCGCTTAAAATTTAGCAAACGGGTATTTATCGACGGGCACATGTATTGATTTTTGTATTGTTTAAGAAAGATTATATTTATATTGACTTTACATCAAAAATAATTATTGACTTTTCAAATTAACCTGCTATTATAATTTTTAGAAATTGACGATAAGTTGATTAAACCGATTTCCCCCTAATCGGTGCAGTAAGAAGTAGGAAATCCCCCGGTAGAGTTATAGTTTTGTTGTTCTGTACATATTTTTAACGCCAGCTCAATTTCTTTCCCGAAATGAAGCAATTGAACTTGCAAGATGCATTTTTTGAAAAGGAAGCCGCATATGCGTGCTATTCCGCAAAGAATTCAAATCTTGAAGTTCATCGGGGAACAGGGAATCGTCAGCATTGCTGATGTAGCCAGTTATTTATCCCATCCTAATAAATCCGAGTCAATCCGCAGAACCCTCTATAAACTAGGGGTTGCCCAGTTTAAATACCCTTATGTTAAACATGGCCTTTGGTTTATTGATAAGCCGCAGTTATATGAGCTTTTAAGCTGTTATTTCCCTAATCTTCCTTTATTTGAAGTCCGACCTGTTCCTGTTCCTTATATTCCGCATTATCTTGGAATTAACGGCATCCGTACGGCTATACAAAAATCCAGCCAAATTATCATTGATGAGTGGTGGTCTGAGAATTATATCCGCGCTATAACCCCTGCTTCTCTTATTAGAGCTGGCAATATCGTCATCCCTGATGCCATCTTCTGGCGTAAACGCCCGGATGGCACCCGACAGCAATTCTTCCTTGAATATGAGCGCACTTTAAAAAATAGAGATCGTTACGTGGATATCTTTTCTTCCTACGCCAAGCGCGAGGGAGTGCAAAACCGTAATGTCATTTATGTGTGCCAAACCCCTAACATTAGGAAGGAATTGATATCCGTTGAGGATCGCATGGCCCAAACTGGCAAATTAGAAGGCACTGGCCTTTATTTCCAGTTTGTTACTTTGGAGAGTTTTTATAAAACCTATGGTGGTGAACAATTAAAAAAGGAGGCTTCAATATGAGTACTGTCAAGAACTGGTTAAGAACATCGGGAGTTAAATGTTTTTTATTGTTTGTTCTATTTATTCTTTTTACCACTCAGCCGGCCTTTGCTGATTTAATCAGCGGCATGGATGATTTGCAAGGCAAGGTCAAAACCATTTGCCAGCCATTGGCAATCATCTTCCTTATTATTGCCGGCTGGCAGAAGGCCATGGGCAATAGCCAGTTATTTGTAGCTGCTTTAATTGGTACGGTGATTATGTTTGCTTCTCCGCAGATTGTTGATGTGATTAGTGCTTCATTTGGGAGATAAATTTTATGCGCATGTATTCAGAAAAAGTTTTAAGGAATTTGCAGGATAGGATGATTGTCTTTGGATTTGAAGGATGGGATATCTTTTTTGTCTTGGGGGCCGCTTTGATCCTGCAAATCATCAAGGTGAATAACCTTGTCATTTCGGGGTTTGCGGTGGTTTTGAGTGGCTTCCTTATTTTAGTTAAAAGGGGCAAACCGCCGAACGCAACCGAGCATTACCTAGACTGGTTCTTTAAGGATAAACGATACACCGCCTTTGCACAGAATTTTGCCCATACAATTAAAGGCCGAGAGCTGGATATAAAGCTGAACGGTCTGCAAGAGATATTGCCTTATAGCCACTTTGAAGATAGCTTCTTGGTATTTAAAGACGATTCTTTATCTGTTGGTTTTGAAATCACCTGCCCTAGCCTAGATAATTTTTCATCAGAGGAATTGATTGGTTATTCCCAAAAGATGGAAACCTTCCTTAATGGCCTAAGTGACAGGGCAACCTATCAGGTGTTTTTTACCTTAGATAGTGACTACCACAAGGAAATCAGCGAACACAAGATTATTAAGAATACCCATCCTTTAATTAAGGCCATGCACGCGCAACGCATTGAGCGCTTTGAAAGTTTAGCCTCTGAGAAACTTTTTAGGCGTAGGCGTTGTTATTTGCTGGTTAATTTTGCACAAGTCCACTTGGGCGGGCCTAAATCGTTTAATTTCTTTGGCAGTGCCAAGAAATTAAATGCCGCCCAGGTGGATGAAACTAAAAAAGATTTTCGTTTAATACTCAACAATATAGAGGAAGGTTTAAATGGTGCCGGATTCGACTATAAGCGGATGGATGAATACGCATTAATGCTGTTAATGTACAAATACTTTAACCCCGACCGCCAAAAGCAAGGTATTGAGTGTCCTAAGCCCAAAGCGCATGAAGCGTTTATCAAGCAGGTCTGTTGTTCAGATTTGTCTATTGATGACAAAAAGGGCGAATACCTGCATTTTGGCGGTTTTTATCATAAATATATTTCGCTTAAAGTTATGCCGGAGGCAACCTTTCCGGCAATGTTGAGCCAGCTTAATCATTTGTCCTTCCCTGAATTTGATGTAGTGGTTAATTTTGAGGCCCCACCTAAAGAATGGGGACGCTCAAAGATTGAAGGGATGCGCAAGCGTGAATACGGCAATATGCAGGGCATGTTTGGCATTATTAACAAGGATGCGCAAACAAAGGTGGGGCAATATGAATATCTTTTAGAGGAAATCCAACAAAGCAATCAAAAGCTGTTCCGTATGCAATTGACCATCCATGTTTATGGGGAAGAGTTTGAGGAAGTCAAAAAGAAAACAGCGGAGATTATCCGCCTTTTTGCTTCCCTTAATGGCACAGAAATGCACGATGAGCGTTGGGGTTCAGTGAAGCCAATCTTTGTCAGCATGTTGCCTGGCTGGACAAAGGAGGCTTCCCGCTGGGTCTTGCTTAAATCAGCCCATTTAGCTGATTTTATGCCTTTCTTATCAGAATTTAAGGGAAGCGGTAAGGCTGAATGTCTTTTTTATAATACGACCCACGGCTTAGCGTCCTATGACCCCTTTTGTGATGACTTATCCGCGTTTAATACCGTTATTGTTGGCGCATCCGGTTCTGGTAAAAGTTTTACCATTAACCAAATTATTAACCAATACAGCAAGAATGATCCGGTTGAAATCTTTATTGATATTGGTGGTTCCTATAAACGCCAAGTGCTTTTAAAAGACGGTGAATACATTGACCTTGGACTTAAGGAGAAATTTACCATTAATCTCTTTGATCTGTCCGCTGGTCGTAAGCTATCGGACTTCAGCGAAGAAGAGCAAAACGAAATACTTATCATTAAAACAAAAACCATCGAGCAGATGATGGGTGGGGTCGCACGTTTTAACGGTTCCGACCAAATCGTTGAAGATTTTATATTCCGTTCCATTCAGCGTCTATATAGGACGGTTGACTATCCTGTGTTAAGTGACTTAAAAGATGCGCTAAAATCCACATCAGAAGCGCATAAAACACTTTCTCCTTTTTATGAACAGGTTGTAGGTCTCTTGGGTAATTGGTTTCAAGGGGGACAGTATGGGCATTACACGGATGGTAAATCAACTATTTCATTAGAGAAAAGCGTCATTTGCTTTGATTTAAAAGGCCTTGAAAAGTTTGAACGCTTGCAAGCGGCCATGTTGACCATTGTCACCAATTTTGTCTGGGGCAAGATTATGAGTGAGCCAGGTCGTCGTAAGTTTGTTATCTTTGATGAGTGCTGGAAATTATTATCAACGCCTGAATCCGCTAAATTCATTGCAGAATGCTACAGGACTTTCCGTAAATACGGGGCAGGTGCTATATCCGTCACACAATCCCTTAATGACTTTTTATCCGGTGGTTTGGAACATGCCATTTTAGGCAATTCCAATACCCGTTTTATCCTTCGGCAAAACTCCATGCCGGCAGTTAAAGGCATTGTGGACTATTTTAATTTTAATGAGCAAGAGCAAAGCCTTATTGAAACCTTACGGATTCAAAAAGGCGAATATTCCGAAGTATTCTTTTCCCAATCAAAACAATTACAGCATATCAGCGCCAAGATGGTTATTTGTCCAACTCCCATTGAGTATTGGGTCGCGACAACGGATGCGATGGATTTGAATTATTACGAGAAAATCAAAAGAGATAATCCCAACTTAAATATGTACGCTGTTTTAGAGAAATGCGCGAAGGACTTTCCGCGAGGGGTTGGCTATGAGAAAAACCGTTAATGAAAGGAAGGCGTTTATGTCAGGCAATTATATGTATTGGGTAGGCATGGCTTGTTTATTAAGTGCAGGTTGCACCATGAAACAAGCAGGCTTTACCGCTGTAGGCACTGCTGCAGGTGGTGGCATTGGCTATTCTATAAACCATGATACTAAAGATGCAGTCATAGGGGGTTTAGGTGGTGCCTTGGTTGGCAATCTAACAGCCCAATGGCAGGAACGGAGCGATAAGATTAAACATAATAAAGGATATGAAGAAGGGTATAGCCAAGCCAAGGTAGATGCCGCAGTTAAGAATTGGGATGACAATACAGGTAAGGGCATGGCTCCTAAAAAGCAATTAGTGAGCATTATGCTTCCTAAACGTGAGGAGAATAATGTTATCTACGATCAAAGGAAGATTACCGTGGAGGATTATCAATGAACAAGGTTCTTATTTTAACCATCATTGCAGTCTTAGCTTTTTCCTATCCAGCAAAAGCTTATAGCGACCCAGCCACAACGTCTGCTGTTTTACAACAGACGGTTGTTCAAACAGTTGAACACTTAAGGCAAATATCTGAGATGGTGCGAACCATTCAAACCTTGCAGGAACAATTAACAAGTACGAGGGGTTTGCTTGAATTAGCCAAGAAATCTGCCGAGGGTATAGATGGTATTGAGATTATTGGGGATTTTCGTAATGTCATTTTGGCAACAAATGATGTTATCCGCAATGTTCAATCCTATGTTGATACAACAAAGGATTTGTCAGGGCGCTGGAATGAGCTGTTTGGCTCTTTAGACCCGTGGGTTCGTGATGCCAAAGATGTTTTTAGCAATATTGATGTATCTGATAAGACCAATACCGCCGGATATTTAGTCGGGGATAGTTATCAGCGTCTGTATGAGAAAAATGCCGACATGGTAGCCCAATTTGTTGAGAATTCCAAGCAGGTTAGTGAGAAGGGGGCATTAAAGCAAGTCGCCCAGGAAATGGCCCAGCTAATCCAAATGGAAAATAATAGCATGTACATTTTATCCCAAATACTTAAAGGTCAGAGCATTGAGGCTTCTAACGACAATTTAAAACGCAAAGAAGAAGCTATTAAGTTTGAACAAGAGAATCAGGGGATCCGTAATTTTATGGGGCTGGTGGATGATAAAACTTTCAGGATTTAACTTATGGATTTAGTCCTTTTAGCCATTAAAGCAGATTTAGATAATGTTTTGAATGCTGGACGGTATATGCTGGCTTCTTTTTTCTTGCTGGCGGTATTCATTAATTACGTAGGGATTCTTTCCCGCAGTGTTAATTGGGCGGATGTCATTGTAAGGTTGGTTATCGCGTTTATCCTTTTGCAAAATTATGTTTGGCTTATGGATACAACCCGCAATATTGTTATCAGCATTGATCAAACCATAAGCCCCAATCAGAATACTGTCAGCCAATATGCCGCCATGAGCGATAACATTTGGAAGCTTCACGAAGAATCAACCCGGCCTAGTATTATTTCACAGATAAAGTTTATATTTAGCTCCGCCATTTTCCATAATCTGATTATAAATCTTTCATTCTTTCTTTATTCAGCGCTTGCCAAGGTTATGGAAGCGGTGCGGTATTCCATGATTGCCATTCTTTATAAATTGGGGCCGACACTAATCCCCTTGATTTTGTTTCAATCAACGGCTGGGGTGGTTAAGGGATGGTTCACCAGCTATGTATCCATTCTTTGTTGGCCTATTCTTTGGCATATTGTTCTAGGCATTGCGGTTAGCCTTAGTAACGGCAATCACAGCATCGAACAATTTGCCTGCATTAACTTTGCCGTGTGTTTTGTGGTGGTCTTTTCACCGTTGATAATCAATAGCCTTATTTCAGGAATGGGAGTTGGCTCATCATCAGCTATAGCCGGTCTTTTGTCATCTAAAGCAGCTGTTGGCCTTATGTCTACAACCGGACAAGTTGGTGTTACGACCCTTGCTTCAAGAGCAGTACAACCGTTTATGCAAAGATTATCTTCAATAAATAAAACACCGACAACAGCGGCGGGAAGTTTTAAGAATTTAATGTTAGGGGATAAAAATAAGGGGGAAAAGCTATGAGCGAACTTGTGTTTAGCAGTGTTATTTTAGAGAAAAATAACCGTATCCTTGCAATCTTAGTGATGGGTTTATTAATGGTCAGTTTTATTTTGCTGTTTGGAATTATTCGGGTTTATCAAAAACCGCCTATTGTAGTTTACGCGCATGACGGGCAAATACGTGTCTTAGACACCAAGGCCTTACAAATGGATGAAACGCCTTTGAAAGATTTTATCAAGATGATTGCTGGACAGTATTTGTCTTTTACGGCGGATTCATTGCCTAAACAGATTGAAGGCATAAAGCCATATCTAGCCCCTAAACCAGCAGAGGCTATTCTTGATTCATTTAAAAGCAATCAAGCCATCATTGAGAAACAAGGCATATCCCAGCAGTTTGTTATTGATAACATAACCATTACTAAAGCCAATAATCCTTTTTGGATTGAAGTTGAAGGTGTTAGGAATATTAATGCCGCAGGCAATAATAAAAGCATCCCCATGACCTATGTCTTTGAGGTCAAGAAGGTTAATCCAACCCAAAGCAATCCTTACGGGTTTTTAATGACAGATATTATTGAGAAAGATAAAACAACCAACAAAGGACAGGCGAAATGAGAATTATCTTCTTCGTTACCCTTATGTTCTTATCTGGGTCTCTTTGTGCTCAACCAGATAATCGGTATTTAGATGTCAGTAAGGTTTTGTATGAAAATCCTTTAGAACAAGACGTGCTTCGGGTAAATACATCTTTTGGTTATTGCACCGTATTGGAATTTTCTGAAAAGCCTATGCTGGTAACGGTGGGGGATAATGCCTTAGTTCAAGTTGAAATTCCTCAAAATTCTAAAAGTGTGGTCATTAAGCCTTTGGTAGAAGGCGGGGAAACAAATCTCTTCGTTTTTACCCCCAGCCAGCGGTTTAATTATAACGTGGTCATCGGCACAGCTAAAGAAGTGGATTATGTGTTGGACGCTAAAGAATCTCTAAAAAGTAAATCCAAAGATTCTCCTAGATTATCAATGGGTGCCATCTTAAAGATGGCAAAAGCGTATGACTTTTATAAAGGCTTGGGCGTTATTAACGAGCGAACATTTATCCAAAAGAATCTTTTTTATCAATGCGCCTATCCGAAGGTAACTATTGATATCATTGAGGCCTTTAGCAACAAAGACCCGCATTATCTGCTTTTGCATATCGTCGTCAATAACTTAACAGATCAAACCCTCAATCTGATGGAACAAGATACCAATATCATTATTAATGCCCAAAAGATTATTCCCCAATACGTCGTATTCGATGTTAATCAATTAGCACCTACAAGTAAAACCGATGGCTGGCTTATTTTAGAGAACAGTTTTGTGTCTATAGACAATAAATTTTCATTAGGCGTTGGAGTGGAGGATGAAGAATATGTCTGCAAACAACCTGTTTCTTAAGGTCAATAATACCGGTAAACGTCAGCCAACTATTTTGACATGCGTTTTAATTGGGCTATTGGTGTTTGGTTCTTGTTTCTTTACACAAGGCAAGAAGCCAGTTAAGGGTAAGGTGCAGGAAACAATTATTAAAGAAAAAGATATTATTGAAGCGGTCAACAATAATTTAAGGGATGAAGGTAAGGGTTTTAAATTGGATTATACCCAAATTTTACAAGCACCCGAACCTAAACAAACCGTACTGACTCAAACGCTACCGTTGCCAGCCTTCAAGCGCTCTTCCCCCACAAACACAAAAATGATTGTGTTTGATGAGACTAAAGACTATCAGACTGATTGGGTGGTGCCTTTAGGAAGCATGATCAAATGCCTCTTAATTCATAACATCGTCACTAATAATTTCGAAGCGCCAGTTATTGCTCAAGTGTGGGAAGATTTCTATTTTAACGGCAAATTGCTTTTGCCCTTTGGTACACGCATTTATGGCACGGCCTCTTCTGGTAAGCAAAGGGACAGGGTGATGGTGCAATTTAATAATATTGTCTTTCAAAGTGGCAAGACAATTAAGATCAATGCCGTTGGTCTAAGCAAGGATGGTTCCGGTGGTTTAACTGGAACACTCATTGATGAACATAATAAAAAGACCTTTATTGAAATGGGCTTAAATTTTCTAACTGGCATGGTCTTAGGCTTACAGCAAACAGCAACCAATCAAGTGACCGGTATCAAT
>JACCDV010468276.1_pt1 | contig 24032 bp, 25 predicted proteins | sample 7446131 | NCBI WGS metagenome assembly JACCDV01 (sample SAMN15323448, study PRJNA562643) | freshwater metagenome | isolation source: river surface water | place: USA:Blue River Watershed | collected 2017-08-17
CGGTCTGCTCCGTAGCATCGTCCACCATAGCTCTTACTGCCACAACATCAGTCAGCTGGCTTTGTGCCAATTCAATTTCCAAGTTGGTCATTTGCACTTCTACGTCGAGAAGTGCATGAATCTCCTGCTCTTCAAGTGGAGTTAACTCTCGCTCAACATCGCCAGCGTCAAGTATGGCGAAAATGAGCTGCTTACAGTCACCAGACACAGAGCCTTCTTCGATATACTTTCGTGCATCACTCGCCTTCATATAGATTAGGCCGCCTTAGCAGCAGCATAAATACTATTATCGTCATTATCATTATCATTGACCGGAGACCCAAACATGTCCCTAAGGTTTAGAGCTGACTGCTTTTTATCTTTCAGTACCTGTATGTGCGTACGCAGCTGCTCTATCTCGGCGTCCAATGCAGTCAAAATCTTCTCAGCGTGCAGCACTCTCGCATTTAGTAGACGCGAACGCTCTGCTACTTTAAGTGACAAATCATTTTCTAGATTACGCAGCAGATTCCTTTCTTGCCTTTCTTTACTCTTTGCAGCCAACACTTCGCGCCCTTGAGCAAATATCGCGTCGACATCTTGCCAAAACGCACCATACTGTCGAATACGCCGAGGCAGCTCACCAATCAAGCGACCACACAATACTTGTGCTTGCTCCCACCTGTTAGCACTGCCCAATACAGCCTTTTTCCAGGCTTCATGTATCGGCCGAGTCACTTCCTCATTTTCTGCATCATAAAAACGTACGCCACCTTGAGCGGCGCGCATGCCCATATAGAAATCTACGTACTTTTTGTCTAAGCGCTCAAAAGAATCACCGAGAGCGTTACAACTCCGCACTAACGAGTCACCGATCTCTGCCGGCATCCCTCGTGCAAAATCAACTCTCCGCTGCAGCGACTCGCCAAGTCTCGCAAAAAGTTCCGCTGCCCTTCCTTTACCCTCACGACGGAGCGCACCTCGTTCGACTGCGCGCTCGCCAAAACTTTTAACGACATCAACACCAGGCCTCACGTTACTTAAATCGCCACCCACCAGCTTAGGTTCAAAATTTCCATTGCCCGGCGCGCCTTCTGTAGGACTCATAGTGTCCTAATGATACCGCATGTCGCTGTTTGTCGTTAGATTATTCACCCCTTGCGCACACAGATACAGCGTGGTATACTATGAATTGATCGTAACAAAGGAGGTTCCCATGAGGAATTTTTGGAGAAGTGTTCTTCTCATGATCAATAAGGTAGTTTTCTATGTCGGAGTATCCGGCAGAAAACTATTCGCATTACTGCTACTTCACGGAGTTGCATTTTGCTTGCTGTTTCTCGTTTTCTATTTACTGCTTGTCTACATACCGGAGTTAGAAGCTCCTATGACAGACTTTAGTACTGATGAATTGCGAGATCGTATCGGAGCAATCACGCTCTTGATACACATGGTATCTAGCGCACTTCTCGTATTGGCTTTCGGGCTAGTATGTGTTGCGACGGGTCACATGTTGTATTGGACTGACGATGATTACTACGACGAAAAAACAGCAAGAAAACACGCTGCGTTCATGAAGAACGTGCGGTAATGCGGGATAGACCCGCAAGATAAGGAAATATATCGCGCCTACAAGCCGAATGTATGGACCGCTATCGAGCGGGTCTTTTTATATATGACCTCGCGATTCCCTTCCGCACTGTGGAGTGACACGCTTCGCGAATCAAAGTAGTGCTATTCTGTAGTTATGATCCGTCGATTTGAAAAAGATGATTTGATTTGGGTAGACCTCGAAAGCCCAACTGCCGATGAAATAGACAGTATTACGAAGGAGTTCAAACTTGATCCTCGGATTCGTTTCGAGATCCTCTCCTCTACGCCCCGTCCTCGCGCAGAGCGATATGGCAACCAACTATATGTTGTGTTGCACTTCCCCGTATGGAAACACTCTCACCAACTATCGCCACATCAGGAGATAGACTTTGTCCTGGGAAAAAAGTTTCTCATCACGACACACTACGAGACCATTGATGCTATTCACAAGTTTTCAAAGCAGTTTGAAGTGGAAACTATTCTGGATAAAGAATCAGAGCTGGACGCTACCTCCCTATTTGCTGGTTTATTAGCCAAACTCTATCGATCAGTCAGCTATGAGCTCCAGCATCTGCACGAGACGATACAAGACATTGAGCGCAAAATATTCGCCGGCGAAGAGAAAGCAATGGTCTTAAACCTATCTCGCGTAAGCAGAGAAATACTCTCCTTTAAGCGGGCGCTTTCATTGCATGATGAGATTCTAGAAGGCGCTAAGATTGTTGGCGAAGATGTATTTGGCACTAAACTTGCTGATTTTTTGCGAGGCGTTTTACAGGAACACCTACGTATCATGGATTCACTGAATGCCACAATGGATGAGTTTAGGGAGCTGCGCTTCACGAACGACTCCTTACTCTCAACTAAGCAAAGTGAGTTCCTTCGCAAGTTGGCCGTGCTCACTTTTATGGGCCTTCCTGCGACTGTCGTTTTTTCGCTATTTGGGATTAACGCGCAGTTTGCTCCTCTAATAGGCTTTGAGGGCGACTTCTGGGCAGTTTTTGGATTGGCATTTATCGCGACATTTGCACTATTTCTTGTTATACGGCTCAACAAGTGGCTATAGTGAAAGATCGCTGGTAAGTGTTCTCTCTGGCACCCCTTGCTGAGGCCTTGTAATAGCGTAGGATATCTATCTATAGGCATATGTTTTTCTTCTTTGGAGAACTCAACTCGACAAAGCGTCAGCCGCTTTCTTTTCATAATACGCTTACCGGCAAGCTAGACGTTTTTAAGTCTCAGGAAGACGACATGGTGCGCATGTACAACTGCGGACCTACAGTGTACGACTACCAACACATCGGCAACCTACGTCCATACATATTCGCGGACATCCTTCGACGCACACTCGAGCAGAACGGTTACGAAGTTGACCAGGTAGTAAACATCACCGATGTGGGTCACTTGGTTGACGATGCCGATCAAGGAGAAGACAAGATGGAGAAAAGCGCACGCGCCACCGGCGAGTCTGTACAGGACATTGTGAAGAAGGTAACAAAAGCTTTTTTTGCTGATTTGGAGGCGGTCAACATCAGAACTGCTAACATTCGTTACCCTCGGGCAACTGAATATATCCAGGAGCAAATCGCACTTGTGCAAACACTGGAGCAAAAGGGTTACACCTACACCACGAGAGATGGCGTATATTTCGACACGTCACGCTTTGCCAAATATGGAGCGCTAGGCAATATACACCTCTCAGAATTACGTGAGGGCGCACGCGTTGAAGAGAATCCTGAACGCAGACATCCTTCCGACTTTGCACTATGGAAACTCACAAAGCCCGGGGAACGTCGACTACAAGAATGGCCATCACCATGGGGTATTGGCTTTCCTGGATGGCACATTGAATGTTCAGCAATGTCTATGAAGTTGCTGGGCAAACAAATCGATATACATACGGGTGGCGAAGACCACATTCCCGTACACCACAACAATGAGATTGCTCAATCTGAGTGTGCAACTGGCAAATCCCCTTTCGCGAAGTATTGGCTTCATAACGCGTTTATAACCATAGAGCATAAGAAAATTTCTAAGTCGCTCGGCAACACCATCCTGCTCCGCAACCTCACGGATCGGGGACTCTCTCCCCTAGCATATCGGTACTGGTTGCTGACCGGCCACTATCGCACTCCTATGAACTTCACCTGGCAGGCCGTAGAAGGCGCACACACCGCCCTAATGCGTCTGCAGAAGTACTTTGTAGACGAGCTACGCAATGAGCCAAATGGAGAGCCGAGCAAGAAGTATGTTGATGAGTTTATGACGGCGATCAATCACGATTTTGATACACCGCGCGCCGTCGCGATCACCTGGGAACTCGTGAAAGATACACTACTCGCTAAGTCCGAGAAGCGAGCCACACTCTTGGCATTCGATACAGTACTCGGCCTCAATTTGACCCACATAGCCACAACACTTGAATCAGTGTTCCCCATTAAGGTAGTAGAGCTAAAGGACTTGCCACCTGACGTATACGCACTCGTTGAACAGCGCGAAAAGGCACGTAAAAACAAATTGTGGGCAGACGCAGACGCCGCTCGTGACGCACTACTCAGTAGAGGGTATAAGGTAGAAGATGCCACATTGGGTCCACGTATCGAAAAGATCTAGCACCACTGCGCTCGCAGCGCTACTCCAAGGCTGGAATATATACAATCACGAGCTTTTCGTGTTCCAGTAGACCTCTATACTAGTCCGTATTCGCTACTTCGTAGAGAGATTGATACAATGCCTCTATGGCAGATTCTAAGTTTAAAACACCACGATCTCCTTCTCTTCGCATTCCTCCTCAGAACATAGACGCTGAGCGTGCTCTCATTGGATCGATCATGCTGAAGCCCGATGCCATGCACGACATTGTGGACATCGTCTCACCGCAGGCCATGTACGCGGAAAAACACCGCATCATCGCTAAAGCGATATATGAACTTTTCTCACGTAGCGAGCCCATAGACCTATTAACCCTTGCCGCAAAGCTAAAAGACCAGAGCTTGCTTGAGCAAATCGGGGGCAATTCCTACCTTGGTGACTTGGTGAATGTCGTACCTTCTGCTGCAAACGCAAAACACTACGCAGAAATAATTCAGACCAAGTTCATGATGCGCTCTCTCATTGAGGCAGCTGATGAAATATCAGCCATGAGCTACGACGAGACGGGTGAAATAGATGCCTTGCTCGACTCAGCAGAGAAAAAGATATATGAGGTGACCAACTCCCCGACGCTACATAAATTTATATCTATTCGCGACTCTCTCCATGAGGCATGGGAGCGCATAGACAAACTTTCCAACTCAGACGGAGAAACTCGCGGCGTACCAAGTGGATTTCCGGCACTCGACGCACTTTTGGCTGGCTTTCAAAAGTCCGACCTCATCATACTTGCCGCACGGCCCTCTATGGGAAAGACAGCCTTTGCATTGGATATCGCGAGACAGACGGCGGTGCAGCACAACACGCCGGTCGGCATATTCTCACTAGAAATGAGTTCTCAGCAACTCGTTGATCGTATGTTGGCGGCTGAAAGTAGAGTTGATGCCTGGGCTCTGCGTACTGGCAAATTGAAGAGCGAAGAAGACTTTGACCGTCTACGAGACGGACTCGACCGCCTTTCTAAGGCACCTATCTACATAGACGATCAGCCAGGAGCAACTATTTTGAAAATGAGATCAGTGGCGAGACGACTAAAACGAGAGCAAGGAATTGGTTTGCTTATTGTCGATTATCTCCAACTCATGATGCCAACTAATACGAAGGCATCCGACTCCATGGTGCAACAAGTCACAGAGATTTCTCGCTCGCTCAAGATTCTTGCGCGCGAACTTGATGTTCCTGTCATTGCCCTTTCTCAGCTATCTCGTGCAGTGGAACAGCGCAGAGGCAAGCCACGTCTCTCTGACTTGCGCGACTCAGGTTCCATCGAGCAGGACGCCGACGTCGTCATGTTTATTCACCGCGAAGACAAGATGAATGAACTCAGCGATCGCAAGAACATAGCAGAAATAATGGTTGAAAAGCACCGTAATGGACCTGTAGGTTCTGTTGAGCTCTATTTCGACGACCGCAGGACCACGTTTATGTCTATTGAGAAGAGTGATTTCGGTGATTTCTCAAAGCCAAGCCCACTTGGTGCGACAGACTTTTAAGGCCTAGCATGTATGGGATCATCTTTTGAAAAATTGACAGAGATGTTTGGGCGCTTTCCAGGGATCGGTCCGCGACAAGCAAAGCGCTTTGTCTATTACCTTCTGAGCCAACCCTCGTCTTTTGCAGGAGAATTAGCGAAAGAATTGGAGCAACTGAAACGAGACGTCGCGCAATGTACGGAATGTCAGAGGTTCTTTAGGGGCACTGGCAACCATTGCCAAACATGTGACAACAGCAGCAGAGACGGCGGCCTTTTGCTTATAGTTGAGAAGGATGTTGATTTGGACGCCATCGAAAAAGCCGGTGTGTACAAGGGACTCTATTTTGTCCTCGGTGGTATCGTGCCACTACTAGAGGCCGCTCCCGATACCAGAGTCCGACTGCAGACACTAACGGCACTCATTAAGAAAAGGAGCACAGTATTGCGCGAAGTGGTACTCGCACTATCCGCTACTCCAGATGGCGATCACACCATGGATGTCGTCAAAGAGAAGATTAGTTCACTCATTCCACAGGTGCCAATTCATGGACTAGGCAGAGGACTCTCAACAGGCTCAGAATTAGAGTACGCCGACAAAGAGACATTGCGGAGCGCTTTTGAAGGAAGAAAGTAGAAGTTTCTGTTTATATTTTACCAACGAGATCTAGACCAGGCTTGAGTGTTTCTGCGCCCGGCGTCCAACTAGCAGGACACACCTGTCCCCCATGACTCATAACGTACTGAGCCGCCTGTAGTTTGCGCAACAGCTCTGCTGCTGATCGTCCAATGGAATTATCGTGGATCTCCATCGCACGCAGTATGCCGTCAGGGTCGACAATAAATGTACCTCGGAGCGGTTGACCTTCGTCGGCAACATGCGCCTTCCCACCGTGTTCGATATACGTACCAAATGCAATGGAGATTTTACCGGAAGGGTCAGAACCCATTGGAAACGATATCTTCTGAATGGCTGGAGACGTATCGTGCCAAGCCTTATGCACGAAAACAGTGTCCCCCGACATAGATACAATCTCGGCATTTAATTCCTTAAACTTAGGGTACGCGTCCGCTAACTCCTCCAGCTCAGTTGGACAAACAAAAGTAAAATCTCCAGGGTAGAAAAAAAGGATGAGCCACTTGTTGCGATACTGAGAGAATGTCGTCTTTGCAACGGTATCTCCTTGAAAAAATTCAAATTCAAAGTCTGGGACAGGGTTGCCAATTTTAACTTGTGAGAGGTAGCCTACTAAGTCATGGTGTTGGTCCTGCATGGTAGTGATGATTAGTGTGTCAATGTGATGCGTATGATAGCATACCCACCAACATGCAGCCGAGTCAAAAAATACACGTATACGCAATAGTGGGTCCGACAGGGGTTGGCAAAACTTCCCTCTCTATTAAGTTGGCCAAGAAAATTGGCGGTGAGGTACTTTCCGCTGACTCACGACAGGTGTACACCCATCTCACTATTGGTACCGAGAAAATTAGCAAGAGAGCCATGAAGGGAGTGCGACACCACCTCATGGACGTGCGTCACCCGAGGAACGTGTACACAGTTGCAAATTTTAAGCATGACGGAACGAAAGCTATAGACGAGATTGTTGCACGAGGAGCACACCCCATTATTGTTGGTGGCACAGGCTGGTACGTAGACGCACTTCTGCGTGGGGTTGTACTGCCAGACGTACCACCAAACCCTATACTTCGTAAACAATTGGAGACTCGATCCGTAGCCCAGCAGTTCGCCTTACTAAAGAAGTTAGATCCAGTTCGCGCTTCTTCGATTGATCCGAACAACAGCCGGCGCCTCGTGCGAGCAATCGAGATCGCAAAGCATCTAGGAAAAGTACCAACAGCGCCAGCAGTAGCACCATACTCAGTCACGTGGCTAGGCATACTTCCCCCAGCCCAGTATGAACAAGATCTAGTGAAGCGACTGCGAAAGCAGCTACGCGCCGGCCTCCTCAAAGAAATACAGATGCTATTGGCGATGCGCATTACCAAGAAGCGCATTAACGAGCTCGGTCTCGAGTATAGAACCGGCCTCAGATATCTGAATGGAGACATATCAAAAAAAGAGATGGAGTCAGTAATGACGCAAGAGTTGCGTCAACTCGGTAAGCGTCAAATGACTTGGTTCAAAAAAAATCCAGAGATTTCATGGAAATCGTATGAGGAGCACTGCGCTGACATCGAAGGTATGTAATTTGACAAATTACATATTTCATAGTATTAAGCTTGTAGGAAATAAGGAGAGTGTGCGATGAACCTCATATGGACTTTGATTGGCCTCATAGTGCTTGCTTGGGCATTTAGTCGCAATACACGCGAAAGAGATGGGCACGTGGGCGCCCACTATGTACAGCCTGAGGACGTTCGAGACTTACTACTGCGCGGCAGCATGACGTCTCACGACATCACAGAACAGATGCCACTAGCCAAACATCGAATCGTGTACGAGTTTGCAACGGAGGGTCGCAGCGTTGTTTTGACCTATACGCACAAAATGCAAGGAGCAAGTGAAAGAGAAACACTGACAGCGCGCTCCACAGCCAACGCAGGCTTTACAGCTCACTATATTGACGGCACTCTCGAATGCGTCAGGTATGGAGCAGAAATCACCCGACACAGAGAAGATGTAGATTTGCTGGAGTCTGGACAGTTACTTGCATTGCTAATTTCAGTCCGGAAGGCACTGGAAAGCAGCGGAAAAGTACGACATTGTGCAGCTGGCACCTAAAGTCAGCTCAGCAGCACGTAACGGCCATTACCACCCAGGTAGTGGCCGTTTTTGAATCACACGCCTTTGAGGATTTCACAGAATGCGTTACAGTAATGGCTACCTTAGGGGCGTAGCTCAGCTGGTAGAGCGCCGGTCTCCAAAACCGTAGGTCGCAGGTTCGATCCCTGTCGCCCCTGCCAACAAACTCGCCTATTGGCGAGTTTTTGATTGGGGCAAGCAATGTACTGAGTACATTGCGCACAGGGATCGAAAGGGTTGCCAGGTTTAGTGCGAGCGTGCGAAGCGAAAAATCGTCAACCCATACTGTTCTGTAGGAAAGATCGCTGTCGCCCCTGCAAATATAAACTATCCACCGAATGGTGGGTTTTTATTTGAGGCGAGCAATGTACTGAGCACATTGCGGACGGGGATCGAAAGGGTTGCCAGGTTTAGTGCGAGCGTGCGAAGCGAAAAATCGTCAACCCATACTGTTCTGTAGGAAAGATCGCTGTCGCCCCTGAAACAGATAATGCGCACTTACTACAAAAGCCGCCCCTAAAGGCGGCTTCACGGTTCGCAGGACGTCGAATCGCTAGAGCGATACTATGGATGTACCGTGCAACCTCGACTTTCTATCAAAGGGATAATCAATGATCCAATCTATATACTCTATTGATCGCAATCTGGGATCTCTCTCTTTCAATTGAGCGATCACGCTTGGTAGGTCAATGAAGTCATTAAACCAGATCGCCTCTCTTCGATGCTGATCTAGTTGCAAAAGGCATTCAGCTATAACACCATTATCAGCAACTCCCAGCCGTGAAATTGCTGCATACTTCGCAGGGCAAACAAAGGCTTCCAGATCATCATCTCGACGACGTGCATTGATTACCCCTATTGCCGCAGTATCGAAGTGGACCAGTACAATTCTTGGCCTTGGGGGCGCAAGACCTCCTCGCTCGCGTGCTATTGCAAGACTGTCTCCACGCTCATACGCCCACATAAGACGGACCATATCTAACTCCCGTTTGTAACCAGAATGAAAATAGCAAAGTGTACATACTCTCGCAACCATGAGCGTACTTTATCGCTACAGAACCCAGCCGGCGGCAAAAAAAAAGGATCGAGCACGCTCGATCCTGATGTCTCCATATCCAATCGCACCCTTAGTGATGGGCATGTACGCGACGCACCATGTCGAGCTGCATGAGGGCCGAGGCTCGAATACCCCCTCTACCACCACCGCCCATATTGACCGGACCCATGTACTGCATCTGCGTCTTCTGCCAACGATACATGCCCTTCTGACAGAGTGCGCATTTTGGCGCGCTAGCAAAATGCGACACCACAAGCAGTACTGCTATCACTGAGAAAAATAGAACAATACCAAGAACAACGAGCATCAATACCTCCAATATGCCGTATGCATTTATACATTAAAATTCAGTACTGTCAATATCTGGCAAGCATAGCAAAAGACCCCTGGTGGAGTCTTTTGTGGCTACTTCTTTGCCTCCTTAAACACGACGCGCTTACGGAGCTTCTTACTGTACTTCTTGAGCTCAATTTTGCGGGGAACCTTCTTGCGGTTCTTTCGGGTGTGGTACACCTCCCCCGTCTCCTTGTTCCGGATGATGATTAGATGGTCTTGTGACATAGTGAGTGGAGAATACAGGATTTAGACAATGTGGTCAACTACGTTATTTGTTGCAGTACAGTGAAAAGTGGGGTGGGTAGTTGATTAGCAACGCATTACCGCCGGCGCGATTGACAGCCCCCACTAACGCACCGTCATTTGACTCAAATTGCGCAGGACAACCAGCCGCACTTGCAGCTTTCTGAAAATTAACAATACGATTGATATCTGTGTAGTTTCGGTCAGTAAAAGCTGCATCTATACAGGTACCATACGTAGTTTGACAAGTTGCACTGTGCCCCACTTTTTGATAACCAGCCGTCACGACCCAATCAGCAGCGGTGGCCCTTTTAAGCGCCTTGAGCTCTTCAATAATAGCCGCTGAGGCTTCGCATGGTCCCCCACTGCCAATTCTGCAAGTAAAACCAGTCTTTGTAAGGTCTACGCAATCGGCACAACCTGCTGTACCGGAAATAGGACTGTTTCCGACAAGTGCGCCACCTCCAGTACTTGCACCATCATCATTTATAGATCCCAAGTTTATACCCTTATCTGGCGCCTTACCTACATTCGGCACAAATCCTGGCGGACAAATTATGTTATTCCAAGGACCCCATTTAGTTGGCAATGAACCATTGATTTCCAACTGGCCATTATTTTTCAAAAACGCTTTCATGATCGTATCAACAATGACCCATGAACCGAGAAGAAACACGAATCCGACTACAACATTGGTCATTACGGTTCGCGCTTTAGAGCGATCTGAATCGGAATCGCCAGCGGTAATCAATAGAAAGCCGGCATACAAAAACATAAACGTCGTTACTACCGTTGCAGCAAAGATCAGAAAATCGAACACATTATTGATCAGCTGCGCAAAGTCGCACGCATTACACTCGCCCTGCCCTTCTTTGCCGCACACCTGGGGCACGATACTAAAGTCATTACGTAACACAGAAAACGATGTCTCTTGCGCAGCTGCAGAGGGAATCTGACCGAAGAATATGACAAGACCTGCAAATAGCAGCACTAAGAAGGAGAATGCTCGTATCATTTACTCTATACTACCAAATCCCCCACCGCTTTCGCTACAAGCCGTGGGGGATTTGTGTATATGGATCGAAACCTATGACATGGCTGCAGCTGTCTGCGATGGAATCTTCCGCGCCTGTCTTCCTGGGCGCTTGCGCACTTCAAATGTGAGCGAACCTCCCTTCATGTCAACGAAGATGACTCCGCCCTCCATTACCCCCTGAGAAACCATAAGCTGAGCAATAGGTGTCAGAATCTTGCTTTGTATCAAACGCTTGAGTGGCCGTGCTCCATATTGTGGATTGAAGCCTTCTTTGCCAAGATACAAGAGTACTTCTGGTGATATTTCGAGTGATATATCCTTAGCCTTGAGGCGCTTTGTAACCACCTCCATTTGGAGTGACACAATCTCCTTCAGAGCCTCAGGAGACAAAATGTTGAAGAGAATGATCTCATCCAAGCGATTGAGAAATTCCGGCCTGAAGTGACCCTTCAGCGATTCCATGACCTTCGACTTTGCCATATCGTATCGCTTCGACTGATCGTCACTATTTTGCGCAAAACCGATGGACGTCATTTTGTCGAGATGCTCCGAACCGATGTTAGAGGTCAGGATGATAATGGTGTTCTTAAAGTTCACCTTTCGTCCTTTGGCGTCAGTGAGATGACCAGAGTCCAGCACCTGCAGCAGCACGTTGAAGACTTCCGGATGAGCCTTCTCGATCTCATCAAACAATACTACCGAGTATGGACGATGACGCACTTTTTCAGTGAGACTCCCACTTTCTTCATAACCGACGTAGCCGGGAGGCGCACCAATCATCTTAGAGATGGCGTGTTTCTCCATGTACTCACTCATATCTACACGAATGAGCGCCTGATCATCATCAAACATAAAGCGTGCAAGCGCCTTCGAAAGTTCTGTCTTACCAACACCCGTTGGTCCAAGGAATATGAATGAACCAATTGGACGATGTGGATCAGCAATTCCTGCACGTGATCGCTTAACCGCATTTGATACTTCCTGTACAGCCTCATCCTGTCCAACCACTTGTGCCTTCAATTCCTCCTCCATACGCTGGAGCTTAGCGGCTTCAGCCTCAAGCATTCGTGTAACTGGGATGCCAGTCCACCTTGCGACAACATCAGCAATCTCGGTTTCAGTTACCTCCTCCTTCAATACACGCCTAGACTGCTGCAACTTCTTAAGTCGCTTTAATTTAACATCGAGCTCTTTCTCAAGAACAGGAATGTTGCCATATCGTATCTCTGCAGCCTTTGCCAAGTCAGCCACTCCTTCTGCAGCATCCGCCTCAAGGCGTAAACGCTCTAAATCCTTTTTCATCTGTCGAATGGAGGTGAGCACTTCTTTCTCATTCTTCCACTTCAATTCCAGCTCGGCATTTTTTTCCTTCAAATCGGCGATCTCTGACTCGATTTCCTTAAGACGAGCGCGTGAGTTTTTTGCTTCTGCACTTCCCTCATCTTTTTTGAGTGCTTCACGCTCAATTTCCAAACGTCGCACTTTCCGATCTGCCTCCTCAAGAGCAGGTGGCTTGTTCTCGAGCGAAATGCGCAATGACGACGCTGCTTCATCGATAAGATCGATCGCCTTGTCTGGCAAAAAGCGGTCGGCAATGTACCGCGATGCGAGAGTGACAGCAGAAACAATGGCGCCATCGGTGATATGAACACCATGATAGAGCTCGTACTTCTCTCGTAGTCCGCGCAAAATCGCTGTTGCGTCCTCAATGGAAGGCTCTTGCACATAGACTGGCTGAAAACGTCGTGTCAGTGCCGGGTCGCGCTCAATATACTTCTGATACTCTTTGAGCGTTGTTGCGCCAATAACACGCAGATCTCCTCGAGCTAGAGCCGGCTTGAGCATATTCGAAGCATCCATAGCACCCTCTGCAGCACCCGCTCCAACTATAGTGTGAAGTTCATCTATGAAAAGTATTGCCTTACCTTCAGCTTTCTCCACTTCCTTCATGATACTTTTCAAACGCTCTTCAAATTCACCACGATACTTTGTCCCTGCAATGAGCAGGCCAAGATCTAGTGAGAGAAGCTCCTTTCCTCGCAACGATTCAGGCACGTCACCCTGTGCCATGCGCTGAGCCAGGCCTTCTGCAATAGCAGTCTTACCGACACCAGCCTCTCCGATAAGTACAGGATTGTTCTTTGTGCGACGTGACAGTATTTGAACCACGCGACCAATTTCTGTATCGCGACCAATAACAGGGTCCAACTTATTTTCATACGCGAGTTTCGTGAGATTTCGCGTGTACTTATTCAGGGCACGAAAACGCTTCGGCGCATTTGCGTCGGTTGTTTTGGTTGAGCGAAACTCTCGTATAATCTGCAGCACCGCATCACGTGCAATCTTGAATCGAGACAACACTTCTCGACAAGGCCCTGGATGATCAATAACCCCCATAAAAAGATGTTCCGTGGATACAAATGAGTCATTGAGTGCTGCTGCGGCCTTACCTGACGCCTCAAGCGCCTGCGCAAGTTCTGGAGTTAGGTACAGCTGAAATGAAGGCGTCAGTACGCCAGCATTTTCAGGAGTCTCCAAAATCTCTAGAAGAGAGTCTGTGAGGTGCATGGTATCAACATCCATGCGATCGAGTATCGAAAAAACCATACTCTCTTCCTGAAGAATGAGAGCCACCATGAGGTGTAGCGGATTGACGTGATTCTGACCACGCTCAATAGCAAGCTCGTGCGCCTTGCGCACTGCCTCTTTGGCTTTAGTCGTGAAATTGCTGAGTGGGGGCATAGAAGTAGATATTTACCTCACTAGTAATGAGAGTACAAATAGGTACAACTGACGTATTCTACCTGTAGACTATAGCACTTTGCGCCTTAGTTAACAGGTGCAGGCATCTTTGTCGCATTCTCCTTAGGTAACTCCGCTGAGTCAGCTTTCGTGACAAGTGATTCACCAAAAAATGCAGCTATCCTGTCGCCTGGCACAAATGCGAACGGGTCAACTTCCTGTGAAAGGGTCGTCGAGAATCCTATAACTTCACCGAAGATATTCAAGAGTGGCGTGCCCGCGGGGGGATTCTTACCAGAGATACCCGCAACAATAAATGTCATAACTGAGTCATCGCGTGTGACACTTTCTGTACCAGACACTATCCCCATACCTACATTTCCTTTGCCACCATTCACAAGATCGAGCACGGTCTGACCGCGCTTCACATTAGCCAAAGCTCCGAACTTCGGCACACCTACCGCCAAGGTCGTCGAGGATGAGACAGGAACAAGAAAGGCTAATCCGTAGCTGGCATCAGTCTTCGCGACCGAGAGCTCATACGTGTCGCCGCGAACTTCGGCAATATAACCCTTTTCTTCTGTTATGAGTGAGCTGTCGACAACAAGAGTGCCGTTTTTCGCTATGATAAATGCATGACCCAACGCAGGACCCGCTGTCGTTGCGTGGTACAGCATTGCAAATAGGCCGGCATTCTTATCTATAGAGCTGGTAATCAAGTCTTCCTCCTTAACAACAACTGTCGTTTCTTTCGTCGTTATCACATTCGCCGTTTGTTGCACCTCCTGTGGAATAACCGTTTCTATCGTTCTCTCGACAACTTTATTAATGGTTTGCGTCACAACTGGCGGCGCCTGATCCATCAAGGAAACAGTTACGATACCTGTCGCTATCGAGGTGACAAAGGATACAAGCAGCGTGAGGAGTATGATCTGAAATTTATTGAGTTCTTCAATATCCATAGTTCGTTGTGATTGTACGAAGTTGCAGCACTAGTGTCAAGATTTTGTGGCGACTGGTATTGATTTTTTAAGTGCGCGAACAAGGTGATCCATATCACCTTTACGAGTCTCTTCACCAAGTGTTAAGCGTATGGCACCAAGTGCGAGACTTTCACTCTTTCCAAGTTCACGGACAACTGAAGACCCAGTACCATCAGCACCCAAACAGGCACTGCGCGTTGAACATGCTATGCCATGCGTATCTAAAAGTGTCGCAAGATACTCTCCATCAACTCCAGGGAATGAAATGTGAATGTTATTTGGACACCTGTTCTTGCGGTCACCATTTACCACAACCTGCGGAAACTCTCTCTCGATTGCATTGAGAGCGTAGTCTCGAAGAGCCTCGACATTTTGCGCGCGCACCCGTCGCTCCGAGACAGCATGACGCAATGCCTCAGCCAAGCCATGCGCCAACACGAGACTTTCCGTCCCTGGACGTACGCCGCGCTCCTGCCCGCCACCAAAGGTTATTGGTGCAAGCGGTGTCATTAATTTTGCAAATAAGGCCCCGCTGCCTTTAGGACCACGAAGCTTGAGTGCATCAAGTGTCATGAGATCGACACCAAGCGTATGTGCCGTGAGATCCAAATACATCCCCGCCTGAGAGGCATCTGTATGAATATAGATTGAACCACCGATTTCCCTCTTTTTGTCACGTAGTGCTGTAACGATTTTGCGGATAGGCTCGACAACGCCTATTTCGCCATTCACGTATGCAAGCGTAACAATAGTGCTCTTACCGTTTACTGCGTTGACAGCATCTGGGATCGATATGTGGCCATCAGCATTGACGGGTAGGACCGTGACCGAGACACCGAGCGACCGACACTCATTAATAACTTCCGCGACAGATGGGTGCTCAATGGCTCCGGTAATAAGGTGCATGTCTGCGTAGGCTGTACCGGCACGATGGAGACCTCGCACCAATCCGCGTAGGGCGATGTTGTTGGACTCAGTGCCACCGCTCGTGAAGATAATTTCATCCTTCTTAACAGCCAGTAGACTCCCGATTGCGGCACGCGCAGATGCTAGAAGCTCCTTTGCGGCACGACCCTCCGCATGAGCTGCGCTCGGATTACCAAATACATGCTCGAGGCGATGCATACTATCCAAAACACGCCTATCCGGAATAGGCGCTGATGCATGATCTAGATACACACGCCGACTCTGAAGTCGTGAAAACATGGTGCGAAATGACATTGTTGTGATTGTATGCGTACTACCCTTTTTTGCAAAAGTCTGATTTTTGTGGTTATAATCGCTATACTTACGTGCACAGCATCTACAGTACTGACGCACTTCCGTCGCGACGCTAAGCCATACTACTCATGCCTAAAGAAAACACAGAAACACGTGTTGTTCGAGCTCCCATTATCGCAGTCATGGGTCATATTGACCATGGGAAATCGACACTCCTTGATTATATTCGCAAATCCAATGTCGTAGCGTCTGAGGCTGGTGGCATCACTCAGCACATCTCAGCATATGAAGTAGAACATAAATCCAAGGAAGGAGCGATGCGAAAAATCACTTTCTTAGACACCCCCGGACACGCGGCGTTTGATGCAATGCGCGAGAGAGGGGCGACTGTCGCAGATATTGCGATTCTCGTGGTATCGGCTGAAGATGGCGTTAAGCCACAAACACTACAGGCACTGAAGGCTATACGTGACGCTTCCATTCCCTTTGTTATTGCCATCACCAAAATAGACAAACCTAATGCGAATATTGATCGCGTAAAAAACTCGTTAATAGAGAACGAGATTTATATAGAGGGCTACGGTGGTGACATTCCTTGCGTTCCAGTTTCTTCAAAAGCTGGCACAGGCATACCTGAGTTGCTCGACATGCTCATTTTGGTAGCAGACCTCGAAGATTTGCACACCGATCTCGCACTCCCTGGCGAAGGCTACGTTATTGAATCGTCTCTAGACCGCAAGAAAGGCACTGCAGCAACGCTAGTTTTGAAGAACGGCTCGTTGCATGCAGGTACATTTGTCGTAGCTGGCGGTGCAACTGCACCGGTTCGAATCATGGAGGACTTCCGAGGCACATCACTCAAAGAAGCTATCGCAGGCCAGCCTATTCGTATTATTGGATTTGACCTCCTACCTCCCGTTGGCTCACAGTTTCAAGGCGCCAAGAATAAGAAAGAGTCTGAGAGTATTGCAGAGAAACTGCGACAGCACCAACCGAAGAAAGCGCTACAAACTGACCTGGGTGACAACTGTATTGCGTTGCCAATAATTGTTAAAGGCGATGTTATGGGTAGCGTTGAGGCGGTCATAGGTGAAATTGAGAAGTTACAAACTGAACGCGTGAAGATCAACGTCATTCATCGTGGCGTCGGCGCGATTTCAGAAAACGATGTCAAAGCTGCAGGCACATCTGGTAACGCGTTGATACTTGCCTTCAATGTAGGCACTGAGTCAAACGCACGCGATCTCGCTGAGCGATCCAGTGTACGCATCGAGCAGTTTACAATTATTTACAAGCTGTCCGAATTCATGGAAGAGCTTGTAAAAGAAAAGACTCCCCGTGTGGAGACCGATGTCGTGCAGGGCACTCTGAAGATCCTAAAGACATTTAATATGGATGGAGCAAAGCAAGTTCTGGGCGGCAAGGTCGTATCAGGCACCTTGAGCGTGGGTGATCAAGTGCGCCTCACGAGACGTGGCATAGACCTCGGTCGAGGCAAAATCACGAATATTCAGCAATCCAAAATGGACACGCAGTCAGTAGCAGAAGGCACTGAGTGCGGAATGCAAGTGCAATTGAAGGCGATCGAAGCGGCACCTGGCGATTTACTCGAAAGCTTCACCCGTCAACTCATATGAGTGAACACATAGGTAAAGCGGAGCAATTATATGCACACCTCGCCGCGGAGTTTATTTCGCGAGAGTCAAACAGACAGTCGCTGGTAACAGTGACACGTGCCGCTCTATCACCTACGCGTACGAGCTGTGACATATTTGTCACAGTATTTCCTGAAGACCAGGAGCACATTGCCATGCAATTTCTTGCACGCAACCATCACGCACTACATGAGTACGTAAAAAGCCAAGTAAAATCACGTCGCGTACCTCACTTTACGATCATTCTCGACAAAGGTGCAAAAAATCAGCACATTATTGAATCACTCCTCAGTAAGGAGTAGCTAAAATCGCTTTTCTCGTCTAGACTCTATCAGTGGCCTGGTGGTGAAGTGGTAACACTGAAGTCTGCAAAACTTCCATGCGCGGGTTCGATTCCCGCCCAGGCCTCCAAAAGCGGAGTTTTTATGGAGCAAGCTCCAGTGGGGCTTGCGTGCAGGAATCGAAGACCTTGTGAGCAGATTTTAGAGCGTGCGATAATAATCTCCACAAGATGTACTGCTTCTGTAGGGAGAGATCCCGCCCAGAACTCCAAAAGCATAGCTATTCAGTAACGCGCACCATTGGTGCGCGATTGCCGTAAGAGTCGAAAGGCTGACACCAGCGACATGGTAATCTGTTAGCATGCACTGCCCAATTGATAAGCAATCAATGAGCGCACTGTCGCTGTTTAGCCACACTGTAGATGTCTGCAGAGAGTGCGGTGGTATGTGGCTAGACGCCATTGAAGTCAAAACTCTCACTAACGCACTGCAGGCACTAACGCCCTCCACGCACCGAGACATTCATGACATGCTTCGCAACCAGCAACATTTTTCTCAAACACAAGACGTTAGAAATCATAAAGCTGTAACGTGTCCGCGAGACAACTCTCCGCTGCATGAGCATGTCTATGCAACAGATTCAGGTGTCATGATCCATCACTGCACCACCTGTGCCGGTGTGTGGCTGGACGGCGGTGAACTATTTGCGGTAGCGCAATATCTGCAACCTAATGCGCGAGATTATTTGGCGGAGCTGATACTAGCAGAACAGAAAAACACCGCGACCGCCCTACAAGGTATTAAGGCTATGATGTTCTTCCCTGCCAGGCTCGCAACCTACCTTGCTTCCCCCGTTGCCATTCTAGGTGAGATTGTCTACTTTATATTTGTTTTTACGGAGAACGAAGAATTACACAAGAAACGGCTCTAAGCATCACAATCCTAGGGTAATGCTCTTTTGTCAGAATTGTTGTAATCTTGCTGTATTGTCATTGCCGGGATGATGGAATTGGTAGACATACAGGACTTAAAATCCTGGGACTCTTAAAAAGTCGTGTGGGTTCGATTCCCACTCCCGGCACAACTGTATACGTAGCACTCTACCTCAGTGGGAATCGAAGAGATGTCTGGGGGACATCTCGGGAATTTGTCAGTAACAAATTGATTCCCACTCCCGGCACAACTGTATACGTAGCGCTCTACCTCAGTGGGAATCGAAGAGATGGCTGGGAGACATCTCGGAAATTTGTCAGTAACAAATTGATTCCCACTCCCGACACAACGTGACATCAAAGCAGGAATCGAGATGAATCTGGCACATAAGTCAATGACCCGCGACCGTTGGCTCATGGGATCGGAAAACATGGTCACCGATGCTTTTTTGTGTCATATTATGCTGAGTACAAGAAGCTATACTGATGGAGATCTGAGTGAGCAAGTACGTGACAGCGACAGTCTTTCTGCTTTGGACATTCTTCTATCTTCCAATCACGTACCTCGGTCTTGCCCATGCGGGAGTTAAGCCTGATGGTACGCTTATTGTTATTGTATGGATTGTTGGCATGGTCCATACATACAAAACGTACCGTGTCAGCGTCGGCCATACCAAAGGCACGGACTGACACCATGCCCTGACAGGGTCACATAGCGATACTATAAAACGGACACACAGTGTCCGTTTTATTATGATGCAACACATACTCGTCTTAGCCGCAGAACAACAGGCTACCGGCTCGGTCTCATATATTTTTTGCAACGCCTCATGTCGTTCCAAGTCACTGTAACTACGCACTTTGCTCGAATACGCACAAAGATAGGGACTTCTCACCTTAACGAAAAACGCCCCAAGTTTTTCTCGGGGCGCCCTTCGCTATACTCAGTCCGCCCAGTAGGACTCGAACCTACGACCAATTGATTAAGAGTCAACTGCTCTACCAACTGAGCTATGGGCGGAATAGCGGTTACTGTAGCAAATTTCTTGCTTTTTTTCTATAGGCACAGTCCAGTTTCTAGTTCGAGTGCCAGACGTCATTGCGCCATTCCCAAGCCGCGTCCATGCCTCCAAAAATGAACATCCGATCCCGAAAAACCAACCCCGCATGAGCTTCGCGACCTAACCATGGAGGATCCGCTACCGTTTTTTGCCACTGAAGTCCATCCAACGAATACCAAACATCGTTGGATCCCCCACTCTCAACATCATTGAGTCGACTGACCAACCAAAGAGCGCCATGCACCACCATAAGTGAGTGTCCCTGGCGCGACTGCCACGGTGGGTTGTTTTCAATTAACTCCCAATCCGCACCATTCTCACTTACCCAAACATCACTAAAAGACTGTTTCGTTAAATCCATCCCACCAGTCAAGAAGATACGTCCTTGAAATTGGGTCGTCGCATGGTCCCACCTACCGCTCCACGGAGCAGCTGCTGTTTCCATTGTCCACGCGAGACCATCAGACGATGACCAAACATCATGGAAAACTGTGCGCTCATCATAGTTCACCCCGCCCAGTAGCCACATCTTACCGTCAAACACTTCGACGGATTGCCCCTCTCTCGCCGCCCAAGGTGCTTTTGCAACCACTTTTTGCCAGCTGATCGCGTCACTAGATTTCCATATTTCATTTGAGTAGCCCGTTATTGGACTCCACCCACCAAGCATCCATAGCTCTCCCTGGAACGGAACCACCGTCATGGATCTTCTGGGTGACCAGTCTGCATGCTCTCGCTCTCGAGTCCAAGTGCGTCCGTCACTACTCGACCAAATATCGTTGTAATGAACAGCATCCCAATATTGGACAGCATGATCTGAGCCAGTAACGGCATTTCCGTTTAAACCTCCCATAGTCCACATGCGATCATTAAACACAAAACTTGCGGCTGAATCACGCGGCGACCACGATGCAGAGGTGGTTGCTGCAGTCCATGCGAGAAACGCATGATGAAAACGGATTGAGTCGTCAGCCACTGGCGAAGCGATAGGTGCCTCCATGCTTTGCAACTCATGTATCAGAAAAACAGTGATCGCGCTCAAACAAAGAGCCAGCGATACGAGGAAAATAGTAAATCCATCCTTCTCTGAGATTGTTATATTCATATGCACACCTCTACACAGTACTGAAAACCTGAGTGTCGACCCGTGATAAACTACCATCAATGCATCAGCGAGGTTTTACGCTTATTGAGATAATGGTTGTTATAGGAATTATAGGCGTTCTTGCGTCAGTTGTCTTGTCTGCTTTGAATGGTGCGCGTGAGTCTGCACGTAACAAAACAGCGATGGCACAACTGCGCGAGATACGATCAGGTATAAACTTACTGGAATCGGATACTGGAAAATGGCCCAATGGCTGTCCCATCACCAATGCAAGTGGCAACGATGAGCACCCCATAAATGGCACCAATGTGGGACTTGTCAGCGCACCAACAGTGTCAAGCGATCCACCCTGCGGCTGGACTGCCGGCGATATAGCGGCATGGAAAGGCCCCTACATATCGGCCACAATCGACCCCTGGGGCAACCCATACCGTTTCGACCCCGACTACCGCACCGATGGCACACTGCGAGAGGACTGCCCTGCAGTAAATTCCAATGGGTCTCTGCCAAGCAAAATCGTCATTATGTCGGGTGGCAAAAACGGTGCAGGTTGGAGTGTTGGCACATACGACTGCGACGACATAGTACACATGCTTCTTGAAGGAACATTTGTGCGATAGCTCAATTTCAATTTTTGCAGTATAGTCTCTACACACTCATGCTGGAGTGGCGAAATTGGCAGACGCGCATGGCTTAGGACCATGTAGGTTAAACCCTGTGGAGGTTCAAGTCCTCTCTCCAGCACCAAACAACGTGAGGTGAATGAAGCATGTCTCCGAGACATGCGTGAGAGGACTTGAAGACCTTGTGAGCAGATTTCCGAGCATGCGAAGGAAATCTCCACAAGGTGTACTGCTCCTGTAAGGAGAAAGTCCTCTCTCCAGCACCAAACAACGTGAAGTGATTGAAGCATGTCTCCGAGACATGCGTGAGAGGACTTGAAGGTCGGACTGAGCTCTGGCGAAGTCATGGCAAAAATTCTCGACATTTTCTAGTGGAATTAGTCATGTCCTAGATTGACAATAGTCGAATTTTTGGTATAATTTTTACAGGACGGGCATACTGCCCTTTTCAGATCTTTGAAAGGAGGTCTCATGGTACGGAACATAACGAACTGGCTTGTGGGCCTAATTCAATCAGTAAAGCGACTTTTTTGGAGGGGTGTAAGTACACCCAAGGTCGCCACGACAGTTCACATCAACGCAGCAGCGGCACCTGCCGCGTCGGCGACATCCACTTCAGTGTCACCTTCATTGACACCATCTTCAGTCAGTTTTGACAAGGAAGTGGAACTGAAGTCTTGGTACACCAACCAGGACTCGCTCTCAACACCAGGGTACAATTTCCTTAACGCCATACCCTTCACAAGCACGTTTATGTGGTTGTTGGCCATAACGCTACTCATCATAGGCGGCACCGCCGTCTACGATGGTAAGTATGGCATTGGAGGACTCCCCTTGGTGCTCATGTGTTGGATTCTGTTGGAAGGACTTAAAAATCCGATCAGAAACAGACCACCTCAAGTTGGCATTGAAACAGTTTGGGGTTCCCCGACTGGGAATGTGTTGAGTCCAGGATACCGCCTGTTGGCCGATTACTGGCCGTTCAAATTGAGTGTCATTCTGCTTGACGTGGATAAGTATAACTTTCGAGTCAAGCAAGAAAATGTCACCTGCATTGAAGTGGTCACGAAAAGTGACGGCACAACAGAGAATCAACCAGACACCACGCTTAAAGTGGAGGTGGCTGTACAGATCAGCCCAGATACTTCGTTTGACAACCTTATGGAATACATAAAGGGGGGCGAACGAATTGGTGCTGAATCCGTAATCACAGACACAATTAGTCGCATTATCCGAGATCTAGGCACTCGACTCACTGCAACTGAGTACATGACGGTGGCAACACCTCTCACTGCATACATAATAAGTCGACTGACTCGGGTACCGGTGAGCTACATCATCGACAAACAAAAGGCAGACACTTGGGAAAATCGAGAGATCATCCCTGACGTCTTCATCAAGCACGCAACGGCACATGATGCTCAGCTACACAAAGAGCGTTTAGCTGAATGGTTGCGCGAATTGGAAGATCGCGGTATCGGCAATATACCCGGTACTGGTGTACAGATCTACAAGCTCAATGTTGACGTCATTGACTTTCAGAGCGAGGAAGCAAGGAAGCAGCTCGACAAGATTAGAATCGAGCACTTTCAAAGAACTGCTGAGAAACTCGACTCCGAGACCAAGGCACTTGCCATTAAAGCGCTCGAGGGTATCAGCAAAGATGCACTCGAAGCGTTCACAATACTCAATGGCAAGGGCGCATTGAACAAAACCGTCAATGAATCTCGTACGATCCAGGAAATCAAATTTATTGGACCGGACGGTAAGCCTGCAGACCCGTCACTGGCGCAGGCACTCATGGCCACAGTGCAACCATCACAAAAGGAGTAAGCAATGTCGAACTGGGTAAGAATGATCTTGGGTGCATTAACCATTCTGTTCGTATTTTGGTTTGCAACCGAGATGGGCGTCTTTGACCGACTATGGACAAAGGACGCTGAGCCAACGACTGGCGAAACTACCACGAGCGAACAAACCGTCTACAAAGAACCACGAACAATCAGCGCTGAAGGGTGTTCATTTGGCGACGGGTCACGGCCGGTAAATATTACGATGATACCGGAAGGAGCAGACATCTTCGGCTACTGGATGATCAAATCCAGAGCCGACGACTGGCACGTTGTAAACCTTCCGACCGGTGCAGATACGCAGTTTTGCATCAATCGCAAACGCGCACTTCGCATCGAGTATCGACTCGGCGATGGCTCAACGAGAGAGGTTGTAGACACTAAAGACTGCTCGCGCACTAATTCGTGCAAAAACAACGACAATTCGCAAGTACAGTCAATGGAGCTC